>Ga0209640_10000049_pt1 | contig 67320 bp, 57 predicted proteins | sample RifCSP10_1_FD_184018 | JGI IMG/M metagenome (GOLD analysis project Ga0209640, IMG submission 184018) | Soil microbial communities from Rifle, Colorado - Rifle CSP2_sed 10_1 (SPAdes) (version 2) | ecosystem: Environmental > Terrestrial > Deep subsurface > Rock core/Sediment | place: Rifle...
CCGGAGATGTCCCGGCTCTGACGGAGGCGCTCAATCGGCTCATCGTCGACAGGGAGTTCAGCACACGACTTGGCGTCGAGGCGCGTCGCCGATCGGAGTCGCTCTGCCACGTCCCTCGTCAGATGGGCAGGATCCAGTCGCTGTTGGCAGCTGTGAGTACGGGGTCAGATCTTGATTTTTGCGCGCCTGCAAAAATCAAGATCTGACCCCCCCCTGAGCATGATTCATCGGCGTCTGCGGCTGGCGATGGTCAGCTACGGTCTGCCCGTCAGTCACGAGCGCCGCGGGGGGATCGAACGCGCGGCTCACACACTGGCGGATGGTCTGGCGCGGCGCGGCCATGAGGTGACCGTGTTCACGCACGACCCCAAGCCGGCGGGCGCCAGATACGCCGTGAGCCCCCTTCCGTGGAAAGCATTCGTGAATACCTGGTTCGGACGTCGCGCCACGATGGGATACCTGGGGACCGTGCTGGCGATCCTGCCCGACTACCGCGATTTCGATGCCGTCGTCATGCACGGCGACAGCCTGTTGGCACCGCTCATCGGCAAGCCCGTTCTCCGCGTCATGCACGGCAGCGCGCTCGGCGAGGCGCGATCGGCGACCTCCATCGGACGATTCGTGCTCCAGTGCGGCGTGTACGTCCAGGAGCTGCTGACTGCGGTGTGCCAGAACGGCGTCGTGGCTGTCAGCGAAAACACCCGGCACGACAATCCGTTCCTCCGGCGCGTGATCCCGCACGGCGTCGATGAAGCCATCTTCAGGCCGCAGCCCGGCTCCCGCACCCCCGAGCCCTCGGTGCTGTTCGTGGGTTCGCTCGACGGCCGCAAGCGAGGGCGATTCCTCCTTGAGGGCTTCCTGAGTGACGTTCGCGCATGCCACCCCGAGGCGACGCTGACGATGGTCGGCGCCACGGGACCGGCCCGTCCAGGCGTGACGTACATGACCGGCGTCGACGACGATCGACTCGCCGATCTCTATCGGCGCGCCTGGGTGTACGCCTCTCCGAGCACCTACGAAGGTTTCGGCCTTCCGTACCTGGAAGCGATGGCGTGCGGCACTCCGGTCGTGGCGTCCAGGAATCCGGGCAGCGTGGAACTGCTCGGTGACGCCGCGTACGGTCTCATGCCGGCGGACGCCGACTTCATCGGCGTTGTGTCAGCACTCCTCGGCGACGAGGCGAGACGGGCGGAGCTGGCTGCGGCGGGGCTGAGCCGGGCACGTCACTACTCGCTGACCCGGATGATCGACGGCTACGAAGATCTTCTCTTCGAGCTGTCACATGTGCATGCAGATTCAGTCGCATCCGTATAGCGCGACTCCCTTCGCTGCTCTTCAATCCGATGCTCCCGTGCTGTCGAGAGGCAGCGGCGATCGCTGGGGCTGGCCGGAGCTGTTCGTTGCGATCCAACTGCTGTGGGGTGTGGTGCTTTTCCTGCCGGGAGCGCAGGGATATCGCGTGTACATCCGTGCGCTGCCGTATCTCATCAGCGGCGCCGCCTTGATCTACTACTTCCGGCGCCCGACGGGCGAAACGATTCCCGCGAGTGCGAGATGGCTTGCTGCGTGCTTCGTGATCCTGCTGCTGAATCTCCTGCAGGCGACGACGCACCTGACAGCCGGCATCGGTCAGATCGTGTTTCAGATCAGCATCGCGGCGCCGGCCTTCTGGATGGTTCGTGCCGTGTCCAGTGAGCGGCGACTCGTGACGCTCGTGTGGGTGCTCTTTGCCTCGAGCTTCCTGGCCTCGGCAGTCGGCATTCTGCAGGTCTACTTCCCTGACACGTTCCTGCCACCCGAGTTCAGTGCTCTTGCGCAGGCGCTGAACCCGGACGTCATCGGTTCGCTCACATATGTGGGCGCGGACGGGCGCGCCATCATCCGCCCTCCCGGTCTCAGCGATAACCCTGGCGGTGCGTCGGTTGCTGGCATGATGACCATGATCCTCGGCGTGACGCTCGCGGTGCAGCGGCGCCAGACGTGGCTCGTCAAGGCGATCTGCCTCTCAGGTGGCGCCATCGGGATGACGGCGCTGTTTCTCACGCAGGTGCGAGCGCTGTCCCTGCTGGCTGCGGCGAGCGTGGCTGTTTCCGCCCTGCTGCGGTTTCGGCAGGGGAGGGCGGTCGAGGGCGCCGCCGGAGTGATGGCGGGTGTGGGCCTGCTCGCCGGTGCCTACGTCTGGGCGGTGTCCGTTGGCGGCGAGGCCGTCTCGGACCGCTTTTTGGGGCTCGTCGACGGGGGCGTCTTCCGCACCTTTGACGAGAGCCGCGGGCTGTTCCTTCGTTACACGCTCGCCGAGCTGCTGTACGAGTTTCCACTCGGGGCCGGTCTTGGTCGATGGGGCATGATGCAGGTGCTGTTCGGTGATCCCACGATGTGGCAGGCCCCGCCCATCCACGTGGAGGTCCAACCCACCGGTTGGCTGCTCGACGGCGGCGTTCCACTGCTGATTCTGAACGTCGGCGCGCTGGCCGCTTCGCTTCGTTACAGCTACCGCGTCGCCGTCGACGCATCGACCTGCTCCCTCCAGGACATCGCGACCGTTCTGCTGTGTGCGCAACTGGCGATCGTCACGCTGTGCCTCACCGGCGCGGTGTTCAACACACAGCTTGGTATCCAGTTCTGGGCCGTGACGGGCGCCCTGTTCGGGGCGACGAGGCTGCGTCGTGCGTAGCGGGCGCCTGCGGCGGCTGCTTGGAGGCCTCGGGCTCGGCTACCTCCACACCATCGGCACCGTGCTGGTGGGCCTCTGGCTCACGCCGTACCTCCTCGGACAGCTCGGGTCCCACGACTACGGACTGTGGCTCCTCGGAGCGCAGGTCGTGTTCTACCTCGGGCTGATGGATCTCGGAGTCGTCGCGCGCATCCCGCGGGACGTGGCGAGCGCCTCCGGGCGACCGGATGAGCACCGGTTGGCGGCGCTTCAGGAGCTCATCGGGCAGACCGGACGACTGGTCCTCTGGCAGTTACCGCCGGTCGCCATCGTCGGAGCCGTGGTGTTGTGGCTGCTTCCGCAGGAGTGGGTGCCCCTGCGCGGACCGCTTGGCCTCGTGGTGATCGCGTTCGTTGCGACCTTCCCCTTCCGCGTCTTCATTGCCGTGCTCCAGGGGCTCCAGGACCTTGCCTTCGTCGGCACCGTTCAGCTCGCGTCATGGGCCGCCGGGGCGGCCATGACGATTGTTGGCGTCGTGCTCGGGTTCGGCCTGTATTCACTGGCGCTCGGCTGGGCGGCCACGCAGACCGTGTCGGTCGTCATGGCGTGGACGAGGCTGGCCCGCGTGTTCCCTGACGTTGTGCCACGCCGCCTGCCCTCGCTGACCCTGTCGATCGTGCGCGAGCAACTGGGGCGAAGCGTCTGGATCAGCATCGCTCAGTTGGCGCAGGTCCTCCTCTCGGGCACAGACATCCTCGTGATAGGCAAGCTGCTTGGACCGGCAGCCGTCGTGCCGTACGTCTGCACTGGCAAGCTGTTGACGCTGCTTGCCAATCAGCCGCAGCTGTTCATGCAGATCGCGCTCCCCGTGCTCAGCGAGCTTCGCACGGCGGCTCCCCGCCGCCGGCTGTTCGAGGTCTCGAAGAGCATGACGCAGGTGATGCTGCTCGGGAGCGGGGCGATTGTGGCCGTTGTGCTCATGGTCAACCAGGCGTTCGTGACCTGGTGGGTTGGCGACGCGCAGTTCGCCGGCATCGGACTGACCGCCCTGCTGCTCGTGGGCATGCTGCTGCACCATGTCAACGTCACAGCCGTGTACGCGTTGTTCTGCTTTGGGAACGAGCGGCGGCTCGCCGTGACGACGATTGCCGAAGGCATCGTCAGTCTGGTCGCGATGCTGTTACTCGTACCGAAGCTCGGGCTCTACGGCGCAGCACTTGGCCCCCTGCTCGCGACGTGCCTCGTCGGTCTGCCCAACAATCTCGCCGCGCTCGCGCGAGAGGAGGATGCGACACCGCTGGCCCTGGTCACACCGCTCGTACCCTGGCTGGCGCGACTGGCGCTGCTGCTCGGCGGGTTGGGCGCCTTTCTGTCGGCCTGGACGGTCCGCGGGCTGTCAGGGATCATCCTGGCCGCCGCGAGCGTGGCCGCCGCGTATCTGCTCGTCATGCTACCTGTGATGCGCACGCCGCCGCTCGGGCCCATACTGCGTTCGGCCATCCAGCCGTGGATGTCCAGTGTCCCCGGACTGCTGAAGCGCCTGTCCGGCCAGCCCTTGACCCAAAGCCAGTGAGCGACCAGGTGCCACGATGAGCGTTTCGCGGCTGAACATCGGGTGCGGGCTGAGGCGGCTCGAGAATGCCGTCAACCTCGACATCAGCGCGGGTGTTGGCGCCGATGTCGTCCACGACCTCAACACGACTCCGTGGCCATTTGCTGCCGACACCTTCGACGAGGTGCACGCCTATGACGTTCTCGAGCACGTCCACGACGTGGTCCGGGCGCTCGAGGAGATACATCGAATCTGTCGCCCTGGCGCCGTCCTGCACGCAACCGTGCCCCACTTCTCGAGCGCCAACGCGTTCACCGACGTGACGCACCGCCACTGGTTCGGCTGGAGGAGCTTCGAGCCGTTCGATTCGGGTCATGAGCTCGCTCACTACTCGGGGGCACGATTCAAGCGTCGTCACACGCGCATCAATTTCGAGCAGTCCATCGTGAACCGCGTGCTCTTCCAGCTCGCAAACCGCTGGCCCCACGAGTACGAGCGTCGCTGGGCGTGGACGTTTCCGGCATGGTTCCTGTACTACCAGCTCGAGGTGGTCAAGTAGTCGTGCGCGTGGTTCACCTGGTTCCAGCCTTGTTTGGGCCCGGCGGTGTCGTTGGCGGGGCCGAACGTTACGCCTTCGAGCTCGCCAGACACATGGCCGACGAGGTGCCGACGACGCTCGTCAGCTTCGGACCGGAGAGCCGCGAGGAGCAGGACGGGTCGCTGCGTGTGCGCGTCGTGGGGAACCCATGGCTCGTTCGCGGTCAGCGAACCAACCCGTTCAGCGTCGACGTGTTTCGCGAGCTTCATGGAGCCGACGTCGTCCACTGCCATCAGCAGCACGTGCTCATGACGAGTGCGGTCGCCGCCTGGTGCCGCCTCACGGGGCGTCAGGTCTTCGTGAGCGACCTGGGTGGGGGAGGCTGGGACGTGTCCGCATACGTGTCCACAGATGGCTGGTTCCACGGCCACTTGCACCTCAGTGACTACAGCCGTCGAGTCCACGGTCACGACGAGAACGGCTGTGCGCACGTGATTGGCGGCGGGGTGGATGTCGACAAGTTCTCGCCGGGTCCACGCGTCCCGAGCGATGGCGGGGCGCTGTTCGTTGGCCGCCTTTTGCCCCACAAGGGCGTGGCCGACCTCATTCAGGCGCTTCCCGATGGAATGGCGCTGACCATCGTCGGGCCGGAGCCGGATGCGGACATCAAGGCCGGTCTCTCGGTCTTGGTCCGCGGCAAGACCGTCGCGTTCCTTCACGGGCTCGACGATGAGGCGCTCGTGCGCGAGTACCGGCGGGCGCTGTGCGTTGTGCTACCGAGCGTCTATCGCACGGCGGATGGACGACACACCACAGTGCCCGAGCTCCTGGGGCAGACGCTGCTCGAAGGCATGGCGTGCGGCATCCCCGCCGTCTGCACGCACGTCGCCAGCATGCCCGAGGTCGTTGGCGATGGCGTCACCGGCTTCGTCGTACCGCCCAACGATCCGACGTCCCTTGGCGGGCGTCTCGCCTGGCTCCAGGCTCACCCCGACGATGCGCGGGCCATGGGGGGGGCCGGCCGGCGGCGTGTGCTCGAACGATTCACCTGGCCGGTCGTGGTGAGGCGATGCCTGGATCTGTATCGCGCGGCCGAATCTGTCAGATCCACCTCATCGAGGGCGATCGTTGCCGGTCGCGCAACGCGTTCATGAACCGCCGGCACATTCTGACTTGCGAATACCCGCCAGACGTGGGCGGAGTCGCCGATTACACGCGACACATCGCTGAGGCATTGGCCGGTTCCGGTGAAGAGGTACACGTATGGTGTCCGGCGACCCGGGAGAGGCGGGAGGCGTCTGGCGTCCACGTTCACCCGGGGCTCGGCCGGTTCCGTCCCGCCGATCTCCGCCGGCTGTCCGTGCGGTTGGACGAGTTCCCGGCGCCGAGACGGATCCTGGTGCAGTGGGTGCCTCACGGCTTCGGCTATCGCTCGATGAATCTGTGGTTCTGCCTGTGGCTGGCGCAGCGTGCCATGGCGGGGGACGGCGTCGAGTTGATGGTTCACGAGCCGTTCATGGAGCTCAAGCGCGGTCCCGTACGGCATGTGCTCATGGCCCTGGTTCACCGCCTGATGACGTTGGTGCTGATGCAGTCCGCGACGCGGGCGTGGGTGGCCATTCCGGCGTGGGAGCCGCTGCTGAGACCGTACACACTGAGGAGGCAGATTCGCATCGAGTGGCTGCCGATACCGGGGTGCGTATCGTCGCAAGCCTGCGCGCCGGTGTCCCCGATCCGGGCAAGGTACGCGGAGGGCCCACAACCACTCATCGGACACTTCGGTTCGCACGGCCGTGAAGTGACGGCGTTGCTCGAGGAGCGCCTCGTCAGGATTATGGATTGCAGCGCGAAGCCGGCGCTCCTCCTGATCGGTCTGGGTGGCGACGCCTTCCGCGCCACACTCGCCTCCCGGCATCCGACGTGGGCCGACCGGGTGCACGCCACCGACTACGTGGCGGCTGCGGAGGTTGCGAGTTATCTCGACGCGTGTGACATCCTCCTGCAGCCGTACCCCGATGGCATCACATCTCGCCGCACGAGCGCGATGGCCTGCCTGTCTCAGGGGCGTCCGGTCGTGACTACGTGCGGACCCCTCACCGAGCCGTTGTGGAAGGAGAGCGGCGCAGTCGTGCTGGCAGATGTTTCCGACACTGCCGGCTTTGCGTCCGCCGTCGTCGGTTTAATCGATGACCCCGGCGAGCGGAAGCGAATCGCCCGGCAGGGCCAATGCCTCTACCGCGAGCGTTTCACCGTGGACCACGTGGTGACCGCGCTGCGGGCCGCCTGACCGAAGAGCCATGGCATGAGGCGTCTCCTGAAACCCTGGTACGTGTGGAGACCGTGGCAACTCGCTCACCGGGTGCGTGCCATGTGGGCGCAACCGTGCTCCGGCTATACGGCGCTTCCCGTCGCCTGGGGAGTGTCGGTGATAGCCGACCCTCGGAAGACCATTGGCAGAAGCATCTGGACGACCGGTATCTACGACCTGACAGTGTCAGAAGTCCTGGCACGGCTGATTCGACCTGGAGATACCGTGCTCGACGCCGGGGCCAACGTTGGATACATGACTCTGCTCGCTGGAGTCGCCGCGGGGCCTTCCGGGCACGTGGTGGCCTGGGAGCCACATCCAGATCTGTATTCGGTCCTGCGACGGAACGTGCTCGCAGTCTCAGCCGCCGGCAGGTGTGCCGACATATCCGTTCGTCACGCCGCGCTGGGCCAGAGCGGAGGGGTAGCCAATCTGATCATTCCGCCGGAGATCGACTCCAACGACGGGCTGTCGTACATCGGAGAGGGGCTGGCCAGGAGCGTGCGATCCGAGTGGCCGTCGAAACGATCGATCAGGTCGTGGGAACGGAACAGATCGCGGTGATGAAGCTCGACGTCGAAGGCTCCGAACGTCGCGTGCTCGAGGGTGCCGCGAAGGCGCTCAGCTCCGGTCGCATCACGCATGTAGTGTTCGAGGACCACGCCGGGCCCGACAGCGAAGTCGTTCGTCTCCTCCTGTCAGAGGGCTACGAGATCTTTTCAATCGGGTGGACGCTGCGAGGCCCAAGGCTGAGCCGGCTGGCGGGCGAGTGTCTGGCGACCGCCTATGAAGCCCCAAGCTACATCGCGTCGCTCGCTCCCGATGACGTGCGCGATCGATGTCGCTCAGCGGGGTGGATGACGTTGCGCGCATCATTTTCGCGGCGACGCGTTCGTGAAGCCGTAGCGGAGATCGGGCGGCAGCGGTGCGCGTAGCCATTCTCAACTGGAGCAACCGACGGTTCGGGGGGACGGGAACCTACCTGAGCACACTGATGCCGGCCCTTCAGAACGCCGGCCACGACATCGCGCTCTGGCACGAGGTGGACAGCCCAGCGGAGCACACAGTCCTTCCGGTTCGAGCCCCAGCGCCTGTGTGGTCGGTGTCAGGTCTTGGGCTCGATGCGGCCGTCGATGCGTTGAAGGAGTGGCGCCCGGATCTCCTGTTCGCTCACGGGCTGCTCGAGCCGTCCGTCGAGCGCCGGGCGCTCGACGTGGCGCCGGCCGTGCTCTTCGCCCACGACTACTACGGCACGTGCATCAGCGGTCTGAAGACGCTGACCCAGCCCGTGGTCACACCATGCAGCCGCAGATTCGGCTGGCAGTGCCTGGCGCAGTACTACCCTCGGCGATGCGGCGGCCTGAGCCCGGTCAGCATGATGCAGCAGTTTTCTCGGCAGCGTGATCGACTCGACCTGCTGCCGCGCTATGCGGCCATCGTCACAAGTTCCGGCCACATGCTGCAGGAGTACGTGAAGCACGGCGTGGCCAGTGCGCGTGTGTTCAAGGTCGGATACGGCTCCGATCTCGGCGGCCCTGTGACGGCACGCGAGAGGACGGACGAAGGCCGCGACGAGGTGCACCGGCTTCTGTTCGTCGGCCGCATGGATCCGCTGAAAGGCGGGCGCCAGTTGCTGCGGGCGCTGCCGATCGTTGCCCATCGCCTTGGGCGGTCGCTTCACCTGACGCTGGCCGGCGACGGTCCCCAGCGGACCGCATGGCAAGCGCTGGCGGCGTCGACCTGCCAGGGCGAGCCGCGAATCCAGGTGGAGTTCCCGGGGTGGCTCGACAGGGACGCCGTCGCGAGCCTGTACGAGCGATCGGACCTGCTCGTCGTGCCCAGCCTGTGGCCCGAGCCGTTCGGACTGGTCGGTCTCGAAGCCGTCCGTCACGGCCTGCCGGCTGTCGCGTTCGACGTCGGCGGAATCTCCGAGTGGCTGAAACCCGGGGTCAACGGCGTTCTGGCGCCTGGTCATCCGCCCACGGTCGAGGGCCTGGCGGACGCGATTGTGGAGGCCCTCCGCGGTCGGCGCAGGCTCGCCCTGCGCAGCCGGGAGTCCGAACAGGTGTCGGCCGACTTTTCCGTCGACGCACACCTGCGCCGGCTGCTGCACGTGTTCGAGACCGTCGTGCAATGAGTCTTCGCATTCTGCTTGCGACGCATGCTCCCGCCGATCCGCGAACGGCGGTCTACCGTTCGGTGTCCGAGCGGGCCAGCCACCTTCGAAAGGGCGGACATCATGTCGACATGCTCACTCGTGACGATCTCGCCCGGTCGAGCTGGGCTCGCCTCGATCCGCTGTTGCTCCCGCTGCTGCTCGTCGCGCGCGATCTCTCCAGCTATGACGTGGTCGTCTTTCACAGCTACCTGGGATGGGGGTTTCACCTTCTGAGACGCTGGCTCTCCTCGCCCGGCCGTGTCACCACCATCACCTGGTTCCACGGCCTCGAGCCGTTGTATCAGCACGCGATATCGGAGGAGCACCGGCGGGAGGGTCGCCGGCTGTCGTGGCGATACCGACTCCTGCATGAGCTCCTGATGCCGCGGCTCCTCAGGCGAAGTTGCCGCGCATCGGACGCCGTCTTCTGTTTCAACGGCGTCGAGGCCCAGTACCTCGCCACTCATCGCTGGGCCGAGCCGGCGCGGATCTACCGGGTGTCGAACGGCGTGGAGGCGGGCTGCTTCCTGCCCCGGCGACATCATGACGTCGCCGGGCGATTGCTGTTCGTCGGCCAGTGGCTTCCGGCAAAGGGGACTCGGTATCTCGTCGAGGCATTCACCTCACTGTCGGCCCTCGGCGACGTGGAACTGGCGTGCGTCGGCACTGGGATCCACGCGGATGCCGTCAGGGCAGCGTTCCCCGCCGCTGTGCGGTCCCACGTATCGGTGTTCCCCCGGGTCGATCGCCAGGAGTTGTACGAGCAGTTGCGAGACGCCGATGTGTTCCTGTTCCCGTCCTTGTCCGAGGGCTTTAGTTGTGCGCTGCTCGAGGCCATGGCCGCTTCGCTTCCGGTGGTGGCGACACCGGTCGGCGCCGCGGTGGACCTGCTGGAAGACGGCCGCAACGGCGTGCTCGTTCCCTGCGCGGATGCCACGGCCCTGGTCGCGGCCGTGACCCGGTTGATCGGAAACGTTCGGACGCGCACGGAGTTGGGCGACGCGGCGCGACGCACGGCGTCGCGTTTCACCACCGACGCGTCCTGTGCGGAGTTCGCCGGCTACGTGCACGACGTCGTCAGACGTACCGGCGTCGTGGATCGCCGGGCGGCGTGATGGGGAGCAATGCTGTCTAGTGAGGCCCGGTCGCGCGAGATCTACGAGGCCTGGCACCCACACGTCGAGTCCGACGCCGGTGCGGGCGCCCCGTGGCACGAGCTCATCGCCAGACACGTGGCACCGGGCGACATCGTCAACCGCCGCGTCCTGGAGATCGGCTGTGGCCGCGGCGAGCTGGTCCGGCGTTTGACGTCCACCGGAGCCGGACCGCGTCACCTGATCGCCGCCGATTTCGCTCAGTCGGCGGTGCGGCTCGGCCGCCTTCGGATCGGAGACGACCGTCGTGTGTCGTGGACGGTGGCCAGCATGCAGGACATCCCGCTGGTGGACTCCGTGTTCGACACCGTGATCTCGTGCGAAACCATCGAGCACGTGGTCGATCCCCTGAAGGCGTTGAGAGAAGTGTGCCGCGTACTTCGACCGGGCGGGCGCCTGCTGTTGACCGCGCCGAACTACCTGGGCCCAATGGGGCTCTACCGTGCGTACCTGCGGGCGCGAGGCCGGCGATACACCGAAGGCGGCCAGCCGATTTGCCATCTCACGTCGCTGCCCCGGACCCTCACTTGGCTCCACCGGGCCGGGTTGACGGTTCGCGTGGTCGATGCGGTCGGCCACTATCTGCCGTGGCCCGGGCGGCCTCCGCACACGCTGCCTCGTCTCGACTCCATCCGCCTGCTTCGCTGGTTCGCCCTGCACTCGCTCGTCGTCGCCGAGAAATGCTGATGTCCACGACGAGCCAACCCTCGTCCCGCCGCGATGGCGCTCGCAGGCTTCGCGTCCTGTTCTTCGTGGAAGGGTTCACCGACATCCGGTTCGTCGTGGGCCTCAGCGAGATCTGCGACCTGACGATGGCGGTGCCGGCTGGCGCCTACGCGGAGAGCGCGCTCAAGGCACGCGTGTCCGAGAGCGGCGCGCGGCTGACGGTGCACGAGATCCCGGGAGGCCGTCTCGCGTTTCAGGCGCGGTCGTTCGCCTACCTCTGGAAGGCCGCGAAGGACTTCGACGTCATCCTGTCGCAGGAAGTGCTGCGTGGGTCGCTGAATGCGACCGTTGTCGGCGCGATTCGCGGCGTGCCGGTCGTCACGTTCATGGCCGTCTCTCCGGTCGAGTACTTCAGGTGTCGGCGGGAGCGCGGCCAGATCGGCGCGGGAGCGGCGTGGGCAGGGGAGATCGTGATCCGCTCGTTGATGAGCATCAACGGACAGCTCGCCACCGAGTGCCTCGCGCTCGGCCCGTACCTCCGTGAGGTCGCCGCTCAGGTATGCGCACGCACCCGGATGGGGCACTACTACGGCGTCGACGTCGACCTCTTTCGACCCGCGGATGACGAGGAGCGGTCGCGCCTGCGGAGACGCCTCGATCTACCGTCGGGCAAGTTCCTGATCATGCTGGCGAGCCGCATCAGCCACGAGAAGGATCCCGAAACAGTACTGGAAGCCGTGGCGCGCGCGCGTGCGCGCGGTCTGGATGCCGTGCTGCTCAATCTGGGCGGCGGCTACCAGGAGTTCCTGGCCCTGGCCGGGACGCTCGGACTGGCGGACGCCGGCAGCTGGGTGCTTGCCCGTCCCGCCGTTCATCCGATGAAGGAATTGGCCGACTACTTCCGCGCCGCGGACGTGCTCGTGCAGGGGTCGTTGGCGGAGGGGCTGGGGTTGTCGCCCCTCGAAGCACTCGCCTGTGAGACGCCGGTCGTGGCCACGGCGGTCGGCGGAATGGCGGCGCACCTCGGCCCGTTCGCCGCGCTGACGCCGCGTCGCGATGTCGAAGCGATGGCAAAGGCGCTTCTCGAGGTTGCCGCCGACCCATGCTTTGCGCGGATCAAGGCGCGGCACGGCCGCGAGTACGTCCGCGCGTCCTGGAGCCGGGAGGGCGCGTTTCGCGAGTTGAGACGATCCCTGTCGGCTGCCGCGAACCGTTGCGACGCGCCCGCAGCAAGGGAAGCCGCATGACCACGCTCCCGGATGCGATTCGCTCGGGCTACTACGCCCGGAATCAGCTCGAGAGCCGATCGTGGCTGATCTCCTGGAGTCACCAGGGGCGTTTCAGGACAGGGCTCAGGCTCGCTCGCGAGATAGGCGGGACTCGATTGCTCGACTATGGCTGCGGCGACGGGACGTTCCTCGGGTTGCTGGCCACCGCGAGCCTGGCGCCGCAGAGAGCCGTTGGCGCGGAGCTCTATCCATCGATCGTCGAAGACTGCCGCGCCAGGTTTGCCGGCTGCGACACCCTGCACTTCGTCCTGATCTCCGCGCTCGAGCGAAGCGAGCAGGGCAGCTACGACGCGATCTACTGCATGGAAGTGTTCGAACATGTGACCGAGCCGGTGCCGTTGCTGGAGCAGTTCAACCAGCTCCTCTCGCCCGGTGGATCGCTCGTGATCAGCGTCCCGATCGAAACCGGTCTTCCGGTTGTCGTCAAGCAGCTCGTTCGCAGAGTCGCGGGCTGGCGTGGCATCGGGCACTATCCAGGCACGGCAGGCTACACGCCGGTCGAACTGGTGAGGAGTGTCGTCGCCGGCTCCGCGCAGCACATTCCCCGTCCCGTCTACAGTCGCTCGGACGGGACGACCTTCCACGATCACAAGGGCTTCAACTGGCGCGCCCTGCGAGAACTCGTTCGTGACCGGTTCGACCTCGTCCGCGAAGAGACCTCGCCCGTGGCCTGGCTCGGTCCTCAGCTCGGCACGCAGCGCTGGTTCGTGGCGAGAAAGCGGGGTTCATGAAGCGCCCGCGCATCGCCGTCGTGGCTGACCTGGCCGAAGAACGCTGGCACAGCATGGACCTGGTCGCCGAGATCCTGATGCTCGGTCTCCGGTCGCCTGGCGCGCGCATGGTCGATGCCGTGCAGATCCGGCCGTCCATGGTCCGGCGGTTCACCCGCGTACCTGGACTTGGCCGCTGGAGCCAGGTGCAGACGGCCGATCGCATCATCAACCGGATGTGGGATTATCGGCGGACGCTCAGCGAGCAGGCGGCCGACTTCGACCTCTTCCACATCGTCGACCATTCCTACGCACACCTCGTGACCGTGCTGCCACCCGACCGCTCCCTCGTGATGTGCCACGACATCGACGCCTTCGCCGGCGTGTTGCCAGGTACCGACGGGCAATCGATGGTGGGGCGGCTGCTCGGCGAACGCCTGCTCGCGGGTCTCGTCTTGGCGAGGAAGATCGTGTGCGGCAGCCACGCCACACGCGACGCCCTCCTCGCGTCGGGCGTCGTCGAGGCCTCGCGCGTGGCCGTCGTTCCCTACGGCCTGCATCCGACCTGTACGGCTCGGCGCGATCCGCGTGCCGAGGCTGTGGCGGACGGGCAGCTTGGCCCGGTGGACCCGGCGTGCCCGGAGATCCTGCACGTCGGAAGCACCATCCCGCGGAAGCGAATCGACGTCCTGCTCGACGTGTTTGCCGCGCTGCGCGACCGGCATCCGTCCCTCAGGCTGATTCGCGTCGGCGGTGCGTTCACGCGCCCACAGCAGCGGCAGGTATCGCGCCTGGGGTTGACGCGGCGCATCACCGTACTGCCGTACCTCGAGCGGCGCGTCCTGGCGGCTGTGTATCGACGCGCCGCTGTCGTGCTTCAACCGTCGGATCGAGAAGGGTTTGGCCTGCCGGTTGCCGAGGCGATGGCGTGCGGTACGCCCGTGGTCGCCAGCGATCTTCCACCGCTGCGCGAGGTCGGCGGCGCGATTGCCTCGTACTGCCCCGTGGGCGACGTTGCGAGCTGGGCCACGACCGTCGGGGCGTTGCTCGACGAGCGCGCCAATGACGGCTCCGCGTGGGCGGCGCGGCGGGCAGCCTCTGTGGCGGATTCGCGCCGGTTCGACGCGCTCGAGCATGCCCGCCGGATGCTCGATGTCTATCGAGAGTTGCTCCCCGCTATCCCGCACATCGACGTCCCGACCCGAGTCGCTGCTGCCATATGACCCGCCCACGCGTCCTGCACGTCGGCAAGTACTACCCACCGGACAAGGGCGGCATCGAGACTGTCGTAGAAACCCTGTGCCGGGTGGAGAGGCGGTGGGCTGATACCCAGGCTCTCGTGCTCAGGAGGGATCGATCGACGACCCTCGACCTGCGGGACGATGTGCCGGTCAGGCGGGTAGGAAGCCTGGCGACGGTGGGAGCCGTGTCGGTGGCGCCGACGCTCCCGCTCTGGCTCGCGCGCGCGGAGGCCGAGGTCCTGGTCCTCCACGAGCCCAATCCGATGGCGCTCCTGTCCTACTACCTGGCTCGCCCCAGGATTCCACTGGTGGTCTGGTATCACAGCGAAGTCATACGACCCCGCTGGAAGTATCGACTGTTCTATCAGCCGCTCCTCGACTTCGCCCTTCGTCGCGCCGCACGGGTTGTCGTCGCGTCCCCTCCGATGCTGGACGTGACGGCCCTTGCGCCGTATCGTGCCAAGTGCCTCGTCATTCCATACGGTCTGCCGCTCGAACGATACGCGCCGGCGCCCGACGTTTCGGCGAGAGTGCTGGCGCTCCGTCAGCAGGCCGTCCGACCGACGCTCCTCTTTGTGGGACGTCTGGTCGGCTACAAGGGCGTGGAGATACTGTTGCGCGCGCTGCCCGGGCTCGACGCGGATCTCGTGGTCGTCGGCGACGGGCCAAGGCGCTCCTCGCTCGAGTCGCTCGCGCGGGAGCTCGGTGTTTCCGCTCGCGTGCGGTTTCTCGGCGAAGTCGCCCCTGACGAGCTGCTCGCCTGGTATCACGCCTGCGACGTGTTCGTGCTGCCGTCAGTCAGCCGCCAGGAGGCCTTCGGGATGGTGCAGCTCGAGGCGATGCTCTGTGGGCGCCCGGTGGTCAGCACCGATGTGGGGACCGGCGTCTCCTGGGTCAATCAGCACGAGCGCACCGGTCTCGTCGTGCGGCCGGGCGACTCCACCGGGCTTCGCGAGGCGCTGGCCAGGCTGATCGCCGACCCGGGCCTGCGACGCCGGCTTGGCGCGGAGGCGCGCACGAGGGTCCTCGAGCATTTCACTGCGGAGAAGATGTGCAACGCGACACGCTTGCTCTATCGGGACATCAGCCGGGCGACATCCTCGGCCGCTCACGTCGAGCCCGCGACCGTCGGCTGAGCGCAGGTTCGCCGGGGCGGTCGATGCTCGCCAAGCGGGCCTTCGACGTGACGCTCTCCGGTATGGGCCTGCTGGCGTCGGCCCCGCTCTGGGCGGTGATTGCGATTGCCGTCAAGCTGGAGGATGGGGGCCCCGTCTTCTACAGCCAGCAGCGATCGGGGCTCAACGGCCTGCCGTTCGACGTGCGCAAGTTCCGCTCGATGATTCCTGATGCGGAAGCCCGCGTGGGGGCCGTGCAGGCGAGCGAGCACGACCCGCGCGTGACGCGCGTGGGGCGCCTGCTGCGGGCGACGGCGATGGACGAACTGCCGCAGTTGTGGAACATCTTCCGCGGCGACATGAGCTTCACGGGTCCCCGTGCGCTCAGGCCCGGTGAGATCGAGGCGCTAGGATCCGGCGGGGTGGAACTGCTCGAAGACGTACCAGGGTTTGAAGAACGCGCCAGCGTTCGTCCCGGGCTGACGGGCATCGCCCAGATCTTCGCGCCGCGCGACATCCCGCGCCGCCTCAAGTTCCGCTACGACCTGCTCTATGTCCGCCGGCAGTCTTTCTGGCTCGACCTGCGCCTCATCGGTCTGTCGTTCTGGATTACGTTCCGCGGAACCTGGGAGGCCCGTGGCTCAAAACTCTAGCGCGCCGTGGGCGAACGGCCCGGCGACGGGGCATCGAAGGTAACGGGAGGAATTGTGTTCGGACCGAATGTGGAGCGACTGGTCTCCGAACTGGCCCCGGACGAGCGTGTGCTCGACGTGGGTGGGTGGGCCTGCCCGTTCAATCGTGCGCAGTGGGTGGTCGACATCGAGCCGTTCGAGACGCGTGGCCACTATGCAAGCTTTGGAGGGCCTCGGTGTCAGGGGCCCGATGTCGAGTGGTTCACGAAGGACACCTGGGTCCAGCGCGACGTCTGCGATCACACCCCGTTGCCCTTCGCCGACAAGGCGTTCGACTTCGCAGTGTGTTCGCACACGCTCGAGGACGTCCGCGATCCGATCTGGGTCTGCTCGGAGCTGGTGCGTGTCGCCCGGCGCGGATACATCGAAGTGCCTTCGAGGACCTTCGAGTCGTCGGTCGGCGCCGAACGGCGCGGGCAGGCCGGGCTGTCCCACCATCGATGGCTGATTGACATCGAAGGACAGCGCATTCGTTTCCTGCCCAAGTACCACATGATTCACACCGCCTGGCGATTCCACCTCCCGGAACGCTGCCTGCGCGGCCTGTCGCAGGAGGCCACAGTCCAGTGGCTGTGGTGGAACGACACCTTCACGTTCGAGGAAGTCACGATCCACGGCGTCGAAGCGCAGGAGGCCGAACTAGAACGTTTCGCACAGACGGCGGGCCAGAGACCGGCGTGGATGTACGACGTCGATCGTGCGGTTCGACAGGTGTCGGGAATCCCTCGCCGCGCGGCGTCATGGGCCGTCCGGCAGGCGCGACGGGTTGCCGTCTGAGGTCGAGACCGCGACGCGCACATTGACAGCTGAGCTACTGATGTGGAAACTCGGAGCTTGAATGTACGACGCGGTCGTCATTGGCGCCGGTCCGGCGGGCTTGTTTGCGGGCCTTCGGTTGGCGCAGCGCGGACTTCGCGTCGCCCTGCTCGAGGAACATCACGCCATCGGTCATCCCGCCCACTGCACGGGGATACTCGCCCGTGAGGCCTTCGACGAGTTCGACCTCTCTCCAGACGTCATCCTCAACGAGCTGACCACCGCTCGTTTCATCTCGCCTTCCGGCCGCGACATCGTCTATCGCACGCACGCGATCGAAGCTGTCGCCATCGATCGCCCTGCCTTCGACGAGCAACTGGCGGCGCGTGCGCGTCGAGCGGGTGTTCATCTGATCCGCGGCGCCAGGGTGGCGACGGTGACCTGCGAGGAAGACCGGATCTCGGCCGCGGCTGCCGGCCATCCCGTCGTGTCCGCTCGTGCGTGCGTGCTGGCCTGCGGCGGGCGATACGCACTGCACCGACAGCTCGGCCTCACCGTTCCGTCGATCTTCCTCCACACCGCCCAGAAGGAAATCCCGGCAGCCAGCCCCGGCGAGGTCGAAGTCCACTTTGGCAGCCAGGTGGCGCCGAAGGGCTTTGGCTGGGCCGTGCCGATCTGGCGTGCGGGCAGGCCGTACGCGCGCATCGGGGTGATGTCGGAAGATCAGTCTCCTACCTATTTCGATCGGATGGTGGCGCGCGTCGCCACGCGCTGGGGCGTGCGCCCGGAGGAGGGCCCGCCACACCAGAAGATCCTCCCGCTCAACCGCATTTCACGGACATACGGCGACCGGCTGGTCGTCGTAGGTGACGCCGCTGGCCTCGTGAAGCCGACCACGGGCGGAGGGATCTACTACAGCCTCCTCAGCGCCTCTCTGGCTGCCGACGTCCTCGTCGAGGCGCTCGAGCGGGACGACCTCCGCGCGAACCGTCTGGCGGAATACGAGCGTCGGTGGAGGGGTCGGCTCGAGGCCGAGCTCGACACCCAGCTGGCGTTCCGATCACTCGCGCAGGAAATGCTGGACGAGGACATCGAGGGCCTTTTCGAGCTGGCCCAGACCGATGGTGTCATGCCCATCGTCCGGCGCACAGCCTCGTTCAATCGCCACAGGCGGCTGATCGTGGCGCTGCTCAAACATCCACCCGCGCGTCAGCTCTTCTTCCGGTCATTCCTGTAATGGGAAACGACGCCGGGTGTCATTTGTCCATGTGTCATTGCATACTTTGACAAATGACACCCGGCGTCATTACAGAACTCTGCGCCATCCTGCGCGGGGCATCGAGCGAGCTCCCCGCAGGGGAGGCACGCGAGTCCCTCCTCGTCGCAGCACGCCGCCACCGCGTCGATCGCCTGGTCGCGTTGCGGACCGGACAGGTCGACGATGAGAGCCGCGCCGCGGTTGTCCTGGATGAACTGCACGTCCTGGAGCTGAACCGCGTGCTGGCCGCACTCGAGGCCTCTGGCGTCGTCCCCATCGTGTTCAAAGGCGCTGCGATCGCGCACACACACTACGAGGCGTCCTGGCTCCGCCCGCGGGTCGATGCCGATATCCTCATTCCCTCGAGTCAACGGCAGCGAACCTTCGATGTGCTCGGTCGGCTGGGCTACCGTCAGCCGCCGTTCACCTCGGGTGCACTGGTCACGTACCAGAAGCCGTTCATGCGGACCGGCCGATGGGCAGAGGAGTACGCCCTCGACGTGCACTGGCGAATCGCCAATGCGCAGGTCGTCGCTGACCTCTACACCTACGACGAGCTTGCGTCGCGCGCCTGCGCGGTCTCGGTGAGGGGACAACTCATGCGAACGCCGGCGGCTGTGGACGCCCTGCTGCTGGCCTGCGTGCATCGCGTGATCCATCACGACAACGCCGACGACCTCGTGTGGATCTACGACCTCCACAGCATCGCCAGGCGCTTCACGACGGCCGACTGGAAGGGCTTTGTCGACAGTGCCTCCCGACGCGGCGTGAAGGCGCTGTGTGCCCATGGCCTGCAGATGTCAATCGATCGCTTCGAGACGGGCATCCCGGCAGACGTGATGGCACGACTGACCAGGCCCGTCCGCACACGAGAGCGATCTGCCCGGTACCTCAGGAAAGGCCTGAGACCGATCGACCGTCTTGTGACGGACCTCGCGGTGCTCGGTCCACGCGCCGGTGTGCGTCTGCTCTGGGAGCACGTGGCTCCACCCGCCAGCTATCTCGAGGGGAAATACGGAGTACGGAACCGTGTGCTACTATCGGCCTTCTATGCGCGTCGAGTGGTCGAAGGCCTCTCGAGGTGGATCTCGAGGCCACGCGCGTGGGTGTGAATCAGCTTTCCGCGGTCAGGTAATCCGACCCGTAGCCGTAGTGCTGCGCGTAGTAGTAATGGCTGCGGCTGACGTCCACGCGATTGAGCACCGCGCCGATGAAGCGTGGTCGCGCCGCCGCCAGCATGTGCACGGCCCGCTCCGCAAGCCGGCCCCGCGTCATCTCCGACCCCAACACGAACGCCACGCCTGACGCCCACCGTGCCACGATCGATGCATCGGTGACGGCGAGCACAGGCGGCGTGTCGATGATGACCCAGTCGAACGGCCCGGTTTGAACCTGCCGCATCAGGGCGTCCATTCGTTCCGAGGCCAGTAGCTCGGACGGATTCGACGGCGTGTACCCCGCCGGCATGACCCAGAGGTTGGGTTCCGCCATCCGCTGCACGGTGTCGGTCAGAGGCACCTGCCCACTCAGAAGATCCGAGAGCCCCCGACCGTTCCGCAGACCCAGCCCGGCGTGCACGCCGGGCCGGCGCATGTCCGCATCGATGAGCAGGACGCGCGCCCCGCCGTACGCAAGCGCCGCAGCCAGATTGCAGGCTGTCGTCGTCTTGCCTTCCAGAGGCTGGGCGCTCGTCACCAGGACGATCGCGCTCCCGGGCGTGGTGTGACTGAGGGCGAGGGAGGTGCGCAGCGCGCGAATCGCTTCTCCGAAGTCGTTCGACACGGACAACACGGGCCGGCCCTGCTGTCCTCTGACTGTGGGAATCAGCCCCAGGAACGGCAGCCCCAGCCTGCGCGTGACGTCGTCGGGGGTGCGGATGGTGTCGTTGAAGTGGTCGAGCCCCACGGCGAGCCCCAGCGCGACGAGCAGGCCGACCATGCCCCCGAGCATAGCGCTGCGCCGGATGTTGGGACTGAAGGGCGCACCCGGCACGCCCGCAGGCTCGACCAGTCGGACGTTGTTGCCACGGCTGTTCGCGAGTACCTGCAGCTCCTTCTCGCGGCGCAGGAGCGCCTGGTAGAGGTCGCGGTTGCTCTCGGCGTCGCGCTGCAGCACGGTATACGCCGCGCTCTTGCGATCAAGGTCCGTGGCGATGTCCTTCTGTTCCTCGAGGGCGCTGGCGAGCGTACGCTCTTCGAGCAGCGCCGCCTCGTAGTCATGATGGATGGCGTCGACGGCCTTGGCCAGCTCCAGGCGGAGCTGACGGTTGGCATCCTCGATGGAGGCGTTGATCGTCAGGATCTCTGGATGCTTCTCTCCGTAACGTTCCGACATCAGGGCCTTGCGTCGTTCCAGGTCGGCGACTTGCGCCTTCATGGTCTGGATGTAGGTGTTCTGCAGCAGGGCCGGAATCGTGTCGGGCGATCCGGATGAGCCGAGCGACTCGAGCCGCCTGTAGAGCGATTCCTTCTGCGCGCGGTTGGTCCGGGCACGTGTGGCGGCCTCGTTGAGCTGATTCAGCCTCGCAATCACGATGTTCTGTCGATCTTCGAGCGACAGGGCGTTCTGGTCCTCCCGGTACTGGGCCATCGCCCTCTCACTCGTTTCCACCAGGTGCTTCTGGCGCACCAGCTCCTGAGCAAGCCATTCGAGGCTGCGGGCCATGTTCTGGCGGCGGAGGTCCAGATTCTGCGCGACGTACTCTTCAGCCAGCGCATTGGCAGCCTGGGCGGCCAGCGTCGGATCGGCCGACACGAACGACACGTCGACCAGGCGGCTGGCCCGTACCGGGTCCACCGAGACGCGGGAGGCCACGGCGTCAACGACGGCGTCCGCGGCGGCAGGCGCGCTGGAGCCCGCGAATTCCGCCGAGCGCGTCAGATCGAGCTTCTGGACCACCCGTCGCGCCAGGTCACGTCCAGTCAGAATGCGGTACTGCGTTTGAAAGTACGGCTCGGGATCCTGATAGTCGTAGCTGCGATTGTTGCCGACGCTCTCGAGTGCCAGGGTTCGCTCGTCCTCGATCTCGATGAGCAACCTTACGCTTGCGCGGTAGAGGGGCGTCTGCCAGTACGCCCGTAGCGTCGTGCCGGCCAGGACCAGGGCGAAGGCGACGATGGCGACGTTGCGATAGCGATAGAGCGCGTGTAGCCGGTCCAGTACGTGCACCTCGGCCGGCCTGACCGACACGGGCATGTGCACGTCATGACGCAGTGGAGTCAACGAGTCGTTCGTCAGCATATCGACACACGAGGGGCCGTACGGACGTACCCCGCTGATCGTGTATCGGTCACCTCCAAGCTCGTGAGTAGAACTCACGATTGCGCACGAGTGCAGATCTGACCACGCAAGTGCCCAGTGGAACGCGTCCCGGCCCTGTCTGGGCCTCCTATTCGAGCCGATAGATGCGTGTGCTGGAGCGCACACGTCTCGATGAGTCAGTGGAAGGGATACGGCCCGGACAACGAGCTTCGCGCCCACGTCGGCGTGACCGAGACGGGACCGCCCCAAACGCCCGCTCAAGGCGCACTCACCTACGAGCCCTACTACGGACTGCACAGCAAGCCGTTCAGTCTGTCCACTGACCCGCGCGCCCTCTATACGGGTCCGCACCACGCTGCTGTTCTCGAAGACCTGCTCGCCGCCATCCGCCGCCGGGAAGGGCTGATCGTCCTGACCGGCGAGATGGGCACGGGCAAGACCACGCTCTGTCGCGCGGCGCTCTACCAGCTCGATCGCAAGACGTTCACCACGTTCGTCCCGGACCCGTTCCTCTCCCGCGACGATCTGCTTCGAATGCTCCTTGTCGGGTTCGGTGAGGTGTCGGTCGACGATCTCGCGCAGGGACGGCTGAAGGGCGTGCCCCGGGCGGATCTGGCCTGCCGGCTGTACGAGTTCCTCACCTCGCTCGAGTCGGTCGACGCGTTCGCGGTGCTGGTGATCGACGAGGCACAGCATCTGGCTCCGCCGCTCCTCGACGAGATCCGCGCCCTGTCCGAACTGGAGGCCGGCCGACGGCTCCTGCAGATCGTGCTGGTCGGGCAGCGGGAGCTGCGGGCACGCCTCAAGCTGCCCGAGATGCGCGCCATCGCTCAACGGGTCACGACCGTCTGCGAGCTGGAGCCGCTGACGCGCGACGGCGTCAGCGGGTACGTCTCGCACCGCCTCGCAGCCGCCGGCGCCGTTCGCGGTCACGTGGCGTTCTCCTCGGCCGCGTTGGCCCTGATCGATCAGGCATCAAGCGGGATCCCACGGCTCGTGAATCGCATCTGCGATCGCGCGCTCCACTACGGTTGCCTCGATCGCGCGTCCCAGGTCGGCCAGGCGCACGTGGCGAGGGCGCTGCACGACCTCGAGTTGACGGTTACGCGGGTCAACGTCGCAGTGCCGGCCCCGGAGCCGGTCCCAGAACCGGCCCCAGTGAGGTTCGAAGTCGCGGCCCCGTCGGAAGCGGCACGACCCGCGGGCGCCTCTGCCGCATCGAGTCCCAAGGCACTCTTCCAGAAAACGGCGGTCGAGCCGTCGCCGATCGCTGATGATTTGAGGGCGCTCCTCGATCTTCCAGTGGTGTCGCGACAGGCGGAGGAGCCGATGGCCGCCAGAACCGATCGAATGCCCGGGCGGAGCCGTCGTCCGCGGACGCTCAGTGCGAAATGGGTGCAGGCGCTGAAGACGTCACTGCCGGCCCTTGGCGTGATGGCGATGCTGGTCGCTGGAGGAATAGCCGTGTCTGCCGTGAGCGCGAGGTCGCGCCAGGTGGATCTGCCGCCGTCGCCGCCCTCGCCCTTGACGATTCCCGCGATCGTGCGTCCGCGCCGGCGCCCGCCGGCGGGTGAGTCGCCCGCTCCGAGCCCTGTCGTCGAGGACGTTGCGCCACCAGCCGCCGGGGGCGTGCCGGCGCAGACATGGGTGGTTCAAGTGGCCGCGTTTGCCAGTCCCGAGCGTTCGGCCGAGATGGTCCGACGATTGAGCGAGTCGGGCTTGCCTGCCTACGAAGTGGCAGGAGAGCTGGGCTCGCGCGGTCAGTTGAACTTCGTTCGCCTCGGGCCCTACGAGTCAGCCGAGGAAGCCGACCAGGTCCGCGATCAGCTCCAGTCCAGCCCCGTCTACGAGGGCGCCTTCGTCCGCAACATCACGACGCAACCCTGAAGGGCTCTGGGCTTTGGGCTCTCGGCTCTGGGCCTTCGGCTCTGGGCTCTCGGCTTTCGCCGCGCGGCTCCGGGTTCACGGCTCTCGAGATCAAGACCTCGACGGGCGCAACTCATGGAAGGATGCGATGCCGTCTGCTGGGGCAAGGCCGACGCACTCAATCCAGGCATGGGCTGAAAGCGCGGGGCCGTCCCTTCTGACACCCAGGCACAACTTGGGCAACGCGCCGCGCCGCCGCAACAGGCTGTACAACACCAGGCTCCGGCGGAGGCACGTCGAACCCATCGGCAACAGGCCGTATGCAGCCGTTGCGAACCGCTCGAGGCGAGAGTACGGAATACCGTGCGAGAGCGCTCGGAGGGAGGTCGGTTCCAACCGATCGAGCAGTGTCAGCAGCCTCGAGAACGGCATCAGCTTGAGCGCGAGTTCGATCGCGAGCGCCAGCGCGATGCTTTCAGCGATCGTGGCGTAGTCCGCCAACCCCCGTCCCCGGTACGCGACCATTACGATTCGAGCGGGCGAGGAACCAGAAGGTGCTTCTCGCAGAGTTCCTGGACGAGGGCAGTCAGATCGCGTTGAAGGGCGTCGGACGCCACGTCGTACTCATCGAGCATGATTGAGCAAACGCCGGCGAGCGTGTTGTCCTGTGCGAGCAGGTTCCATGCTCTCGTGCCCACGGCGTCCAGGCCGTAGTAGACGCCCGATTCAAGATTGAGCAACACGGTTTCTCCGCCAACCTCACGAGAGAGTACGGAAGGGTGGATGGCGACCCGATCCGCGAGCGTCACGTCCATGGACAGAGAAACTACCACGAACCCCTGAACTCAGACCACGACCAGCGTCGAGAACCGCTAGAGCCCAGAGCCGAACGCCCGAAGCCGAAAGCCAAGAGCCCGGAGCCCCGTCACCCACAGCGCTCGATGGTCGACTTGAGAAACGACTCGGCCTCCCGCTGCGATGGCAGCTGATCGCCGAAGTGTTCCCGCAGCCACGACCGCAGATCTGCCGCCGGGGACGTGCCGTCGAACCGTTCGAGCAGCGCCCGTTCCATCGCGCCCCAGCGTGTGAGCGCTGGTCGATAGTCGTCGGCGTGCTTGCGCAGCGTCTTCATCGACAGAAGTGTCGCCGCAAACGACGAGTGCTCGAACCGGGCGTGCGGAGGCTGTCCGGGTCGAGCGATGTCGACGCGCCACCGCATGACCTGCCCGTCGTAGCCCTCGATTCCCATCGAGATGGTGTCGCCACGCACGACCGGCACGGGCGCATCCAATGGAAAGAAGGCCTGCGCGAAGTTGGTGGTGCCCCCGTCGCCAGGGACGTTGCTCATGGTGACGCCGTCGGCCAGGGTCGTCGCGAAGCAGCCACACACACCGTGCATGGTCCCGTCGCGCAGGGCGACGGCTCGGACCACGCCTCCGGCATGCGGATCGGTTGCGCGTTCGAGGTCGACGACGGTCAGCTCGGCGGGCTTCCCCAGCAGATGCTCAGGGCCGAATCTGGCCGGGTGCACCTGATTGACGGCGAACGGTCTGAGCGGCGATACGTCGACGTCCTGCACTCGCCGAATCCAGACGTCCACCTCCTTGGCATACAGGTGACTGGCTTCGACCGGCGCGGCCATCAGCTGGATCGCGCGCGGGATGAGCGCCCCCCCTGGTTTCAGGAATCTGTCCCGCGCATCGAAGAGTGTCGCCAGGCCGCCGGTCTGCAGGCCGAACGTGTCGTGAATGTCCGCAACGATGGCATCGACGCGTTCGGGAAGTGTCAGTTGCGAAGAAGGAGCCTGAATGAGCTCGATGCGATCCTCGAGACCTGTCGTCGACGCGAGCAGCTCGCCGAACCGGATCGCTCCGCTCGCCTCGATCGCGTAGACATGCCTGGCGCCAGCGCGGCAGGCAAGCAGCGCCAGGAGTCCGGAGCCGGTCCCCAGATCCAACACCACGTCGCCCTGGCGAACACGGCTTGCAAGCGCCGCCGCGTACTGATCCAGTCTCGAGCCGGTCTCGGTCAGGCAGAAGGCGTGAAACTGGAGCAGGTCGTATTCGGACATGGGCACACATCCTCGCACGAGGCCGGCGGCGCGGTCGACTCTCCGCGTCCGTTGGACACCCCCTGAGGAATCGCGTAGTCTGCCGACCCGGAGCGATTCATGGCGTGCCTGACGGCAATCGTCAACATCGATGGCGCCCCCGTGGAGGAGGCCGCACTCCGCGCGCTGATGGACGTGACGCCCTATCGACCTGCGGACGCGAGCGTGTGGACCGATGGCTGTGTGGGCCTGGGCCTTGCTCCGCTCGTCGCGGACTCGGCCAACGCGGACAGGTCGCAGCCGCGCGGCCTGCATGACCGGCTCTGGGCGGTCATGGACGGCCGACTCGACGACCGTGGCGCCCTTGTCGCGGCGCTCGGGGGTCGTCCCGGGACGCCCGTGCTCGCGCGTGCCTCCGACGTCGAGCTGATCCTGCACGCCTACGACGCGTGGGGTGCGGACTGTGTCGGCCGTCTTGTCGGCGACTTCGCGTTCTGCGTGTGGGACCGAGGCCGACGACGGCTGTTCTGCGCGCGCGACCACTTCGGGGTGAAGCCTTTCTACTACGCCACCGTCGGCAACGCCCTCGTCGTGTGCAGTGCGCTCAAGGGGCTCAGACGTCACCCGGCGATCTCCAATCGACTGCACGATCACGCTATCGGCGATTTCCTGCTCTTCGGTCTGTGCATGGAGGCCTCACACACGGCATTCGCCGACGTGTCGCGCCTTCCACCCGGCCATCGCCTCAACTGCCCGGTCCCGAGTGGCGGACCTCGAGTGGAGCGCTACTGGAGCCTCGAGCCCGGCGAGATCGTACGACGGGCGGACGAGCGCGAGCCCGTGGAGCGCTTCTCGTCCCTGATGCAGATCGCCGTGTCGGATCGGCTTCGGGCGGACCGGGTGGGCGTGCTGATGAGTGGTGGGCTCGACTCGTCGAGCGTGGCTTCCGTTGCCGCGGAGATCCTCGGACCGGAGCCCGACGGGCTTCACGCTTTCACCGTCGTGTACGACGCGCAGGCACGGGACCAGGAGCGACGATACTCATCGATCGTCGCGCGGTCACTGGGGATCGGCATCACCCACCTGGCCGCGGACGACTACGAGCCGTTCGTGCGATGGGACCGGGACGCCCTTCCTCCAGAGCCGTCGCTCGAGGCGCTGACCGCCGTCATGGCCGATCTCCTCGACCTCGCCTCGGCGCACGGCGGAGCCGTTCTCACAGGTGAGGGTGGGGATCCACTTCTGCTGCCGTCGACCGTCATCGGGCGCGTTGGTCGTGAGCCCGTGTCGACGACGGTCGGCGACCTCTGGCGCGCGTGTCGTGCCCGGACGTGTCCGCCCCTGGGGTTGCGCTCGCTCGTCGGGCAGTGGCTCCGCAGGTCCGATGGAGTTCCCGGGTGGCTGGCCAGTGAACTGCTCGACGTGTTCGAGCCGCGAACGCGATGGCGGAAAGTGTGGGCCGACCGGACGGCCGCACGCGGCGAACGCAGCAGCGCGTTGAACGACATGGTGGATCCGTGGTGGGCGTCGACCTTCGAGAGCCTCGATCCGGGCGCAACGGGACGGCCAGTCGAGATGAGGTACCCTTTCTTCGATGTGCGACTCGTGTCCTACGCGCTGACGCTGCCGTCGTTGCCGTGGTGCCTGAACAAGCAGATTCTGCGCGCATCCATGTGCGGCCGGCTGCCGGAGGCGGTCCTCGCGCGCCCGAAGACGCCGCTGCAAGCTGACCCGATTGGTCCGCGCGGGCGCTGGTCGCCGCAGCACGCCAGACGTCTCTTCGAGGCGACGCCGGCTATCGCCCGGTACGTCGACGTCGGCAAGTTTCAGTCGATGGTGGACCACGACTCCCTGTTGACGAACCAGAGTCCGGGCACGTGGGCCGCGATCAGTCTGGCTGTGTGGATGCGGTGTGCCACGGGTGCGCCCGGCGCATGGGGACTCAGTTGATCATCCACCACTACGAGGCTTGCGGACTGTCCATGGCGTCGGACGCTCCGATTCCAGGACTGCGATCTTCACCCCAGGTACACCGGCCCGACCTGTTCGTCTCGATGGGAAGCGCGACGCGTCGGAGCGCAGGTTTCGAGTCGGTCCGATATCTCAGTCCTGCGCGGGACGAATCCGGAACGCCGCTGTTGGCGGTCTGGACGCGGTCCGGAGGAGGGCACCGGCTCCGCTACAGCGACGGCGCGGAATTCATTGTCGACCAGGACGCGGCCCGCATCGATGTCCGTTGGGAGGCGCCGCTGACCGACGCCGACGTCGCCATCTACCTGCTCGGCCCGGTGCTGGGCTTCGTGATGCGCCTTCGTGGGATCGTGCCACTGCACGCCAGCGCGGTCGTCATCGGCGGCCGTGCCATCGTCTTCGCCGGTGACGCGGGCGCAGGTAAATCGACGACCGCCGCGGCGTTTGCCGCCCTCGGCTATCCGGTGCTGTCCGACGACGTCGTGCCGATCGTGCCCCTCGATGACGGCGTCCTTGCGTGCCCGAGCCATCCGAGGGTCACCATCTGGCCCGAGTCCGTCGAGGCGCTGTTCGGGTCCGCTGACGCTCTGCCGGCTCTGACCGCCACGTACGACAAGCGATACCTGGAGCTCGAGGGTCGATATCGTTACCAGCGCACGCCCGTCCCGATCGAGGTAATCTACGTGCTCAACGAGAGAGCGCCCGCGTGCGGGCGGCATAGCATTCGCGGGCTGAGTCCGCGGGCCGCGATGATGGCGCTCGTGAGCCACACGTATGGCAACTACCTGCTGGATGACCTTATGCGCGCGAGTGAGTTCGACCTCTTGAGCCGCGTGGCCAGACGAATTCCGGTGCGGGATCTGACCGTCTGTCAGGTGATATCGGACCTCCCGCGCGTGTGCGAAGATCTGGCGAGGACAGTGCCGTTGGACGCGGTTGGAGCGGAGCTATGAGCCAGGATGCTCGGAAGGGACCGAAGAAGCCGTATGCGTCGCCTCGGCTGGTGACATATGGCGACATTGCTCAGCTGACGGAGAACCGACCGACGGGAAGGAAGGCCGACGGGGGTGGCAAGCTGAAGACCAAGACTATCTGAGCTGCAGAGCCGTCCCCCGCGAGTTACAGAGTTCGTCCTGGAAACCGGGTCGACTCTCTGAGCGATCGCTGAGGAACGGCCGCGACGAGAGAGGCTGCCAGTGGTGCGAGGATTGCAGCCTGTCGTGGGTGGTGTTTACACCCATAACATCCTTAACCTCTTTAACAGTTCCGCGCCATTCGACGGCGCGCACCATCCTGGGGTGGACTCCCGGCCTGCGACACCTGGTTTCGGGCGGCGTGCTGCCGTGCGGTTGCCTGGTTGGCACCTACGAGACGTGGACGAAGGACATGGTCACGATCGTCGATGAGCGGGGCAGCGCGTGCCCCGACGAGCGCCACCGCAAGGACGCGATACTCAGCCAGTAGGCAGTAGCGGGTAGCCGGTAGCTCGTAGCAAGAGCCTCGAACCTGCTACCCAGCCACCCAGCTACCCAGCCACCCAGTTAGAGTTTCACCTTCGGCCGACCGCGCGGTTTCTTGGGCGGCTTATCGAGGGCCTTGAGCAGGATGTCGGCGGCGATCTCAGCGCCGTTGGTCTCGGGTTTCTTCTTGATCTTCGGCTGCGCGAGGAGCTTGTCGAGGGCCGGCTCCCACCTCCCGGCCAGCAGATCCTCATGACCGATGGAGGCGGCGCGCAGGTGTTTGGGCATTTCCTCGACCAGCACGTCGTACTCCGGGAAGTGTCCGCGAGCGGTGTACAAGATGGCGCTGTCGTTGGCGATGCACTCCGACACGATGCCGTATCCCGGTTTGGTCACGACGGCATCGGCCGCGCCGACGAGGTCCTCGTACCGGACGCCGAGGGCGTACATGGCCTCTTCGTTGATCGTGACGAGTGATCCCTTCTTGTCGGTTGCCGGTGTGTCGCGGCGGGCGCGGCTGAGCGGCGCCATCGCCGTCATGACGATCGTGTACTTCTTGGACCTCGTCAGCGGGTCGGCATCGATGCTCGTCACGCCGAAGCCGCCGAACGAGGCAAGAACGATGGGCTTGTCCGCCGGCATCTTCAGGAGCTTGCACACCTCCTCGCGGGATCGGCTGGCGTGCCGCGCGACGAAGGGGATGTCCTTGACGTTGGAGAAGCTCTCGAAGCCGCCCCACATCGGCAGTCGCAGCGCCATCGACGCCTTGGCGTAGGCGGCGCGGATCGTGGGCAGGAGCGAGGGCGCCAGGCGCACGCGCGGATAGTCCGCGTAGATCCAGTCCCACGTGAAGTTGCCGAGCCCGATGGACGAGATGCCAGCCGATGCGCCCACGGCGAAGGCGAGCGGGGGAATATCGCCGACAATGAGGCCCGCGCCCAGCTCCCGCAGCGCCCGCGTCTCGCTGGCCGCGCGGGTCACCAGGTCGCTGTGGAACGCGGCCGCGCGCCGGATGCTGTCCGCCTCGTCGAGCGTCAGCGCGTCAGACTGCACGACACCCGTGTCGCATTCGAGCGTGCTGTAGCTGACCTTCCCTTTCACGGTGAGGTCGAACATCCAGCGTGGGGCGGAGGTGCGGACGCCGACCCGGGTTTCCGGGCGCTGCGCGAGTATCGCGTTGATGACCTCGATCGAGCGCGAGGCGTGACCGAACCCGTGACCAGAAATGTAGAAGACGATCGCTTGTGCCAAAGACCGGCCTACCGCGTGTTAAATGGGCTGCCCGACGGAGCGGCCCAGTGAGCCATGGTCAGCTGGTAACCGATGGTTGAGCGACATCTGACCCACTCAACTGAGGTGCCTGACCGTTCGATAATGCGACTGCGACGACCTGCTCCAGAGTTTCAACCGGCACGAACGTCATCTCCTTTCGGATCTCCTCAGTCAGTTCCGCCAGGTCGGGCTGATTGAGCGCCGGCAGAATCACCGTCTTGATTCCGGACCTCCGCGCCGCCAGGACCTTCTCACGGATGCCGCCCACGGGCAGCACCAGTCCACTCAGCGTGATTTCTCCAGTCATCGCCACATCCCGCCGAACTGGTGTCTGGCGTGCCGCCGACAGAATCGCCGTGGCCATCGTCACCCCGGCCGACGGCCCATCCTTGGGGATGGCGCCGGCCGGCACGTGCACGTGAAGGTCGTGATTGGCGAGGAATTCCGGCGAAATCCCGAGTTGATGGGCATTTGCCCGGATGTGACTGAGGGCCGCACGGGCCGATTCCTGCATCACGTTGCCGAGCTGGCCGGTCAAGATAATGTTCTGGTTTCCGCCTGGAAGCAAGGTCGCTTCGACAAACAGCACGTCGCCGCCGGCCTCGGTCCATGCCAGACCCGTGGCGACCCCAGGCCTCGACGTCCGGAAGGCGACCTCCTTCTTGAACCGCGCCGGTCCCAGGTAGTCGTCCACCTGCTCCTGGTCCACGATGGTCGTCGGCGGAACCGGTGCGTCGATCGGGCGCGTGGCGAGACTGGCCGCGACCTTTCGCGACAAGGCGCCGAGCTGGCGTTCCAGGTTGCGGACCCCTGCCTCGTGTGTGTACTCCGAGATGACCAGACGAATCGCCGTGTCGGTGATCTCCATGGAGCCCGCCGGCAGGCCGTGCTCGCTCATCTGTCTCGGCAGCAGGTACTTCCTGGCGATGTGGAGCTTTTCCTCTTCGGTGTAGCCGGCGAGTGGAATGATCTCCATGCGGTCGAGCAGCGCCGGATGGACGGTGCCGAGCTGATTGGCCGTCGCGATGAACAGCACGCGAGACAGGTCGACCGGAATCTCCAGGTAATGGTCCCGGAAGGAATTGTTCTGCGCAGGGTCGAGCACTTCGAGCAGCGCGGCGGCCGGGTCGCCCTGAAAGCCCACCGTGACCTTGTCGATCTCGTCGAGCATGAAGACCGGGTTCATCGAGCCGCCCTGCTTGAGCGCCTGAACGATCCGGCCCGGGATGGAGCCGATGTAGGTCCGGCGATGGCCACGGATCTCGGCCTCGTCGCGCACACCGCCCAGTGACAGGCGCACGAACTTGCGCGACATCGCGCGCGCGATCGAGTGTCCCAACGACGTCTTGCCGACGCCGGGGGGGCCGACAAAGCACAGAATCGGCCCTTTCATGTCGCCCTTGAGCTTTCGCACGGAGAGGTGCTCGACGATCCGTTCCTTCACCTTGTCGAGGTCGTAGTGGTCTTCGTCGAGGACCCTGCGCGCCTCGACGGGATCGATCCGGTCCTCGGTGGTCGTCGACCACGGCACGTCGAGCAGCCAGTCGAGGTAGGTGCGGAGCATCTGGTACTCGGGGGAGGCGGCCGTCATGCGCCCGAGCCGGTCCACTTCCCGCATGGCGACCGTGTTCACCGCTTCAGGGAGCTTTGCCTCCTCGATTCGCGTCCGAAGCTCCGCGAGCTCGTTCCCCTCGCCTTCCCCGAGCTCCTGCTGGATGGCCTTCAGCTGCTGGCGCAGGAAATACTGGCGCTGCGCGTCGGTCATTTCCTGCTGGGCCTGCGATTCGATCTTGCCCTTCAGCTCGAGCAGCGAGACCTCGCGGGCCAGTGCCGCGGACACGGCCTCGAGCTTCTTGAGCAGGTCGTTCTCCTCGAGCATGGTCTGCTTGTCCGACGGCTTCATGTCGATGAGCGTGGCCAGGACGTAGGTCAGTCGCAGCGGGTCGTCGATGTTCATGACCACGCCGCGGAGGTCTTCGGACAGCCCCGTTGCCAGCGACAGCGCCTTCTCGATGAGCTCCTGAATCCGGCGGATGTGGGCCTCGGCCTCGATCGTGCGCTCGAACGTCTCGGGAAGCGGGGTGATCTGCGCCCGCATCGACGTCCCGGTGCGCGTGACGAGGTCCGCCCGCACGCGAACCAGCCCCTCGATGATGATGTTGATTCCGCCGGCCGTCTTGGCCATCTGCCGAATCACACCGACCGTGCCCACACGATGGAGGTCCTCCGGGCCCGGGTCATCGGCGTCATTGCGCTGCAGGATGAGACAGATCAGGCGGTCCGACCCGAGGGCCCGGTTCACGCTTTCCGCCGACACCGGGCGATTGACCGCCAACGGCTGCAGCGTCAATGGAAGGGCGACGGTGCGTCGCAACGGCAGGACGGGCAACTCGGGAGGCAGTTGTGGTGTCGCGTCAGCCATCTAGCCAATGCCCAATGCTCAATGCCCAGAGCCCAGAGCCCAGAGCCCAGAGCCAAGCCGTGTCCAGTCTATCAGCGCCCTGGCTTTCGTGTGGTACTCTTCGCGCGTGGACGAACGCCAGTTTTTCACCGAAAAGCCCGAGCAGCGCCCCGGACGGTTTCAGTGTCCGCGCTGCCGTCGCACGAACGACTACTCGATCAAGTGGATGCGGCGCACGAAGAAGAGCCAGATCCCCTCTGGCGCCGACGAGCGGGACAGGGTGCTCTTCGGCAAGGTCAAAGATCACCTGATTCGCGTCGACGACGACCTCGTCTGTAAGACGTGCGGCAAGCGCTTCGAGATCCCCTCCCAGCGGGCGCTCGTCTTCCTCGAGGAGCTGGAGGGGCTGCCGCAGGAGGATTACGACGAGTAGCTGGGTCGTTGGGTAGCTGGGTAGCTGGGTTGCTGGGTAGCTGGGTCACTCAGTAGCTGGGTCGGCCGTCTACTATACTGACCTGAGTGGCGATGGCGATCGACGGGCGGCATTCCGACGAGCCACAGGAGGCGTTTGTGAACATTCGGCGCGTGTGCATGGCTTGCGCGCTGGTGCTCGTGGCCGGGACCGTGCCGTCGGCGCAGGCTCCGCCGGGGCGGCAGATGTCGGCGGCCGTCGCTGCCGCCACTGGGGCGCTCAATCGCGGTCAGTTCGACGAGGTGGAGCGCCTGCTGTCGAACGCCACCGATCCCAGCTCGGTCGCGCTTCGTGCTCGTGCGCGGATCGCCCAGGGTCGATACGACGAAGCCACGAAGCTGCTGACAGGAGTCGCCGCATCGCAGCCGGATAGCGAGGCCGCACTCGAGCTCGGGCTGCTGGACCTGTACCTGGGGCGTCGCGCGGAAGGTCAGCGACGGCTTCGTCTCCTGGCCAGTCGCATCGACGCCCGGACCGCCGGCGACTACTACCGCCTGGCGCGAGCGGCGCGTGCGCTCGCCCCGTTCCAGGACGCCGAGGCGTTCAAGGAGGCGAACGGGTTCTTTCGTCAAGCCAACCGTCTGGCCCCCGACGATCCCGAGATCAACGCGACGTGGGGTGAGTTGTTCCTCGAAAAGCACCTCCCCGCAGAGGCGATGAAGTCGTTTCAGGAGGTGCTGCGGGTCGACAACAGCCACGTGGCGGCCCTGCTTGGCGCCGCACAGGTGACAGCCGGCACCAACCCCCCTGCGGCTCGCGCGGCCTTCGATCGGGCCTTCAAGGCCAATCCGAACTCGGTGCCAGCCCATCTGCTCAAGGCGGAGCTCTCGCTCGACGATCGCGACCGTGCCGAAGCGAAGGCGAGCATCAAGACGGCGCTCTCGATCAATCCGAACAGCCTCGAGGGTCGATCGCTCGACGCCGCCATGGCCGCCCTCGAGGACCGGACCGCCGATTTCGAACGTCTGGCGCAGGAAGTCCTCGCGATCAACCCTCTCTACGGCGAGGTCTACCGCATCGCCGGGGACCACCTGGCCCGCAACTACCGGTTCGACGAAGCGGTTGTGATGGTCCGCCGCGCCCTCGCGCTCGATTCCGAGAATTCGCGCGCGTACGCCGATCTGGGGACGCATCTGCTGCGCACGGGCGACGAGCCCGGCGCTCGCGTCGCGCTCGAGCGGGCGTTCAAGGCCGACTCCTTCGATCAGACGACGTACAACCAGCTGCAGCTGCTCGACACGATCGACACGTTCGTGACGATCACCGACGGCGACATCATCATGCGTCTCGATCCCAAGGAGGCCGGCGTGATGCGGGAGCAGGCGCTGCCCCTCGCCAGGCAGGCGCTCGACACGCTTCAGCGGCTCTACGACTTCAAGGTGACGGGGCCCATTCTCATCGAGATGTTCCCCAAGCACGACGACTTCGCCGTGCGCACGATTGGCCTGCCCGGCTTCATCGGCGCGCTCGGCGCGTGCTTCGGCCGCGTGGTGACGCTCGATTCGCCGACGGCTCGTGACCCGGGCGACTTCAACTGGGGCGAAACCCTCTGGCACGAGATCGCCCACGTGATCACGCTTCAGATGTCGAAGAACCGCCTCCCTCGCTGGTTGAGCGAGGGCATCTCGGTGTGGGAGGAACGGCGGGCCCGCCCCGAATGGGGCCGCGAGACGGACCTGGAGTTCGCTCGGGCGCTCATCGACGACAAGGTGCTGAAGCTCCAGGTAATCAACGAGGGGTTCAGCGATCCGCGCGCGATCACGCTGGCCTATTACCAGGCCTCGCTGGTCGTCGATCACATCGTGGACACCTACGGCGAGCCGGCGCTGCGGCGCCTCATCCGGGCCTACGGCGACGGGCTCGAGACCGACGAGGCGGTCAAGCGGTCGCTCGGCGCGAGCCTCGATCAGCTCCAGGTGGGCTTCGACGCGCGGGTCGAGAAGCAGTACGCAACCGTGCTCCGCGCCCTGCAGGCCCCGAAGTTCGAGGGCGAACCGAGCCTCGGCGACCTCAGGAAGATGGCCGAGTCCAGCCCCGGCAGCTTCGTCGTGCAGATGCAGCTGGGGCTGGCGCTGCACGAGAGCAAGGACCTCCCTGCGGCGATCCAGGCGTTCGAGCGCGCCGCACGCCTCGCGCCGACGGCCTCGGGCGACAACAACCCCAACAGGTTTATCGCGGCCATCGCCGTCGAGATGAACGATGTCCCGCGTGCCGTGCGCGCCCTCGAGGCGCTGCTCGAGGTGGACAGCGCCGACGTCGAGTCGGCGCGGCAGCTGACGAAGCTCGTCGAGGGGCTCGGTGACGCGCGACGATCCGAAAACGCGTACCGCCGCGTGGCGGAGGCTGATCCATTCGACCGGGATGCTCAGATCGCGCTCGGCCGGCTGGCGCTGCGGCGGAAGGACACGGAGACGGCGGTGCGCGCCTTCCGGAGCGCTCTGGCGGCGAATCCGCCGGACCGCGCACAGGCCCATGTCGAGCTGGCGGAGGCGTACGTCGCTGCCGGGCGACTCGCCGAGGCGAAGAGCCAGACGCTTTCCGCGCTCGAGATCGCCCCGTCATTCGAGCGAGCACAGGATCTGCTGTTGAAGATCGTCGAGCCCTGAACTCCGACGACACTGGCGTCAACTCCCAATAACTGTCGCTCGACCAATTCCCAAGACACCCCGCGTAGACGTTTGGGCGTTGGGAGTTGGGCGTTGGGAGTTGATGAGTGATTGTCAGGTCCGATCATTCCACCATTCGACCCGCTGCCGCTGCGGCCGCCTGAACACGAAGACCCCCACGATGCCGGCGGCAAAGCCGGCCACGTGTGCCCAGAAGGCGATCCCTCCAGCCGGCTCTCCGCCAGTGGCCGTGGCGATCGAGCCGACCCCGCTCAGTAACTGCATCACGAACCAGATCCCGAGGAAGAAGACGGCAGGCACTTCGACGATCTGGATGAAGATGAACGGCAGCAGCGTGACGATGCGCGAGTGAGGGTAGAGGACGAAGTACGCGCCCATGACGCCGGCGACAGCGCCGCTCGCTCCGACCATTGGCACCGTGGAGTCGGGGCTGGTCAGCATCTGCGCGAGCGCCGCGGCCGTGCCGCACAGCACGTAGAACGTCAGGAACCGCCCGTGGCCCATGCGGTCTTCGACGTTGTCGCCGAAGATCCACAGGTACAGCATGTTGCCCCCGACGTGCAGGAAACCGCCGTGCAGGAACATCGAGGTGACGACCGTGGGCCACGAAAAGAGCGCCGGCACCAGCCCGAACGTGAACAGAAACTCCTTCACCGACGGGCCGAGAGAGAACTCGTAGAGAAAGACCAGCACGTTGGCCACGACGAGCGCGATCGTGACGTAGGGCGTCGTGCGAGAGGGGATGACGTCGCGGAGGGGGATCATGGCTCTGGGTTCTGGGCTTTCGGCTCTGGACTCTCGGCTCTGGGAGTACATTACCAGTTGCGGCCGCAAAGCCGTCGAACCCCGAACCCAGCCCAGAGCCAAGAGTCGAGAGCCCACGTGACCTGCAGACACTGCGGAACCGAAATCGCCGCCAAGGCGCTCATCTGCTACCGATGCGGACGGCCGACGTCAGAACCGGCCGTTGCGCCTCCTGCTCAGGAGTCGCTGTTCGCGGGGCGACGCCGATCCCGCCTGCCTCTGGTGCTGCTGGTCATCACGGTCGTCGTTGTGCTTGCCGCCTGGTTCTTTCTGGGCGTGGGTTCTGGCGCGGCACCATAGAACACCGTACTTCCGACGATCAGCGCGAGGTCCTGGCGAGATGCGAAGAGATTCGGTCCCTTCATGGACCGGCGGGTCGTCGGCCTCTACGCCGTGGCGGCGGTGCTCATCGGCGTGAACTGGACCGCTATGTGGCTCGTTGCGAGAATTTTGTACTCGTTGTGCCCCGCATAGCGGTCCTAGGCGCGGAGCGCGCCAAGAGATACTGGCGACCAGCCTGATCTCCGGCCACGACGATCACGAAGGCAATCGGCCACGAAGGCCACGACGATCACGAAGGCGATTCGACCACGTTGCTGAAGTACCATGCGGCCATGACGCGCGACGATCTGCTGGCATTCATGCGCTTCGAGAAATACGCCGTGCAGGCATCCGTCTCGCCGACTGGAACACCCCAGTCGGCCGTCGTCGGGATCGCCATCTCCGATGACTTCGAGATTTTCTTCGACACGCTGGACACGTCGAGAAAGGCGAAGAATCTGCGGACGAACGGGGCAGTCGCCTTCGTCATCGGGGGGACGCGCGACGGCGACGAGCGAACCGTTCAATACGAAGGCGTGGCAGACGAGCCGACGGGTGCCGATCTGGAGCGGCTTCTGACGCTCTATTTCGCGAGATTCCCGGAAGGCCGGGATCGGCAGTCGTGGCCGGGATGCATCTACGTGCGCGTGAAGCCGGCGTGGATCAGGTATAGCAACTACAACGCCCAGCCGCCGGAGATCATGGAGTTCGGTCCAGGCGAGCTCGTCTGAAAGTGCAAAGTTCGAAGGTCAAAGTTCAAAGTAAGTCCGAAATATGCTTGGTTGACTTCGAACTTACTTCGCCCTTCGAACTTCTGACTTCGAACTTTCCGAGATCGCCCTCAGGACCCGCTCGGCCGTGAACGGCACTTCCCTGAGCCGCACGCCCGTGGCGTCGAAGACCGCGTTGCCAATCGCCGCAGCGACCACCGTGATGGAGGTCTCGCCAGAGCCGCACGCCTCGACGTCGGGCTGGTCGATCAGCACGATCTCGACCGTGGGCGCGGCAAAGCCCAGCGGAAGCGTGTGGTACGAGCGCCAGTCGACCGACGTCACCTTGCGGTCGTCCCACGTGACCTCTTCGCCGAGGGCGCGGCTCATGCCCTGGAGCGCGCCCCCCTCGATCTGGTTGCGCAGGCCGTCGGGGTTCGACATCGGTCCCGAGTCCTGGGCGACGACCAGTCGTGTCACGTGAATCAGGCCGGTGTCCTGGTTCACGTCGACGTCGGCGACCATGGCCACGTAGCCGTTGTCGCCTTCGTAGCACACGCACGCGATGCCTCGTCCGCTGACCGTTCCCGACGGCCGGCGGTCCGGTCGCGGGGACGGCCGCCGCTGCCAGTTGGCCCTCGCCGCGGCCGCACGAATCGCGCCGCTGAGGCGCGCATGATTGAGATGGCGCAGCCGGTACTCCACCGGGTCGGCCTTCACGTGCGCCGCCACTTCGTCCATGAAGCATTCGTGCGCGAACGTGTTCTGGAGGCGCTCGGGTGCGCGCAGCGGACCGGTGAAGAACGGCGACAGGACCCGATGCGAGAGCACGCGCTCGCTCACGACAACGCCAGCGCCGTTCGAGGTGTTCCGCACCAGGCCGCGGATGTACGACGGCGCCGTGTTCGAGCCGTTGTTGAGAGGGGTGTTCGGCGCGGGCGCGGGCGTCCGTGGAGAGAAAGGAGCAGGGTTGAAGCCCGCAAGAAAACCGGTGACCACATTCCCGGGGGTGTTGTATCCCGGCCGCCCTCCTCGGGCAGCGGACCACGCTTCGTAGTCCCACACGGCGATGTTGCCGCCCTGATCGAGCCCGACGCGCTGGTCGATGGCGAAGGCGTTGCCGTAGTTCTCCCACGCCATCTCGTCCTGTCGGGACAACTGCACCCGCACGGGCCTCCCGACCGCCTGGGAGAGCAGCGCGGCGTCGTAGCTCACCGTGTCCGCGCCGTTGATGCCGTAGCAGCCCGCCCCGCGCGTGTAGATCACGCGGATGTTCTCCGGTCGGAGCCCGAGGAGCGTCGCCGACGTGTTGCGTGTCGGGTACACCGACTGCGTAGCGGACCAGATCGTCGCTCTGTCGGCCTGGACATCGGCGACGGCGCAGGAGGTGCCGATGGACCCGTGCATCTGATAGGGATGGTGATAGGTCGATCTCAGGACCGTGGAGGCGGCAGCCAGTTTCGCGTCAACGTCGCCTGAGTCGACGAGAAGCGTGTCGCGCGCCGGTTGCGAGCGCAGCGCACGATAGAGGTCGCTCTGCGAAGCCAGTGGCGTCCCTCGCGTCCAGTTGACCGCAAGGCGCTCGGCCGCCTGCACGGCCTGCCAGGGTTTCTCGCAGACGACCCCGACGAAGTTGCCCTTGACCACGACCTTGACGATCCCCGGAAGGTCGCGGACGGAGCCCTCGTCGACGCCGGCGATGGTGGCGCCGATGTCAGGCGGTCGGACCACCCGGCCGTGCAGCATGCCGGGCACCTTCACGTTGTGCACGAACTCGAACCGGCCGGTGACCATGTCGCGCATATCCACGCGAGGCACCGACGTGCCGAGGACGGTCCACTCGCGGGGGTGCTTTCGGGTGGCGCGAGCGTCGAGCTGCAGGTCGAATCGCCGTGCGCCGACGAGCTCGGCGTAGGGGACGGCCCGCGACGGATCGACCGTCGAGACGACCAGGCCGTCGCGCGCGACCAGGTCCGAGGCCGCGACACCGAGACGACGAGACGCCAGGCCCACGAGGGCTTCACGCGCCGTTGCCGCGGCGAGCGCCAGGTTCGTCCGGTTGAAGTTGGCCGGATGCGACTGCTGCCCCGATGTCGTGCCTTGATCCGGCGTCACCGACGTATCGCACTGAATCAACCGGACGCGGCTCATGGGAACGGCGAGCTCCTCGGCCACCAGCTGCAGCTGGGCGGTGTAGAGCCCCTGGCCGAAATCGCACTTGCCCGTGTAAGCCGTGACGGTCCCGTCGCCGCCAATCGCGATCCATGAATCGAGCTGCGTGCTGCCGGTCCCGTTGATGCCCTGCGCGAGGAGCGTGCCGTATCGGTCAACCACAGCGGCGGACGCGAACGCCACCACGAGGGCACCGGAGCTCTTGAGGAAGTCGCGGCGAGAAAACCCGGCGCGATCGAGCGCGCTCAGGGCGTCGGGCGAGAGCACAGGCGTCATGCCCTGGCCTCCCTGACGTAGCGCCTGATGGCCGCGAGCATCCGGACGTTGGCGAAGCACCGGCACAGCACGCCCGAGAGGGCCTGCTGAATCTGCTCGTCGGTGGCGCGAGGATTCTGGTCGAGGAAGGCTTTCGCCGTCAGGATCACTCCGCTCAGGCAGAACCCGCACTGCGCGGCCTGCTCGGCGATGAACGCCTGCTGGAGGGGATGCGGGGCACCCGAGGAGCCCAGGCCCTCGAGTGTGATGATCTCGGCCTTCGCCTGCGCCACCGAGCTCACGGGTGTGAGGCACGATCTGGTCGCCTGTCCGTTCAGGAGCACCGTACAGGCACCGCACTGACCGAGGCCGCAGCCGAACTTCGGCCCCCGCAGGTCGAGGTCATCGCTGAGGACGTACAGCAGCGGAGTGGCCGGGTCGACGTCCACGTCCTGTGAGCGCCCGTTCACCCGCAGCGTCAGGATGCTCATGACCAGGACAGGATACACCTCAGGACGTGGAGTTCACACTTCTCGTTCGGGTCGTTCGGACCGTTCGGACCGTTCGAATCGTTCGAATCGTTCGAACCGTTCGAACCGTTCGAATCGTTCGAACCGTTCGGAACGTTCATTCAGAACGACTCGAACGCCCCGAACGTTCCGAACGATTCGAACGATCCCGAGCAGTGAGAAGTGTGAACTACCGCGGCGCTCCGATCCGCTTTTCGATCTCAGGTATTGCGGCGGACACGACGTCGCCGACCGTCTGCAGACTCTTGGCGCTGACGAACTCGAGCGTGTCGTTTGGGGTATGCCAGGTTCCGCGCCGTGCCGGTGTTTCCCAGTCGATCAGGTCAGCGGCCGGGACGCCGGCCTTGAGGAATGGGATGTGGTCGTCCTCGATTGTCGTCAACTCATTGGAGAACGTGCCGCCATGACCCAGCCGTGCGGCTGCGCTCCAGATGATGTCGACGAGCCACGGCGTCGAATTCGAGTCCCGTCGGACGACCAGGTCCCGGTCTCCGATCATGTCGAGGAGCACGAGCGCCTTCAGGCTGCGCAGGCTGCCGTCCTTCTGTGCGGCCTGCACGTAGTGCCGGCTGCCGTAGGTGTTGTCCAGGCCGCGCCACTCCGTCATGCGGGCCTCCTCGCCGTCGAGGAACAGCAGCTCGATGGTGAGCTCGTTGCGCCGCCCCGCGAGGACTCGGCCGAGCTCGAGCAGCGCGGCCGTCGACGACGCGCCGTCGTTGGCGCCGACGAACCGGAACTCCCGATAGAGTTTGGTGTCGTAGTGGCTGGCGAGCACCAGACGATCGGGGCGGCGCCCTGGAATGGTGCCGATGACGTTGGCCATCGAGACGTCGCCGAGAGGCGTCATCGAGACGAAGGGCTGCTCCCGCGCCTCGATCCCGAAGGCCTCGAGCTCGCTGATGATGTAGCGACGGGTCTCGGCGATCGCCGGTGAGCCGGATGGGCGGGGGCCGAAGCCGACCTGACGGCGGAGGTGCTCCCACGCGCGGGCACCATCGAACGCGGGGATTGGTGCGATCTGCGCTTCGCCCGTCCGTGCAGAGGGTTCGCGGTTCCTCGCCGCAGCCTCCTGCGCGGAGCCTTTGCAGCTCGTCATGATTGTGCCCAACAGGACGATGGCGCCGAGGGCTAGAACCGTTCGTACCGACATGCAGCGGGATCGCACCGACCGACGATCGTGCGCTCGCACCCCCTGCACCGACCAGCGAAGTAGCGATCGCACCGACTATCCTCGCTCGCTGAGATCCACGTAGTCACGCCTCGGCGAGCCGATGTAGAGCTGGCGCGGCCGTGCGATCTTCTGTTCCGGGTCGAGCAGCATCTCCTCCCACTGCGCGATCCACCCCGACGTGCGGGGGATGGCGAACAGCACCGGGAACATCGTCACCGGGAATCCCATCGCCTGGTAGATGAGCCCCGAGTAGAAGTCGACGTTCGGATACAGCTTGCGGGCAATGAAGTACTCGTCCTCGAGCGCGATGCGCTCGAGCTCGAGCGCGATGTCGAGCAGCGGGTTCCGGCCCATCACCTCGAAGACCTCGTCGGCCGTGCGCTTGATGATCTTGGCCCGTGGGTCGTACGACTTGTAGACCCGGTGGCCGAACCCCATCAGGCGCCCTTCCCCGGCCTTGACGCGTTTGATGAACCCGGGGATGTTCTGCACGGTGCCGATCTCGTTGAGCATCCGCAGCACCGCCTCGTTGGCCCCGCCGTGCAGCGGTCCGTAGAGGGCGGCGGCCGCCCCGGCCATGGCCGAATAGGGATCCACGTGCGAGCTGCCAATCCCGCGCATGGCGCTCGTGCTGCAGTTCTGTTCGTGGTCGGCGTGCAGGATGAACAGGACGTCGAGCGCCCGCTCGAGCGCCGGGTTGACCTGATATTTCAGTTCCGTCATCCGGAACAGCATGTTGAGGAAGTTGCCCGTGAAGCTGAGGTCGTTGTCCGGGTAGTTGTAGGGCCGGCCGATGCTGTGACGGTAGGCGTAGGCGGCGATCGTGGGGACTTTGGCGACGAGCCGGTGGATCTGCTTCTTCCGCGATTCCTCGTCGAAGATCTTCTTGGCGTCGGCGTAGAAGGTCGAGAAGGCGCCCACGGTGCTCAGGAACACGCTCATTGGATGCGCGTCGTACTGGAACCCCTCCATCAGCTTCTTGATGTTCTCGTGCAGCATCGTGTGGAGCGTGATCTGATTCGTCCACGTCCTCAGCTGCGCTTCGGTCGGCAGCTGACCGAAGAGGATGAGATAGGCGGTCTCGAGATACGTCGAGTGCTCCGCCAACTGCTCGATGGGATACCCGCGGTACTCGAGGACGCCCTTGTCGCCGTCGATGTAGGTGATACGGCTCCGGCACGACGCCGTGTTCATGAAGGCGGGGTCGTAGGTGCCGAGACCCTGATCGTCCTGCCCGACCTTGATCTGCCGCAGATCGGTGGCGCGGATCGCGCCGTCGGTGATGGGGATCTCGTACTGCTTGCCCGTTCGATTGTCGGTGACGGTGAGCGTATCGGCCATAAGTGAGTGCGCGTCAGTCGGGGTCGGCGTCAGCGTCGCTGTCGCGTACGGGGACGGGCTCCGGATCGCCCGCCATCCGGTAGCGCTCGTCTGCCCACCGGGCCAGGTCCTCGTTCCGGCACCGCTCGCTGCAGAACGGACGCCACCGTTCATCCATCGGACGGGTGCGGCAGAGAACGCACAACGGAGCCTCGCCCATCCGAGCCATGATAACTCCCAACGGTCCAACTCCCGCCAACTCCCAATCGAGGCCGTCCAACTCCCAATCGATCCCGGTCCCAACTTCCAACTCCCGATCGATGCTCGTCTCGACTCCCAGACAATTCTGTGCGTTTGGAGGGCACCTGAACTTGAGCGTTAGCAGTTGGGGCAGGGATCGATTGGGAGTTGGGCGTTGATTGCTGGACTAGTCCTCGACCGGCGCCGTCCCGTGATGCCGTACGTCGAGCGCCGACACCATGAAGATCACGTCTTCGGCGATGTTGGTCGCGTGGTCGCCGATCCGTTCGAGGTGGCGTGAGACGAGGATGAGATCGAGCGCCGGTTCGACCGTGCTCCGGTCGTGCAGCATGTGCGTGAGCAGGTCGCGAAAGACCTGCGTCTTGAGCCCGTCCAGCCGATCGTCCTCGTTGAGCACCCGGCGGGCCAGATCGGTGTCGCGCTTCACGTACGCATCGAGCGCATCGCGCAGCATCGCCTGCGCGATCTCGCCCATGTGGGGGATGTCGACGAGCGGCTTGACCGGCGCGTGCGCGAGGTAGCGCTTGCCCGCTTCGGCGATGTTCACGGCGAGGTCGCCGACCCGCTCGAGGTCGGTGTTGATCTTGACCGCCGCGACGATGGCCCGGAGATCGGTGGCCATCGGCTGGTGAAGCGCCAGGAGGCGAAAACAGCGCCCGTCCAGCTCGATGTGGAGCTGGTTGATCGGCTCGTCGCCGGCCAGGACCTTGTCCATCATCACCGGGTCGCGCGCGACGAGTCCCTGCACCGCCGCGCGGACGCGCTCCTCCGCCAGCCCGCCCATCTCGAGCAGCCGTCCCTGGAGCGCTTCGAGCTCTTCGTGAAAGTGCGGAACCTGACGTTCCACTAGCCGAACCTCCCCGTCACGTAGTCCTCGGTCAGTTTCTCGGCGGGAGCGGTGAAAATCTTCTCGGTGCGGTCGTACTCGACCAGCCGTCCGAGCCAGAAGAACGCCGTGTGGTCCGACACGCGCGCCGCCTGCTGCATGTTGTGCGTGACGATCACAATGGTGTAGTCCTTCTTGAGATCGTAGACGAGCTCCTCGATCCGCTGCGTGGCAATCGGATCGAGCGCCGAGGCGGGTTCGTCCATGAGGATGATGTCGGGGCGGATGGCCAGCGCGCGGGCGATGCACAACCGTTGCTGCTGGCCTCCGGACAAGGCCAGGGCGGATTCGTGAAGCCGGTCCTGCACCTCGTCCCACAGCGCCGCCTGCTTCAGGCTTTCCTCGACCCGGCCGGCGACCTCCGACCGGCTCCCGGCCAGCGCGTTGATCCGGAGACCGTAGGCGATGTTCTCGAAGATCGATTTGGGGAACGGGTTCGACTTCTGGAACACCATGCCGACGCGGCGCCGCAGGTGCACCACGTCCATGCTCGACTTGTAGATATCGACCTCGTCGATCAGGACGCGGCCCTCGACGCGTGTGCCGGGGATGATGTCGTTCATCCGGTTCAGCGTGCGGAGAAACGTGCTCTTGCCGCACCCCGACGGCCCGATGAAGGCCGTGACCACGTTGGGCCTGATCCGGATCGAGATGTCCTGCAGCGCACGCTTCGCGCCGTAGTAGAAGTTCAGCCCCTCCACCTGGATCTTGCTGGGGAGGTCGGCGCTGCCCGTGGCGTCCGGCCTTCCCGAGGCCAGGTCGCCCAGCGAGGCGAGGGAGCGGGGGGCGGCGCTCACGACATGCCTCGTTTCTGGTACCGGTCCCGGAGCCAGATGGCCCCGGCGTTCATCGACAGCAGCAGCGCCACGAGCACGATGATGCCGGCCGCGGCGACAGCGTGGAACTCGGCCTGCGGGCGAGACACCCAATTGAAGATCTGAATCGGCAGGACGGTGAACGGGGACCAGATCGAGTCTGGCGCGAAGGTCACGAACGTCACGGCGCCAATCGTGATGAGGGGCGCCGTTTCCCCAATCGCGCGCGAGAGGGCGAGGATGAACCCCGTGAGAATGCCCGGGGCGGCGACCGGCAGCACCTGGTGCCAGACGGTCTGCCACTTCGTGGCGCCCAGCGCGTAGGAGCCCTCGCGCAGTGACGAGGGCACGGCCCTGAGCGCCTCGCGCGTGGAGAGAATGATGACGGGCAGCACGAGCAGCGCCAGCGTCGAGGCGCCCGCCAGGATGCTGCGTCCCATGCCCATCATCCGGACGAAGAGCCCCAGCCCGAGCAGGCCGTAGATGATCGACGGCACCGCGGCCAGATTCGTGATGTTCAGCTCGATGATGCGGGCCGCGAGACTGCGCCCGCCGTATTCCTCGAGGTAGATCGCCGCCGCGACGCCAATCGGCACCGCCAGTACGGCCGTGACCGCGATCACGAAGACACTGCCGGTGAGCGCGTGCCAGATGCCGGCCTGCGACGCGCGCCGGGACGGGAAGCTCGTGATGAAGTCCCACGACAGCGTGCCGCCGCCGTCGGAGACGACGTCCCAGACGAGCGCGCCGAGACAGGCCAGCGCCACGATGAGCACGAGCAGCGCCAGCGCCTGGAAGGCGGCGTCGGCGACGCGGCGCCGAACGCTCTCGCGACGCAGGTCTACGCTCACGCGTACTCCTCCCGGAACCGCTCCCGCAGCCACGCGCTGACCAGGTTCAGCCCGAACGTCCCGATGAAGAGCAGCATCCCGACGGCGAAGATCGTCCGGTACTCGAGCGTCCCCTGCGGCGTATCGCCGAGGCTGATCTGCACGATGAAGGTCGTCATCGTTTCAACCGATTTGGTGGGGTCCGGCGTCAGCCTCGGCTGCTGTCCGGCGGCGATGGCCACGATCATGGTCTCACCGATGGCCCGTGAGACCGCCAGGATGAAAGCGGCGGTGATGCCCGAGAACGCGGCAGGCACCACCACGCGCAGGCTGGTCTGCATCCGGGTGGCTCCGAGCGCATAGGAGCCTTCGCGCAGTCCACGAGGCACCCCGCGCATGGCGTCCTCCGACAGCGAGGACACGAGCGGCAGGATCATGATGCCCATCACGATGCCCGGGCCGAGGGCGTTCAAGCTGGCCAGGTTCGGTATGACCCGCTGCAGGAGCGGCGTGACGAACAGGAGGGCGAAGTACCCGTAGACGACCGTCGGGATGCCGGCCAGGATTTCGAGCACCGGCTTGACGATTCGCCGCAGCCGTTCGTCGGCGTACTCGCTCAGGTACACGGCGCTCAGCAGTCCCATGGGAAGCGCCACGAGCATCGCGATGCCGGAGACGAGGAGGGTCCCGACCACGAGCGGCAGCACCCCGAAGCGAGGGGTCGCGAAGAGCGGGGTCCACTCGGTCCCGAACAGGAAGTCCGTGATGGGCACGTCGCGGAGGAATCCCGCGGTCTCGATCGTCAGAACGGCGATGATGCCAACCGTCGTGCCGATCGACAGGAGCGCACAGCCGAACAGCCCCCATTCGATGAGGAACTCGGACTTCCTCATTGCTCTCGGGTCAGCAGGCGCTCCAGCGTCATCCCCACCTGCGAGCCGCCGGCTCCGAAGGCCGTCCCGACCTTGCGCTCGGCAAAGTGCTTTCGCGCCAGCTCGTAGATCTGCGGCGTCAACTCCACGTAGCCGACTTCGCGCATCAGCTCCGGGGAGCTGAGGTACGACTCGACGAAGCGCTGGACCTCTGGGCGTTCGGCCGCCTTCCTCGCGATGTAGATGAACAAGGGGCGCGACAGCGGCTGATAGGTGCCGTTGCGAACGGTCTCGGCCGACGGCAGGATCGGACCGTCGCCATTGTCGGCCTTGCCGTCCTGGACCGGCACCAGCTTCAGCCTCGACCGGTTCTGCTCGACGTACGCCAGCGGAAGGAACCCGAGCGCCAGCTCGTCTCCGCCAACGCCCTGCACCAGGACGTTGTCGTCCTCGCTGGAGGTGAAATCACCGCGGCTGGCGCCTTCTTTTCCGACGACCGCCTCGGTGAAGTAGTCGTAGGTGCCCGAGTCGACGCCTGCGCCGAACAACCGGATCTCGCGGTCCGGCCACGAGCCGCGCACCTGGTTCCAGCGCACGATCTTGCCTTGCGCCTCGGGTGCCCAGAGGGTCTTCAACTCGCTGACCGTCACCTGGTCGGCCCACGTGTTCTTCGGGTTCACGACCACGGCCAGCCCGTCGTAGGCGACCGGCAGCTCGATGTACTCTATGCCCGCCTTCTGGCACGCCTCGATCTCGGCGGGGCGGATGGGCCGTGACGCGTCGCTGATGTCGGTTTCGGCACGGCAGAACTTCTGGAAGCCGCCGCCGGTGCCCGAGATGCCGACCGTCACCCGGATGCCTGCGTTGGCCTTCTGAAACTCTTCGGCCACGGCCTCGCTGATGGGAAAGACCGTGCTGGAGCCGTCGATTTGAATCATCGCAGGCGCGGCACTCGACCCCTCCGAGGTCGTCGATGAGCCGCCACAGGCGACGGCGAGCACAGCCGTCAGGACGAGTCCGCACGCACGGGTGTCGATAGTTCGCATGAGCCGACGCTACCGAATGGGAATTTCACACCGGTTTCTGCGGTGTTAAATCCGTGTAACTCAGGAGTCGTGCTGGCTGGTACCGGCTGGTACCGGCTTGGCGGGTTTCATTAGCGTTTCTGCGGTTCAGGTCCTCCCTTCGTATGGCCTCGTGCCTCGTAAATGGAAAGAACGCGTCAAGGCGTGCGCGCACCCTGCTCGCGCGAAGACGCTCGCGCCCTGTCGCGGGAACGCCCGAACGCTCAGCCATGATGCTGCCTGTGCAAAGCAGCTCCGCGATGCGGAAGTCGGCGGCAACCGGTTGCGAGCACGCTACAGAGGCTGTCGCGGTCGCGACAGGTAGCAGATGACGTGGCCGTATGCTGGACCTTCAACGCCAGCTGCATTCGCGTGGCTGATATCTTCGAATGGGCCTAGCTTGCTCGTCCACTGTCCCGTCTCCAGTTGATACGCGGCGTGGGTTGGAACCTGGCTCCCTGGTGGCCCCTTTCCGTAGAGAACGATCTTTTCGACTCCTGGTTCGAGCGCTCCGCCAAAACAGAGCTTGTATCCGAGAGTGCCGTAGGCTCGGAGGAACGCGTCGACGCTCACAACGCGAGGCGCCGTTGGCGGCCAATATCCAATGCCCATCGGGTCTGGCCACCACCACCGAGTGTCATTCCCAGCCGCCCATGCGACGCAGTTATACCTCCGCGACGCGGGGCTAGTCACACTGCAGTTCTGGTCAGTGAGGTCGGGAAGCTCTTGTGGGGGCCAGCTACCAGGCATACCCCTGGGCTCGCGCCCAGCCGATCCAGGTTTGAGCCATCTTGAGAAAGTCACCCCGATCTTCGTCTCTAACGGGATCCGCACCGGTGATGGCCTTCAACGCCCAAAACCACTGATCTGGCTCATCTCCCTCGGACTCGAGTTGCGCGAGGATTAGCGGAACGGCCGCTTCGCCCATTCCGATGATGCCTTGATACGCGGGGCAAGCTGCGGCCTCAGTAATCGCGGACGTTGCGCCTCTTTCCGCCCGCCAGTCCTGAAAGAGGCGCTGGAACTTTAGCCAATCTTCGGCTGGCGGTGATGTGACGAGGGCCGTAAACAAACTACCTGCCACGTCAGCCCACTCGAACTGCGCATCCAGGCAGCTGAGCGCCACCGTCGGAATAGGCTCTGCGGTCCCGCAGAACTGCTCGTATGCTCCCTGCACGATAACCAGGTGCGGCCTTCGCGTGTCTGAGCTCAGAATTCTGCGCATGTGGTGGCTCAATGTTTCTTGCCGCCTGCTTCGCCGGCACCTTTTCGCAGTCCTTCGGGGACACTCGCTGTCATGACTTGGTTGGCTTTCACCTGATAGAGCGGGTTGCCTTCTTGATCGAAGTGTCCCTCGATCCGGACGACTCCAAGGATGACGGACTTGAGGCGAAGCACCGTGCCATCTGCCAGAACAACATCGGTCCAGCGCTCGGTGGCTTCGTTGATGGGGACTTCAACGGCATCGACCCACCCGATGTTGGGGAGTTGGACCTTCATGTTCTCCTCGGGACTGGTTCGCCCTGTACCGCTACCTAATTATATCGGGCCCGAGTTGGCCCAGCCTGAACTGGACAGGTAGGCCAGTTTACGCTACGTCGTGGGAATGCACGAGTGTTCACAGCGCATCACCTTTCGGGGGGAACCAACGGCGGCCAAGTCCCAGCCACGGTTGGGACTACGGACCACCGGTCTCAGGGAGCGGCGTGGCGTTAAACCCATGTAACGAATCCCGCGACTCCCGGATTGCGCTGTCACGAGTGCTGAACGCTCGCCCGCGGACGATGAACCGATCGCTTCCGCGACACGGCGCGGACGCCACCGGTGGCGTGACGGGCAGGTGTGCTGTCGACACGCATGCGCTCGGGACAGCACTCTCCCGCCGCGCTCGGCGCACGAGGTTGCGTGAAGTCAACACGATTGTGCCGCCGGTAGTCCGCATCAAGCGACGGGCTCTGTCTCGGAATCATCTGTTGCTGACACAGGCTGTTGACGAGTCGGTTGACTCCTCGGCCTGCACGCCGTTTCGGCCGCGCTCCTTCGCGCGACTCAGTGCGGCATCCGCCCGTGCGATAGCGGCGAGTGGATTCTCGTTCATCGCGTTCACCGCTGCAATTCCGAAGCTCGCCGTCACCGTGACGTGCTCGCCGTTCCAGGCAAGGGCGTGCGACTCGAACTCGTGACGCAAGTGTTCTGACACCTGCGTCGCGCCGGCGAGCGGCGTGTCTGGAAGAATGATCAAGAACTCATCGCCACCCAGCCGGCCCTTGACATCCGTGCCGCGGAGCTGAGATTTCATCCGCGATCCAACGGCCATGAGCACGGCATCGCCGCAGAGGTGCCCGTGCAGGCTATTGATCTCCTTGAAGTGGTCCAGGTCGAACATGATGAGCGACAACGGCCGCTTGGAGCGCCTCGCGCGTCTGATCTCGCCGTCGAGCACTTCAATGGCGTGCGCGCGGTTGACGCACCCGGTCAACCCGTCCCGGACGCTGTTCTCCCGAACCTCGCGGAACAGCTGCGCGTTCTTTAGCGAGACCGCCAGCAGGGCTGCCGCGGCACTGAGCACACTGTGTTGGTGATCCGTGAGCGGCGGTTCAGGTGCCACGCCGAGGACGCCTTCAGGAATGCCGGCCACGATCATCGGGAAACAGATCTCGCCGGGCACTGGACTGGGCGGGTGCTCATCCTCGCCGAGCGCCCGGCGTGCGGCACGCTCTCGGTCGGCTGTTGACGATTCCCCAACGACCATCAGCGATTCCCAGTGTCCGCCACGAGTCCGGGTCAGCACCCACGCCTCATGGTCGGGCACCAGCAACGGGAGATGCGCGCACGTGACGTCGCGAATCGCGTCGCGGGAGTCGTTGTCGATGGACCGTGCCAGCGCGTTGCCAAAGGCCACGAGCCTCGACATTTCCGACGCACGATTGGTCGCTTCCTTGGCTGCAGTGGCTCCGGCGCGAGCCTCCTCGCGCAGTTCCCGCCGCTTGCGGAGCTGGTGAAGGCTGAAGGTCGTCGCGAGAATGAGGAGCGGCGGCACGAAGTGAAGCCCGCGTGTCTTCTCGATGTCGCGCAGGTCATCGAGCAGATGTGACACCCACCCTGAAAAGATCACAATTAACGCGACGGCCAAGCCGACGATCAGGACCAGGTCGTTGCGACCAATCACTCGCATCAGGTTCTCGCGCAGATCGGTGCAGACATCCGACTCACCCGTTCTCGTGTATCGGATGGGGCCCGACTGGTGCGTATAGCCTGCTGTGGGCTGTTCGGGCGAGCAGGGTAGAACCGATCCGGCGACCTCCAACCCCGGTTATCCGTTGCCTTTAGCGAGATGACCGCTCTTTCGACCACACGGATTCGAGTGCGAGGAACGCGTCACCGACCCGCGGATCACACTGGCTCCCGGCCCCGGACACGAACGCGGCCCCGTTCGCCTCGACCGGATCGAGGAGGCCATCGAGGAGTCGCGTCGTCAACGCGCCCATCGTCGGACACTCCCGCAACACTGTCGCCAACATCGTGTTACGAGTGCTGAACGCTCGCCCGCGGACGATGCACCGATCGCGTCCGCGCCACGGCGCGGACGCCGCCCGTGCTGTGACGGGCAGGTGTGCTGTCGACTCGGACGCGCTCGGGGGCCGGCGACGCGGCAGCCTCCAGTCGTACCGGCTTTCCCATGAGCTTCTCGAAGGGCTGCAGGTGACGAGTGGTGGCCCAGACCTCGAGCTCGGCATCTCCCGAGGTGTGGACCTGCAGCAGCACGTCCTCGCCGCGATCGCGGAGGTCCAGGCCGGAGATCGCCTGCGCGTGGCTGCGGTCGAGGCTTTCGGCGACCCGCAGAATCGACGACAGCGTTCGCACGGTCCGCCGAAGAGGAGCCGGCAGGCGCGCGTACTCTTCGTGCGAGCGCTTCGGCGTGCCGCGTCTGTGGTAGCGGGTGACGAGCGCCATGACCTCGATCTCGTCGGGGTGAAAACCCCGGAGGTCGCCGTTCCGGATCAGGTAGTACGAGTGGCGGTGATGCCGTGCGTAGCTGATGTGCGCGCCGATGTCGTGCAGCAGCGACGCGAACTCGAGCCACTCGCGCTCGCGGTCGGTGAGCCCGTGGACGGCGCGCGTGCGATCGAAGATCGCCAGCGCGAGCCGTGCCACCTGCTGTGCGTGCTCGGGGTAGTAGCTGCACCGCTCCGCCAGCTCGATCGTGCTGCGGCGCCGCACGTCGGGAATGCGATCGACCTGCGCGATGTGCTTGCTGTTGCGGCGGATGTAGTCGAGCACCAGCCCTTCCCGCAGCGCCAGGTCGCACAGCGTCAGATCCTCGGCGCCGAGCCTGCGCAGGATCGCGTCGAGCAGCACGGCGCCGGCCACGGCCAGGTCCGCGCGTCTCGGATCGAGTCCGGGAATGCCGAGACGCTGGTCGAGCGAACGCTCGACGATCTCCTTGCGGAGCCGCCGGATCTGCTTCGCCGACACCCGCAGGTTCCGCAGTTCCGTCGGCGGCGAGCCCCCGGCGATCGCGACGGCCACCGCGCCAAGGCTCAGGATCGTGCCGGAGGTGCCGATCACCCGGTCGAAGCCGGCTGCCGTGATCTGCTCGCAATGGCGATCGATCTCGCTGAGCACGTGCCTGGTGAGCTTCCCCTCGTCTCGATCGGAGAGGGGATCGCTCTTGACGAATCGTTCCGTCAGACGGATGACGCCGATCTTGAAGCTGCGCGCCGCCTGGATCGACGTCGCCGTGCCGTGCGTGATCTCGACGCTCCCGCCGCCGATGTCGATGACGACGGCCCGTGCGCTGCCGACGTCGACGCCGTACACCGCGGCCTGATGGATCAGCCGTGCCTCTTCGACGCCCGTGATCACGCGCGGGAGGATGCCGGTCTCCGCCTCGATGCGGGCCAGGAACTCGCCCCCGTTTCGCGCCTCGCGCGTCGCGCTGGTGGCTGCCGCCAGAATCACGTCCACGCCGTGCGATTCGGCGAGGCGCTTGAACTTCGAGAGCGCTTGAAGCGCCGCGCTCATCGCCTCACTCGTGAGGGCCTTGCCGTCGAGCCCGCCCGCCCCGAGGCGCACCATGGCCTTCTCACGATCGACGACCTCGAACGACAGATCGGGCCGCACGCGGACGACGATCATGTGGACGGAGTTGGTGCCGATGTCGATGGCCGCAATCTGCATCGCGTCGATTCCGGGCGGTCGCGATTTATAGTAACCGAGGCGAGTGACGATCCATGACCGATGCGGCCCCTTCCGAGCTGATGATCCGGCAGCGCCTCGCGGCGCTTGGTCGAACGCTTCCGGCCGCTCGGCGTGGCGACGTGGAGGCGATTCACAAGGCCCGCGTGGCGAGCCGGCGGCTCCGGGAAGCCTTGCCGCTCGTCGCGCGCGGCTCGTCTGGTCGCAGGCTCTCCAAGCTCGTTCGCGGCCTGACCCGGGCGCTCGGGGCTGTGCGCGAGCTCGACGTGGCACGCATGACGCTGGACGAGCTCGAGTCGGATCGTGATGTCCCGGGCACCGGCATTGCCCGACTGCGTGAGGTCATCGAGGAGGAGCGACAGCGCCTGTGCGCCGACATGGGGCGCCGGATCGAGCGCGCCGACCTGGAGAAACTCCGCCGGAAGGCGATTGCCGCGTCGCGCCGTCGTCGCAACGATCGCGGCGGCGCGCGGTCACGCGACCCCAAGCGGATCGCAGCCGCACGGAGCCGGGCCGCTCGCCGTGCCATGGCTCTGCAGGCGGCGATGGACAATGCCGGAGGCATCTACCTGCCGGACCGCCTGCATCAGGTGCGGATCGCGCTGAAGAAGCTTCGCTACGCCCTGGAGATCGCGCGCGAACTGAGCGGATCCCGCGCAACGGCCCGGATTCGGACGCTCAAGGGCGCCCAGGATCTGCTTGGACGGATGCACGACTTCGAGGTGCTCATCATGCGGGTCCGCGCCCTTCAAGGGTCCGACAACGCGCCGAACCTGCAGCTGTCTGCCGATCTCGATCGACTCGTGCGACGACTCGAGACGAAATGCCGCCAGTTACACGTCCGATACATGGGGTTGAAGAAGAAGTTACTGGATGTCTGCGATCATGCAACGGCGGGATAGATCCTTAGAATGCAAAATGCAAAATGCAAAATGCAAAGTGCAAAGTGCAAAATGTCGGAATCCCCGAGGGTCCCTTTTTGCATTTTGACTTTTGCATTTTGCATTACAGGTACTCCTCCCAATGCCTCCCTGTGAGATCTACCTCGTGCGGCACGCCATCGCGGCGGAGCGGGGCGAGGACTGGCCCGAGGACGACAAACGGCCGCTCACCGAGCGCGGCGCCGCCCGTTTCAAGGAGGCCGTCGCCGGTCTTGGCCGGCTCGACGCAGTCGTTGACGAGATCTTCACGAGCCCGCTCATCCGCGCGAAGCAGACGGCGGGGCTGCTGTCCGCCGGGCTCGACGGCGCGCCGCCCGTCAAAGTCCTCGACACGCTTGCGCCGGGTCACGATCCCGACGAAGTGATGGCCCAGCTGGCGCGGGCGGCCAAGCGCCGGCGAATTGCGCTCGTGGGACACGAGCCAGGGCTCGGCGAGCTGGCCGCGCACCTCATCGGCGCGCGACGTCCTCTGATCTTTCGCAAAGGCGGCGCGTGCCGCATCGACATCGAGAGCCTCGCCTCGACGCGGGCGGGGTCTCTCATCTGGTTCGTGCCACCCAAATCTCTTCGACAATTGGGCGGGTAGAGCGAGTAGGGCGGATAGGGCGGGTAGGGTAAGTGGGGCAGGTGGGGCGAGTGGGGCGGGCCGTCATCATCATCAATCCGATTTCCGGAGCAGGCCGGCGCCGGGACGAGGCTCGTCGTCGGGCGGAGCGGGCGGCGTCGGTCGTTGACCGGAGAGGTCTCGACGCCGAGATCTTCGTGACCGAACGTCATGGTCACGCTCGCGAGCTCGCCGAGGCGGCGCTGCGGCGAGGCGTGAGCCGCTTCATCGCATGGGGCGGCGACGGAACGGTGAATGAAGTCGCCTCGGCGCTCGTGTATTCGCACGCCTCGCTGGCCATTGTGCCTGGCGGGTCTGGCAACGGGCTGGCGCGCGAGCTCGCCATTCCCTTCGATCCGGAAGCCGCGTTTCACGTGGCCTTCGAGGGACACGAGAGGCTGATGGACGCCGGCGAGCTCGATGGACGCCTGTTCTTCAACATCGCGGGGCTGGGGCTCGATGCGCGCGTCGCGCATCGGTTCGCGGCCGGCGGCCTGGAGCGGCGCGGCTTTGCGCGATATCTCGAGCTGGCGGCGTGGGAGCTGCTCACCTTCGAGCCGGAAGAGCAGACGATCGTGGCGGGTGGGCTCGAGACGCGCGCGCGCCCGCTCGTCGTCGCCATCGCCAACGCACGCCAGTACGGCAACGGCGCACTCATCGCGCCCGAGGCGCGCATCGACGACGGCAAGCTCGACGTCGTGATCGTGGGCGGCCGGTCGCTGTGGGCCGTGCTGTGGCACGCGCCGAAGCTGTTCTCAGGGAAGCTCGCGCAGGTGCCCGATGTGTCGATGACGCAGAGCGTTGACGTGCGCATCTCGTGCGCCATGCCGCTGGCGTACCACGTGGATGGAGAACCGCACATCGGCGGTCTCACCATCAGCGCGTGCGTACGGCCCGGCGCGCTGCGCGTGCTCGCGGGCGTTCACTGACGGAGCCGCACGCCCCGACGCGCAGGACGGTCTTGCATTCGCGGGCTGTCGTCACATTGTTTACACAACGTTTACAGCAGGACGCCTACGGGCGGAGGTATAGATCCAAGGCTATGTACGCTCGCAAGTTCGAAAAGGCTGGTCAGACCAGGCGCTTCACCATCACCAGTGCCGGCGCCGAAGGGTGGGAAGTGCGTGAGGAAGAAGACAGTCGCGTCGTACGCAGTGCCCGTTATACCGACTGGCACCGAGTCGAGCGCGCTCGCATGACCTTTGCGCAAGAGGCCGCCACGCTCGAAAGCGCGGGATGGAAGGAATCCTGACTCACTCGACGAAACGATAACCCAGTCCCACGACTGTTTCGATTTGCCGGCCGGCGTGCCGCAGCTTGCCGCGCAGCCGGCCCACGTGGACATCCACGGATCGTGTTTCCACGAGGCGGTCGTACCCCCAGACACGCTCGAGCAGCCGGTCGCGCGACAGCACCCGGTTGCGATTCGAGACGAGATAGCGGAGCAGCTCGAACTCGCGGCGGGTGAGCCGCACCGGCTCTCCATCGACGCTGATCGCGACCGCATCGAAATCGGCAACCAGATGCTTGCCCCGGTAGACCAGGGCGTCGGCGTCCTGCTGCGCCGCGGCGGGCTCGGCTTTTCCCCGGCGCAGCACCGCCCGCACTCGCGCGGCAAGCTCCCGAAGGCTGAACGGCTTGGTGATGTAGTCGTCGGCCCCGACATCGAGGCCGGTGACGCGATCGCTCTCGCTGGTGCGCGCCGTCAGCATGATGATCGGCACCCTGGCCGTGGTGGCGCGCGATCGCATGATGCGGCAGACTTCGAGCCCGCTGAGGACCGGCAGGTTCAGATCGAGGACGATCAGATCCGGTGTCTGTTCGGTTACCGCCTTGAGTGCTCCGTCGCCGGTCCCCGTGATCTCCACCTCGATGTCGCCCCCCTTTTCGAGGCTGTGTTTGATGAGCTCTGCGATGTCCCGTTCGTCCTCGACGACGAGGACGCGCGTGCGGGTCATTCCGCGCGTGGTCATGCGCGGGTCGCGCTCGCCGGCCGATCGGCTTGATTGCGTCGTCTGCACAGGGACCCCATTTCCATGGACGTGACAGATTTCACAGTAAGTAACGGAGGTTTCCGGGGCGTGACACGCGAGTTAAATCTGGGTTTCGGAGCCGTCCGCCTGATGAAGTAGGATCGCGGGCGATGACCAATTCCGGAGAAACCTCGGGGCCCGCAGCCGGCCCTGAGGTTGCCCAGCGCTGGCTTCCAGCGCTCTTGCTGCTGTTTGTCGGGTCTGGCTGCGCGGCCCTTATTTACGAAGTCGTCTGGTTCCAACTCCTCCAGCTCTCCATCGGCTCCTCGGCCGTGTCGCTCGGAGTGCTGCTCGGAATCTTCATGGGCGGGATGTGCCTTGGCAGTCTCCTGCTGCCGAGGTACCTCGACCCTCGACACCATCCGCTGAAGGTGTATGCGGTGCTCGAGGCGGGCATCGGCCTCTTCGGCGTGATCGTGCTCTTCGCGGTGCCCGTGGTCGGTCGCCTGTACACCGAGATCGCCGGCACGGGCCAGGTCAGCCTGGTGCTTCGCGCCATCGTCGCCAGCATCTGCCTGCTGCCGCCGACGGTCCTGATGGGGGCGACGCTGCCAGCCGTCGCCCGATGGGTCGAGACGACGCCCAGAGGCGTGTCCTGGCTCGGGTATTTCTACGGCGGCAACCTGGCGGGCGCCGTCGCGGGAAGCCTGCTGGCGGGCTTCTACCTGCTTCGCGTCTACGACATGCCCACGGCAACCGCCGCCGCCGTGGCGCTCAATCTGGTCGTGGCCGGACTGGCCTTCGTGGTCGCGGCTCGCACGCCGCACGTCGTGATCACGTCGGGTGAACCGGCTCCCGCGGCGCCCGTGTCCGCTGAGGGTGCGCGGCTCGTGTACGTGGCGATCGCCTTGTCGGGGATGACCGCGCTTGGCTCCGAGGTCGTGTGGACGCGGGTGCTGTCGCTGCTGTTCGGGGCCACGGCGTACACGTTCTCGCTGATCCTGGCCGTGTTCCTCGTGGGGCTGGGCATCGGGAGCAGTCTGGGCGCGGCCCTCGCGCGGGGAGTCTCGAGCGCGCGCGCGGCGCTCGGGTGGACCCAGCTTGGTCTCTGCCTCTCGATCGCCTGGGCGGCGTATGCGACGAGCGAGTCGATGCCGTATTGGCCGATCAATCCATCGATTTCCACGTCGCCCTCGTTCACCTTTCAGCTCGATCTGATGCGCGCCATCTGGGTGATGCTGCCTGGAGCGCTACTGTGGGGCGCGAGCTTTCCGCTGGCACTCGCCTCCGTCGCCGCCCCGGGGCAGGATTCGGCTCGGCTGGTTGGCGGCGTCTACGCCGCCAACACCGTCGGCGCCATCGTCGGCGCTCTCGTCACCAGCTTGGGGCTGGTCGGCACCGTGGGCAGCCAACTGACACAGCAGGTCCTGATCGGTGTGGCGGCCATGTCGGGTCTGCTCATGCTCATGCCGCCGGCCGGAGAGAAGCGACCGGCGCTGAGGTCGACGCCAGTGGTCGTCGTGGGAGTCGCGCTCGTGGCGGGGCTCCTGGCGCGAACGGTGCCTCCGCTCCCCGGGCTGCTCGTCGCGTACGGGCGGTATGCGGCCACGTGGGTGGGGCAGAACGAGATCGTGTACGTGGGCGAAGGCGTGACCGCCTCGGTCGCGGTGTCGCGGACGCCGACGGGGGTGCTGAACTACCACAACGCCGGCAAGGTGCAGGCGTCGAGCGAGCCGCAGGACATGCGTCTCCAGCGCATGCTGGGCCACATCACGACGCTCGTGCCGAAGACGCCGACGAAGGTGCTGGTCATCGGCTGCGGCGCGGGCGTGACAGCCGGCGCGGTGTCGGTCGACCCCCTGGTCAAGGACCAGACGATCGCGGAGATCGAGCCGCTCGTCCCCCGGGTCGTGTCCGAACACTTCGCGGAGCACAACTTCGACGTAGTGCGGAATCCGAAGGTGCGGATCCACCTGGACGATGCCCGTCACTACCTGCTCACGACCGACGAGAAGTTCGACGCGATCACGTCGGACCCGCTCGACCCGTGGGTGAAGGGCGCGGCCACGCTGTATACGCGCGAGTTCTTCCAGGTCGTCAAGAGTCACCTCAATCCCGGCGGCGTCGTGACGTTGTTCGTGCAGCTCTACGAGAGCACGGACGCGGCGGTGAAGAGCGAAATCGCCACGTTCCTCGAGGCGTTCCCCAACGGCGCCGTGTTCGCCAACACCGTGAACGGACAGGGATACGACCTGGTGCTCTTCGGGCAGCTGGAGGACCGCAAGATCGACGTTGATGCCGTGCAGGCGCGTCTCGACGATCCGGCCAATGCGGCCATTGCGCAGTCGCTGCGCGAGATCGGCATCACGTCGGCGATCGACCTGTTCGGGACCTACGCGGGCCGCAGGGGCGACATGCAGAACTGGCTGAGCGACGCAATCATCAACACGGATCGCAATCTCAAGCTGCAGTACCTGGCCGGGCTCGGGCTCAATCTGTACCGGAGTGACGCGATCTACCGGTCGATGATCCAGGACGTGAAGTATCCCGAGGAGCTGTTCGAGGGATCTGCCGAGACGCTCGCTGCACTACGGAACAGGATCAATCTGTCGATTGGCGGGTCACCGTCGTTCTAGGGACTCGGGACTCGGGGCTCGGATCCCCAGTCCCGGATCCCCACTCCCGGATCCCCAGTCCCATCAGACGATGGTGCCCGTCCCGCTCATCACCCCTTCCCCCTCCAGCTCGACGACTCAAGTCAGCGGCCGCCCGCGCCGAAAATCAGATTGAAGTGACAGCAGTGTCACGTTAACGTTAATAGTCGATTAAATCTTCCAGGGCGGTTTCTACCCTTGCGGATGTTTCGCACTGTCTTCGCCGTGTTTGCGGTGGTTGGAGCCGCGATGACGCCGGAGGTGGCAGAAGGCCAGTCGTCGGCCCCCTCCGCGGTTGACACGGCGGAGGGAACCCCGCTCGTGACCACGAATCGCACGCTGCAGGCGAGCCTTCAGCGAATCGCCAGCCAGAGCGCCCTGTGGCGTGAGGCGGTCGACACCATCCGGGGGGCCGGCCGTCATGTCTTCGTTCTGACGCCGGATCAGGTGAAGGTCGCCGACGAGCTCCATGACGAGCGAACCGACGCCTTCGATCCCACCGTCCTGGCTGAAGCGGCGCCGGTTCCTGACGAGAACTCGCACGTGCGGGTCGTTCTTGTCGTCGTCAACCTCGCGCTGATCGAAGAGATTCATCGTGACAAGAGTCGGCTCCCTGGCGAGCTCGACGCCGACCTTGACCGCATCCTGATCCACGAGATCTACGGGCACGCCTTTCCGTATCTTCTCGCCGGCAACATGTCGGGGCGCTGTGCCGATCCGAAGCCGCACGAGCGAGCCTCCGACGCCTGTTCGATTCGTCGCGAGAACGCGGTGCGCGAGCAGCTTGGTCTGGGCCGCCGCATGGGCTATGGGTTGGAGGGACTCGCTCTCGCCCGCAGTTGGTACCGCCGCGCAGTCACCCCTGTTCCGGGGTCGCCTTCCTCCTGAACGACGCACACGAAAATCGCGAATCCTTCGTGATCTTCGTGCCCTTCGTGGCGAATCCTTCGTGTCTTCGTCCTTCGACTTCGCTCAGGACGTCCCGAGCCTCGTCGAGGGACATGGCCGAGACTTCGGGCGCGTCGTGGCTAGACGACCGTCCCAGGTCGAATCACCCCGCCCTTCGGCACGACGATGATGCCTCCACGGATGTAGTAGCCGTCGCCGTCGGCGAACGGGAGCTGTTGTTCGTTCACGAGCCGCACATCGTCGCCGATCCGTGCGTTCTTGTCGACGATCACGCGGTCGAGCGTCACGTTGCGTCCGATGCCGAGTGCGGGCGCGCGATCGGGCGGTGCGCCGTACTCGTAGAAGTCCGCTCCAAGCAGCACCGAACGGCTGATGTGGGAGCCGGCGCGAACAGACGAGCGGACGCCGACTACCGACCCCTCCACGCGGCATCCCTCGAGGTAACAGCCTTCCGAGACGAGCGAATCACGGATGTGGGCGTCCGGCATGAGCGAGCCCGGCAGGTGCCGGAGGTGTGTGTAGATTGGCCGCTCCCCGTCCCAGAAGTGGAAGGGCGAGTCCAGCCGGCCCAGCATGATGTTGGCACCATAGAACGATTCAATCGTGCCCACGTCGGCCCAGTAGCCGCCGTACAGGTACGGCCTCACGCGGTGGGTGGCGAGCGCGTTGGGAATGAGCGCGCGGCCGAAATCGTGCCCCGGATCGCGCTCCAGCATCTCGAGCAGGACACGCCTCGTGAAGACGTACACACCCAGGGACGCCATGAACGGGAGCGCGTCGCTGTGCTCGGCGAAGGTGGACCCGGGCGGGATGCTGCGGCCGATCTCCTGGAGTCGCGGCGGCTTCGGCTTCTCCTCGAAGGCGATGATGCTGCCGCTCTGGTCGAAGCGGAAGATGCCCATCTGTGTCGCCGTGTCGGCGTCGACGGGCTGGGCGGCAATCGTGATGTCGGCGCCCTGGCGCTTGTGTGTCTCCACCAGGTCCCGGTAGTCCATCCGGTAGAGGTGATCGCCTGCCAGGATCACGTCGTACTCGGCCGCGTGCTGGCTGAAGTGGCGCGCGGCCTGGCGCACGGCGTCGGCCGTCCCCTGGTACCAGTTCGGGTTGTCCGGCGTCTGCTCGGCGGCGAGGATTTCGACGAAGCCGCCCGAGAAGCGGTCCAACTGGTAGGTGTTGGAGATGTGCCGGTTGAGCGAGGCCGAGTTGAACTGCGTGAGCACGAAGATGCGCCGGATGTCGGCGTGCAGGCAGCCGCTGATCGGCACGTCGATCAGGCGGTACTTGCCACCAATGGGAACGGCCGGCTTGGACCTCGTCGCTGTGAGCGGAAAGAGGCGCGTGCCCTGGCCGCCGCCGAGGATGATCGCAAGCGTGTCGCTGGTTTGTCGCATGGTGGTCCCGTGATCCTGTGCCAGGAGCGTATGTAACACGGACGTTCGCCAGGCGTGATCGCTCCGTTACAGACCCCCCGTAGGCTGGGATCGTATGCACGTGGGTATACCACGCGCGCGCTTCTCACGCGACGGGTCGTTACGGTGCCTCGGTGCGGCGATGGCGTCGCGGCTCGAACTCCTCGTCCTCGACGTCCGTGATCTCCTCCAGGGTCAGGGCGTGCACGGGAGGCGCGAACCATCGTTGCGCGATCACCGTCGGAATGACCGCCGATCCGATGACGGCTCCAATGAGGATCGTGAATTGCTGCCGGTCGAGGATGCCCGCGTTGAGACCGTAGAGCGACGAAATGGTCCCGAAGGTGAGGCCCGTGCTCATCAGCAGCGTCGTGAACACCGCGTGCGGCCTGACGTAGCGAAGTGCCGCAGGCAGGACGCCGATGAACTTGGTTGTGATTTTCACGACCAGAAACGCAGCCAGGAGCCATGCGCCGGCTGCCACGCGCGTGACGTCGACGTTCAGGCCGCCCTTCAAGAAGAAGATTGGCGTCAGAAACGCGAACGACACGACGCGAAAGCGTCGCTGCTCTTCCGGATGCCTCTTGAACACATCGGCGACTGCGAGCCCCAGGAGGAAGGCCGGCAGCACCGCATGGGACCGGGCGAGGTCCGCCGTCCACATGAGCACGAACAACGCGAGGAACGCTCCCTTGATCTCCGGTTCGATGACGCGGGCGCCGTACCGTGCGAAGAACGGCCGTTGAAGCGCGACCATCACGGCGATGACCGCTATCGAGACGAGGATGAAAAGCGCGAGGTACGGGGTCGGCTCGACGAACAAGACCGAGAGCGCCAGCGCCGTCCCGAAGTCCGTGACGAATGTCGCGGCCATGAGGATCTTGCCGAGATCGGTCGTGGTCAGCCCCGTTTCCACGAGCACCGCGTAGACGACCGCCAGCGACGTCGTCGACAGCGCGATGCCGGCAATCTCCGACTGGCGGACGTCCCAGCCCGCGACGTAGTGGGCGAAGAGGCCGACGCCTGCGAACGGCAGCAGGAACGAGAGCCCCCCGATGATCAGCGAGGGCTTCCACTGGCGCCGCAGCAGCGTCCGATCGACCTCTGCCCCGGCCAGAAACGTGAGCACGATGCCGGCGAAGCTCCCGATGAAATCAATCCAGGGTGTCGGCCGGAGATCGAAGAGGCTCGCCCCGATCACTCCCAGACCGATCTCGATGATGGCGACAGAGATGCCGAACTCCACGGAGACGATCGAGGCGGCAAGAATGAGAGCGGCGAGAATCGTGGCTGTTGCCAGATCGGACATGACCGTTCACCAGTGCTGACCACTTCCTGGAAGACTGATGTGCGGCCGGAGGGGATACCTACAGGACCATCCGGCCCGTAGGAGTCATTGGCCACGCTGCGTACCCGTGACGGTTACCGGCGGACTCCACCGCGAGCGAAGGGTTGAGTCTGCTGGTGCGTGCCGGACTTGTCAAGACGCATCGAACCTGTTCCCTCTTCGCCGGGTTCGCGGGGTGGTGGCTAGTCCGCCTCGCGCCTCGGGCGGTACAGGACGAGGGACCCGTCGACGGCCACCTCTTCGAGCCGGAACGCGCGAGCGGCGAAGTCGACGAGCGCCTGTGACGCGCGCCGCCGGTCGACGACGACGAAGCCGAGATTGGCGTCACGGACGAAGACCGGGCCGCCGGCGATGAGCGCCGCTTCACGGGAGGCCGACAAGGTTCCCCCTTCACTGAGCACGAAGAGGGCGTCGATCATCTCGATGCGGCGCAGCGTCGACACGCGATCCCGGGACACGCGGGACAGGTACCCACCGATGAGCGGTTTGCCGTGCGCCGTCTGGAAGAACTGGTAGCGCGCGGAGAAGTTGCCGACGCTCGCTGTTCCGTCACTGACGCCCGTGGGCAGCTCGAGCACGCGGACGTCCCCGGGGGCAGCCGCCACCTCCTGGTAGAAGCGCGGCACCTCCGCCGAATGAAGCGTCATCGGCGCGGGCAGCAGTTCGGCAAGGAGCAGCACGGCGACGACGGCGAGCACCAGCCACCTGCGTTCGGGATGACGGCGGCCGATCCACTCGAGCGCCGTCGCGAACAGCACCGCCGCAGCCAGCATCATCACCACCGAGAAGCGCGTCGGGGTGCGTGCGAGCCCCAGAATCGGCACGTAGCGAAGCAGGGCCCACGGTCCTGGAACGTAGGTGTTCACGCCGGCGACGTGAATGAACGGGCCGAGCGCCAGCGCCCCGAAGGCCAGCGCCAGGGCCGCCCACCAGCGTGAGGCGCGCCATCCCATCCGCCACGCGACGAGCATCGTCAGGACGACGACGATCGGGATGGACACGACGCTTTCGAGGTAGCTCCCCTTCAACGACATCAGCCAGTCGGCGATCCGCGGCGTCGCGAGCGGATGGTTCGGATTCGGAGTGACGAGCGCCAGCAGATCCACGCCGCCCGGACTGGATCGCCAGTACGTCTCCGTCGAGGGGAAGCTCCCGCTGGCGAACCTCACGCCGACTGCGTACAACACGGGCGAGAGCAGCGCGGTCGCGACCAGACAGGCGGAGACCGTCAGGTACGCCAGGCGCCAGGCGTCAACACTCGCGGTCGGCTTGAGCGAGGCGCGCATCCGCCACGCGACACGCGCTACTGCCAGCACCGTGAGGGAGAGCATGGGCGTGTAGAGGCTGTGGCCGGACACCGTGAGCCCCATCACGTTCAGCGTGCGTCCCCCCGTCAGGACGATCGCGGCGACAAGCCCCGCCGTGGAGAGAAGCAGCACATCGAGCGCCCACCTGACCGCCGTGGCTCGACCGGATCTCGGGCCGCTGTGAATGGCGAGGACCCGTGCGGCGAGGAAGACGGCGCCGATGAGCAGGCAGTACACCCCGTAGTAGACGTCCGTCGTGGCTGCCCACGCCACGACGGCGCCGAGCGCCACGGCGTCACGAAACCGCTCGTGCCCATCGGCTTTCATGAGCACGAGCAGAAAGATCGCCAGCGGGGCGGCGGCGACGAGGCTGAAATGTCCCATGCCTCTCGTCACCAGGAGCGGGCTCCACGCGAAGAGTAGACCGGCCAGCCATGCCTCGGCCCGTCGTCCCGTGACGTGCCGTGCCAGCAGGAACGTCGAATACGCCGTGAGGACCGACATCAGCAGGAAGACGAGGTTGAAGGTCGCCACCACGCCGAACAGCGGCGTCAGCGGCAGCGCGAGCAGGTCCTGGAACGCGGTGTAGTTGTGAAGGCTCAGGTTGGCGGCCTGGCCGGGCGAGAAGATCGCGTCCGTGAAATAGGGCAGGTTCCCGTGAACCAGAATCTCGTGCTGGAACACCCACTGGTTCCAGACATAGACGCCCGTATCGCCGTCCGGCGTTCCGGTGAGGGCGGTGCTCAGGTGAAGGGGGAGCGGCCAGGAAAAGGCGAGGGCCGTGGCCGTGTACCCCAACAGGACACCGAGATGCGACTGCACGCCGCGTCGGGTCATTTGCGCCTTGGGCGGCGCAAGGATACCCCAAACTCAGCAGTTCCGGCCCTGGTCTTCGGTTGGCCACATCCCGGGGCCTCGGCCCCGGCCCCGGCCGCAATTTACCCACCTGAAACACCGCTGTCACGAGGCGATCAAGGTCGATCGGTCACGATCACCCCCAGACCAGGTTCGACACATCTCCCAGAGGAGCCTATGACAGTTCGATGTAAGACCGCAGGGTTCGTGTTTGCATGCGCGCTGGCGCTGACGCTGGCGCCCGTCGTGGTCGCCGCCCAGGGGCGCACTGTGCGGATCTCGGGCATCGTGAGGGACGAGGCGAACGCGATTGCGTTGCCTGGCGTTCCTGTCCAGGTGGAAGGCACCGATCAGGTGGTCTACACCGACGTGGACGGCCGGTACGTCCTGAACGTAACGCCCGGCACGCACCAGCTCAAGATTCTGCTCGAGGGCTACCAGGAGCGCCTGATCAACGTCGAAGCCGGCCAGGAGCGCGCGCTGACGGCGGACGTCGGGTTGACCATGACCCGGCTCACTGAGACGGTCATCGTCAAGGCCCAGGTGGTCGACGTCGAGACGTCGTCTGCGGAGGCGCAGCTCATTGAACGCCGGCAGGCGCAGGTCATCACGGACAACCTGGGCGCCCAGGAGATGAAGAACAACGGCGACTCCGACGCTGCCGCCGCGATGAGCCGCGTCACCGGGCTGTCGGTCGTCGACGACTTCGTGTTCGTTCGGGGCCTGGGTGAGCGCTACAGCAACACGACGCTCAACGGCTCGGTGATTCCGACGACCGAGCCGGACCGCAAGGTCGTTCCCTTGGACCTGTTTCCTGCGGGACTCATCGACAGCGTCCAGGTGGCCAAGTCCTACGTGCCGGACCGGTCGGCGGAATTCGCCGGAGGTCTGGTGCAGATCGAGCCGCTCAAGTTCCCGAGCGGGCCGACGGTCGACTTTTCCTACGGGATCGGATTCAACAGCCTGACGACGGGCAAAGACGTCCTGGGTTCGGTGGGTGGGGGTCGTGACTGGCTTGGGTACGATGATGGCATTCGTGACCTGCCGTCGGGTCTCGACACCGTGGTCCGCCGTGGAGGGATCTACACACCGGATGTGGGTTACACCCGTCCCCAGCTGGAACAGATTGGCGAACGGTTCCGCAACTCATGGTCGCCGGCTACGCGCAACGGGCTCCCGGGCCAGAACGTGAGCACCGTGCTCGGGAACCGATTCGGCAAGCTCGGCGTCCTGGTCAGCTATTCGCAGTCCTACAAGGAGCAGGCGAACGCTGAAAAGCAGATCTACTACCGGACGGGGGCAGCGGGCCTGAGCGAGTTCAGCAACTACGACTTCGACATCGCGACCAGGCGGGCGAACGTCGGCGCGGTCGGAAACATCGCCTACCAGTTCGCGCCCTCGCACCGGATCTCCCTCGAGAACTTCTACACGCACAGTGGCAAGGACGAAGCGCGTACGTTCGAAGGCTTCAACAGCGACATCGCCACCGACATCAGGAACACGCGTGTGTACTGGATCGAGGAAGACCTCACGTCGAGCACGGTGTCTGGTGAACACTTTGCCGCCAACCTCTCGAACAGCCGGTTCGACTGGCGCGTCAGCTACGCAAAGGCCAATCGTGATGAGCCGGATCTGAGGGAGGTGCTCCGCGAGCGTAATGGCAGCGTGTTCGTGCTGGCGGATGAATCCCAGAGCGGATACAGGATGTTCAACACCCTCGACGACCGGACGGCGGATGTCACGGGCAACTGGAGTCTGGCCGGAACGCAGTGGTCCGGTCTGCCGGCGCAGTACAAGTTCGGCGCGTCGTACGTGGATCGGTCACGTGACTTCACGTCGCGGCGCTTTCGGTTCGTCCCGACGAGCACGTCCGGTCTGGACCTGACGCAGCCGGCGGAGCAGCTGTACTCGGCAGCGAACATCGGCCCGAGGTTCGAGATCAAGGAAGAGACGCGCCCCACCGATACCTATGACGCGTCGCAGTCGGTCACGAGCTTCTACGCCATGACGGACCTGACGCTCGCTTCGCGCGTGCGCCTGGTGGGCGGCGCGCGGATCGAGCGCTTCGACCAGGAGGTGAATACCCACGACCTGTTCGATCTGGAGGGCACCATCATCACCGCGCACCTCGAGAACACCGACGTCTTTCCGGCAGCGAACTTCGTGTTCGGGCTGACGGCCGAGCAGAACCTGCGCGTGAGCTTCAGCCAGACGGTGAACCGTCCGGAGTTCCGGGAGCTGGCGCCGTTCGAGTTCACCGACATCGTCGGCGGGCGCGCCGTCGTGGGGAATCCCGATCTTCGGCGGGCGCTGATCCAGAACGTCGACGTGCGCTGGGAGATGTTCACGGGCGGCGACCAGGTGTTTGCTGCGAGCCTCTTCTACAAGCACTTCACCGATCCCATCGAGCGAGTCGTCGAGCCGACGGCGCAGCTGCGAACCTCGTTCACCAACGCCGATGCGGCTCGGAATGTCGGGTTGGAGCTCGAGGCGCGCCAGCGGTTCGGTCGCCAATTCATGATCGGCGCGAACTATACCTTCGTGGACTCGAACATCAGCCTCTCCGGTGCGGCGACGCAGGTCCAGACCTCGCTCGAGCGCCCGCTCGCCGGGCAGTCGAAGAACCTGTTCAACGCCGTG
>Ga0209640_10000051_pt1 | contig 67052 bp, 60 predicted proteins | sample RifCSP10_1_FD_184018 | JGI IMG/M metagenome (GOLD analysis project Ga0209640, IMG submission 184018) | Soil microbial communities from Rifle, Colorado - Rifle CSP2_sed 10_1 (SPAdes) (version 2) | ecosystem: Environmental > Terrestrial > Deep subsurface > Rock core/Sediment | place: Rifle...
ATTCTACGTGACCTGGAGTATCGGCAATAATGTAACTTTTCTTCGCTGTAGAGAAATAAATATGGGCTACGTCAATCGTTATTCCTTGTTCTCTCTCTGCAACCAGACCATCTGTAGCCAAAGAAAAATCTAAATAATCATATCCTTTTTGCTTACTGCTTTTTTCTATTGCTTCCAGTTTATCTGTAGTCAAAGATTGAGTATCGTATAATAATCTACCGATTAAAGTACTCTTTCCGTCATCTACACTTCCTGCTGTTGCTATTTTTAAAACTTCCATCAGTTTCTATTATTTTAAATTATAAATTTTGAATTTTAAATGGTAATCGTTACTTGGAATTTTAAATGAGAGTGGACACATTCAACATTTAAAATTCAACATTTAAAATAATTCTAAAAATACCCTTGTTGTTTTCTTTTCTCCATCGCAGCCTCAGAACGTTTATCATCGATTCTAGCTCCCCGTTCAGAAATGGTTGACACTCTGATTTCTCCTACAACTTCAGCAATTGTTGCTGCATAGGAGTCAACCGCTGCCGTACAACTCATATCGCCAACTGTTCTAAAACGCACGATTCTTTCCTCTATTTCTTCGTTTTCTTCTTGGTAAACAAAAGGAGAGTGCGACCAAATCATTCCGTCTCTCAAGAAGACTTTACGTTTGTGCGAAAAATAAATGGACGGAATCTCGATTTGCTCTTGCTCTATATAACTCCACACATCCAATTCAGTCCAGTTTGAAATAGGAAAAACGCGTACGTTTTGCCCGTTTTCAATTTTACCGTTCAAAATATCAAACAGTTCAGGACGTTGGTTTTTCTCGTCCCATTGGCCAAAATCATCACGGACAGAAAAAATACGTTCTTTAGCTCTTGCTTTCTCCTCATCCCTGCGGGCACCACCGATACAAGCATCAAACTTAAATTCATCAATAGCGTCCAAAAGCGTGGTGGTCTGCAAACTGTTTCTGCTTGAGTACTTACCTGTTTCTTCTACTACCTTTCCTTCATCAATAGCATCCTGAACATTTCTAACGATTAGTTCCAAACCTAACTCCTTAACCAATCTGTCCCTAAACTCAATGGTTTCGGGAAAGTTATGTCCTGTATCCACGTGTAATAATGGAAAAGGGATTTTTGCAGGGAAGAATGCTTTTTGAGCCAATCGAACCAATGTAATAGAATCTTTCCCTCCAGAGAAAAGCAATACGGGCTTGTCAAACTGGGCTATCACTTCTCTAAATATGTATATCGCTTCGCTTTCTAAAGCATTTGTTTTTAATATCGTACTCATCCTTTTTAATTTAAAGATTTAAATAATTGAAAAATTTAAAGATTCCAACATTTATAATTTATAATTCATAATTACTTCTGGTGCAACCCGCATTCTTTATGACTCGATTCCCACCACCATCTTCCTGCCCTTATATCTTCATCAGCGGTAATTGCCCTGGTACATGGAGCGCAGCCTATGCTCACAAATCCTTGTTTGTGCAATGCATTTTGCGGCACATTGTTTTTTTCCAGATAATCTTCAACCTCTTTTAAAGTCCATTTTAATAATGGATTGAATTTGATTATTTCGAATTTTCCATCGTATTCGAAAAGATGTAAATCATTTCTGTTTTCCGATTGTTCTGCCCTTAAACCTGTAATCCAAATAGAATTCCCTTTTAAAGCTTTTGTCAACGGCGCCACTTTCCTGATAAAGCAACATTCTTTTCTATTCTCCACCGACTCATAAAAGCTATTTGGTCCTTTTTGATTCAACAAATTTTGAACATCGGTTGCTTCAGGAAAATAAACCTCAATATGCTTTTTATACTTTTTTAATGTTTTATGAAAAACATCGTAGGTTTCTTGGAATAGGCGGCCCGTATCTAAAGTGAAAATTGTAATTGTTGAGTCACTTTTAGCGATTAAAGCCGTTATCACTTGGTCTTCCTGTCCGAATGATGTTGAAAAAACAACTTTATCCTTATACTCATTAGCCAAAAAATTAAAAGTCTCCTCGATTGAGAAGTTTTTTGTTTTTTCTATTAGTGTTTGTACGATTGTTGTACTCATTTTATTTTCTTTTATTATAAAATCCATTACCCTATAGGTTTAGTAGATTACTATGCAAAAGTAAACCTTATTTCTAAATAACAAAATAATATTTGAAATTTTTGCATTAAAAACCAGTAGCGTTCAAGCGTTAAAAAAAAATATAACAAAAGGGCCCAAATTCTACATTTTTAGCACATATTTTCTCGAAACGAGATTGATCAGCCTTTAATTTTTCAAATATTTTTAACATAGTCTACTTCGCCTATAGGTTAATTATAAAATAATTGTAATTTTGTCCAAAAACTTCATTTATGGATTTTCAAATAGGATTAGTCATCGCAGGTTTAACAGTTGGGTTCATTGTTGGATTAACTGGTGTAGGAGGCGGTTCATTGATGACTCCCATTCTCTTGTGGTTTGGTATTCCTCCAACAACAGCTGTTGGTACCGACCTATTATATGCGGCGTTTACCAAAATGGGTGGGGTCTATGTGCATCACAAGAAAAAGAATATCAACTGGACAATTACTGGTTGGCTATCCTTAGGCAGTGTCCCTGCGGCATTACTGACTTTGTGGATTTTACATAGTATCAAAACAGATATTACCGCTTTAAACTCTATAATAAAATTCAGTTTGGGTTGGGCGCTGCTCTTAACCTCGATAGCGGTCCTATTCAAAAAAAAACTGTTAGTTTTTTCTCAAAAACATTCTGGCGACAAGTTTCATAGCGAGAGTAAAACTCAGAATATGCTAACGGTAGCCATTGGTATACTGCTAGGTGCAACTGTAACGCTAACTTCTATTGGAGCGGGTGCATTAGGGACGGTCACTTTATTTTTCCTGTACCCTCTTTTGGTAACTCCAAGATTAGTCGGAACCGAAATCGCTCACGCTGTCCCTTTAACTCTTGTAGCAGGATTAGGACACGCGACAATGGGAAATTTGGATTTGGGCTTATTGGGACAGCTATTGATGGGGTCCCTTCCTGGAATATATATCGGAAGTATGTTAAGTGGAAAAGTACCTGACTTATTTCTTAGAAATGCCATTGCGATAATGTTGTTTTTCGTAGGATATAAACTGGTTTTTACGGTTTAAACTAGTCGTCAATTTATACAAAAAGACCCTTTCATTGGACAAATACAATGAAAGGGTCTTTTTTGATATGTGTTTAAATATGCAGTATAGACTAAAAAGCTATATCTGCAAGGGTATTATTTTCGAGAATTTTCAGTGTATTGTCTCGCACTTCAGTCATCAATTTACGTACCGCGCAGGCTGCTTCATCCGTGCAATCATCACATTTTTCATAAAAATTATGGCTAGCACAAGGCAACAAAGCAATTGGACCTTCGAGAATACGGTACACTTTGGCCATATTAATCTCTTTCGGGTCTTTAATCAAATAATAACCACCACCCTTTCCTTTTTTGGCACCCAAAAAACCCGAATGGCGCAAAAGCAACAAAATGCTTTCTAAAAATTTAATCGAAATGTTTTCGCTTTTGGCGATATCGGCAATAGCAACAGGTGTTTGATCTTCTTGACGAGCCAAAAAAGTCAGTGCTTTTATACCGTATTTTGTTTTCTTTGAAAGCATGTAGAATTGATTTTATATTGAAGGGCTCAGATTAAGAATTTCTTAAAGATAACACCTAAAATCTCCTAATCCTTTATTCAATGACAACAAAAATATGCTTTTTGAATTAATAATACGGAATGACGATTAAAGATTGTAGTTGAATTAGAAATATACAATTATTAATCTACAATCTATCTTTTCTTTTACTTAAAATAACATCACATACTTTTCTTGCAAAATTAGATTCATAATACATGTCATGCCTCTTCCCATTTACAACTTCACAGATCGTTTCATTCTTTTTGAACCAAGCTTCATTTGGATTATTATTATCCTTTTCTCCAAAATACAGCATAATTTCACAATTTGGCACCTCAGTTTCATACCGCAATCTTGTGGATGATATCGCCAACATATTTCCAATATCCAGTCCTTTCAAGGCAGCATTCCAAGCAATCGTTCCACCAATACTAAAAGCCATCACATCAATTTTGCCCTTCTCAAGATAAACCAACTTTTGGGCGGCTGTTTCAATACCCCCATTAACAAACTGTTCGTGCAATTTTATTTCCGTATAATCTAATATTTCTAGCTCTCCCAGTTCACAACAATCATAAAACCTAATTTCATAATCGTGTTTTAAAATTTCTTCATATGTTTTTACCCACTCGGACTTTCCCTTCCCCCACAAATCTGATAAAATGACTAATCTTGGTTTCATATTTTTGTTAAATATCGAAAAGTTTTTCGGTTTCAAATCTGAAATCAAAAATGGTTAATCCTGAAATTTAAGAAAGTGCTTGCTCTAAATCAGCAATTACATCCTTAACAGTTTCCAGCCCTACTGAAACACGGACTAACCCATCAGTGATACTCACTGCCAATCTTTCGTCAACAGACAATTTACTGTGTGTCGTTGACGCTGGATGTGTAACAATGGTTCTGGTATCGCCTAAGTTTGGTGATAACGAACATAGTCTTATTTTATCCAAAAAGGTTCGTCCTGCTTCAAGACCGCCTTTTATTTCAAAAGCCACAATGCTGCCACCCAACTTCATTTGCTTTTTGGCAATTTCATATTGTGGATGCGATTTTAAGAACGGATATTTTACTCGATTCACATTTGGATGCTGTTCTAAAAACTCCGCTACCTTCAATGCATTTTCACAATGTCTATCTAAACGAATCGCTAAAGTCTCTAAACTTTTTGATAGCACCCAAGCATTAAATGGGGACAAAGAAGGTCCCGTAAGTCGAGAAAACAAATAGATTTTTTGAATCAATTCGGGATCGCCAACGGTAATTCCGCCCAAAACTCGTCCTTGACCGTCCATTAACTTCGTAGCAGAATGTACCACCAAATGCGCACCCCATTTTATAGGTTGTTGTAAATAAGGCGTTGCAAAACAGTTGTCGATTATCAAAATCAAATTGTGTTTTTTGGCTATATTCCCTAGCAATTCCAGATCAATAATATCGACAGCTGGATTCGTAGGCGATTCCGCAAAAAGAATTTTTGTGTTTGGCGTGATGAAACTTTCAATAGTTTCTGGTTCATTAATGTCGAAATACGACGTTTCAATATTCCACTTTGGAAAATAATTGATGAATAATGAATGTGTCGCTCCAAAAACGCTACTGGAAGAAACAATATGATCTCCAGATTTCAATAAAGCAGCCATTGTTGAATACACTGCAGCCATTCCCGAGGCAAAGGCAAAACCAGCAGTTGCACCTTCCATCTTGCAAACTTTATCCACGAACTCGTTGGTATTCGGGTTGCTGTAACGGCTATAAATATTTCTGTCTTTCTCTTCGGCAAACGAGGCACGCATATCTTCGGCGTCTTCAAATACGAAACTAGAGGTTAGGTATAAAGGAACCGAGTGCTCTAAGTATTGCGTGCGTTCTAATTGGGTACGGATGGCTTCGGTTTCAAAACCAAATTCTTCTTCGTTCATTATCTTTTGTTTAAAGTTTCAAGTTAGAGGAATTCTCTATTTCGCTAATTCCACTCCATTTACAACGACCATATAATGTATTGTTGCCGTCGGCTCTAACGTTTTAGAAACCGAGCAGTATTTATCGAAAGACAGTTGCGCGGCTTTAGCGGCTTTATCTTCTTTAATCTCACCTTCTAGATAAAAAACCAAATAGATGTCTTTAAATGGTTTTGCTTCTCCCACTTGAATACGTTCACCTTCAACCTCAGCCTTGAAAGAGGTAATCTCTTGACGCTGCTTTTTCAGTATAGAAATCATATCGATAGCGCTACAGCCTGCAACTCCCATCAACACCAATTCCATTGGGCTCGCACCCATATCATTTCCGCCAGATTCTGGGCGACTGTCTAAATTTACTATATGTCCACGTTCGTTTTTTAATTCGAAATGGTAATTGTCGTTTACTCTGTTTAATGTAATCTTCATTGTTTATGATTTTTTTGTACGCGGATGAAACGGATTCAAACTCGGATTTAATGGATTTTTATTTTTTTTACTGAACACTCCAAACTAAACACTGAATACTTCTTCTCTACCCTTTATCAGACAATCTCAAAATATCTCCAAAAACACCTCTTGCCGTAACTGCCGATCCAGCTCCAGCTCCTTGAATCACAATTGGACGGTCACCATAGGATTCGGTGTAAATTTCGAAGAAAGAATCAGATCCTTTCAAGCCTCCCAAAGCGGTATCCGAAGGTACGGAAACCAACTTAACTTCCAAAATTCCTTTGTCATTTTGCAAATCGCCCGATAATTCACCTATGTATCTCAAAACGTGATTTGGTTTTTGATCGCTTTTTATCTTATCATATATAGGGTCAAATTCTTTCAGCTTGGTCAAGAAATCAGCGGCACTTCCTTTGCGTAAATGTTCTGGGATTAAATTCTGAATTTCAATTTCTTCAAATTCGTTTTGCAAATCCAATTCTCTGGCTAAAATCAGTAATTTTCTGCCCACGTCATTTCCGCCCAAATCCTCTCTTGGGTCTGGCTCCGTGAAACCACTGTCGATTGCTTCCTTAAGTATTTCGCTAAAAGGAACGTCCTTGGCAGAGAAATTATTGAATAAATAACTTAAGGTTCCTGAAAACACTCCCTTTATCTTGGTAATATTTTCACCCGAGAGATGCAATAGCTTTATCGTGTCAATCAGCGGCAATCCTGCCCCAACATTGGTTTCATACAAATAGTTCTTTTGATTGTCAGCCAATACTTTTCTTAACTTTTTATAAAAACCATAACTTAGGGTATTGGCTACCTTATTGGACGAAATCAAATCGAAACTGCTTTCGGCAAGCGGAATATAATTCTCCACAAAAGAAGTGCTTGCGGTATTATCAATCGCAATCAAGTTTTCCAAATGGTGCTCATTGGCATACGCGATAACATCGTTAATCGTATATGACTCACCATTGGTTTGAATTTCGTTTTTCCAATTTGGAGAAACTCCGTTTTTATTCAAAAGAACATTTCTAGAATTGGCAATAGCAAACACATTCAATTTGATGTCTTTCCTTTTTTCGATTGCGGTTGCTGATTCTAAAATTTGATTAATCAAAGTTCCACCGACCAATCCGTGCCCAAAAATGGCGATGTTGATTTTCTTTGCAACCCCAAAAATCTCTCCGTGTATCACATTCAAGGCTTTGTGAAGTTCTGATTTTTTAACCACCAAACTTACATTTTTACCCGTAACGGTATTATTGAATAAAATAGGGACAATTTTATTCTTGATTAACGCAGTGTACGGTTTATGAAAGGTGCTTAAATCTTGACCGATAATTGAAATGACCGAAACATTATCTGTCACTGTTATTTTATTGACATCCTTAGAATAGAAATCATTTTCGAATTCTTTCTCCAACTCAATCATTGCTTTTGTTGCCTTTTCAGCGGCAACCACGAGTCCAATTCCTCTTTCTGAAGAACCTTGGGAAATGATACTCACACTGATATCATTATCGCCCATTACCCTGAAAATACGGGCGTCAACTCCTGTTTTACCTAACAGTCCTCTTCCCTCTAAGTTTACCAAAGACACATTCTCCAGTACAGACAAGGTTTTAATTCCTGCAGCATTCGAATTGGATGTGATTAAGGTTCCTTTGTTTTCGTGATTGAACGTATTCAAAATACGTAGGGGTATGTTTTTTTCTAATAATGGGACAATGGTTTTTGCGTGTAAAATATTTGCTCCAAAATTGGCCATTTCATTAGCTTCATTATAGGACAAAGTTTCAATTTTTTTAGCATCTAAAACCAATTCAGGATTGGCGGTGTAAATTCCGTCCACATGGGTGAAATTCTGCAATTCTTCGGCATTTATATAATTAGCGACTAGTGACGCGGTATAATTACTTCCGTTTCTCCCCAAAGTGGTGGTTTCATTTTTAGTATTCGAACCAATAAAACCAGTAATTACCAAAACAGAATCTTTGTTTTCTTTGAAAATCTGGATGATGTTCTTCTTAGAAATGGCATCTAGTGGTTGAGCATCCCCAAAATTGGAATCGGTAATAATTAACTCTCTGGTGTCCGCTAGTTTTGCAGCTATCCCTTTTTGATTCAATAAAAACACCAATAATTTAGCCGAAAGCAATTCGCCATGTGCTAAAATTTGGTCTCGAATCTTAACGCTATAATCCCCGATCAAGCTAACGCCTTCGAAAATTTTATCTAATTTATCAAATTCTACCGAAAAATCAACGGCATCAAAACCGTCCTTTTGATAGGCTTTAAAACTTTCCAGTAGCGGCTTATAATTTCCGTTTTTGGCTGCAATAGTAAGAATATCGCCCAACTCATCCGTTGCATTTCCTCTAGCGGAAACTACAATAGCGATTTTTTCTTTTTGCTTTATTTTATACTCAATAATATCCAAAACTTTATTGATACCATCACCGTTAGCTAAAGATTTTCCGCCAAATTTCACTATTTTCATCTGCTTCTTATTTTTAAAAACAACTTCTAATAAATTGTCTAATTGTTCGTATTCCATCAAGAAGGCATCGTGCCCGTGTTGCGAGTCAATCTCACTATAGAATACATTATTTTTGAATTTTTTAATCTCGTTGTAGGTTTCTCTATTCTCCTTTGCCGTAAAAAACAAATCCGAATTGATTCCTACAATGTATATATTGGCATCAACTTTTGAAATAACCGATTCTAATGACTCATGATTTCGAGTAATATCAATGGTTTTTAAAAGTTGGTTCATCATTTTATAAGCCGATAGTTGAAACCTTTTTTCTAATTTTTCTCCATGGTAATTCAACCAACTTTCTACTTTGAATGTTTCTAGTTGTATATTGATATCTCTATTAAATTTTTCTTTGAAAGATTCAGGTGTTCGGTAGCACAACATCGCGTGAATACGGGCATCTTCAATAGGTTTTTTAGAATTATTAAGGATTTGCTCTTGTAAATAACAATTAGCAATCAACCAATCTGTTGCTTTCCAATCTGTCGCAATGGGAATGAAATTTTGTGCCAATTTAGGTTCCAAAGCCAAAATTTCCCATGCAATTCCACCACCAACAGAACCACCAATAAGGGCAAACAAATTATCAATCTTTAAAAACTGAAGTCCTTCAAGAAAAATTCTAGCAATGTCTCTGGCGATGAAATTTCTGTAATTTTCGATAGTAGCCGAATTGAATCCATTACCTGGCACATCAAAAGAGACAATAGTATATTTTCTAGTATCAATAGTTTTATCTACACCTACAATATCATTCCACCAACCTGATTCACCAATTACTTGTGAGTTTCCAGTCAAGGCATGATTAATTAAGATAATAGGGGCAGTATGCAAAGGAGCACCAAAAACTTGAAAACTTAAGTTTAGGGCAGCATAAAAAGCACCATTATGTGTGGTGAAATTTTGAATGGTAATATGTGTGGGTTTATTTTCCAATGTCAAATCTATTATTGATTTTGATTTGTATTTGGAAATATTAAAAAGAAAAGCTAGAAATTAACTAGTGAATTCTTGTTGTTATCTTTCCACGTTGGGCGTGGTAGAATGCAGCACCTTCTTCGATTTCTCGAAGGGTTGCTAAGGCTTCATTGGGTCTAATCCCTCTGCCTTTCTTTATAACATTTCAATACGTTGATGAACTTAACAGGGCAAATTAACCACTATTTTTTTAAACGACCAAATTTTAAAATGAATTGCTTTTTGTTTTTACGAAAAACACATCTCGAATATGCATAAAAAAATAATACCCCAAAACAATCATGCTTTCAGGGTACTATTGTGAAATTTCAGATACCTTATCGTTACTATCTTCCATATTAAAATAAAATTTTTAAAATACGTTTATCGAATAATGCATTTAAATGATATCCGTTTGCGTTAGATAAAAAGGACCTCATTTTCTTGGGAATACATTTGAACTAATAATGAATTTGAAGCTTTTTTTGGCTTAAAACCAGAGTTGAATTTTATTACAAATCTAGGGTTAACCAACTCATCACTGATTTTGTTTTCATTCGTCTTTTTTTGCCTGAATGTAAGATTCGAAAGCGACTGGATTGTTTTTGGTGTTTTCATGATAATTATTTTTTAGTTGTTTGTTTTTAAGCGTAATAAATTTATAAGTCCTCAGTAAAAAAGAACTGATGTAACCTCTAATCAATTTTGTTGCCACTAATTGATTAATCAAAAAAATAAATATCATAAACGTTTCACTTCGTGCGCACACTATGAAACTTTTTTCGTCAAGACCAATCCTTTTTATGGCTTGACATATCGGTTATACCGCTTTATTAGAAGCAAGCCTTAACTATCTTCATGTTTATCTTAACGACTTTTTGAATTTGCTTGTCTGTTAAAATTCTATTTCCGTGAGCCTTAAGAATTCTTTCTTTCAAGACTTCCCATTTAGCTCTCAAATAAGGGTATTGCGACAAAGCGATTTCATCACCTTTTTGAGCATTCTTATACTGTCTTTTGTATTCCTTGAAATAATTCTTGTAATCAGCAAGATATTTGTCCCATTTTTTTGCTCTAGCTTTGTCCTTTCTCTTTTCTGTGGTTTCTAATACAAAACCGTTTTCGATGGCTTTCATAATTAAATTGTTTCTTGGTTAAAAAAATATTTTGAATGATTTGGACTTTTTAAACTTTTATAAAAAGCAACGTTGCAAAATCTATATTTTAAAGTTGTTGGCTTTAGTGTTCAACAAATTTAACGAAACAAAAGGCCTCGAATAAAACATACTCGACTAACTAACACTATATCAGATATAAAGCGTTTTTTAAGGATTTAGTTCAGAAAATAGTCATAAATAACATTCAGTTTTGACCAAAAGTGGCTTTTTTACGAGATTTTGTTTAATGTTTGATTTTAGGGGTTTTCCGAATCGACTAAAATTATTGCCTAATAAATTCTTCTTTCCCATTTCAACCTTTAGGTCTGACAAAACATTAAATCCACCCATTTAATATCTAAATTTTACTAAGATGTCTAATGACGATTTGATAATATTCGACATTGCCATTCAACATTCCTAAAAAAAAAGACAAGATTAATTTGCAATTCAAAATGGTTTCATACATTTGCACTCGAATACAAGAGGAAAAATTTGAACTGATTGCAACCTCTTCATAATGAAACTAATTCATTATGGATGCTGAATATTTTCAGTAGAAAAAATGCTAAAGCAGAAACTCTCCTTTAGTATTTCCCGCAATTATTTTTCCTCACCTAATTTTAAATTTAAATTTATTATGGCATATTTATTTACGTCAGAATCTGTAAGCGAAGGACATCCAGACAAAATTGCAGATCAAATTTCAGACGCATTAATTGATAATTTTTTGGCATTTGACGCCAATTCAAAGGTTGCTTGTGAAACATTAGTAACTACAGGTCAAGTAATTCTGGCTGGTGAAGTAAAATCAAATACGTACTTAGATGTACAACATATCGCTCGTGAAGTAATAAGAAAAATTGGCTATACAAAAAGTGAATACATGTTTGAAGCAAATTCTTGCGGTATTCTTTCGGCTATACATGAGCAATCAGCTGATATTAACCAAGGAGTTGACAGAGCCAATCCAGAGGAACAAGGCGCTGGAGATCAAGGAATGATGTTTGGTTACGCTACCAATGAAACTGAAAATTACATGCCATTGGCACTTGATTTATCGCATAAATTATTGCAAGAATTGGCAATTTTAAGACGTGAGAACAATGAAATCACTTATTTGCGTCCTGATGCAAAATCACAGGTTACGTTAGAATATAGTGACGATAACAAACCAACTCGAATCGAAGCGATTGTTATTTCCACACAACACGATGATTTTGACGAAGAAGCGACTATGCTTGCAAAAATCAAAAAAGACATCATCGAAATTTTGATTCCAAGAATCATTGCGAAGAACCCAGCTAGTGCTCATTTATTTAATGATACAATTAAATACCACATCAACCCAACCGGGAAGTTTGTAATTGGTGGGCCACATGGAGACAGTGGATTGACGGGTAGAAAAATTATTGTTGACACTTACGGTGGTAAAGGAGCTCACGGTGGTGGTGCTTTCTCCGGTAAAGACCCAAGTAAGGTAGATAGAAGTGCCGCTTATGCGACTCGTCATATCGCTAAAAACTTGGTTGCTGCGGGAGTTGCCGAGGAAATATTAGTTCAGGTTTCTTATGCTATTGGTGTAGCGAAACCAATGGGTATTTTTATTGACACTTACGGAACATCAAAAGTAAACTTGACTAACGGTGAAATCGCCAAAAAAGTGGAAGCTATCTTCGATATGCGTCCTTACTTTATCGAGCAACGTTTGAAATTGAGAAACCCTATCTATAGCGAAACTGCAGCCTACGGACATATGGGACGTACGCCAGAAACGGTAACCAAAACATTTTCTGCGCCAGGCGGGAACGAGAAAACAGTAACTGTTGAATTGTTCACTTGGGAAAAACTAGATTTTGTTGACCAAGTTAAAACAGCATTTGGATTGTAACAATCACAATTGATTTTATATATAAGACCCAGCTCATCAAATGAGCTGGTTTTTTTTATTCTAATTTCGGCATTTTAAACCGAGAATAAATAGTAAATCGAATTAGCTTTTTTTGTTGTAATTTGCTAGCCCTATGAAAAAGCTGCTTGTATCTCTTTTTGTTATCTCCTTTTCGATTGTCTACGGGCAAACCCTTAAACTCTATCCTAAAACAGTGGACACTCTCTCTTTTAAAATAGACTGTTACATAGGACTAGATCAATTTGGTTTTCAGTACTTCATAACTGATAATGTTTTACACAAAATAAAGGGCAACGAAACTTTTGAATATAAAAATCCTTCATTGGGAAAAATCACCAGGGTAGATCTACAAAATCCGATGAAAATTGTCTTATTCTACGAAAGCTTCAATTCGGTAATCCTGCTGGACAACCAACTGAATGAACTGCAGAAAACAAATTTTTCAGAAAACACAATTCCAATAATTGCGGCAGCAATCGGGATAGCTTCTCAAAATCAATTGTGGGTTTATGATAGTTTGAATCAGCAAATTGGTCTTTTTGATTATTTAAAAAACAATTACAAAGCCATATCGACCTCTTTTCCGGAAAGCATCAAACAGTATCAATCAGATTTCAACACTTTTTATTGGGTAGATGATAAAAACAACTGGTTTTCCTGCGATATTTTTGGAAAAATCACAAATAAAGGAAAGGTCCCCGATTTTGATTTTATCGAAATCATTAATGATCAGCAATATATCTTCTCCAAAAACAATAATTTGATTTTTGAAGATCTTAAAAAAAGGCAAAAGTATAAAATTGAAATTTCGGAAAAAACGTTCGAAAAATTCTCATACAAAGACCAAATTTTATCTATTTTTACATCGAAGGGAATTATAAATTATAAAATCACAACACCGTAATGCACATAGCAGTAGCAGGAAATATAGGATCAGGCAAAACAACTCTAACACGGTTACTGGCAAAACACTTTAAGTGGGAACCTCATTTTGAGGATGTGGTTGACAACCCTTATTTGGATGATTTTTATCATCAGATGGAACGTTGGTCCTTTAATTTGCAGATCTATTTCTTGAACAGCCGTTTCCGTCAGGTGATGCAGATTCGCGAAAGCGGCAAAAAAATCATCCAAGACAGAACCATTTACGAAGATGCCCATATTTTTGCGCCCAATCTCTATTCTATGGGATTGATGACCAATCGTGATTTTCAGAACTATTCCAGTCTTTTTGAATTGATGGAATCGACAGTCAAAGCCCCTGATTTGTTAATTTATTTAAGAAGCTCGATCCCGAATTTAGTTGGACAAATTCACAAACGCGGTCGCGAGTATGAATCCACGATTTCCATCGATTACCTAAGTCGATTGAACGAACGTTATGAAGCATGGGTACACACCTACGATAGAGGAAAACTACTTATAATAGACGTAGACAACATTAATTTCGTTGACAAACCAGAAGATTTAGGAAACATCATCAATAGAATCGACGCTGAGTTACATGGATTATTCTAAAATAAATTTATATCTATATTTTAAAGATGCCTCACTTTCATGAGGCATTTTTTATTTTTATATTACAAATTAAATTGATTAACTTTAATTTGCCTTAATTTATCAAACTTAAAATGCTAGTCAATTGATTTTTCTGATTATTAATTTAAATCTCAAAATCATGATACTGCCCAACTTAAAAAATAAAACTATTTGTTTTTTCTTGATTATGGCGCTTATTCTGCAAAGCTGCGCCGTTTATAAAAAAACGCCTGTCACTTTAAATGAAGCGGCAACAGCAGATGGAAAAGTTTTAGTGGTAAAAACCGACAACACAAAACTCAAATTTAAAAAAATTGAACAAATTGATGGCGTATATTACGGTCTCATAAAAACGAAAGGCCAAATTGAAAAAATTCCATTAACCGAAAGCGATTTAAAAACCATACGTCTTCTTGACAAAACAGCAACAACAATAGGAAATGTTGCAATTGTTGTAGGTTCTTTAGGGATTGTTCTCTTAGTTGTTGCGGCAATAGAACTTGCTGATTGGGGTGATGATTGGGGAAATTGGAGCTATTAAATATTTAGGAAATACAATAATCGAAGGCGCTTTTTACGCAATACATCATTTAAAATAAGAACAAAAAATGCCCCGTTTTCACAGGGCAATTTAAATTTTAAATAATACTAATTTTATTTCAAAGCATCGATTTGAGCCTGGACCTCAGCGTCGGTTCCTTCAAAGACTTGTGTATCAGTTTTTCCATTGACAGTTGTAGCGACAGTAGCTTTAACAACACCGTTCTCAATAGATTTTTCAATTTTTATCTCTTTAGAAACTTCATGCATCATTTTATTTCCATGCATCATATGATCGCAAGCAGCATTGGTGCATCCCTTTGCTATACATTCCTCTTTAGACATAGAAGTACATGCTCCGGTTGTGATACAGCAAGAAGCGCTAGCATCAGAAATAGTGTGGCTTCCGTTCCCTAAAATGGGCGCCATTACTAATCCTATCAGACACGTCAGTTTAATTAAAATATTCATCGATGGCCCAGAAGTATCCTTGAAAGGATCACCAACAGTATCACCGGTTACCGCTGCTTTGTGGGCATCGGAACCTTTGTAGGTCATTTCACCGTTGATTAAAACTCCTGCTTCAAATGATTTCTTGGCGTTATCCCAAGCACCACCTGCATTGTTTTGGAAAACCGCCCAAAGCACACCAGAAACGGTAACACCTGCCATATATCCTCCAAGCATTTCAGCAATCAATTGGTTATTGTCTCCATAAACTAATTTACCAAGCAAAACTATGGCGATTGGGAAACCGATGGTCAAAACTCCCGGCAGCATCATTTCGCGCAAAGCGGCTTTGGTAGATATATCGACACATTTTGCATATTCAGGTTTACCGGTTCCTTCCATAATTCCTGGAATTTCCTTGAACTGACGACGCACCTCGTACACCATATCCATGGCGGCTTTTCCAACAGAATTCATCGCCAAAGCGGAGAAAACCACTGGAATCATTCCCCCAACAAAAAGCATCGCTAAAACTGGTGCTTTGAATATATTTATCCCGTCAATCCCCGTAAAAGTCACGTAAGCGGCAAATAAAGCCAATGATGTTAATGCTGCAGAAGCGATAGCAAAGCCTTTCCCTGTTGCGGCAGTTGTGTTACCCACAGCATCCAATATGTCGGTTCTGGTGCGCACTTCTTTCGGCAATTCACTCATTTCGGCAATTCCCCCCGCATTATCAGAAATAGGTCCAAAGGCATCAATAGCCAATTGCATTGCCGTAGTGGCCATCATAGCCGAAGCCGCTAAAGCCACGCCGTAAAAACCGGCAAGTGCATACGAAGTCCAAATGGCAGCAGCAAATAACAGAATTGTCGGGAAAGTAGAAATCATTCCAGTGGCTAAACCAGCAATTACATTCGTTCCTGCCCCTGTGCTTGATTTTTGCACGATTGCCATAACAGGTTTCGTACCTAATCCTGTATAATATTCAGTCACTGATGAAATAACAGCGCCAACCACCAATCCTACGATAGTTGCATAGAAAACCCTCATTGATGAAATCTCTTGCATTCCTTCTCCAAAGAATTCCATTTTCATGGTTGTAGGTAACATATATCTTACCAAAAAGAAACAGGCAATAGCCGTTAGGATAATAGAAGCCCAGTTTCCAATATTTAATGCTTTTTGCACTTGCTGCTCTTTTGCCTCAGGATCCGTTATTTTAACCAATAAGGTTCCGATGATAGAGAATAAAATCCCAAAACCGGCAATGGCCATAGGTAATAATATAGGCCCTATTCCTCCAAAAGCATCTTCGATACTTCCGCCCATATCTTTGATCACATAGTTCCCGAGAACCATAGCTGCCAAAACCGTCGCTACATAAGAGCCAAATAAATCAGCACCCATTCCTGCAACGTCTCCTACATTGTCACCTACATTATCTGCAATTGTAGCAGGATTACGGGGGTCGTCTTCCGGAATACCGGCTTCTACCTTACCTACTAAATCAGCTCCTACGTCAGCCGCTTTTGTATAAATTCCACCACCTACTCTGGCAAACAAAGCGATGGATTCCGCCCCAAGGGAGAAACCCGTCAATGTTTCAAGAACGATGGTCATGTCTTCGTTAGTAGTCCAAACGCCATTCATGAAAAAATGGTAAAAGAAAATAAAGAAAGAGGTCAAGCCTAAAACGGCCAAACCGGCAACACCAAGTCCCATAACGGTTCCGCCACCAAAAGAAACATTCAGTGCTTTTGGCAAACTCGTGCGCGCGGCTTGCGTTGTTCTAACATTAGTTTTTGTAGCGATTCTCATCCCCATATTCCCGGCCAAGGCCGAAAAAAATGCTCCGAAAACAAAAGCTATTACGATAAATAAATGGGTTGAAGTTCCCGGTATAAATGTAATTGCAGCTAAAACGAAACTGGCGGCAATCACGAAAAAAGTCAATAACCTATATTCTGCTTTAAGGAAGGCGAGTGCCCCTTCATAGATGTAATCTGAAATCTCTTTCATCTTCCCGTCCCCGGGATCTTGTTTCAATACCCAAGTTCTTTTAACCCACATAAACAGAAGTCCTATAATCGCCATAACTATTGGCAAATAAATCATAATTGTATTCATAAATTTGGTTTTTGGTTGTTGGTTAATTTGTTAATATTTTAAGCGTAACGAGACGAATTTAAACAAAAAAGCAATACTCTTGGTAGAATATTGCTTTTTTTATAAAATATATGGAGAAAAATTACTTAATACTGAATAACCCTTCTGGTTTGTTTTCTATCGCGTCAAAACGTTGGGTACATTTTCTGATGATTTCATAAGCTTCGCCCACGTCTCCCCATCCACCTACATCAACTGTTTTGTTTTCAAGATCTTTATATACTTGGAAGAAATGTTCGATTTCTTTCAATAAATGTGGATTCATGTCAGACAAGTCGTTTAATGAATTCCAAATCGGATCTGAAACAGGTACACAAATTACTTTTTCGTCCGGTCCTTTGTCATCGGCCATATGGAAAACACCGATAGGCTTCACTTCCATAACACAACCCGGGAAAGTTGGTTCGTTTACCAATACCAATACGTCTAATGGATCTCCATCAAGTGCCAATGTTTCAGGAATAAATCCGTAATCCGCCGGATACATCATTGAAGAGAACAACATTCTATCAAAACGCATTCTTTTTATTTCGAAATCGTACTCGTATTTGTTTCTACTTCCTCTTGGGATTTCGATTAGCACATCGAAAGTTTTTATTTTGTCTGCAGTCATTTTATTTTATTTCTTAAATTCTTTTTGCGTTTGCAAAAGTAGTCTAAAAACCCTTTTATTACAAGTATTATTCGCCTTAAAACGCAAGAAAACACAAGGTTTACCATTTATTAATATGAAATGCTCCTCCCTCTTTTTTGCAAATAATAGTGCCACAGCAGAAATGCCGCCATTGATCGATGCGGACTCCATCTCAAAGCGTGAATTTCCATTTCTTCCTTAGTTTCAAACTGAAGTAATTCTTTCATGGTGTTTACCACTGCAATATCACCCAGTGGTAATAAATCTGGGGCCTGAAGACAAAACATCAAATACACATCGATGGTCCAGTTCCCTATTCCCTTTATTTTGATAAGCTCTTGACGGACTTCCTGAGCCGTTTTGGCCCTTAACGATTCTAAATCAATATCATTATCTAAAATTGCTTTTGACAACGCTTTGATATAGGACGTTTTTTGTCGGCTTACACCAAGTCCCCTGAATTCTTCGTCCGATAAATTAAAAAGTGCTTCGGGTCGGAAACTTTTCTCTTTCGCTTTTAATTTCAAAAATGTCGCCTTCGCCGAATCGATGGACACCTGCTGTTCCAGAATCAACAGCACCAGAGTCTCAAAACCTTCCGGTCTTTTCGGGATTTTTGGCATCCCGTACTTTTCAATAATCATTTTAAAAATGACATCTTGTTCAGTGAGATAATCTAAAGCTTGTTTCATTGACGATTATTTTTTAGCCCAGATAGCAGTGGAAACCCTTTTCTTTTTTTCTTTAAAAAAGAAAAGATTGAAACGAATAGCTGGAAAAAGCTTTTAGAAATAAAATCCAAACGATCCTTTTACAGTAAATCGGTTAGTGTCTGGCGTATTCAAATAATTCCCTCGCCAAGCGAAATCGATACGGAACACCTTGAAGATGTTCCCAATTCCCGCGCTGTATTCCCAGTACACCTGCTCGGGCGCATTGTAAACCAAACCGGAAGCGTTGATCGCCCTGTTTTCGTCCGAAATGGTTCCGTAAACCCCTTTTACGCCGATGATTTCTCTCCAATTGAGTTTTCTCATGAACGGAATTCTGGCGAAAAGCCTTCCACCAAAATTGTGGTTCCACTCCAAAGTCGCGTATTGGTCAGTCACAAATTCATAAAAATTAAGGTTGCTGAACGTATTCTCAATGATGAAATACGATTGATTTCCGGGAATAACGCTCATTAACCCCAAAGGAATCGTCCCAAAGGTTTTCCCCACTTCCATAATTATGTTCGTGCGCCCTAAGGGCCCAATGATTATTGGCTGTTTGTAGTACAGTTGTATTTTTTCGTATTGGAAATCACTGTTCAAAAGCCCTTTAAAACCATGACTGTAATTCAAGTAAAAACGGCTGAATGGGCTGTCTACATTTTCCCTCTCGACGGCATATCCTATCGTTTGCCTGTTGGGCGTATACTCTACCTGAAAATTAACTTCCGACTGTTTCACGTCACTTTTCGTCGTCGTATGAGCGGCGTCAGTATAGTAATCCAGGCTGAAAGTATCAGAGGCCGATTCCAAGGTTCTGTAAGAAAATCCGGATTGAAAAGTCAAATTCTTAATGGGTTCGATCTCCACCCCAACATTGGTAAGGTTAATATTGGTCAGTTTCCCGTTACTTCCGGATGAGAAAACGGCCGACGAGGCAAAACTCCTGCCCAAAACATCGTTTGTCGTGGTCAGACTTGCCCCTATTTGTTCAATATCGCGTCTGTTCCCTCCCGATAAAATAATTCGGTTTTTCTTTTCAACCATCCATTTACCGGAAAGTCCGTATTTGAATTTATCGTCGTTAAAGCCGTAGGCGGTATAGCCTTGCAAACGCCAGCTATCATTGGGTCCGAAATAGGTTCTTCCTCCTGCTCTCAGTCGGACTCCCTCTACTTCATTGTAGCCAAATGTTGAAAAAATAGGTCCGAAATCGAAATGCCCAATTGGTATGTAACCACTGGCAAGCACTTGAACCAAATTATATATTTGCTTAAATTTCTTTACCGTCTGCAGGGTATCTAGCATTTTGTACACACCCAATTCGTCTTTAGTCAAATTTTCGAAACGGTTTTCACGCCAATATTCCTCTGATTTATTGTAAACCTCATTATCTATATAACTGACCTCGTCCTTATAAAAAGATGCGGGTTTCAGTTTATTGAATAAGTGATTGTCATAAAGTGTCGTCCTTTTGCCGTAGACTCCTTTTGATTCTTCCTTTTTATTCAATGCAAAATCCGACATCATGTAATCCCGGGTCAACAAAAATATCGAGTCATTTTCCACATCAAATTCCTGTTCGATATAGATGTCTTTTACCCAGTTGATGTTGGCGCTTTTTGTGGCGGCCATATTAATTTTCTTGATGGCGAATGTGGTGTCGTTGACCCAAAAATCGCCTTTAAAAGTCAGCTCGTTTTTCCTTCTCGGATAAAACACGATGTTGTAGCACCATTTTTTACCGATATATGCACTGTCTTTGAGGACATAATTGTAAACGTCAATCCCGGTTTTAGACAAAGGACTGGTGAAACTTTTATCAAAAAAGGTCAAATGATTATCATAAATATCATACTCTGAATACAAATCTTTCACAAAAGACATGATCTGTTGATTGCCGCTGAATCCGGAACTTTTATTTGCCGTCAATTTTTCTTTTATCTTCTTTAGCTTATTATTTCCATAGACATCATACAATGACTCATTTATAAATATCGGCAAATAGGTTTTTCCCGTAACCTTGGATGTGTCCACGTGATCGAATATAAATTCCATCCCCTTGAAAAGTTTGTTTTTCATAAAAGCACTGTCAATTGTGTTCATGTCAAACTCCACTTTCTCATACTTTTTCATCTCGTATTGGTCAAATTGACTCAAGCCGTTTTTGCGTTTTCTTTCCCAGATTTTCCTAAGAATATCGAGGGCTGGATTGTCCTTTTTCGAAGTCTTCCCCGTAAAAATAACCACTTCTTTCAAGTTTTCGGCTTCGTTTAACTGAACCCTGAAATTATAATTGACCGCTTTTTCCAAAGTGACTTCCCTATCGGAAAAACCAACAGAAGTGACTATTAATGCCGTATACGTCGTGGGGGATTCTAGGTAAAAACGACCGTCTTCATTAGCAACGGTCCCCACATTGGAATCCTTGAAAGCTACATTTGCGAATGGAATAGGTTGGTTTGTCTTGTCCACAACTATACCGCTCACCTTCGTCTGGGCAAAGAGAAAACTCGCTTGAACGAGCAAACAAAGTAGACTGAATATTATACTCTTTTTCATAATTCATTTTAAAAAAAAAGACTTCATCACACTAATGCATGATGAAGCCCTTATAATATATTTAATGTATTATTTATACATTACTTTTTTAACCGCTTTAATCACATCATCAGCATTTGGCAACCATTCTTTCAGCAGAACTGGAGAATATGGTGCTGGCGTGTCTGCTGTCGTAATTCTTTGTATTGGTGCATCAAGAAAATCAAAAGCACGTTCTTGAACAATATAAGTGATCTCAGAAGCAACACTTGCAAAAGGCCAAGCCTCTTCAAGTACCACTAACCGATTAGTTTTTCTAACAGAAGTCAAGATTGTTTCGTAATCCATAGGACGTACGGTTCTCAAATCGACAATCTCACATGAGATTCCTTCTTTGGCTAATTCCTCAGCAGCAATATGAGCTTCTTTTATAATTTTCCCAAAAGAAACGATAGTAACATCAGTCCCTTCACGTTTGATGTCAGCAACTCCAATTGGAATTACATATTCACCATCTGGAACTTCTCCTTTGTCACCGTACATTTGCTCCGACTCCATAAAAATTACAGGGTCATTATCGCGGATAGCCGCTTTCAAAAGCCCTTTTGCGTCATAAACGGTAGAGGGAACGATTACCTTAAGACCTGGAGTGTTGGCAAACCAATTTTCCAACGCCTGAGAGTGAGTTGCCCCTAATTGTCCAGCCGAAGCGGTTGGTCCACGAAAAACGATAGGCACATTAAATTGGCCTCCGGTCATCTGACGCATTTTAGCTGCGTTATTTATGATTTGATCAATTCCGACAAGACAGAAATTAAAAGTCATGTATTCCACGATCGGTCTACAACCGTTCATTGCTGAACCCACTGCAATTCCGGTAAATCCTAGCTCGGCGATTGGAGTATCGATCACTCTTTTTTCTCCAAATTCAGCAAGCATCCCTTTCGATGCCTTGTAAGCGCCATTATATTCGGCAACCTCTTCACCCATTAAGTATATAGACTCATCATTACGCATTTCTTCGCTCATTGCTTCACAAATGGCCTCTCTAAATTGTATCGTTCTCATATTTGATATTGTAAGTGTAATTTTCCAAGAGCAAAAATAAATATTAAATATCATTTAAATGCATAAAATACCCTAAAATAACAAGAAGCTATTTCCGGCTATTCGCTATATCTTGCTGTGGCTAAAGGAGCCACAGCAAGGATGCCGCTGCTATCCGGGCTACGAAAACGTAATAGTTTCCAAAAAATATTATGCGTGCATAGTATATTATTCAAAATATTATTCTAATTTTGTAACAGCATTTTTAGAAAAATAAAAAATAAACCTATGAAAATATTAGTTTGCATCAGTCACGTTCCTGATACTACTTCAAAAATTAATTTTACCAATGGTGATTCAGAATTTGATACCAACGGTGTGCAATATGTAATCAATCCAAATGACGAATTTGGTTTGACACGTGCAATTTGGTTCCAAGAACAACAAGGAGCAACTGTTACTGTAGCCAATGTTGGCGGACCAGAAACGGAGCCTACCTTAAGAAAAGCATTGGCGATTGGCGCAAACGAAGCTATTCGTGTCAACGCAAATCCAACCGATGGTTTTTTTGTGGCGAAACAACTTGCTGAAGTAATCAAAAACGGTGGATATGACCTTATCATCGCAGGAAAAGAATCCTTAGATTATAATGGAGGAATGGTTCCTGGAATGATTGCCGGAATTTTAGGTTATAATTTCGTGAATTCTTGCACCGGGATAACAGTTGAGGGAACAGCGGTAAAAGCAGTTCGTGAAATTGACGGTGGAAAAGAAACGGTTTCTACTACATTGCCATTAGTTATAGGTGGTCAAAAAGGATTAGTTGAAGAAAAAGACTTGCGTATCCCAAACATGAGAGGAATCATGACCGCAAGAACTAAAGTTTTGACAATTGTAGAGCCGGTTGAGGCGCCAGCCAATACTAAGGCAGTGAAATTTGAGAAACCGGCAGCAAAATCTGCAGTGAAATTAATTTCTCCGGACAATTTAGATGAGTTAATCAACCTGTTACACAACGAAGCAAAAGTAATATAGTAATCAGTGTTCAGTCGCAGTTTTCAGTTCTGAAACTTTAAACTTTAAACCTGAAACTTTAAACAAAAAATTATGTCAATATTAATATATGCAGAATCTGCTGAGGGAAAATTCAAGAAAGTAGCTTTCGAATTGGCCTCATATGCAAAAAAAGTAGCAGAATCATTAGGAACAACGGTGACAGCTGTAACGGTTAACGCTGGAGATGTTTCGGAATTGTCAAAATACGGAGTAGATAAAGTATTAAAAGTAAACAACGACAAATTAGCCGGTTTTACAGCTAAAGCATACGCTGATGTTATCAAACAAGCGGTGCAAAAAGAAAATGCCAAGTTAGTTTTACTTTCTTCAACTACTGACAGCATCTATCTTTCTTCATTGGTAGCGGTAGCTCTAGAAGCCGGTTTTGCTTCAAATGTGGTGGGATTACCTGTTAGCACTTCTCCTTTTCAAGTAAGAAGAAACGCTTTCTCAAACAAAGCATTCAATATAACAGAAATCTCAACCGATGTAAAAGTACTTGGCCTTGCCAAAAACTCATATGGGATTTTCGAGACTGCATCTACACTAACCGAAGAAGATTTCAATCCAACAATTGGCGACAATGATTTTGGCGTAAAAGTGGAGTCAGTAGAAAAAGTGTCCGGAAAAGTATCGATTGCCGATGCTGATATCGTAGTTTCAGCAGGTCGTGGATTAAAAGGACCTGAAAACTGGAGTATGATTGAAGAATTAGCTTCGGTTCTTGGTGCGGCTACTGCATGTTCTAAACCAGTTTCTGATTTAGGATGGAGACCTCATGGAGAACACGTTGGACAAACAGGGAAACCGGTTGCGACTAACTTATATATCGCTATCGGTATATCAGGAGCGATCCAGCATATTGCGGGAATCAGCTCGTCTAAAGTAAAAGTAGTCATCAATAGCGATCCTGAAGCCCCTTTCTTTAAGGTTGCCGATTATGGAATTGTAGGAGATGCATTTGATGTTGTGCCAAGATTAATCGAAAAGTTCAAAGCTTTTAAAGCCCAACAATCATAATTCAACAAATCTGTTCAAAAATTAATGCCTAAAAAACAAGATATTCGTATCTTTGCTTTTAGGCATTCTTTTTTGACATTGGAATTTGCCCAATTTTTTATTAAAAACTTTGTACAACGTACTTTTCCATTTCAGCAAATATGAGCTTAGTTAAATTATCCATAAAAGGAATTTCATACAGCCAAACACAAAACGGAGCCTATGCTTTGATTTTGAATGAAGTTGACGGCGAAAGAAAGTTACCTATTGTTATAGGTGCTTTTGAAGCGCAGTCAATTGCTATTGCCTTAGAAAAAGAAATTAAGCCTCCCCGTCCTTTGACACATGATTTGTTTAAAAATTTTGCGGAGCGTTTCGATATTGTTGTAAAACAAGTCATCATTCACAAATTGGTTGACGGAGTGTTTTATTCCAGTATCATATGCGAAAGAGATAAAATAGAGGAAATTATTGATGCGAGAACATCAGATGCAATTGCACTGGCATTACGTTTCAACGCTCCTATCTATACTTACAAAAATATTCTGGACAAAGCGGGTATCTATCTGAAAGCAAACGCACAAGACGAGGACAAAGACGCACAAGAAATAGACGACATCCTTTCAAACCCGGAAACTTTTGGAAAAGAAGAAGAAGGAAGTCAATCCGGCCGAATATACATCAAGCATAGCTTGGAAGAATTAAACGAATTACTTGGCCAAGCCGTAGCGCATGAAGATTATGAGAAAGCGGCAAAAATAAGAGACGAAATTTCAAAAAGGGAATCGTAATATTATGTTTAATCCTCAATTTGGCTGTTTTTGAATTCAAAACCAAATTAACCCATCGTCGAATTACCAAATAACATTTTAATGAAGCAATATTTAGATTTAGTGCAACACGTAATGGAAAACGGTTGTCAAAAAGGAGACCGCACCGGAACCGGTACAAAAAGTGTTTTCGGACACCAGATGCGTTTTGACTTGAGCGAGGGATTTCCGATGGTAACAACCAAAAAACTGCACCTTAAATCTATTGTCTACGAATTGCTTTGGTTCCTGAAAGGGGATACAAATATAAAATACCTTCAGGAAAACGGGGTGAAAATCTGGGATTCTTGGGCCGATGAAAATGGTGATTTGGGCCCGGTATACGGCCACCAATGGCGCAATTGGAACAGTGAAGAAATCGATCAAATCACAGATCTGATTCATGAATTGAAAACCAACCCCAACAGTCGCAGGATGCTTGTTTCCGCTTGGAACCCTTCAGTACTGCCGGACACAACTAAATCATTTGACGAAAACGTCGCAAACAATAAAGCAGCCTTACCGCCTTGCCACGCGTTCTTTCAGTTTTACGTGGCAGACGGAAAATTATCCTGCCAATTATACCAGCGAAGTGCAGACATCTTTCTAGGTGTGCCATTTAATATAGCCTCATACGCACTGTTGACCATGATGATTGCTCAAGTATGCGGTCTAGAAGCGGGAGAATTCATCCACACTTTTGGCGACGCACACATTTACAACAATCATTTTGAGCAGCTGGAATTGCAACTATCCAGAGAACCGAAATCATTACCAAAAATGATACTGAACCCTGAAATAAAAGATATATTCGCGTTTGATTTCAATGACTTCAGCCTTGAAGGATACGAACCACATCCGGGGATAAAAGGAAGCGTAGCCGTCTAAGATCTGAAAAAATGGGAACTCTACAACTATACGGTCAAAACACCATTTTCATTTCCGGCAAACTCATTCCACTGGAAAGAATCCGATTCCGTTTCATTTACAAAGGTTCCATCGATTACGTATTTGAATTCATACGAAGCATCTTTGCCTATATTAAAAACGCCCTTAAAAGTTCCGTTTTTCAACTTATTCAGAGTTCCTTCCTCCGGATTCCAATTGTTGAAGTCACCGATAACTGACGCTTGAATCGCCTCTTTAGCCTCGACCGAAAAAGTTACTTTACAAACTGGTTTCGTTTTTATAAATTGTTTTTTAATTGACATAACTATTTCATTTTTAGATTTATACAACAAAGAAAGCGAATTTAACCGAGCTTCTCACGGCTGCATGAAGTTTTAAGACAATGAAGCAAACTATGTTAAATTTTAGACAATTTATTCAAAATGCAGGCCTTGAATTTCATTAAATAAAAAAGAAAACGTTTTCACAATAAATATTCCCAATCCTAAATAGCGACTTTACAAATTAAATTTTATCTTTATCAACTAAAATTTAACTTATGGAAAGAGAACAACATGAATTATACGAATATGCCCGTAAAAGAATAAAACAAAAAAAGGGCCTCTATTTTCATTTTGTCCTATTATTTTTAGTGAGTTTATTTATTTTTGTTTCCACAAAAATTTTTAATTTTAGCCCGAACTCAAACTGGTATATTTGGTTTATTACGGTTTGGCTATTTCTTTTTATTTTACATTTCATCAAAGTATATATCACGGACCGTTTCATGAATAAAAACTGGGAGCGCGAACAAATAGACCGTTTGGTCGCTTTACAGCAAAAAAAAATAGCAGAGTTAGAAGCGCAAATTACTGAAGAAGCCATAAAACAAGAATAACGAATATGATTATAATGATTGCGGCGGCATCCGAAAACAATGCGCTCGGAAAAAACAATGAATTGGTTTGGCATCTGCCAAATGATTTCAAACGATTTAAAAACCTCACTTCAGGACATCGTATCATTATGGGACGGAAAACATTCGAGAGCTTTCCCAAACCGCTTCCCAATAGAACGCACATCGTCATAAGCCGGCAAGAGGACTACAATCCGAAGGGCTGTATTGTTGTGAACAGTATGGAAAAAGCGCTGGAAATCTGCCCTAAAAACGAGATTGCCTTCATCATTGGCGGAGGGGAAATATATAAGTTGGGGATTCCTTTTTCAGACAAAATCGAACTCACATTAGTCCATCACAATTTTGAAGCCGATGTTTTTTTTCCAGAAATCAACCTTGAGGAATGGGAAATAATCAATTCTGAATTTCAGCCAAAAGACGAAAAACATCTTTTTGACTATACGTACCAAACCTACGCCAGAAAATAAAAACACCCCAACAAGTTGGGGTGCCTTTTTTACTCAATGATCGGGAAAATGACCTACTCTTGAAAGAGAATTTGATAACATAATACAAAAATCACAAATGCCAAAAACACTCCAGAAATGAAGATGATAACATTTGATGTTTTTTGAGAGTACATCTCAAAAAAGCCTTTAATACCAAATACCACGAAGGTACTAAAGACAAAGAAAATTAAAATTTCCAAAAACAAATTTAATCCTAAGAACGTATGTTGCGCTAATAATACATTACTGCTTCTTACGGCAGCACCATCAAAAAAGCTAACAAGAACAAGCGATATAACTAGCGCAAGAAGCAACCACTTGATTTGGATCATTAATTCCCGTTTAATCATTGAACAAAATCATTCTATTAACTATGTAAAACTCGTCATAATTTTTCTTAGCCACAATACCCACTTTTAGTGATATTTCAATTATTTTACACCTAACTACTTCACTCCTATTTTAATATGATTAACAACCGGAAAAACTATCCACGAATATTTTTTCCTACTTATTCGGAATCTGGTTTATACTTCAAAATAGATTGTATTATATTTGTGCAAATTAAAAAAAATGTCAAAAAACATAACACCCTATAAAAATTCGGCTCTAGGCAAAAAAGAACAAGTTGCAAAAATGTTTGATACCATATCAGGAAATTATGACAATTTGAATCGTGTCATTTCTTTCGGGATAGACGTCAAATGGCGTAAAAAAGTTTTGCAAATCGTGGCTCAGTCGAATCCCAAAACAATTCTGGATATAGCAACAGGAACAGGCGATTTAGCTATTTTAATGGCAAAAACGGATGCTGAAAAAATTGTTGGCCTGGACATATCTGCAGGTATGCTGGAAGTAGGGGTGAAAAAGATTGCCGATAAAAACCTTTCCCACACTATAGAAATGATCTTGGGCGATTCGGAAAACATGCCTTTCGAGGACAATTCCTTTGATGCCATAACCGTTGCTTTTGGGGTGAGAAACTTTGAAACTCTGGAGAAAGGATTAACGGAAATACTTCGGGTTTTAAAACCAAATGGAGTATTTGTGATTTTAGAAACTTCCGTTCCCGACAAAACACCTTACAAACAAGGCTACAATTTTTACAGCAAAAACATATTGCCTATTATCGGAAAATTATTTTCCAAGGACGATGTAGCTTATGGTTATTTGTCTGAATCAGCAGCAGCCTTTCCTTATGGTGAAGCTTTGAACAATATTTTAAGGAAAGTTGGGTTTATAGATGTGATAGCGATGCCTCAAACTTTTGGAGTAGCCACCATTTATAAAGCATCCAAAAAGTAATGCCCAAAGATATTTCCCTTATGAAAAAAATAGTTGTCATTATCTTACTCGCTTTATCTGTCAAAGGCAACTCACAGTTTAAAAAAAGCATGTTTGGGAAAGACCCTATAATAAATTTGGAGAATTTTCAAAAAGCACGGGTATATTATGGCTTTTATTTGGGATTCAACTCTTTCGATTTCAAAATAGATTACAGGACAGTGAGCCCGGACATCCTGGTTAGTAAGACGACTGGGTTCAATGTGGGGATCGTGGGTGATTTGAAATTGCAGGAATATATAAACTTGCGATTTGAACCTGGCCTATATTACACCAAAAGGGATTTAAACTATCCTGGGTTCACCAGCAAAGCCGATGCATTAAGGGAAGTTAACAGCACCTACATCCATTTGCCGCTATTGCTGAAGTTTTCTTCGTTAAGAACGGGCAATATCCGACCATATATAGTTGGCGGCGTTTCCACCACTTTGAATTTATCCAGTAATTCTAAATCAAAAGATGATAATTACGAACAAAAATTCAGAGTAAAACCTTGGACTAAAAGCTACGAGCTAGGTTTCGGTATTGATCTTTTCGCGGAATATTTTATATTTTCCCCTTCGATCAGAGGTGTTTTTGGACTTTCCGACGAGTTAATTCGCGACAATAATCCGAATAGCCCTTGGACGGGCAATATCGAGTCCTTGAAATCGAGAGCTGTCTTGATTAATTTTACATTTCATTAAAATAGTGATCAATGTTCAGCTTTTTGGTATTCAGGTGCTAATCAACTAAAACCACTATCCCCTTTTAAACTCACTAAGAATAATTGCCGTAGCTGTTGCCACATTTAAGCTTTCCGTTTTTTGGACCTCGCCAAAACGGGGAATTGACAGTCTGTTTTTAATCATTTTTTCAAGATCTTCCGAAATACCGTTAGCCTCGTTGCCCATGATAATGATTCCTTCTTGCGGCAAATTGGTTTTGTAAATATTTAAACCGTCCATAAAAGTGCCAAAAACCGGCAACTGGGTGTCTGAAATAAAGGCATTTAAATCGACATAATTTACATTGACCCGGGCAATGGATCCCATAGTTGCCTGTACTACTTTTGGATTGTATATATCGACCGTTTCCTTTGAACATAACAATTGTTCAACGCCAAACCAGTCACACAATCTCAAAATGGTCCCAAGGTTTCCAGGGTCACGTATCGAATCCAGAGCAATAATAAGACCTGACTTCTTAATTTCTTTCTCGCGAGGCATTTTAAATACTGCCAAACAAGTATTTGGCGTTGCCAAAGCGCTAATTTTTTTCAAATCCGTTTCGTGCACTAATGTCTTTTTGGCAAACAAAACATCTTCAAAATCATTTTCAGTAGTGTACAAATGTTCGAGTTCGAAATTAGATTCCAACAATTCTAGAACCACTTTTACACCCTCGGCAAAAAATAATTGATTGGCAATTCGATACTTTTTCTGTTGTAAACTCGATATAAGTTTTATTTGGTTTTTACTAACCATAAAAATATGTACTTTTGGATTAAATATTTTAGATCTTGAGAAAAATTTCAACAAAAATAGCAGCATTTATTCTAATTGCAACACTAATTTTAGCTTGTAACGCCGAGAAAAGAGTTCCAGATGGAAAACAACTCTTGATGAAAAATCAAATTACGGTAAATGGCAAAGCTACCAAGGAAGAAAACATCTTTAATCAATTGTATCAAAAACCAAACAGCACTTTACTATTGGGCTTTCGTTTGCGTCTGAACCTTTACAATTTAGCGAATCTAAATCCCGACTCTACTTACCAAGCCAAATTTACTAATAATCCCGGGAAATACGAAAGAAAATCAAAATGGCTGTCTGCAAAACAGGTGGATCGACTAGGGAAATCGTTTTGGTATTATGGAATTCATGATTTCCTCAAAAAAACAGGGGAACCACCCGTAATTATAAACAAAGAAAAGACCGAAAAATCAGTACTGCGCTTGAATTATTACTATTTTAACAATGGCTTTTTTGACGTGAAATCCTTTTACGAAATAGATACTTTGAGCCCCAAAAGGGCAAAAATAAAATATGTCATCAATACTGGAAAAGAGTACATCCTTGACACCATAAAAACCAGCATTAGCACGCCCGTTCTAGATTCATTATATGAGACAATCAGACCCGGCAGCTTAATTAAGTCCGGACAACAATACCGGACTGTCGATTTTGCCGACGAAAAAAATAGAATTGCCGCACATTTTAGAAATAACGGGGTGTATTTTTTTCAGCCTACTTATGTGAATTATGATATTGACACCATCAACAAAGGACACAAGGCTGATGTAAACCTAATCATCAATGACTACTCCTATCAGGATAAAGACTCAACAAGAACTGAACCGTTCAAAATATATAAGATAAGTGACGTTAATATTTATACAGATTACTCTTCGAGCAATAGCGGCTTAAAAATCACCGATAGCACCAGCTACAAAAACTTTAATTTTTATAGCCATAAAAAATTAAAATACAAACCGCACGCCATCACAGATGCCATTTTCATAACAAAAGGAGGACTTTTTGCCGACAACAAAACAGTCTTGACGACGCGATATTTAAACAATCTTAAAATTTTCAATTACCCGAGTATCCAATATGAAATTGACTCTAGAGACACAACCCATAGCTCTTTGATCGCTAAAATTTATTTGACACCACGTAAAAAATATAGTTTCGGAACTTCATTGGACGTTACCCATTCTAATATCCAGGATATCGGAATTGCCCTTAGTATATCTGAAACCATCCGAAATGTCTTTAATGGCGCCGAAACCTTGGCGATTTCAGCGCGCGGAAATATTGGATCATCGAAAGATCTAGCTAACCCCAACAATTCATTATTCAACGTTTCGGAATATGGACTAGATTTAAAATTAAATTTCCCCAGAATATTCATGCCCTTCTCTACTGATAAAATCATTAAAAAAAGCATGATCCCTTCCACTCTGATGGCTGTAGGTTTTGCAAGACAACAAAACATTGGTTTGGATAAAGAAAATTTCACGGGTTCTTTTTCATATAACTGGACTCCCGCAAAAAACAATACGGCCCGCTTCGATCTGTTCAACGTCCAGTTTGTCCGAAATCTAAATCCTAAAAATTATTTTAATGTCTATGGTTCTTCCTATTCGGCCCTGAACGCGATCGGAAAAACATACAATACAAACCCACTTTATTTTAACAATATTGACGACAGAGATTTAATCATCGAAAGCGGAACTTCAGGATTCATAAAAGATGTTTTGTCAGGGAATACTGCATTGACCCCCTCGGATAAAAATTACGAAGACGTAAAGAGCATCGAGGAAAGAAGGGTTCGATTGACCGAGAATGATTTTATCCTCGCCACTAATTTTACTTTTACAAAAACAACCAAAACAGATTTACTGGACAATACTTTTTATCTATTTAAAACAAAGATAGAATCAGCGGGTTCAATTTTATCCCTAATTTCAAATACTACAAGTCAGCCTAAAAATGCAAACGGCAACTATGAACTCTTTAATTTAGAATATTCAGAATACATAAAAACGGAATTTGACTACATCAAACATTGGGATTTAACCAAGGAGAAAGTGTTTGCCATAAGGAGCTTTTTTGGAATCGCCATACCTTTCGGCAATTCTGATAACGTTCCCTTTTCGAGAAGTTATTTCTCTGGCGGGTCAAATGACAATAGAGCATGGCAACCCTATAGTTTAGGACCTGGAAGTAGCGGGGCCAAAGACGACTTCAACGAAGCAAATATGAAAATTGCACTTAGCAGCGAATTTAGATTTAAAATCATGGGGGATTTAAAAGGAGCACTTTTTGCTGACGCGGGCAACATCTGGAACGTTTACGATAACGTGACTGACGAAAAATCAACATTTACCGGCTTTAAAAGCCTAAAAGACATTGCTCTAGGAACCGGTTTTGGATTACGGTACGACTTAAGTTTTTTTGTGATTCGTTTTGATTTTGGATTTAAAACCTACAATCCTGCCAATGATCCGGGAGAAAAATGGTTTCGCGAGTACAACTTTGGGAACTCAGTTTTAAATTTTGGGATAAATTACCCGTTCTAATCCTATTTAATTCTTATTTTTGCAGTCTTAAACTAAAAACTAAAAGAACCAACTAAAAAAAATTAAAATGGCACACAATATCAAACCGGGCGTAGCTACAGGAGATCAAGTACAGGAAATTTTCAATTATGCGAAAGAAAAAGGATTTGCTTTACCCGCGGTAAATGTTACGGGATCAAACACAATAAACGGCGTTCTGGAGACGGCTGCAAAGCTAAACGCACCAGTTATCATTCAGTTTTCTAATGGTGGCGCACAGTTTAACGCTGGAAAAGGACTTTCAAATGTTGACGAAAAAGCGGCTATTGCCGGTGGAATTGCAGGTGCAAAACACATCCATACTTTAGCCGAAGCATACGGAGCAACCGTTATCTTACATACTGACCACTGCGCAAAAAAATTATTGCCTTGGATCGATGGCTTGCTAGACGCTTCAGAAGAGAATTTCGCAGCAACCGGAAAACCATTGTTCAGCTCTCACATGATCGATTTGTCAGAAGAACCGATTGAGGAAAACATCGAAATTTGCAAAGGTTACCTAGAGCGAATGAGCAAAATGGGAATGACACTTGAAATCGAACTTGGAATTACAGGTGGTGAAGAAGATGGTGTTGACAACTCTGACGTTGATAGTTCAAAATTATATACTCAACCTGATGAAGTGGCATTTGCTTACGAGGAACTCTCAAAAGTAAGTCCTCGATTCACAATTGCGGCAGCTTTTGGAAACGTACATGGTGTTTACAAACCAGGAAATGTAAAATTAACTCCAAAAATTTTAAAGAACTCTCAAGACTACGTTCAAAAGAAGTTCAACACAGGTCCTAACCCAGTTGATTTTGTTTTTCATGGCGGATCAGGTTCTACTTTAGAAGAAATAAGAGAAGGTATTAGTTATGGTGTAATCAAAATGAATATTGACACTGATTTACAATTTGCATTTACTGAAGGTATTCGCGATTATATGGTCAAAAACCTTGAGTATTTAAAAACACAAATTGGTAACCCTGACGGCGCTGATGTTCCCAACAAGAAATATTACGACCCAAGAAAATGGTTACGCGAAAGCGAATTGACTTTCAACGCAAGGTTGGAACAAGCATTTGCTGACTTAAACAACGTGAATACGCTTTAAAAAATAGTATTCAGTTTTCAAAAGCTGATTATTGAATGCTAAAAAACTGAATGCTGATTACTGAACACTGAATACTATACAAATGGCTTGGTTTAAAAGAAAAGAAAAAGGGATTACGACGGCTACCGAAGACAAAATGGATGTTCCAAAAGGACTTTGGTATAAATCACCTACCGGAAAAATTATCGACGCTGACGAACTGGAACGCAACTTATTCGTAAGTCCCGAGGATGGTTTTCACGTTAGAATTGGTAGTGCCACCTATTTTGAAATTCTGTTCGACAACAATGAATTTGTTGAATTGGACAAGAACTTAACTTCAAAAGACCCTCTGCACTTTGTTGACACAAAGAAATATGCAGACCGACTTAAAGATGTGATGGAGAAAACCAAACTTAAGGACGCAGTGCGCACTGGTGTTGGAAAATCCAAAGGTAAAGAATTGGTTATTTGCTGCATGGATTTTGCCTTTATTGGTGGGTCAATGGGAGCTGTAGTGGGTGAGAAGATTGCAAGAGGAATCGATCATTCGATCAAAAACAACATTCCTTTTGTAATGATTTCAAAATCAGGTGGAGCCAGAATGATGGAAGCAGCTTATTCGTTGATGCAATTAGCTAAAACGTCAGTGAAACTTGCCCAGCTTGCCGAAGCAAAAATTCCATACATTTCATTATGTACTGACCCTACAACTGGAGGAACAACAGCCTCATATGCTATGTTAGGAGACATCAACATTGGTGAACCTGGAGCATTAATAGGATTTGCAGGGCCTCGTGTGGTCAAAGACACTACAGGGAAGGATTTACCGGAAGGGTTCCAGACTGCCGAGTTTCTTTTGGAGCACGGATTCTTAGACTTTATAACGCCACGGAAAGAATTGAAAGACAAGATTAACTTGTATATCGATTTGATTCGAAACAATGATATTAGATAAATAAAAAAATCCCGATGAAAATCGGGATTTTTTTTGTTTTAAAAGCCAGGCAATCCAAAAACTACTTTACTGCTTAAAAGAGACCTTGCCAATAACAAAACGATATTTGATATCCCTTTCGTTCATGCAATCATAAACATCGTCTATTTAAGCCATATCACGCATTTCAAACCATATAATATTTGCGCCTTTCAAGTTCCCAAAAAAACTTACATACCCGTCCTGATGGCTTCAACAGGATCCAGTTTTGATGCCGAAATGGCCGGAAGAATCCCTGATATCAATCCGATTATACCCGCCAATAAAGTTCCCAAGAGAATATTCCCCATACCCAGAACAAATTCGAAGTCCAATACATTGGTTAAGACTAGCGCAATGATCCAAACGAAAAACAACCCTATGATTCCGCCAAGGACAGAGAGTATAATGGCTTCGAATAAAAACTGAAACAATATAAACCTATTCTTGGCGCCCAGTGATTTTTGAATACCTATTAGGTTGGTACGTTCTTTTACAGACACAAACATGATGTTGGCAATTCCAAACCCTCCTACTAAAAGTGAAAACCCGCTGATCATCCATCCGCCAAATTTCATGTTTACTATGATGCCATCAATCAAATCAGTAAACCCTGAAAAAACATTTATAAAAAAATTATCAATCTCGCCCGCTTTCACTCCGCGAAAAGCCCTTAGTTTCTGGGAAATCTCCGCTTGGTAGGCTCCCATGTCGACCCCTTTAACGGGCTTGAAAATAATAACATTTGTCATCGATGCGTTATTATCTCCGTACAATTGCCGAATGAAATTAACCGGAATCAAAGCTGAAGTATCATCGCTATCTCCAAATAATCCTGCACCTTGCTTTTTCAAAACACCAATGACCGTAAAGCGCTGACCGTAAACCCTTACGCTTTTTCCGATTGGGTCGGATTCGTCAAATAGCGATTTTGCGATTTCATTCCCCAAAACAATAACCTTTGCCCCAGAGTTTGATTCTGATTCGTTGTAGAATCTTCCCTTTTCAAATTCCAAACCTTGTATGTCAATGAATTCATGAGAAACCGGCACCATATTAACGTCGCTTACTGTTTTTGAGTCATGCTTTATCGATTCTCGTTTTGTAAAAACTTGAAACCCCAATTTATCAGTACTGGTCATAACCCCTTTCATATAGATGTATTCATCGTACTTAACGTTGGGAAATTGTTCTTTTTTCCATTGCGGGACATCTGTTGGTCCAAAAGAAAATTTCATCAGATAAATGGTATTTTTATCTAAGCTACTCAAATCCTTAGTTATTTTTCTGTCCAAAGAATCCACAGCCGCAAGCACAGCAATAATTGAAAAAATACCTATGGTTACGCCCAGTAAAGAAAGTAAAGTCCTTAACATATTGCTTCGCAATGCATTCATAGCAAAAGCAAAACTTTCTTTTAACAATCGAAGGTAGACTAGCATAAACTGTTTTTTGGGTTATGGTAAAATTCTGTAAATATTATTCAAAAACCTAATAAAAAAAGGCAGTACAGGTTGGTGTCACTATTTAAGAAAATGTTACAACTCTTCATTGAAATTTATAATCAAAAAAAAACTATTTTTGCACTTTATAATTATAACTACATAATGAACACAACTAAAACGATTCAATCTGCATTAATTTCTGTATTTTCAAAAGAAGGTCTTGAACCAATTGTAAAAAAACTACATTCTCAAAATGTAATTTTATATTCTACAGGCGGAACTGAAGATTTCATAAAAAACTTAGGGATACCCGTTGTCCCAGTTGAAGATGTCACTTCTTATCCTTCAATACTTGGTGGAAGAGTAAAAACATTACACCCAAAAGTTTTTGGAGGTATATTAAACCGCCAAGATAATGAAAGTGATGTGCAACAAATGGAGGAATTTAAAATTCCCCAAATTGATTTAGTTATTGTTGATTTGTATCCTTTCGAGAAAACGGTTGCTTCAGGAGCAAGCGAAGCTGATATCATTGAAAAAATAGACATCGGTGGAATTTCACTAATTCGCGCCGCCGCAAAAAACTTCAAAGACACCGTAATTATAGCTTCAGTTGACGAATATGGTATGTTATTGGATTTGATCACGGAACAGGACGGAGCAACAACTCTGGCTGACAGAAAATTATTGGCAACAAAGGCCTTTCATGTTTCTTCACATTATGACACTTCTATTTTTAATTACTTCAATACTGACGAAACTATTTTCAAGGCCAGTGTTGCTAATGGTCAAATTTTGAGATATGGAGAAAATCCACATCAAAAAGGATTTTTCTTCGGTGATTTTGATGCCATGTTCAAAAAACTACACGGAAAAGAACTATCTTACAACAACCTACTTGATGTAGACGCGGCCGTAAACTTGATCAGTGAATTTAAGGCTGACGGACCTACTTTTGCCATTTTAAAACACAACAATGCTTGCGGTCTGGCCACAAGAAACTCCATCAGCGAAGCTTACGTTGCCGCATTGGCTTGTGACCCAACATCAGCGTTTGGCGGTGTATTAATCGCAAACACTAAAATTGATGTGCCTACGGCAATTGAAATAAACAAATTATTTTGCGAAGTGGTTATTGCCCCAGAATATGACGCCGAAGCAATTACCATCTTGCAAGAAAAGAAAAACAGAATTATCTTGGTACAAAATGAAGTAGAGTTGCCGCAAAAACAAGTTAGATCATGTCTAAACGGACTACTTATACAAGAAAGAAATAATATTACGGACAATAAAGCAGATCTTAAGACCGTTACTATAACGAGTCCTTCAGATCAGGAAATCCAAGATTTGATATTTGCCTCAAAAATTTGCAAAAACACAAAATCGAATACGATTGTTTTCGCAAAAAACGGAACACTGATATCATCCGGAACGGGACAAACTTCAAGAGTCGACGCCCTATTACAGGCAATCGAAAAAGCAAAAACTTTTGGGTTTGATCTACATGGAGCCGTGATGGCAAGTGACGCGTTTTTTCCTTTCCCAGATTGTGTCGCTATTGCAAAAGAAGCAGGCATAACAGCTGTAATTCAGCCTGGAGGATCAATAAAAGACGAATTGAGCATCAATTACTGCAATGAAAATAAACTTGCTATGGTATTTACAGGCACACGTCATTTTAAGCATTAATTTGTTTAACTTTGCGCGTTGCTATTTTTATAACTTTTAACCCTAAATAATTTATGGGATTTTTTGATTTCATGACCGAGGATATTGCGATAGACCTTGGTACCGCTAATACTTTAATCATACACAATGACAAAGTTGTAATTGACAGCCCATCGATTGTTGCCCGCGACAGAATTTCGGGTAAAATAATTGCTGTAGGTAAAGAAGCCAACTTGATGCAGGGGAAAACACATGAAAACATTAAGACGATCAGACCCTTGAAAGACGGTGTGATCGCGGATTTTGATGCTTCGGAAAAAATGATAAATATGTTTATCAAAAGCATACCCGCATTAAAAAAGAGAATGTTTACTCCAGCACTTAGAATGGTGGTTTGTATCCCTTCTGGAATTACTGAGGTTGAAATGAGAGCGGTGAAAGAATCATGTGAGAGAGTTAACGGGAAAGAAGTTTATCTGATTCACGAGCCTATGGCAGCAGCTATTGGTATTGGTATCGATATCATGCAACCAAAAGGAAACATGATTGTGGATATAGGTGGAGGAACAACTGAAATCGCGGTAATTGCATTAGGCGGAATTGTATGTGACAAGTCCGTAAAAATTGCCGGTGACGTTTTTACAAATGACATTGTATATTATATGCGTACCCAACACAATCTTTTTGTTGGAGAAAGTACTGCGGAAAAAATAAAAATCCAAATTGGAGCGGCCATCGAAGACTTGGAGACTCCTCCAGAAGACATGTCCGTTCAAGGAAGAGATTTACTTACAGGTAAACCAAAACAAGTTGAGGTTTCCTATAGAGAAATAGCAAAAGCATTGGACAAATCAATTCAAAGAATTGAAGACGCGGTTATGGAAACTTTATCTCAAACTCCTCCTGAATTAGCAGCAGACATTTACAACACCGGAATATATCTTGCTGGTGGTGGATCTATGTTAAGAGGACTGGACAAAAGAATCTCTCAAAAAACTGACCTACCTGTTTACATAGCAGAAGATCCGTTAAGAGCAGTAGTTCGTGGAACAGGAATGGCACTAAAAAATCTTGCAAAATTTAAAAGCATCTTAATAAAATAAGATCTTTAGAATATTGCATACCTAGGCATATCCTGAAACAAAATAATCAAATAAGAGAATGCAGCAAATATTTAATTTTATATTCAAAAACAGTAGTAGACTACTGTTTTTGCTGTTATTATGCATTTCGTTTTTGCTTACAATACAATCACATTCTTATCATAGAAGCAAAATAATAAGTTCCGCAAACTTTGTAAGCGGAGGCGTATATGAAAAAATCAACAATGTAAGCGAGTATTTGAATCTGCGAACTGAAAACGATGCCTTGGCTCTTGAAAATGCCAGACTAAAAAGCATGCTGTTTAAGACTAAAGACTCTGCTGCAATAAAGAATTTCGAGAATTTAAAAGGGCAGCTACCGGAGGACGTCGTAGTTTCTAAAGTAATTCATAATTCATATAATGTTCACGAAAACTTTTTGACATTAAACTCAGGATCTTTGCAAGGTATAAAATCCGACATGGGAGTGGTCAATAATTTAGGACTTGTGGGAATAGTAGACAATACCTCCCCAAATTACTCGACAGTCATCAGTATTCTGAATGTGAGGTCCCAAATCAACGCCAAAATAAAAAAATCAAACCATTTTGGATCCTTAGTTTGGAACGGAAAAAGCACTGGCTTTGCTCAGTTGATTGACGTTCCTAGATTAGCTTCAGTTAGAAAAGGAGATACCATCGTAACAGGTGGTCAATCCGTCATCTTTCCAGAAAACATTAACATTGGTACAATTGAGAAAATTTACATCGATAATAAAACCAATTATTATACTTTAGACATAAAACTTTTTAACGACATGACGAATTTGGGTCACGTATACATCATAAAAAGTAAAGACCGCGACGAACTTAACAACCTAGAAAAAACAACGAAAAATGAATAGCACTTTGTTACTCAATATTTCTCGGTTTATTTTGTTATTGGCCGCACAAATAGTTATATTCAACAATATGAATTTCTTGGGATACATAATTCCATTGCCGTACATACTGTTTATAATACTGTACCCTGTTAACGGGAACCGATCCGGTCTTCTATTAGCCAGCTTTCTATTAGGGCTCACCATGGATTTCTTTTCTAATTCGGGCGGAATTCACGCCACAGCTTGCTTGATTTTAGCGTATGTTCGACCGACGATCTTTAAATTCTCTTTTGGTATTAGTTATGAATACCAAACGATAAAATTAAATGATGTTTTAACTCCTGAACGTTTTTCATTTATACTGATGTCCGTTGTTATTCATCATGTTACGCTATTTATATTGGAAGCCTTCCAGATTAGTTTCTTTTGGGACATTCTGCTGCGAACACTATTAAGTACGGTATTCACGATTATTAGTTGTATTATAATAATATACCTTATTAAGCCCAATAAAAGATGAGAAAACTCCTGCTGCCTTCCATAATTATTGTTGCAGCATTACTGCTAGTGATACGGATATTTTATTTGCAAGTCATAAACGACACCTTCAAATTAAAATCAGACAATAATGCCATTAAAATAAAATATGACTATCCTGAAAGAGGTTATATTTATGACAGAAATGGGAAGTTGTTAGTGGCAAATCAAGCGTCTTACGATATCATGGTAATTCCAAGGGAATTAAAAAACATCGATACTTTAGAGTTTTGCCAATTATTAAACATCACAAAAGAGGACTTTATAAAGACGATAGCTAAAGCTAAGATTTATAGTCCCCGTTTGCCATCCGTATTTTTACCCCAATTAAACAAAAGCGAATTCGCTGCTTTTCAAGAAAAGATCAGGAAATTTGAGGGTTTTTACTTTCAAAAACGTTCGTTACGTGATTACGAAGTAGATTTTGGCGCTAACGTATTTGGTTTTATAACCCAGGTTAACGAAAAATTAATTGCTAAAAATCCCTATTACAATAGCGGTGATTTAATTGGCCAACAAGGAGTTGAACAAAGCTACGAAGAAGTGTTGCGTGGAATAAAAGGTGTTAAATACATTCAAAAAGACAAATACAATAGAGAAATAGGTTCTTACAAAAACGGTAAATACGACACTATAGCCGTACAAGGAGAAGACATAAACCTAACGCTGGATGCTGAGCTTCAAAAATATGGGGAACAGTTGATGATCAATAAGAGAGGTGGAATCGTAGCTATTGAACCAAAAACAGGGGAAATATTAGCTCTTGTCACCGCTCCATCTTACGACCCTGGAATTCTCGTTGGAAGACAGCGCTCTAAAAACTACACCTTATTGTACTATGACTCCATAGCAAAACCACTTTATGACAGAGGATTATTAGCGGAATATCCTCCTGGTTCTCCATTTAAAATATTGACGGGACTGATTGGTTTGCAAGAAGGAGTTGTTGACGAGCAAACAAGCTTTATGTGTCATCATGGCTTCAGTTATGCCAGAGGTCGATTTATGAAATGCCATGGTTTTGGCCCACATAATTTGCATAATGGTATTTATAATTCTTGTAATACTTATTTCGCCAATGTTTACATGCGAACTATCAATAAATACACAAAACCTTCTGCCGCTGTTGATGTTTGGAGCAATCACGTGAAAAGCTTCGGATTGGGAGATTTTATGGGATATGATTTGCCTACCGGCAAAAGAGGAAATGTTCCAGACTCCAAAACATACAAGAAAATCTATCCTAACGGCGGATGGAGAAGCACGACTATCGTCTCGAATGCTATAGGCCAAGGAGAAGTTTTAATGACGCCTATCCAATTGGCTAATATGATGGCAACTGTTGCCAATGAAGGATATTATTACACCCCTCATATCATCAAAAAAATCAAAGGCGAAAGCATCGACAAAAAATTCACTGAAAAACATGTAACCACGATAGATAAAAAATATTTCAAACCCATGATAAGTGGTTTATTTGATGTTTACAACCTGGGGACAGCAAGCGCATTACGCGTCGAAGGAATCGACATTGCTGGTAAAACAGGTACGGCCGAAAATTTCGCTAAAATTGGAGGAAAAAGGATTCAACTGAAAGACCACTCAATCTTTGTCGCTTTTGCCCCGAAAGACAACCCAAAAATTGCCATCGCCATCCTGGTGGAAAACGGAGGATACGGAGCAACGATAGCGGGACCAATCGCCAGTTTGATGATCGAAAAGTATCTCAGAAAAAAAATTACCCGAACCGATCTAGAAACAAGGGTTCTAAACATCAGTTTAAAAGACCGCTACGCCATATTGGGCGGTATGAAGGAAGGTAGCGCTATAGAAAGCACTCCTAAAATTCTTGGCGCTAAAACTGACGTGTCAAAAACAGAAATAGCAATAGACTCTACTAAGGAAAATTAATAAGAGATTCATTTCAAATGAAAAACCAAAGCATAAAGAAGAACCTTGACTGGACATGTATTATTATATACAGCGCATTAGTAATAATGGGCTGGTTGAATATATACTCCTCTTCATTGTCTTCTATTGAGGATACGTACCAAAAACAGCTTATATTTATATTATTAACCATCCCTTTAATTTTTATCATTTTGGGTATAGACGGGAAATTTTATGAAAAATATGCCAGCATCATTTTTGGAGTTTCACTATTATCACTGTTGGGACTGTTTCTATTTGGAAAAACCATCGCGGGTCAAAGATGTTGGTATGCCATCGGAAGTTTTACCATCCAGCCATCAGAATTTGCGAAAGCGGCCACTTCATTAGCCATTGCAAAATACTTAAGCGATTCCCAAATAAACTTAAAGGAAGTAAATCGTCAGATACAGGCCCTGGCAATTGTTTTTTTACCAGTCCTATTAATCTTACCGCAACCCGATCCCGGTAGTGCTTTAATATACAGCGTTTTTCTTATTGTATTGTATCGAGAAGGTCTCCCCGCATGGTACATCTGGACTGGATTCATTACCATTTTACTGTTTATGCTAACTTTATTGTTAGAGCCACAATATGTAATCCTAATCGCTTTACTTGTTATTATTATTGTCCATTTCAAATCGAGGTTATCGGACCGGAATGTCGTGTTAAGCAGTATTCTGTTTGCCTTAATGTCGGGATTCGTCTTATCCGTAAATTATGTATTCCAAAATGTCTTCAAACAACATCATCGCGATCGATTTAATATCTTGTTAGGGAAAACAGTGGATTTAAAAGGGATAGGCTACAATACAAACCAATCTGAAATTGCCATCGGCTCTGGTGGATGGCTGGGGAAAGGTTTTCTTGAAGGAACGCAGACTAAAGGGGGATTTGTCCCTGAACAACATACTGACTATATATTTACTACCGTAGGGGAAGAATGGGGCTTTGTAGGTTCTCTCGTAGTAATCGCTTTATTCGTGGGTCTATTCCTTAGGGTGATTTATTTGGCTGAAAGACAAAAAACAAAATTCAGTAGGGTCTACGGATATTGTGTTGCCGGCATTTTATTCATACATTTCTTTGTGAATATCTCCATGGTTATAGGAATTTTTCCAACAATTGGCGTGCCATTGCCATTCTTTTCATATGGGGGGTCTGGACTGTGGGGCTTTACTATTTTATTGTTTATCTTCCTGAAAATGGATGCCAACAAAGTAAATGAGTGGTAATTTAAGAACCTGATGTTGCATCCGATTTATATCGTTATTCTTTCACATCAAGCGCGTCACGTAATGCATTTCCCATCATCATAAAAGCCAATGTCAATAACATAATCGCAACGCCCGGAACCATTGCCAAATAAGGTTTTCCGAGAATAATATAGCTGTAATGATCTTTAATGATACTTCCCCAACTAGGTATCGGCGGTTGCGCACCTAAACCAAGAAAACTCAAACCGCTTTCCACTAAAATGGCTGAGGCAAAATTTGCTGCTGATATTACAATTACTGGCGCCATAATGTTAGGCAAAATATGATTGAATATAATTCTAAAATCGCCAAAACCCAATGCTCTTGCGGCAGTTACATATTGCATTTCCTTAACGCTGATAACTTGACCCCTAACTACACGTGCCACTTCGACCCACATCGTTAAACCAACTGCCACGAAAACTTGCCAAAACCCTTTCCCCAGAGCCAAAGTGATCGCAATAACCAAAAGAAGCGTAGGTATCGACCAAATTATATTTACAAGCCACATAATTAAGGCATCCACTTTACCTCCGAAGTAACCGCCAATTGCTCCAAAAAATATTCCAACAATTAAAGAAATCAAAACTGCAACGATCCCAATGGAAATGGAGACTCTTGATCCAATCAACATTCTGCTGAGTAAATCTCTCCCATACTTGTCCGTCCCTAAATAAAACGTCCGCTCCTTAATCAAATCTTGTTCAACTGACCCAATGGATTCTTTACCGGAAAAGGCGCCCAGATCAAGCTGTTTTACGATTTTCAAGGAGGGCTCATCAGAATATTCAACATACTCTATGGTGTTGCCGATGATTTTATAACTTTCGATAGCCACCTCCGTCACTGTGTTAGGGAATCCAAAAAAATAATTTGAAACTGATTGTTTTGGTTTCCCATCTAATGGAATGGATAACATCTTCACACTAAAACCTGGCGATTTTGAATGGATCGACAAATGCATCTGGTTTGCGTTTTCTGAATTATCCGGCGCCAAAACATACGCAAAAATGGAAATGAAAAGTAAAATTAGGATAAACCCAAAACTAAAAACGCCCCAAAAATTCTTTTTGAATTTATGGAGCGCAATAGCTGTTAGTGATTGTGTGGTGTTATTCATGTAAAGAAGGCTACGCTTATGATTTAGCTAGTTTTTCTTTTTTTATTTTGGCCGGAAGGTTTTTCTTAAAACCGACTGTAGATTGCAAATCATCTAAAACATTTAATGCTTCTTCCACATAAATGTCCTTAGACAAACCTTCATGCCATCTCTCTCTTTTTTCTTTTAAGACACTATCTTTCTCCGTTTCAACTACCTCATAAGGCAATGAAGTGAACTTCAGAGCGTTTTTATATTTTGAAATAGGTCTGTATTTTTTAGCTGTCTCTTCAATTGCGTTTTGTGCCATTTTGAATTTTTCCATGTTCAAACTATAGGTATTATCCTCCCCACGGCTATCAATCCATTTTGCGTTTTCCTCAATTAATTTGAATTGCGAATTATGCTCAATTCGGCTTTTACTGTTTACGATGGCTTTGTTAAAGTTAGCCGTTTTGTCCCAAACTGTATATGTGGCCGGATCAATCTTATCCCACGGCATGGCATTGTCAACATCTCGCTCACCCATTTTTAAATAGGCATATCTGTCTGGCATTACAATATCGCTACTCACACCTTCCAGCTGAGTAGAACCACCGTTAATTCTATAAAATTTTTGCGTTGTAGTTTTTAAAGCGCCCAAATCTCCAACATCACTGTTACGTACAAATTGATTCAAATCAATCACATTTTGCACGGTTCCTTTACCATATGTTTGCTTGCTACCTATGATAATCCCTCTTTTATAATCTTGAATAGCTGCAGCCAAGATTTCTGAAGCCGAAGCCGAGAAACTGTTGACCATTATCACTAAAGGACCATCCCATTCAATTTTTTTATCTCTGTCGTAAAGCACCTCTTTTTTTCTACCTGCTGATTTTATTTGAACTATCGGGCCTTGCTCTATGAACAATCCCGCAATGTCCACAACAGTAGATAGAGACCCGCCTCCATCATCTCGAACATCTAGAACAATTCCATTGACACCCGCTTTTTTCAATCTTTCGACTTCCAAAGCAATGTCCTTTCCGGCATCCCTACCGTCTGTATTTTCAAAATCAATATAAAATTTGGGCAAATAAATCACCCCGTATTTCAATCCGTTTTTATTAACGACACTTGATTTAGCGTAAGTTTCTTCGATCTCAACAATATCCCTTATTATAGAAATGATTTTAATGGTCCCGTCCACTTTCTTTACGGTAAGGCGAACTTCAGAACCTTTAGGCCCTTTAATTTTTTTAACAACGTCATCAAGACGCATTCCAACTACATCGACAGCTGGTTCATTACCTTGAGCCACTTTCATCACTAAATCTCCAGCTTCAAGTTGTTTGCCTCGCCAAGCCGGGCCTCCAGAAATAAGTTCTGAAATTTCGGTGAAATCATTTTTCTTTTGAAGACGCGCTCCGATACCTTCCAGTTTTCCGCTTATGCTTACATCAAAACGTTCCTTTTCTTCAGGTGCAAAATAATTGGTATGCGGGTCAAAACGGGTTGTGATAGAGTTGATATAAACTGAAAACCAGTCATCCCGATCCAAATCATTCATGAAACCAAAATACTCATCTAAGGATTTTTTAGCATTCTCACGAGTTTCCTTTTCCAATTCCGCAAAACTTTTAGGTTTACTATCTTCAGCTTGCTCTTTTATTTTATTTAAATTACCATCGATTAAATCTTCCGATTCGTTTGCAGATAAACTGTCCTCATCGACAATACCATTACCTCTTTTTTCCTGCATTTTTAAACGTTCTGTCAACGAAGACAAAGTCGACAATTTAATTTGCTTTCTCCATCTATCAGTGAGTTCCGAAACATTTTTAGAATAAGGTGCCTTGTCATAATCGGTATTGAAACTCTCGTCCACGGTATAGTCAAAAGGAGTGCTTAAAATTCCTTTATATATCTTTTTGCTCTCTTCCATTCTCTTCATCAAGCGATCATAAGTCAGGCTGAAAAACGTCAAATCTTTATTTATCAATTGGTCATCCAATTGAGTTTCATATTTCGAAAACTCATCGATATCTGACTGCAAGAAAAATCGTTTTGAAGGATCTAAAGCTTGGACATAATCTTTGTATATCCCTTTGGAAAATGTGTCATCTATCGTTGCGGGATCATAGTGTCCTTTTTCAATTACAAAAGTCAACAATTCTAGAAGCAGCTTGTCCTTATCAGGGTTGGACTCCACTCCTGATTTGATTTTGAATGCAAATAATGATACCGATAGGATAACAATTGCAAGAAGAATTTTATAATTTCTTTTCATAAAGCTAATGATTGTATTCATTCAATATTTTTGAACTAATGTACGGTAAAAACTATGCCAAGGTTTGCTAGGCCCACATAAATTTTTGTTAAAGATATAAAATTGTTTTTTTTGTTTTGAGTTTAATCCTTCAAGTTAATAAATTTTGTTTTCTTTGTTAGAAAGAGACCTCTCAGTACTATTTATTTTACCCAGCACAACCTAAATCACGACTAAACTCAGATAATAATGGCCATAGTTAAACCTTTAATCTTAATTACTAATGACGATGGCGTTTCGGCTCCGGGACTAAGAGCGCTAATTGCCGTAATGGCAGAGATTGGCGAGATCATAGTTGTGGCGCCTGACAAACCGCAAAGCGGAATGGGCCACGCCATAACGACCAACAATACTCTATATTTGAATAAAATATCAAAGGAAGACGATGTGATTATGGAGTACAGTTGCAGCGGAACCCCAGTTGATTGCGTGAAATTAGCCGTAAATGAAATCCTAAAAAGAAAACCGGATTTGTGCGTTTCCGGAGTCAATCACGGCTCGAATTCTTCGATAAACGTAATCTATTCCGGAACGATGAGCGCCGCAGTGGAGGCAGGCATTGAAGGAATTCCGGCCATAGGTTTTTCACTTTTGGATTACGATTGGAATGCGGATTTTGAAACCATGAAGCCGTTTATTCGAAAAATCACCCTTGAGGTACTGGAAAACAATTTGCCGCAAGGAGTCGTTTTAAATGTGAATTTTCCAAAATTGAAAAAGGAAAACATTAAGGGAATAAAAATTTGCCGTCAGGCGAAAGCCCTTTGGGTAGAAAAATTCGACAAGCGACAGACTCCCCAAGGAAGGGACTACTACTGGCTTGCGGGCGAGTTCGTAAACCAGGACAAAGGGGAAGACACGGACGAATGGGCCCTCGGAAACGGATATGTTTCCGTCGTGCCCGTTCAATTTGATTTGACTGCGCATCATGCGGCACAATTACTTAACACCTGGAAATGGAATGAATAAAACGGACTTATTGTTTGGATTCTTAATCGGTATTTTCGCTTCTTTATTGGGCAGTTTCCTGTTTATCAAAATATTTACTGATTTTGATTTTATTACCGGTGTGCAAATGATGAAATCTCAAGGTTCACTGGGGAAATTGATTACCTTGGGTAGTATTCTCGACCTGATAATTTTTGCGGTTCTATTGAAATTGAACAAAGAGATGATGGCACGTGGCATCCTGTTGGCAGTCATTTTAATAGCCATACTTACTTTAGTTCTTTAAAAAAAATAGAATAGTTTGATTCCTTGCATTCAATAACTAATTTTGTTTGCAGAAATTAAATCACCAATTCACATCCTAAAAAATGAAATACTACATTATAGCCGGAGAGGCATCAGGCGATTTGCACGGTTCTAACTTGATGAAATCTCTATTTAAGGAAGACAGCAATGCGGATATCCGATTTTGGGGCGGTGACTTGATGCAAGCAACTGGCGGTACGATGGTGAAACATTATAGAGAATTGGCCTTCATGGGATTTGTCGAAGTGCTATTCAACTTGAAAACTATCTTAGGCAACATCAAGATTTGCAAAAAAGACATTCTGGAATTTAAACCTGATGTAATTATATTTATTGACTATCCCGGGTTTAATATGCGAATTGCCAAATGGGCAAAACAACTCGGCATGCGAACGCATTACTACATTTCGCCGCAAATATGGGCTTGGAAAGAGAATAGGATTACAGACATCAAACGCGATATCGATAAAATGTATGTTATTCTGCCTTTCGAAAAACAATTCTATGAGGACAAACACAATTTCCCGGTAGAATTTGTGGGCCATCCACTAATTGACGCCATCCACAACCAAGCGATAGTTGACCCGATCGTTTTCAAGGATGAAAATCAATTAAATGAAAAACCCATTATCGCATTACTTCCAGGCAGTCGGAAACAGGAAATCACAAAAATGCTTTCCGTAATGTTGAGCGTCGTGGATGATTTCCCTGAATATCAATTCGTGATTGCGGGAGCCCCAAGCCAGGAATATTCTTTCTATGAAAAGTTCATTTCTGACGGGAACATAAAATTCATTTCGAACAAAACCTATGATTTATTGAAAATTGCGACTGCCGCTCTGGTCACCTCAGGAACGGCCACACTGGAAACTGCTCTTTTCAAAGTCCCTGAAGTAGTTTGCTACAAGGGTAGTTGGGCTTCTTACCAAATTGCAAAACGTATTATCACACTAAAATACATTTCACTTGTAAATCTCATCATGGATGAGGAAGTGGTTACTGAATTGATCCAGGAGGATTTCAATACAAAAAATATCCGAAGCCAATTGCAAAAGATATTGGAGCCCAGCTACCGCAAACAGCTTTTGCAGAAATATGATTTGCTCGAAGAAAAGCTCGGTGGATCGGGAGCTAGTGAAAAAACCGCCAAGTTAATAGTTACTGATTTAAAATAACGTTGGAATTTAATTCAACGAAAACGAACCCTATCTTTTGAAACAACTACTGTACATATCGCTTTTGATTGTCTTATTTACTTCCTGTAAACCGTCCTCGGCAATAGTCACTTCTACGGAGAAGTCCCCCGCCAAAAACATCATTAATTTAAGCTCCAGAAAAACGAACAAACTTATTGACGGCATAATAGATTCGGCATCAAAAAATATCGGGATCAAATACAAAACTGCCGGGACAACCACATCCGGCTACGATTGTTCAGGATTAGTATGCTCCACCTTTGGGATGTTCGACATTAAATTACCTAGAACTTCCATTGAACAGTCAAGAACCGGAATCGATTTGGGAAAAAATACTGATGAAGCTAAAAAAGGGGATTTAATCTTTTTCAAGACGAATAACCGATCACAGATAAATCATGTAGGAATAGTGATAGAAGCTAACGACGATGAAATACTATTCATTCATACTTCCACTTCAAAAGGAGTAATTATTTCCTCTACCAAAGAGCCCTACTACCGAAAAACATTTGCTCAGCTAAATCGGATTTTAGAATAAAAAAAAATAAATTTTATTTTGCTAAAAAGCTGTACTTTAGGACTATGAAAGTACTGCAGTTCCCTATAGCCCGAATTACAATTGGTTTTATACTGGGGATACTGGCTGCCTTTTACCTTAAACCCGACCCAACATTTATGTTTGGATTGCTTCTGATCAGTCTCCTTCTTTTGGGGATTATTTATTTGGACCATAAAAACAAATCTGGCAATACCATCTACTTTAATATAGCCACTTATATTGCGTCCCTTTTAATTGGCGCAACTACACAAATTGTCCATACCGATTACTATCAAAAAAGCAATTACATACATGAAAACAGCTTTTTTGAGAAACCACAACTGATCTCAGTTGTTATAAGAGAGAAACTAAAAAGCACTAATTTGAATGACCGTTATATTGCTTTGACCAACAAAATAGGCAGTAAAAAATGTACCGGCCGGATCCTTTTGAATGTCCATAGAGACAGTTTGAATCAAACTTTTGAAACCGGGGTTTCCCTTCGCATGAAAGGAATGGCATTTAAAAACAAACTCCCAAATAACCCGGACCAATTTGATTATGGCGCCTATCTGGAAAAGAAACAAATCTATGCGCAGATCTATTCCGACAAAGAGTCGATCGGTGTTGGCTCCAAATATAAAAAGGACATTTGGTATTATAGTTCAAAAATCAGAACATCAATAATTCATAATCTGCAAAAAAGCAATTTCAACAAGACGGAATTGAACGTCGCCATTGCCTTAATAATGGGTCAGAAACAGGATATTTCTCCTGAAATCATTCAAGACTACCAATATGCGGGAGCGATCCATATTCTCTCTGTTTCCGGCCTTCATATCGGTTTTATTTTGCTGTTCATTACTTTTCTGCTCAAACCCATTCCTAACAACAGAAGGGGTTCAATCATGAAGCTGATTATTATTCTGGGATCGTTATCGTCATTTGCGGTAATCGCAGGTCTAGCGCCATCTGTGATACGCTCGGTCACCATGTTTTCGTTTGTGGCAATTGGATACCATTTAAGGCGAAGCGTCAACATCTACCATACCATCCTGGTTTCTGTTTTCCTGATTTTGCTTTTCCAGCCTTCGTTTCTGTTTGACGTCGGATTTCAGCTGAGTTACATGGCTTTGTTTTTTATAATTTGGTTCCAACCGCTTCTTGCCTCCCTCTGGTCGCCAAAAACAAAAGCCTTTTCATACATTTGGGGAATCCTCACCGTTTCATTCGCTGCCCAAATTGGAACTCTGCCGTTGAGCATTTATTATTTCCACCAGTTCCCGGGCCTCTTCTTCATAACAAATTTAGCCGTCATACCAATATTGAGTTTCGTCATGATTCTTGGAGTATTGGTTATGGTTCTAGCCGCCTTTAACTTTGTCCCTCTTTTTCTGTCTAAACCATTGGAGTGGGGAATCTACCTGCTCAATAAAATAATCAATTCGATAGCTTCCTTTGAAGAGTTTATAATTCGCGACATTCCATTTAACATCTATTTGATGGTCAGTTCCTATTTAGTGATCGTGGCTTCTATTATTTGGTTCAAAAAACCAAGCTACGGTAATCTCCTCATTGTATTGATTTCTTTCCTGACGATCCAGATTTCTTACATGAAGACCCAATGGGACATTAAAAATCAAAGGGAATGGGTTGTCTTCAACCTGAAAAAAAACACCATGGTGACAGCACGTGATGGGGAAAACGTCATTCTCTATACACACGATAACACCCTAAAAGAAGTCAAGAGCAATGGCGTGCTGAATTCTTATTTGGTTGCCAATTTCAGCACATTGAAAAGCGAAGAGAAACTTAAAAATATTGCTTATTTCAACGGGAATAAGATTCTCATTTTGGACAGTCTGGGACATTATCCAAAAGACTTGCGACCGGATATTATTCTAATTACGCAATCGCCAAAAATAAATATGGAGCGTATGCTGCGAATATTAAAACCAAGAATGGTGGTTGCTGATGCCTCAAATTACAAAACGCTACAAAAATATTGGAAAGCCAGTTGTGAGAAACAAAAAATCCCTTTTCACGCCGTTGCAGAAAAGGGATTTTTTAAACTAAATTGAACTATATTATTTTTTCTTGAGAATTCCATTTGCAACAGCAAGCCAAGCAATAGGTCCGCCAGCCACATAACCGGTATTTCCCAAACCTTCAAAATTTACCTTGCCTTCTATATCAGTCCCGTTAGCGAAATGAATTGTCGGGAATCCTTGGATGCCGAAAGCTTGTTGCAACTCGCCATTTTGTTTTTTTACTTCGGGCGTTTGCGCCACTCTTCTTGGGTAATCCAGTTCGACAAGAATAACATTTGCAGTAGCCCATTTAGCAAATTCCGGTGTCAACAACACTTCTTTTTGCAAACGGATACACCATCCACACCAATCACTACCGGTGAAAAATAACAACAATGGTTTATGCTCTTTATTTCCTAAAGAAATTGCCTCTTTAACATCGGTATGCCAAGTCAGTTCTTGTGACTGCGCCGTAACCATGCCAAAAAACAATACAAATAGTAAAAGTGTCTTTTTCATATTTCCTTATTTTAATAATGCAATAACAAATATAATGCTAAATTTTTACTTAACACCGTGCATTAACTTTTTCATTAATGGGGATAATAGCACCATTATTAATCCGGCACCAATAGGCACAACAGTAAAAATAAGGAAGAAAGTAGACAAACTGTATTGAGTTGTTATTGTTTCAATCATTCCCCCCATTGAACCCGCTAATTTATTACCCATACCAATGAATAAATAATAAACTCCAAACATTATTCCGATCCAGGCCGGGGGAACTAATTTACTTACATAAGACAAGCCTACAGGAGAAATACACAACTCTCCTAAAGTATGGAATAAGTAGGCTGCAATTAACCAAAACATGCTCACTCTTATCACTGAATCCGTGTCAATACCCATACTTCCGTACGCCAAAAACCCAAAACCTAAACCTAATAAAGTAAGACCCAAACCAAACTTCATTGGTCCGGAAAGGTTGTATTTGCTTTCCCACCACTTGGAGAAAACAGGCGCAAATACAACAATAAACAAGGAATTCAAGATTCCAAACCATGTTGCAGGCACTTCCGTTCCCACTGCATTAAATTCTCTTCCCACTTTCCAAAGAACGATTCCCCAGATGATAACGAAACTTAAAGATAAAATAAGATTTCCGGTAGAATACTTTTTGAAAGTTTTAGAAAACAATTTAATCAATACATAAGTAATGATCAATAAAGGTACAATTGTCAACAATGTATCTGCAATTTTAAAAAGTGTCGCACTGTTTCCAAACAATTCTCTTTGGGTAAATTTTTCGGCAAAAATGGTCATTGAACCACCTGCCTGCTCAAACGAGGCCCAAAAGAAAACTGTAAAAACAGAAAAGATTAACACCGCTATAATCCTGTCACGAACAATATTTGGCGCTAAATTATCTTTTGCCGCCTTGTCTTTTGATTCTTGTTTAGAAGCTGATGTTGGTTTTAAACCAATCTCTCCAAAGATATTTTGAGTGAAATAAAATTGTAACATTCCGAAGAACATAAAAACCCCCGCTAAACCAAAGCCCCAGCTCCAAGAAATTTTTTCACCAATATATCCACATAGCATTATTCCTAAGAATGCACCTGCATTAACCCCCATATAATAAAGTGAGTATGCACCGTCTTTCTTTTCTGGGTGGCTTTCATAAGCATTTGAAATTATAGAAGTCATATTGGGCTTAAATAATCCATTACCTATTATTAGGCAGCCTATACCAATATATAAAAATAACGGCGTTTCAACAGCCATGGACGCATGTCCAATGGTCATCGCCAATGCCCCTAAAATAACGGCCCATCTGTACCCCAAATACCGATCGGCTAAAAACCCTCCAATAACGGGAGTAAAATAGACAGACATGGTATACGTTCCGTACAAAGCCAAGGCATCTTCGATGCTCCAAGCCCATCCCCCTTTAGCAAGGGAAGAAGTTAAAAATAGTACTAATAAAGCACGCATTCCGTAATAAGAAAATCTTTCCCACATTTCGGTGAAAAACAAAACGAACAATCCTGCCGGATGTCCCAGAACGGTATCTTTAAAAAATTGGTCTGAAGTATTTTGACTCATCAGTTTAGTATATTAGTTAAATAAATATTATTTTTCGTTATCCTCAGCGCCGTGGGTCAGACGCTGTAAAGGTTTTAACAACATCACAAATATGGAACCAATAACAAGCGTAAATATTAATATTCCTAAAAACACTGAATATTCACCCAAATCACTGGCTGATTCGCCAATTATACCAGCTACCTTGTTCCCTAATCCGGTTGCCGCAAAATAAACCCCCATCATCAATGAGGCGTATTTTACCGGAGATAATTTTGTTATGAAAGACAAGGCCACAGGTGAGATACAAAGTTCCCCTATAGTATGAAACAAGTAAGCCATAACTAACCAGATCATACTTGAAGATCCTGATTTTTCAAATTGCATAGCTGCGAAAACCATAAACAGAAATCCGAAACCCATGATAATGATACCCATTGCCATTTTAAAAATGGAAGAAGCCTCTTTGTTTTTAAGTTTACGATTTGCCCAAAATCCGGCAACTACGGTTGCAAAAAGAATAATAAAGCCGGCATTCAGGCTTTGAAACATTACCGTTGGGATTTCCCAACCTAAAAGCACCCTATCCGTTTTAGTATCGGTATATAAATTCATCAGACCGCCCGCTTGTTCGAATGCGCCCCAAAATATGATTACCATGATAAAAGAAAGCAATAAAACCACAAAACGATCCTTGTCCACTTGTGAATCCAACTCTTTGTAAATCATCATCATTAAAGCCGCAATGATTGTTAAAAATAAAAACAACAATCCGAAAGCCCAGCCTAAGTTATACCATCCAATAATAGATAACACTAACAGAATTCCTGTAAACAATAATTGTTTTTGAGATTTTAGAAGATTCTGAAAAAGAAGACCATATGAACTTTCGTCCACCGTATTGGCTTCCTGAACTTCTAAATTACCAACATGACCTAGAAATTTTTGTCCCCAAACATATACCATAAGCCCTAAAAGCATTGCAATTCCGGCTAAACCAAAACCGGCATGCCATCCCCATTTCATTACGACAAAACCTATAACCATTGTGGCCAATAATGAACCTGTATTTATTCCGATGTAGAAAATACTGAAACCTTTGTCTCTTCGGATATCTCCTTGGGGATATAAGCCTCCAACCATAGTGGAAATATTAGGCTTCAACAACCCCACCCCAAGAATCACTAATCCCAAACCGGTGTAAAACGCCCAAGTTTGGGTAAACACTAAAATCCCATGTCCCATACAAAGAATGATTGCGCCAAACAGCACGGCCCTTTTTTGCCCCAAAAGCTTGTCGGCTATCATCCCTCCCGGAATCGACATTACGTAAACTAACATAGTATACCATCCGTACAACGCCAAAGCCTCTTGGCTGGACCATCCCAGTCCCGGACCTCTTGCATCGCCCATAGTTTCTGTTGTCATATACAAAACCAATAAGGCTCGCATTCCATAATAAGAAAAACGCTCCCACATTTCGGTGAAAAACAATACGAACAATCCGGTAGGATGTCCGAACAAGGTCGATTCTGAATGAGCTTCTGAGGCATTTTTTGACATATCTTGAATTTTGATTAGTATTTTTATTATTTAACTTCCTGCATTAATTTCTAATTAAAGGTAAAACCAAGAGCAGACTGTTTACAGATTTTCCTTGATGAAATTAGTCATTTTATTGTACAACTGTATTCTCGTCATTCCTCCGTAAATCCCGTGATTTTTATCGGGGTAAATCTGTGAATCAAATTGTTTGTTGGCTTGAATCAGCGCTTCCATCATTTGCATCGAATTCTGAACATGTACATTATCATCGCCACTTCCGTGAATCAAAAGGAATTTTCCCTTAAGTCCGTTCACGTAATTGATGGGAGAATTATCGTCATATCCACTTGCATTTTCCTGCGGGGTCTGCATGTATCTTTCCGTATAAATACTGTCATAAAATCTCCAGTTGGTCACCGGAGCTACGGCAATCGCCATTTTGAAAGTATCATTCCCTTTGAAAAGACAGTTTGAAGCCATAAACCCACCGTAAGACCAGCCAAATATACCGATTCTGGATTTATCCACAAACGAATAATTCCCGATCACCTTTGCAGCATCAATTTGATCTTCAACCTCGTATTTCCCCAACTGTAATTGAGTTATTTTCTTGAAATCTGCCCCCTTAAAACCCGTTCCCCTACCATCAACGCAAGCGACAATATAACCTTGTTGGGAAAGCATCATAAACCAATAGTCATTTGTGGAATTCCACTGATTAGCTACCTGTTGTGATCCAGGTCCCGAATACTGATACATAAAAACAGGATATTTTTTTGAAGCGTCAAAATTTTTCGGTTTAATAATCCAGGCATTTAGTTCATGCCCTTTTTCCGTTTTTAAAACAGAAAATTCTTTGGACGGCAAATCATATGGCTTTAGTCTTGCTGCCAAGGCCTCATTGTTCTCAATAACTTGCAGTTGCTTCCCTGTTTTCGCTTCGTTTAAAGTATAGGTCGTCGGTTGTGTTGCGCTTGAGAAGGTATTGATATAATACTGGAAGTTAGGACTAAAAGTGGCATTGTTAGTACCCATTTGTCCGGATAGCGCTTTTTTGTTTTTACCGTTTAACCCTATGCTATAAACTGCTCTATTAACGGATCCGTTTTCGGTAGACTGATAAAAAACAGTGCTTTTTCTCTCGTCAAAACCGTAATAAGAGGTCACTTCCCAATTTCCCCTTGTCACTTGATTTTTCAGTTTTCCGTTTTTGTCGTACAAATAAATGTGATTGAAACCATTCTTCTCACTGGTCCAGATAAAACTATTGTCTTTCAGGAAAGTCAAATTGTCGGTAACATCAACGTACGCTTTGTCTTTTTCGTTCAAAACCACTTTTGATGTCGCTGTTGCCCCATCAATAAACAACAAGTCTAAATTATCTTGATGACGATTCAAAACTTGTGCAGACAACACATTCGCGTCATTTGTCCACTGCATGCGAGCTACATAAAAATCATTATAATTGCCCAAATTCACATCTTTAGTGGCGGTCGCAGCGACATCATAAATATGTAGTGAAACAACGGAATTTTTCTCGCCCGCTTTCGGATATTTGAAAGTTTCAATGGTAGGATATAATTCTTTAGCAAAGATCGACATCGAGAATTCAGGAACTTGGCTTTCGTCAAAACGAATATAAGCCAGTTTCTTGCTGTCGGCGCTCCAGTCAAAAGCCCGCACGAAAGCGAATTCTTCCTCGTAAACCCAGTCCGTAATACCGTTTATGATCGCGTTTTTCTTTCCATCGGTAGTTATTTGAGTTGATTTATTAGTTCCCAAATCATACACATAAAGGTTATTGTCTTTTGCGTAGGCAATCATTTTACCGTCTGGTGAAAACGTAGGCTCTTGTACCTGAAAGTCAAATAAATTAGTTAGTTGCTTGTTTACCGTATTGTATAAATAATAGTCCGCAGTGAAAGAATGACGGAAAATCTGATTTGAGTTGCAAGCCAACAGGATCATTTTTTCGGATCGATCAAAAGTATAACCATCAATCATTGGCAAGCCAGCGTGATCTTTTGTATCTATTATTGTTGACGTTTTTTTGAGAGTCGCGTAATCATACAAATCAATTTGCATGCTTTTCGCCGCTCTGTCAAAATTCAACACAGTGTATTGATTCGAATTCTTCATGGATTGCAATTCGTCCATTCCCTGGGCACGAAAAGTTCCGTTATAAATTTCTTCAACTGAAATTTTTTGCTGCCCAAAAACGGCAAAACACAAAAATAAAAATAAGACCGAAAATTGTTTAGATTTCATACTATTGTTTTATACGTAAAAAAGAGTCCAATTTTAGTGAAAATTTAGCAATTATCTCACTTTTTATGTGTTAAATGTTGAAAACTATATTTAAAAAAGCTACTTAATGAAGATAATATAATGGCCACAAAACCACTAAAAATGTATCTTTGTACCTAATTTTACTATAATCTATTGAAAATGAACAACCCTGTCACTGGCTTTTCAAAATTATCCAAAGAGGAAAAAATTAACTGGATTGCCAAGGAATATTTCTCAACTCCTTCGCAAGCAATCATTCTGCTGAAAAACTACTGGAATTCAGATGAAAAAATTCAAAAGCTACACGATGAATTCATTGAAAACACCATAACCAATTTCTACATTCCCCTTGGAGTAGCGCCTAATTTTCTAATTAACGGAAAATACAGCACGATTCCGATGGCCATCGAGGAAAGTTCTGTCGTTGCCGCGGCCTCCAAATCGGCTAAATTCTGGTCGACCCGAGGCGGATTTAAAGCCAACGTACTGAATACCGAAAAGATCGGTCAAGTGCACTTTATATTTAAAGGCGACATTTCGAAACTCGAACTGTTCTTTGTCCAAGCCAAGGCTAAGTTTTTCGCAGATACGGAAAGCATCACCAAAAACATGCAAAAACGCGGTGGCGGGATTCTCGATATCGTGTTGAAAGACAAGACAAGCCTGTTACCAGATTACTTTCAACTGCATGCCACTTTTGAAACAAAAGACAGCATGGGGGCAAATTTCATCAATTCTTGTTTAGAGCAATTTGCCAAAACACTGAAAGAAGAAGCGCTGGCCTACAGCCTCTTTACTGAAACCGAAAAGAACATTCAGGTGATCATGAGTATTCTTTCTAATTACGTGCCCAATTGCATCGTACGCGCCGAAGTTTCTTGCCCTATAGCCGAATTGGCCGAAAAGCACATCACAAACCCGCAGGAGTTTGCGGAGCGATTTGTGCAAGCCGTTCAAATTGCCGAAGTGGAACCTTTTCGCGCGGTAACGCACAACAAGGGCATCATGAACGGTGTTGACGCCGTCGTGTTGGCTACGGGAAATGATTTCCGTGCCGTTGAGGCGGGCATCCATGCCTACGCCGCTAAATCGGGTCAATATTCCAGTTTGTCCCATGCAAAAATCGAAAATGGTATTTTTACATTCTGGCTGGAAATCCCCTTGGCGTTGGGAACCGTGGGCGGACTGACTTCCTTACATCCCTTGGTAAAACTATCACTGGAGATGCTAGAAAACCCGTCGGCTAAAGAGCTGATGCAGGTTGTTGCCGTTGCCGGTTTGGCGCAAAATTTCGCAGCCTTACGTTCATTGACCACAACAGGGATACAGGACGGACACATGAAAATGCATTTGAACAACATCCTGAATCAATTTGACGCGAGCGACGACGAACGTGTTTTGATCCGAAAACATTTTAAACAGCATGCGGTTTCCCACAGCGCAGTTGTCGAATTGATCGAAAATCTACGGAAATAATAGGTAGGAGCTATTCCCGCTGTCCGCTAAATCTTTACTTGATTAAAGAAATCAAGCAAAGGATGCCGCTGCCATCGGGGCTAAAAAAAACATACTGCTACAAAATCAGCATCAATGAAAAAAACATTTTACAGCAACGGAAAACTTTTGATTACGGGTGAGTACCTGGTTCTGGACGGCGGTAAAGCATTTGCCTTACCCACGAAATTGGGGCAGAACCTCATTGTTGAAAACGGCGCAAACCAGCAGATATCCTGGACGAGTTATGACGCAGACGGAAGCAAATGGTTTGAAGACACTATCTTATTTTCAGACATTTTGAAAGAAAGAAATTCAGAGAGCGAATCCGTTAAAGCAACATTGATCGCTATTTTACACGAAGCATTTGTATTAAATCCGGATTTCATAACGAAATCAGAAGGATACAGCATTACCACCGAACTCGCATTCCCGAAAAGCTGGGGTTTGGGCACCTCGTCCACTTTGATAAACAACATCGCCCAATGGCTGCAAATTGATGCTTTTACGCTTCTTAAAAACAGTTTTGGGGGAAGTGGCTACGATATTGCCTGCGCCCAAAACAACACTCCTATTTTATATCATTTAGAACAAGGAAAACCTATTGTTGAAAAAGCGGTTTTTAACCCGCCATTCACTAAAGACATCTACTTTGTATATCTTAACAAAAAACAAAGTAGTAAAGCCGCAATTGCGGCATATAACATTGATAAAAAAAACAACCTCAACAGAACGATTGCTTTAAACGACAAAATAACTTTTGAGGTTCTGAAAGCAGCGACCGTAAAGTCCTTTGCTTTTGCGATAGAAGAGCACGAGGCACACTTGAGCAACATTTTGGAAATGAAAACCATAAAAGAATCTTTATTTCCTGATTTTGACGGTGCCATAAAAAGCCTTGGTGCTTGGGGTGGGGATTTCATACTCGTGATCGCCGAAACCGACCCAAGTGCCTATTTTGCGGCAAAAGGATACAGCACCATTATAACCTATGAAGAAATGATATTGCGCAGCTAACCCCGCAAAAAAATAATCATAAAAAAACTCGATACTTGGTATCGAGTTTTTTTTTGAAATAATATTAACTTAATCTTTTTAGTAGTTGAACTGCTTTCTATTGTCTTCAATTTCGGCATTATCTTTTAGGGCCGGCAAAACTCTGTTTACGTCTCCCGCAGCTTGCGCTTTCAATTGCGCAACATAGGCAGCGTGATCTTTCAAAGCTGGCGCTTTCACGACACTACTGTTTTTTACAACATATACTCCCGTGTTTCCTTCAATCGGAGCAGATAGTTTATTTGCAGCTAAAGCAAATGCGGTTCCAACCACCTTTGGTTCTTGACCAACACCAGCTAAAACTGGATTTTGCATCGTCACATCAGTAGCTTGTTGCACTGTTGACCCTACCGATTTCGCAATCGCCTCCAAAGAACTTCCTGACATTTTAGCCTTGATTAATTCCGCTTTTTTCTTGTTTTTAAGAATAGGCTCAACATAAGCTCTCGCTTGACTCATCGGAACTAAGCCTGAATCATCTATATTTTTAACGGTTGCAATGACGTGTCCTAAGTTAGCCACTTCAAATCTCTTAACCGCACCTACTTTAGTGTTGTCTTCAAAAGCCCATCTCACGATTGATCTTTGGTTCCCTAAAGGTCCAAAATTCTCATCCATTGCTTGAACAGTAACTGGCGCTTCAACTTTAAGTCCCATTTCTTTTGCCACTTTCCCGAAATCTTTATCGGCAGCTTCCATTTCAAATTTGGTCGCTTGTGTAAACATCTTATCTGAAGTCGCTTCCGAAGCCTCAATTTTCAGAGCGATAGTCGCTAAACGAATTCCGTCCTGTTTGTCAGTAATTTTGATAATATGAAAACCGAAAGGAGTTTCAACCAATCCTACTTTACCGATACCATTGTTGAATACGAAATCATTGAATGGTTTCACCATCTGATTTTGACCAAAATACCCTAGATCCCCACCTTGTTGTGCTGAAGAATCGTCAGAACTTGAAAAAGCCAACATCATGAAACTATCTGGATTTGCTTGAACTTGAGCCAATATAGATTCCGCTTTCGCTTTTGCCTCTTCTTTAGTTCTTTTCTCTTTTTGGTTAGGAACTTGCGCACCTTCATAACTAATCAAGATATGACTTGCTTTCGCGTTAACTCCGGATTTCTTCCCTAAAGACTTTGAAAGCGCGTAATATTTTCCAAATACATAAGGTCCGTAAACTTCACCAGGGGCAAGATTAAACAATTTGTCCGCATCAACTGCAGGCAAATCTTTTTTGGCTATATAGGTAGAATCGTAAGGAACATCTGAATTTGAATTCACAAACTCAATTGTGTTTTTAGCCGATTTAAAACCTGCCAACGTATCGTTCTTGGCTGTCGCTTGGTTATAGACAACACTTCCTGACAACAATCTTTCCATTTTCGTTTTAACTTCTGCTTCGTCTTCCTTTGAAGCTTTATCCTCAATCAAAACATATTCCACTTCGCGGCTTTCATCCGCCTTGAATTTCTTTTCGTTTTTCTTCATGTAATCCGTGATCTCAGCATCGGTAACTTTTACGTCACTGTCTTTGATGGTTGAGTACAGTCCCCCAACATAAGCAAAGTTCACTTTGTTGGCTTCCATTTCATATTTCAGTTTCCCTTCACTCTCTGTGGTAAAAAGACTTGATTTAATCAAAGTGTTATAGATTTGAAACTTGGCATTAAGCTCAGCGTCTTTTTCTCTCTCTTGCAAGTATTGTGCTTGTGTAGGGTTTGATTTGAAATATTCCTTGAATTTTGCAACATCAAACATTCCTGCCGCATTCAAAAACATCGGGTTTTTACCAATATTTTGATCTGCTTTCAAAACTTCCATTATGTGCTTCTCACCAACTCTTAAACCTAACTTATCAAATTCAGACGTTAACAAAGCAACGGATACTTCTTGATCCCAAACTCTGTTTGCCGCCGCCGTAGAAGTGATCCCTTGACCGCTTTTTTCAACATTGCCCACTTTGATTCTAAAATCTTCGAATGAAATATCCTTTCCGTTGATACTACCTACATCTTTTGAGGTACTGCTAAAACCACCACTGTTAAATAAATCACCGATGATGAAAGCAAATAAAGCGAATGCAATAACTGCAATCATTAATGCGGAACGTTGTCTAATATTTGATAAAACTGCCATTTTTACTGTTGTTAATTTTATATTCAGTTTGCGAAAATACAATTATATGATTAATAATTATACTAGTAGCGATTTATTTTACAAAAAAAGTATTTTTCTAAAATAAATCACTCTTTTACGGTCATTTTGACCAATTCTATTTTCTTGTTTGTGGCCTCTAAAATCACGAAATGATAGCTCCCTATGGTAATTACCTCTCCTTTTAAAGGTATGTCTTTTGTGAAATCGACGATAAAACCGCCCAAAGTCCCGTAAGAGTCGCTTTCCGGAATATTAAGTTTGTAGGTTTGGTTCAAATATTCCACATCAAATCGAGCCGAAAAAACATAAGTATCATCTCCTAACTCTTTTTCAATCAGTTCCTCATCAGAATCATGCTCATCTTCGATTTCGCCAAACAATTCCTCCACTATGTCTTCAATAGTAACGATACCGGATGTACCGCCGTATTCATCCAGAACCACCGCCACGCTTTTTCGCTTTTTGGTCAGCAGCTTCATAACATCCTTGATATAAATAGTTTCCGGGACAAATTCGACAGAAATAACAACAGACTTGATGTTTTTAGGCTTTTTGAACAAATCATAGGAATGCACGTAACCCACAATGTCGTCCAATGAATTTTCATAGACCACAATCTTGGAATATCCCGTTTCAATAAACAATTCCTTAAGTTCCTCTATCGAATCAAATAAATCAATGGCTACAATTTCAGTTCGTGGACTCATGACATCTCTGGCTTTAACACCTGAAAATTCAAGAGCATTTTGAAACATTTGAATCTCTGAATCTACATCATCGTCGTCTTCCACCGTGCTCATTTGCTCGGTGATATAATTTCCCAATTCTATTTTACTGAAATAAAGCTGTACTTGATCCCCTTCCGTCCTGAAAAATTTCTTTAAAACAAAATCCGAAACCCATATGAAAAAGGAAGATATCAAATAAAACAGGATGTAGAAAATATATGCCGGTATTGCAAAAAACTTAATCAGCGTATTGGCATAAATCTGGAAAAAGACTTTTGGCAAAAACTCCGCAGTAATCAAAACAATCAATGTAGAAAGCACTGTTTGAATAAATAAGTTCAACAGATCCGAAAAATGGTACTGAAACGAATCAATCCAGTTCATCAATAGTCCGCCCATCAAAAACCCATAAACAACCAAAGCAATATTGTTTCCAATAAGCATTGCTGCAATAAATTTAGATGGTTTTTCGGTAAGTTTGGTAAGAATTTTAGAAAGAAAATTATCTTGTTTCTTTTCGATTTCAAGATAAATTTTATTGGAGGAAATAAATGCAATTTCCATTCCTGAAAAAAAAGCGCTTAATATTAAACATAGTATTATAATACTAATTCCCATATATTAGGATTTGCTGTTTCGGTCTTCCATCTTTTTCGCGAATTTCCTTCTAAAGAAAAACATGAAAATTGCCAATCCGCCAATCATAAAACTCAACCATGGTGTCGCTTCGGGATCATTCCACTTTGCCATTCCCTCATAAATAAAGTATAGGGCAAAAATAAGATAAATGTAAGGTGTGAATTTTAAATAACCCATAATGTATTTTTTTATATTTATTCAGCGGAATCGAATTCGCCCATTATTCTTTGTGAATTGATGATCGTAAAATCTTTACTGAAATCGATTCCCTGTCCGTTTGATGACCCTTTCAGATCTGTAAATTTAAACTTTTTTTCAGTAAAAAACCATTCATTCTTCTGATCGTAATACAATTGTTCCGTTTCGAGCGTCTGCCCATTCTGGGAGACGATCTTCACCTTACCTTGCAAATCTATGATATTAGTCAGCTTATAAGACACGGCATAATTTGACGTAACGCGAGTCGTTTTGGCTTTATTATCATATAAAGTAACGTCGATGCCTTTTGGAAATTCCGTGAAAGGGAAATCGACACTGGAGTAATCCAACATTTTTGGACTAACCAAAATTACTTTTATCAAGCCAGAATCCGTGTATTTTAAATTCACCTTGTCTGCATCGCCGCTGGGCACAAACTCCTTGAAGTTTATCTTCTGTACCTCTTTAAAGTTGCTTTCGCAACCAAAAAACATAGTCACAGCAAAAACTGTGACTATGGATACTCTTTTATGTTTTTTTAATAAGATCATACGTCAAGAATGACAAAGTGATAGGTAAATATACTAATCTTAGTCAAATTTTCTTTGTTGAAACCATTTGTCGTTAAGAGAAAAACCTACGCTAATCTTAGCATAATTTTCCTGAACCAAATTCGCATTTGTTGTTCCTCTTTTGCCTATTTCAAAACCTACATTCACGTTGGAATACAACCCTGTAATTGGCAAGCCTAAACCTAAAGTCAGTCCCACATCGTTTATGGATTCAGAATTGACAACCAATCCCGTTTTTTCATATCGCAAACCTCCTCTATAAACAATCCTTTTGGTATAACTCGAAAAGGAGTTGTAGTTTGGAATGTAATACCCCCCAAGACTTACGCTTCCATATTTACCATAACCCACATTATCGGATTCATTATAACTGTTTGCCTGAGCGGCTGTTTTTTGATAAGCAATTTTGCCTCCAAAGAGCCATTTTTTAGCCTCCCCAATACCCGCGCTCAAAGATACTTTACCAGGAAACAACAGATCAACGTTGCTTTTTTGTTCTCCTAAAACATCAACTACGGCCAAATCGAATCCTGCATTGGATATCACTGTAGATATGTTTCTGGTATTTTCAGATTGCAGCGTGTTTTCTATTGTATAATTCAAGCCAGTGTATAGCGATAGTTTTTTGTTAATATTGGTCTGATACATGGCACCAACATTAAAATTAACACCTGACAGAATCGAAGTGTTCATTTCGCGAGTCCCTACTGGAACGTCAGTGATAAACTCTAAGCTAGATGTTTCTACTTTTCCGAAATTATAATGAAAATCAGCACCTATGCTGAGTCCCGGAGTTACTTTATATCCAACACCTAAAAAAACCTTGTTCAACCCACCAGAACCACTATAACGTCTGTTATTTGTATTTAGGTCCTCGGCAAGCGATTCAATCTTGTATCCTACAGAAGAATAAGGGATCAATCCAAAACCAACGCCCCATTTTCCCAAAGGCAATCCTACCGCAAGGTAGTCTAGGGTGGTTCTTTTTGCACTTTCGGTCTTAGTGTCTGATTTTAATTGTACAGTATTTAGAGTACCACCAAGGGTAAAAGTGGTAAGTTTCAAATTTGCAAAACTCGCAGGATTTTCCAAATTAATATGAACACTGTCTTGTTCAACCGCTACTCCGGCCATAGAACGACTTTCAACTGTTCCTTTGAATCTTACATCTCCAATTCCGTAGTAAGAATAAGGGGAGGCGGTTCCCTCCTGGGCAAAGGAAACTAACGACAGAAGTAAACAGGCGCTTACTATAATTTTTTTAATCATTGTTGATTTTATATTGAAATGTTTGATTCAAACTTTCTATAAGAAAATTTGAATTGGCAAATATGGTATTTTTTAATCGTTTAGCCAAAAATTCTGTGTCTCCACCCGTTAAAATTATTATAAAATTTGATGAAAGTCCTTTATATTCATCGATAAAACCATCAATCTCATAGACCAATCCATTAACGATACCGGAATGAATTGACTGGGAAGTTGATGCCCCGACAAAATGCTTTGGATTTTCCAATTCCAACAATGGCAGTTTTGAAGTATAATTGTGCAAGGATTCATATCTCAAACGCAAACCGGGTGAAATGCCCCCTCCAAGATAGACATCGTTTTCATCAATGAAATCGTAAGTCACGCAAGTGCCCACGTCAATGACCAGTCTGTTCTGGTTGGGAAACTGTAATATTGCCCCTGCAGCAAGGACCATACGGTCAATTCCCAAAGTTTGCGGTGTTTCGTATTCATTGACAAAAGGGAATGGGTCCTTATGGGTCACAAAATGTACGATCAGCTCGTCATTAAAAGCCAAAAAGGAATCTTTTTCCACATTTCCGACCGATGCAACAACTAAATGCGTGGTGTTTTTAAATTTTTTTAAAATATTTTCAATGTTTTTTTGAAGATCATTTTTCATGAAAACAAAATGCTCCAAAAGGATATCCCCCTCAAAAACAGCTGCTTTAATTCTAGTATTCCCTACATCGACAGTTAAAATCATAATTCCCATTTTGGTTTCGCGAAGGTACGAATTGATTTTTTTAAAAAAATGTTTTGGATATACTAAAAATCATCCTATATTTGCACCCGCAATAAGCACGGTACCTTAGCTCAGATGGTAGAGCAATGGACT
>Ga0209640_10000053_pt1 | contig 65618 bp, 57 predicted proteins | sample RifCSP10_1_FD_184018 | JGI IMG/M metagenome (GOLD analysis project Ga0209640, IMG submission 184018) | Soil microbial communities from Rifle, Colorado - Rifle CSP2_sed 10_1 (SPAdes) (version 2) | ecosystem: Environmental > Terrestrial > Deep subsurface > Rock core/Sediment | place: Rifle...
ACATTCTGGCCGCCGGCGCCCGCCGATAGGAAGGTGTCGACCTTGAGGTCCTTTGGCTCGATCTTGACCTCGGTCTCCGTTTCGACCTGAGGATAGACCTCTACCAGGGCAAAAGAGGTGTGGCGGCGACCACCCGAGTCAAACGGCGAGATCCGCACCAAGCGGTGAGTGCCGCGTTCGGCTCTCAGATAGCCGTAGGCGTACTCGCCGTTCGCGGCGATCGTCACGCTCTTGATTCCGGCCTCCTCTCCGGGGCTGCGATCGAGGATCTCAGTCCCGAATCCACGGCGCTCGCACCAGCGGAGGTACATCCGCTCCAACATCTGGGCCCAGTCCTGGGAATCGGTCCCCCCCGCGCCGGCGTGGATTGAAAGGATGGCGTCGTCGGCGTCGTACCTGCCGGACAGCGAGGTCGCCAATTGCCGGCCTTCCAACTCTTGCTCGACTGCCTCCAGCTCGGCCCGGATTTCCTCCCGTAGCGATTCGTCACCAAGCTCGGCGAGTTCGACCGCATCCACGATCCGCTGCCGCAGCCCGCGCCAGCCAGCAACCTCCTGGCGCAGGCGCGCCAAGCGTTTCATCTTGGCCTGCGCACCTTCGGGATCCTGCCACAGCTGGGGATCCTCGGCAGCCCGCTCCAGTTCGCTGAGTTCTTGTTCTAGTTTGGGGAAATCAAAGACGCACCAGGAGTTCCTGGATGCGGGCCAAGCTGGCTTGCAGTGCGTCGATCAAATCTTGCATGTCGACTATCCCGGCGGATCTGAGGCTGGGGGTCGAGGATTCGAACCTCGGTTCACGGGTCCAGAGCCCGGTGTCCTACCGCTAGACGAACCCCCAACGCGGCGGCGATTCTATCATGGGGGTCTCGCCCGGTTGGCGCGGCGACAAGGGACCGTAATTGACCCTATTCGGCAGTCGCGAGCAGGTCGGCCGCCCGCCCGAGACGTTCGAGGACCTGCTCCTTTCCAAGCAGCACCATCGTTTCGATCAGCGGCGGACTGACCCGCTGTCCGGTCACTGCCATCCTCAGGATGGTGAAAAGCTGCCCGACTTTCAGTCCAAGTTCCGCGGCCAGACCACGCAGCTCGGCCTCCAGGCTTTCGACTTCCAGCTGGTCGCGGTCCATGACCAACGTGTGAGCCCGCCGCACTGCCGATTGGGAGGCCGCCGCGGTCATTCCCTGACCGATCAGGTCCGCCGCGGCCGGGGAGACTGCGCCGCGGAAGATGAATCCGGCCATCTCGACCGCTTCATCCAACGTGCGGATCCGTTCCTGGATCAGCGGGACGAGCGAGATCAAGTCGGACTCGCTCACGGGCAGTGCGTGCCGCGCAAAGACCGGGACCAACCTACCGGCCAGCTCGGCCTGGGGCAGGCTGCGAACGTAGAGCCCATTGAAGTGGTCGAGCTTCCCGTAGTTGACAGCCGCGGGGCTTGGGTTCAGGCGATCCAGGCTGAACTTCTGAACCAGATCTTCCAGACCGAAGAGCTCGGTTCGATCATCGTACGACCAGCCCATCAATGCCAGCCAGTTCACCACCGCCTCAGGCAGGTAGCCTCGCTCGCGTAGGTCCAGCGGGAAAATCGAGCTCGCTCCGCTCACTGCGTCCCGCTTGCTCATCTTGCCCTTGCCGGATGGGTTCAAGAAGACTGAGAGATGCACCCAGACCGGCTGCTCCCAGCCAAACGCCTGATAGATGAGCACGTGGAGCGGGAAGGTCGGCAGCCACTCCGAACTGCGCAGCACATGGGTGATGCCCATCATTCGGTCATCCACCATAGCGGCCAGGTGGTAAACGGGAAGCCCATCGGACTTGAGCAAGATGGCGTCATCCAGGTTCGAGTTCTCGACCTGAATCTCGCCCCGCAGCCGGTCGACGCCGACGGTCCGGCCGCTCTCCGGAACTTTCAACCGCACGACATGTGGTTCGCCGGCCGCCCGCCGAGCGGTTGCCTCGGAGCCAGCCAGCCGGCGGCAGAGGCGGTCGTAATGGGGCGGGATTTTTCGACGCTCCTGATCTTGCCGCAGCGTGGCCAGCCGCTCCGGAGAGCAGAAACAGAAGTAGGCGAAACCGAGCTCGACCAACTGCTCGGCATGCCGGCGATACAGGTCCACCCGCTCAGACTGCCGATACGGCGAGTGGGGACCCCCGAGGTCCGGACCTTCGTCCCAGCCCAACCCCAGCCAGGTGAGCGATTGGAGAATCTCATCCTCCGAACCCGGCACGAAACGTTTGCGATCGGTATCTTCAATTCGAATGATGAACTGTCCGCCAGTCTGGCGGGCCAGCAGGTAGTTGTACAGCGCGGTCCGGGCTCCACCGATATGGAAGCGCCCGGTAGGGGAGGGCGCGTAACGGACCCGGGCCGGCTTCGATTCAGTCACTGACCTGGATAAGAATCTTGAGGACCGGCTAGAGCTCGATCCGTTTGTGGCGCAGCATTACACTCTCAACCAGACCGATCCCGAGCAGGCTGGTCAGCAGCGAGGACCCCCCGTACGACAGGAAGGGCAGAGGCAGTCCGGATACGGGGAGCAGGTTCAGGTTCATTCCGACGTTGAAAGAGGCCTGGAAGAGCAACAAGATTGCAACTCCGTAACAGATCAGGGAGCCGTACCGATCCCGTGCCAGGCCGGTGGCCCTCAGGCATCGGAACACTACGAACATCAGCAGCAGCACCGTAACGGTCGCTCCCACAAAGCCAAACTCCTGGGACATGGAGGAGAATAAGAAGTCAGTGTGTCGCACCTTGAGAAACCGCAGTTGGACCTGGGTCCCACTCCCGTATCCCTGGCCAAGTAGGCCGCCGGAGCCGATCGAGATCAAGGCCTGTTCGACGTTGTAGCTGGCCCCGAAACTCTCTTCGGGGTGCGGGAACAGAAAGTTGATGACCCGGGTCATCTGGTAGTTCCGCAGGAAGAGGAAGTCCTCCCCCTTGGGATAGTCTTCCAGAAAGTAGCGGGCCAGCAGCGGGGCCACCAGCAGCGCCACGACCGCGATCAGCCCCAAGATGACCGCCAGGTATCGCAGCCGAATCCCGGCGGCCCAGACCATCGCCAGCCAGATCACGAGCAGGACGACGGCCGTGCTCAGGTCGGGCTGGCCGAGGATCAGCACCGCCGGCAGCCCAACCAGGGCGAAACTTTTGAGCAGGGTTCCCAGCGCCTCCGGCGGATTGCGGCCCAGGAAGTCAGCCAATACCAGGATGGTCAGGATCTTGGCCAGTTCGGAGGGCTGAACGGTGAGAGTCGCGACCTCGAACCAACGTGCCGCACCGAACCCGGCGACTCCGGCTATCGGAATCAGCGCCAAAAGCAGCACCATGAATCCGTACAAGAGCCTGGAAATCGCCGACCACAGCCGGTAGTCGATCGCGGCGACCGCCAACAATACGGCCAGGCTGACCATTCCATAGAGCGCCTGGCGACCGACTACATTCAGCTCGATCAGCTCCGGGTTCCCAGCTACTGCCGATCGAATCAGCGCGACCCCGGCGATCGTCAGCACGCCCACCGCCCCAAGCAGCCAGATGTCGAAGTGGCGCCAGATGCGTGCCGACGCTTGCATGAGCTAGTGTTTGACCGGCCTGCGTTCTGCCAATGGAATGTCAGCGACCAACCGCTGGCGCCGACGATCCTTGGTCAACGAAACGGAGACTCCCTCTCGGTCGATTTCCACATGGCGTGAGATGGTGTTAATCAATTCATCTTTGAGCGCCTCGAGGGTGCTGGCGCTCACACCTGCCCGATCATGAACCAGTACAAACTGCAGCCGTTCTTTTGCGGTGTGGGCCGAGCCGCGTTCGCGTCCGCGTAGCCAGTCGAGGATCATGCCGGCTGCCCTCCCGTTCTCACCTTGCGGGATAATCGCCGGAGGAAGCCATCTTCGGCCTCGAACTCCTCCAGCGGAACTTGCTCCCCCATCAGGCGGCGGGCGATGGCCTGAAAGGCCCGGCCCGCCCGGCTCCGTCCATCGAGTGCCAGCGGCGTACCCCGGTTGGAGGCTGTCAAGACCTGCTCGTCCTCCGGCACCACTCCGATCAACTCGATCGCCAGCACCTCCAACACGTCCTCCGCCTTGAGCATCTCGCCCCGGCGCACCATGTCCGGTTTGACCCGATTCAGGATCAGCTTCGGCGGATCTTTCTCCTCGGCCTCGGTCAATCCGATAATCCGGTCGGCGTCCCGCACGGCGGAGACTTCCGGATTGGTGACGATCAACACGATGTCGGCCGGGGCGAGCGCGGTGCGGAAACCGCCCTCGATTCCGGCAGGCGAGTCGATCAAGATCCAATCGTGGTCCCGCCGGAGTTGGGCGGTCACCTCGATCATGTCCTCCGGTGTGATGGCCGTCTTATCGCGAGTCTGGGCCGCCGGGATCAGGTAAAGATTGGGAACCCGCTTGTCCTTGATCATCGCCTGTCGAAGCTTGCAGCGCCCTTCGACGACGTCTACCAGATCGTACACGATCCGGTTCTCGAGACCCATCACCAAATCCAAGTTCCTCAACCCGATGTCCGCATCGATACACACCACCCGATGCTCGGCTGCGGCCAGTGCCGCCGCGATGTTGGCCGTCGTGGTCGTCTTGCCGACTCCGCCCTTCCCTGAGGTCACGGTTACGACCTTTGCGCCCATCCTTGCCTCACTCCCTCCTGTTCAACTTGTTTTCCAGGCCTCTGCCACCAGACTTCCGTCTTTCACGAACGCCTTCTCCGGCCGCGGTTTACCCTTACGGTCCGGTGAAATGCTGATGTGACTGGCGATTCTCAGCTGGGTCGGGCTGAGATCGAGCGCGCAGACTACGGAACGCTCGTTGCCGGTAGCGCCGGCGTGCACAACCCCTCTCAACTTCCCCCAGACCAGCACATTTCCGCCGGCAATCACCTCGGCGCCCGGATTGACGTCCCCCAGGATCACCACATGCCCAGGATGCCTGACTTTCTGGCCGGACCGAAGTGTGCGCTCGATCAACACGGCTTGGTCCCCTTCCAGCTCGAATGGTTCTGGTTCCCGATCACCATTCTCGCCGAGCGCCGGGCGGGGGATTTCAAGGCCCAGGCCAAGATCGGCTCCCGCGGCTCGAGTCCCGGTAGACGAGCTGAGGATCGCCGCCAGTGTCACCTCCCGCTCGTGAAGTTCGTCCCTCAGCCCGCCGAGTTCCGCGGCCCCCAGGTCGCGACCGGCGACCTGTAACACCAGGCGTGCCCCGCGGAAGAAATCAGCGCGATCGTCGATTGCCTTCAGCACGGAGGGCCAGACGACATGCCAGTCGCCCTCGGGGACCGTCACCAGCAATCCGTCGCCAATGCCCTTGAGCGCGAGCGAGCTGCCCATGGAGGTAACGGGCGGCGATTTTAGCATTCAGCGGACTCTGGCGCCAGTCGGGAAGGCTCAGCCGGCAGCGTCGATGGCCTTCAGCTGGAAGTAGGCTTCCAAGACCTGTTTCACGATCGGGCCGGAGGTGATCGCGCCCTCTCCGCCGTTGTACACGAAGGCGACCACGACGATCTCGGGGTTCTCGAAGGGGGCGAAGGCTGTGTACCAGGAGTGGGTGGGCCAATTACCGGGGATGCACAAGCCACGCCGGAAGGCGGTGTCGTCGCAAAACTCGCCCGTGCCGGTCTTTCCGCCCGAGGAAATCCCCTCCAGCTGAGCATAGTCGTGGGCAGTTCCTTCTTCATGCTCAACGACCAGACGCATCCCCTCCCGGACCAGGTCAAGCACACCCGGACCGAGCAAGATGTCGGGGGACTCGAGGTGCTCGGCGATAAGCAGGTCCCGAGTCTCTGGCGGCAGGCCCGGGCAGTCGGCGGCGATCCCGCTGCTCGGTATCAGCACGCCGTCGCCGATATCCCACAGCACACAAGGGTCATAACGCTGGACTAGATTGCCCTCGCCGTCTAAGACATCTCGAACCACGTGGGGCCACATGACTCGGCCGCCGTTGGCGAGGGTCGCGATCGAAGTGAGAACCTGAAGCGGGGTCGCTCCGACGAATCCTTGTCCGACGACACTGATGTACGTGTCGCCGGTCGACCAGCTCTCTCCGCGGTTCAGTCGCTTCCAGTCCGCATTGGGGATGAGGCCGTCTTCCTCGCCTGGCAGGTCAATCCCAAGCAGGCTTCCGTATCCCAGGGCATGGGCATAGATATTCAGGTTGTCGATCCCCAGTCCCTCCCCAATCACCTCGTTTTCGAATCCGCCGCCGATCTTGTAGAAGAAGACATTACAGGAGAAAGCGATGGCTTGTACGAAATTGATGTTTCCGTGCCCGTCCTCTTTCCAGCACACGAAATCTTTCGCAAGGCCCGGGTCGTTCGGGAAGTATTGATTCTGAATCGTGATCAGCCCTGGATCAAACAGAGTGCGATTCGGGTCAATAATCCCTTCATTAAGCGCCCCGAGGGCGGTGACCATCTTGAAGGAGGATCCGGGCGGATAGCTCGACTGGATCGCCTGATTGGTCAGCGGCTTGCTGGCGTCCTCCGAGAGCTGGCGGAAGTAGTACTCGGGAATGAAGCGGGCCAGGCGGTTGTTCTCGTAGCTCGGAATGGAGACCATCGCCAGGATCTCGCCTGTCTGAGGGTTCATGGCAATCAAGGCACCGATGGTGGTCCGCACGTCGCCGGCGAAGCGATTGAGAAACTCCATCCGGTTCTGCAGGGCGGTCGTCGCGATCGCCTGCAGCCGGGTATCGAGGGTCAGCAGCAAGCTGCTCCCGGGGACCGCCGGGTTGCCTGGTCCGACTTCGTGCAACAGGGAGCCGGCCACGTCTTTTTCGACCAGTTTCAGTCCATTGCTCCCGGCGAGAATATCTTGATAGGCGAATTCAATCCCGCCGTAGCCGACCTTGTCGCGGTCGGGGACGAAGCCCAGGCTTTCCCAGAAATCGACCTCGGCCGCCGGGATCGGTCCCAAATAGCCGATGACGGCCGCGGTCAGCACTCCGGTCGGATATTGGCGCACGGGAACTGCCTCGATCGTCACGCCCGGCATGTCGATCTGCTGCTGGCGCAGCACCCGGGCCGTCGTTTCGTCCATGTCGCAGGCTATTGGCCACGGATCGAACGGCCGGTTCGTGAGTCCCTCCTCAACCAGTTGACGGATCCCTCGTCCGGCGACGCAGGCCGCCGCGGGCGGCCCTTCCTGATCGAGCGGCACTCCGGTGATCTCGGAGAGTCTGAGATAGATCGCTTCGATTTCGGCCTCCGAATCGGGCAGGCTGGCCGGTGTGATATAGACGTTGAAGGACGGGAGATTGCGCACCAGGAGCGATCCATTGGCGTCGTACACCACCCCTCGGGCGGCCGGGATGCTGATCCGGTCGAAGCGGTTGTCATCCGCCAGACTCGAATAGGCCTCTTCCTGCAGGATCTGCAGGTTGAACAACCGGACGACAAACGCCAGCAGCAGGATTCCCATCGCCAGCAAGGTGAGCTGCACACGCCAGGTCGGTACGGTGCTGCGCTGCTGCATCGCCGGTTAGGCGGCTACCTCGGCCGGGGTGAAGAAGCGGCTCAAGGCCTCGGCGGCTTGGGCCGCCGGCAAAGCCAACACCAGGTTGAGAAACAAACTCGGAAGAACGATCCGGTTGACCACCAACGGCAGATCGAATGAGTGCCCCCCAATCCCGAGGCTGGCGAGCTGGGCGGCGTAGAACACGCCGGAGGCCGCAATCACGGCCGCCAGCTGCATGAGCGGATGTACTCCCCAGAAGCGCCCCTCGGAGTACGACACCAGCACAGCGACAAGTACCAGCGCCGCCGAGCTGACGCCCAGCGGGACTTCGGAGAACAGGTCGAGGGCGAATCCACCGACGAATCCAAAAAGCATGGCTTGCCGCCCATGCCCGGCGAGGGCCCAGCCGGTAATGGCAAGCAGGATCAGATCAGGCCGTCCGTCGAGCAGCCGTAAGTGGTTGACCAGGCTGGACTGCAGCACGGCAAGAAATGAGATTCCGGCGAAGCCGAGCAGCAAACTCACGGAGCCGGGACCTGATCGACGGGTCGGAAGTTGGTGATGACCAAAACGATCTCCAGTCCTTCGAATTCAACTGCCGGCTCGAGTACCGCCTGCTGAAAGAGCTCGAAGTCGCGAGTCCGCACGCTCACGATGTGCCCGACCGGGATGTCGGAAGGAAAGACCCCGCCGAGTCCGGAGGTCAACACGAGCTCTCCCTGCGACACCTCGACCTCATGGCTGATTTGCTCGACTTGCAGCTCGCCATTCGCTTGGGCGACCACCAAGCCATCTGCCCGCGAGTTTTGCAGGCGAACGCTAACTGCGGCCTGGGGGTCGGTGATCAGCTGCACCCGGGAGGACGTAGCGTTGACCTCGATGATCCTCCCCACTAGACCGCTCTCGCTTACGACCGGCATCCCGTAGGACAGTCCTCGATCGGATCCGGCGCCAATAGTGATCGACCGCACGAAAGGACTCGGGTCGAGCCCGATCACGCTCGTAGCCACGTAGCTTGTTTCGGGGCTGGTCCGGGCGAAATTCAGAAGTGCCCGCAGGATCACGGCCTCGGAGGCTTCCTCCTGAAGCGTAATGATCTGGTCTTGCAGGGCAGCGTTCTGGGCCTCCAATTCCTCGATGCGAGCCTGTAAGGCAGTGGCCTCCCGCGGAGCGGTGAGGAACTCACGGGCCGCAAAGTAGCGCTGAGAGACCCATTGCTGCCCACCGGCCAGCGGTCGAACAATCGCCTCGCGGGCCGGGCCAAGGTATCCACCCAGATTGAGCACGAACAGGGCCGCTGAAAGTACGATCAGCGCGCTGGCCAGTAGGGTCTTGGAAGATAGCTGGGTCATGTTGCCAGCCGGCCGATCCGGGCCGCGATCAAATCGGTGAGCGGTCGGGGCTGACGAGGAACGGACGGTTGATCTCCAGGTTCTCCAGAATCAACCCGGCCCCCCGTGCGACGCAGGTCATCGGGTCCTCCGCCAGCCAGACCCGCATGTTGAGCTCCTCGGACAGCCGGAGATCCAATCCCTTGAGCTGGGAGCCGCCTCCGGCCATGCAGATCCCAACCTCCATCAGGTCGGCGATGATCTCCGGGGGGATCTCATCGAGTGCGTCTTTCAGGGTGTCCAGGATGATCTTCACCGAGCCGGAAAGCGCCTCCCGGATTTCGATCGAGGAGAGCTCCACCGCTTCCGGCAGCCCGCTCACCAGATTCCGCCCGCGTACAGTCATGGTCTGCTCGTCTTTGATCGGCGAGGCCGAGCCCATGCTGATCTTGACCCGCTCGGCCATCCGTTCTCCAATAAGCAAGTTGTGCTTGTTCCGGACATAGCTGACGATGTCCTGGTCCATCTCATCGCCGGCAACCCGCAAGGAGCGCGAAACGACGATCCCACCTAGCGAATAGACCGCGACTTCGGTTGTCCCGCCTCCGATATCCACGATCATCGACCCGCCTATTTCTCCAATCGGCAGTCCGGCTCCGAGCGCCGCGGCTGTCGGCTCCTCGATCAGGTAGGTCTCCCGGGCCCCGGCAGCCATCGTGGCATCGAAAACGGCACGCCTCTCGACCTCGGTGGCTCCGCTCGGGATGCCGACCACCACCCGCGGCCGGGGGACCGGGGCGATGCTCTGTTCGTGCGCCTTGCCGATGAAGTACTCCAGCATCGCCTCTGTGATGTCGAACTCCGAGATCACGCCGTCTCTCAGGGGCCGCAAGGCGATGACGTTGGCCGGGGTTCTGCCGACCATCTCTTTGGCCTCTGCTCCGATAAAGAGCGGGCGCTTCGACCGCTTTTCGATTGCCACCCAAGAGGGTTCGTTGAGGACGATCCCCTTACCGCGAACGTGGACGAGGGTGTTCGCGGTTCCGAGATCTATTCCGATATCAAGGGAAAACAGGCCAAGCAGCCAGTTAAGGGGATTGAACGCCAAGGGTTGCTCCCCTCCGGCTGGAGGGCGAGCGGCATTATACCATGGGGCATCCACAGGCCAGTTTCTTGGGTCCTTATGTTAGGAAAATGGCCATCTCTGGACCAGTATAATCAGCGCTCCCATGGACCTTACTCGGCGGGTCGGCGACTACGTCGACCGTGAGGCGCTGCTCGAACCCAGGCAGCGCCTTGTCGTCGGTGTCTCTGGAGGGGCAGATAGCCTCTGCCTGATGGACAGCCTGCACCGGCTTGGATACCGCCTGGTGGTCGCCCACTTCGACCACCGGCTGCGGCCGGAAAGCCGCGCCGAGGCGGAGACCGTTCGGGAGGTCGCCGCGGCCTACGGCCTCCCGGCTGTCATCGGTTCGATGGAGCCCCCCGCGAAGTCACGAACTTCGGAGCAGACGGCTCGGGTCGAACGTTATCGCTTTTTGGCCCAAGTTGCGCGACGGCGACGAATCCGAACCCTGGCTGTCGGACACACCGCGGACGATCAGGTGGAGACGGTGCTCATGCACTTGCTGCGGGGTGCCGGGCCATCCGGGCTGCGGGGAATGCTGCCGCGAACACCGCTGGATGCTTGGATCGGGGCGATCGAAGCGCCCGGGCTGACGGTCATCCGCCCGCTGCTCGAGTTGAAGCGGTCGCAGACCGCCGCACACTGCGCGGCTCATGGCCTGTCACCGCTGCAGGATCCGAGCAACCGGGATCTCAGATTCTTCCGCAATCGATTGCGGCACGAGCTGATCCCGCAATTGAGGGGATACAGTCCGGGCATTGAGGACGCCCTGCTGCGGACCGCCAGGCTGATGGCCGCGGAAACCGAGCTGGTGGATGAGCTCGTCGAATCCAACTGGGGCCGCTGGGTGCGGGAGTACGGTTCGGAGGCCCTCGCCTTGGATCGAGACCGCCTGCTTGGCGCACCGCTGGCGCTCCAGCGAGCGGCACTGCGGAGGGCGATCCAGACTCTCCGGCCGGATCTCCGGGACATCGGCTTCGAGGCGATCGAGCGGGGTCTTCGGAGCCTTCACGATCGCAGTCGCCAGACCCTGATTGGCCAGCTTGAATTGCTCCCGGTTCGCGATGATCTGATTCTCAAGTCAATCGCGGCGCCGCTCACATTTCCCGACCTCCCGCAGCTCAGGACCCCGTCGGTGCGACGGCTTCGGATCCCAGGATCGGTCAGGCTGGCAAACAACTGGGGGCTCGAATTACGGTCCGTCCGGCGGGGCCGGCAGGGGGGCCGGCGAACTGGGCGAGTGAGGTTCGACCTCGACCGACTGCCTGATCCGCTGGTGCTCAGGCCACCTCGGCCCGCCGACCGGCTGCAGCCGATTGGCATGCGCGGCACCCTCAAACTTGCGGATCTGTTCATCAATCGTAAGATTCCCAGGCAAGCCCGGGCGCTCTGGCCGGTGCTCGCAAGCGGGGAAGACCTGATTTGGATCCCGGAATTGCATCGGTCTCGGATCGCAGCTCCCTCGTCCAAATCCAGGCGGCTGCTGGAGCTTAGCCTGGTGCGGCCCGCCGGATGACCCGCGCCGGCCGGCTATGGTAAACTGCACCCACTCTTTGGTTCCCAACGCGAAGCCTCAGTGAGTTCTTCGAAAACTGAGACAGAGCGCGTGTCTGCGAGCATGGCCCACTACCTTGGGGGCCTGTATCGGCTCGGCGGGCATGACTCCTTCATCTCTTCCTCGGCGGTCGCCAACGAAGTCGAAGTCACTCCACCGGCAGCCACCCGCATGTTTGGGCGGCTGGAAGCGGTTGGACTGGTGGAGCGGGAGCCCTACCGCGGCGTGCGCTTGACGCGGCGTGGCTCGCTGGAAGCCCTGCGCGAGATCCGGTCCCATCGCCTCAGCGAAGCGTTCTTGGTCCGGGTAATGGGATATGGTTGGCATGAGGCTCACGATCTGGCCGACCACCTGGCCGAGATCGGGGATGACGATTTTATTGATCGGATGGAGGCCAAGGCCGGTTTTCCGCGCCGCTGCCCGCACGGCGAGCCAATTCCGAGCCGGGATGGCAAGCTGGCGGCTCTCAACGATCTGCCGCTGACCGATCTGGCTCAGGGCGAGCATGGAACGATCAGCCGAGTTCGGATCCGGGACTCGGAGAAACTCGAATACCTCGCCAAGGAGGGACTGCTCCCGGAGGCCGGGTTCCGGGTGGAGGCAAAAGCCCCCTTTGGCGGCCCGATCCGATTGCGGCTTGGGAATCGCGAAGTGGTGCTGGGCGCGGAAATCGCCGGCAAGCTCTGGGTGGAGCGCCAGGCCGCGGGGTAGCTTCGCTTGACGGTCGAGCCGTCGTTTGCTAGAATCCCGGCCTGAAGACAACTTAATAGCGGGAGATAGCGGCTGAGTCTCGGCTCGAGGGCCGAGATTACGAGGAGGAGGTTCCCCGCCGCACGGTGGGGTTAACCCCGGGAGACCGGGGGAAGATCGAGCGTTCAGCGGATGCCTCTGAGGCCTGCCACAGGCTTCGCTCTCCCCTCCAACCGACTTTCGGAACAAAACCGTCCGGTGACGGATGGGACAACCTCCGGAGTTGTGGCCAGATCCAAACGGATCTGACGGAATCCGGAGGGCCAGCTTGGTCTGCTTGTCAGCTCGGCACGCCCTGCGTGCCGCCTTTGTTTATGGATGGGACGGGATCTCGTGAAGTACGAGAGATACCGCATCCCAACCGCTCCGGCCCCCAACATCGCAAAGCATCCTAGTCGCTTCAAGGTTCGGATCAGCCGCATCCAGCTGGTTCGACTCCTGCTGCGCGAGTTGATTCGGTACCGCGGCGACCTTCCGCTCGTCCTCAGTCGCCCGTGCGTGTACGGAGTATTTTCCGGCCCGGTCGGCGGGTTCTTGCCCAGGGAGCAATTGTGCGTCGGCTGTCTGCGCTGCACGGTCGAACATCCAAAGATCGTACAGATCTTGCCCAATCCAGCTCACGCCAAACTTGGCGACTCTTACTTCGACTCAGATAAGGTGGCGACCGTTCTTTATGAGGCCACGACCGGACGAGTGCCGGTCCGCGGGGCCGGATATGGTGGCGGATTCGGCGGCTCCGGGTGGGACGCGATGTGGACCGACATGTCCGAAATCGTCCGGCCGACTCGGGACGGGATCCATGGACGGGAGACCATCTCGACTGCGGTGGACATCGGCCGGATCCCACGCGCCTTGCAGTTCGACCTGGCCGGCGATCTGATCCACCCCCTCCCGCCGCTGGTCACTTTGCCGATTCCAATCCTATTCGATTGGATACCCGATCTGTCGGAGGAGTGGACGGCGCTTCGGGCGTTGCGCGACGCGGCGGGCACCCTCCAGACCCTGATGTTGGAGCCGGTCGACCGGGCGTTGCAGCAGGAGGGGGCCAGTGCTCCGCTGGTCAGGCCCGCGGAGTTGGATCGGTTGTTTGAGGGGCGGCGGGCTTTTCCGCTGATCGAGCTGGACGGTTGGGATCCCTCCGCCTACCAGCGTCTGCGTTCCGAACTTCCTGACTCGATAGTCGCGGTTCGACTGCCGCTGGGGCAATCCCCGTTGGACCTCGCGGCTCACGGGGTGGGCGTGTTCCATCTGGCCGCCGATTATCACGGGCATGGCACCGATCGTTTCGCGCTGTCCGCGATCCGTGAATCTCACGAGCAGTTGGTCCGGGCCGGCCTGCGGGAGCAGGTCACGCTGATCGGGAGCGGCGGGATCACCGCTGCAGAGCACGTCCCCAAGGCTATCATCGCCGGTTTGGACGTAGTGGCGCTGGATACCGCACTCTTGGTCGCCTGGCAGGCTCGAATCGTCGGCGAAATGCGACGACCCGGGGGCGGGGGATTTCAGCTGCCGGCCTTTGAAGCAAGCTGGGGCACCCAGCGAATTGTCAACCTGATTGCTTCCTGGCGTGACCAGTTGCTCGAAGTGCTGGGTGCCATGGGCTTGCGTGAACTGCGCCGCCTGCGCGGCGAGCTGGGCCGGGCGATGTTTCAAGCCGACTTGGAGCAGGAAGCCTTCGCCGGCATCGAGGGGTTCGAGCATGCCGGGCGCTGAATTGTTCGAACGGACCACCGCGAAGCACACCGAAGGCCTGCGGCACGGGTTCGCCCATTGGCCACGGGCCGCCGAGCCGCCGCCGGCCCTGGGCGATCGGCGGTGGACCGAGGATCTGATCCTTTCGACCTGGCTCCAGGCCGAAGGTCAGGATCCCGGCGGCCGCGAGCATCGGGTCGGGCGCTCGGGTGGCGGGTTCGACTCGCTGCAGCTAGTGTCCTTGCCGGAGCGCGATTGGCTGCCAGCCGGTGCGGTCATTGACACCTCCCTGGAACTCAATCGCCGACCCTACGACCCAAAGATCCGAATCCCGATCCCGTGGTACGGGGCCGGGATGTCCTATGGCTCGGTCAGCGAGCAGGTGATGTTATCGCGGGCCATGGCGGCCGAGCGCTGGGACACCTTCACCTCAACCGGGGAGGGTGGCTATCCGGCTTCCCTGATCCCCTACCGCCGGCACGTCATCACCCAGATCGCAACCGGGCTCTTTGGCGTCCGGGAGGAAACGATCCAGCGGGCCCGGATCGTCGAATTCAAGTATGCCCAGGGCGCCAAACCCGGTCTCGGAGGGCATCTCCTGGGCGACAAGACGACCGTAGCCGTTGCCCGGATGCGCGAATCGCTGCCCTGGGTCAGCCTGTTCTCACCCTTCCCATTCCACAGCGTGTATTCGGTGGAAGATCATCGCAAGCATGTCGATTGGGTGAAGACGGTCAATCCCGACGCGCTGATTGTGGTGAAAGTTTCTACCCCTACCGATATTGATATGGTTGCGGTAGGGAGCTACTACGCCGGCGCCCACATCCTGCAGGTGGACGGGTCGTATGGCGGCACCGGCGCCGCTCCCGAAATCGCCAAGAAGAACATCGCCATGCCGGTGGAGTTTGCGATTCCCAAAGTGCACCGCTATCTGTTGGCCGAAGGCGTGCGCGACGCGATCGTTGTGCTCGCCAGCGGCGGGTTGCGAACCGCCGACGACATCGCCAAGGCGATCGCGCTGGGGGCCGACGGAGCGGTCTTGGGCACGGCGGAACTGGTGGCGATCGGCTGCACCCGCTGCAAGAACTGCGAACGCGGTCGGGGATGCCCCTTTGGCCTGACCACGACCGATCCCGAGCTTTCCCTGCTCATCGATCCGTCGTGGGGCGCAGAGCGGATCAGCAATCTGTATGGGGCGTTTCAAACCCGCCTGCGCGAAATCCTGCGGCAGTTGGGGCTGAGCCAAATCGGGGCGCTGCGCGGGCGGACAGATCTGCTGCGCTACTCGCGGCAAGCGGAGGGATAGATGGCCAAGCCTAACTCAACGGAGGTTCGTGCCGCTGAACGAATCCTGCACGCCCGCGCCGGACTCATGAGCCCGCCTGACTCCCCGCGAGCTGCGCGCAAGGCAGAGGCTGAGGGCGGGTGCGGCGTCATCGGAATCGCCAGCAGCGTTCCGATCGAGGGGCGCCATCTGCTGCAGTCGTTGGTCCAGATGCGCAACCGGGGCAATGGGAAAGGCGGCGGGGCGGCGCTGGCGGGGCTGGACCCCGGCGAATTTGGAGTCAGTTCGAAACAACTGACCGACTATTATCTGCTGGCAGTGGCGTATCTTGCCGAAGGCGCTCGAGCGAAAGTCGAAGCGGAGCGGATCGAGCCCATGTTTCAAGTCGAGCATATCCATCCCCTTCCACTGATCGCCAGCCTCGACCCGCCGGCACCCAAGGTCGTGGCCTATTTCGTTCGACCGAAGGGGAGTCGGCTGGACGAGTTTGCCGAGCTCGGCAAGCTGCGCGGAATCGATCGGGCGACTCTCGAAGATGAATTCGTGTATCAGAACAGCTTCAAGCTGAACAGCAGCTACTATGCCTCGCTGGGTGAGAAGCGAGCCTTCGTACTCTCCCACGGCAAAGACCTGCTGGCCCTCAAACTGGTGGGGTATGGCGAGGATGTGTTTCATGCATACGGGCTCGAGAATCTGCGGGCCCATGTGTGGATCGGTCACCACCGCTACCCAACCAAGGGTCGGGTGTGGCACCCGGGTGGGGCCCATCCTTTTGTCGGTCTGCACGAGGCGCTGGTCCACAACGGGGACTTCGCCAACTACGCTTCGGTGTCAGCTTACCTGGCCCAGAACAATATCCGTCCATTGTTCCTAACCGACACGGAAGTCTCGGTGCTGATGTTCGACCTGCTGCACCGAACCTTTGGCTACCCGCTTGAGTACGTGATCGAGGCTCTCGCCCCGACCACCGAGCGAGACTTCGCCCTGTTGCCCGAGCACAAGCGCCAGATCTATCGCTGGATCCAGGCCGCCCACATGCATGGCTCACCCGACGGGCCCTGGTTTTTCTTGCTCGCTCAGACCGCGCCGAACGGATCGATCGGGCGGGAGGCCCGTTTGATAGGAATCACCGACACCAGCATGCTCCGCCCGCAAGTCTTCGCTCTGCAGCAGGGCGCGGCCGGCCAGCCTTCGATCGGGTTTGCGGCCTCCGAGAAACAAGCCATCGATGCGGCGCTCGAGAGCCTGGCCGGCTCGGACTCGCGATTCGGGACTCGAGCAGACCTGGTCTGGAACGCCCGAGGCGGGAGCCATACCGACGGCGGTGCGTTCGTATTCAGCGTGGTGCGGGGAGCAGGCGACGAAGCCGATCTGCGCTGCGTTGACAAGTTCGGCCGCCAAATCAAGATCGGGGACTCCACGGTTCCCTATCGAGGGGCGGCCGAGTTCTTTCCGGAGGATCGGTCTCCGATCGAGGTGGCCGGCACTGCAGACTCTCTCTTCCGCGAGGCTACCCAAGCTTTGCCCGGCTGGAGCTACCGGCAGTTTCAGGCGTTCCTCCTTCAGCTCACCAGCAGCTCGCTCGAATTCGGCCTCCAATTGGAGCTGCTCAGCCTGCTGCTTGACCGGCGCTATCCCACCGGATCGTTGCGCCGGAGCTCGGTGCTGTCAATCATCGACGGCGCCCTCGGGAACTGGACCCGGGCGGTCGCGAACCTGCCGGGGACCGAGTTCGTCTACTACGAAAAGGGGGCCTCGCTGCCCCCACTTGGCGGGGAGGGGCAGGCGGCGGTCCTCCTGGCCCGCGGTTTTGCGGCCCAGGGGAAGGATTCATTGGCGCTGCAGCTTCGAGCGTTGGTCGACCGGGGCTTTCGCCGGATCATCGTAATGGGTGCCAGCGGCCAGCGGTTCCTTGGCGCAGGGTTGGGGGCCACGACCGAAGGGCTCATGATTGAGGTCTTCGGTTCTTCCGGAGATTACCTGGCGTCCGGGATTGACGGGGCCGAGCTGGTGGTGCATGGCTCCGGCCAGGATCAGCTGGCGCAGATTATGAAGCGCGGGCGGTTGGTGGTCCATGGGGACGTTGGACAGACGTTCATGTACGGTGCCAAAGGGGGCGAAGCCTTTGTGATGGGGAATGCCGCCGGGCGCCCGCTGATCAATGCGGTCGGGAGGCCGCGGGTCGTCATCAACGGAACCTGCCTGGATTACCTGGCAGAATCCTTCATGGCCGGAGATCCGTTGGATGGAGGGGGCTTCGTGGTGCTGAATGGGATCGCTTTCGACTCGGAGGGGAGGGTGGTCGAGCTCGATTCGCCGTATCCAGGCAGCAATCTGTTTTCCCTGGCCTCCGGTGGGGCGATCTTCGTTCGGGACCCCGATCGGCAGCTCACGGATGATCAACTCAACGGCGGGAAGTTTGCCGAGTTCCGGCCGGAGTACTGGGAACTGGTCCGCCCGATGTTAGAGGCGAATGAGCGGCTGTTCGGAATCTCCGTCGGCCGCTTGCTTAAGCGCTACGGGCAGCAAGCGGCCCCAGCCGATGTGTACCGGGCGATCGTGCCGGCCGGCCATAAGGCCCTACAGCCGGAGCAGGCCTGGGTGGCCCATTGAGCGGGCGGGAAGAGGGATTGGGCCCGCGGAGAAGCGCACCAACGACCGCTTGACTGGAGGTTCCGATGGAGGTATCCTTAGTGAAGGAATTCACAAACAGCTGGCCATGACATTCGCAGCAGAGAAGATCATCGCTCAGGCGATCGAGGACGGGCTATTCGACAATCTTCCGGGGCAGGGTCGTCCCTTGCCAATCGAGCATAACCCTCACAGCGATCCGTCGCTTGCAGCCGCGTACCGCCTGTTGCAGAACCACGGCTTCAGTCTCCCTTGGATCGAGGCCGGGAAGCGCATCGCGGCCGACCTGGAAGTTGCCAGGACCCGCCTCCGTCAACGGAGAGGCTGGATCTTGCGGCGGGGGGTCCCACTGTCAGGCTCGATCGGCTGGCGGGAAACGGTCGCTGACTTCCGGACTTCGGTTGCGGAGCTCAACCGGAGAATAATTCAGTTGAACCTCACGGTCCCGCTACCGCGGTTTCAACGCCGCTGGATCGACGCCGAGGCCGAGCTCGCCGAGCTGGCCTGAGGCTGCTCCGGGTCCGACCGGAGTTCACGTTCCCGATTGAGCAGCGCCTCGAAGGAACGGATCGCTACCTCCACCATGTCCGGGCTTGGAGGCCGGGTCGTAAGTCGCTGCAGCGCCAGATTGGGCCAGGTTAGGATTCTGCCAAGCCAACGATCGGCCAGGCGGGCGGTCAGTCGGACGTACTCGTAGGCGAGGGAGGCCAGCAGCGGGATCGCCAGCAGTCGGGTCAGCAGCCGGGCACCCAGACTCATCGGCCCCAGTAGGGTAAACAGCACGACCGAGAGCAGGGCCACCGTCAGGAGGAAGGCCGTCCCGCAGCGGGGGTGCTCTTTCGGATAGCGGGCGACGGCTTGCGCGCTCAGGGTCTCACCGGCCTCGAAGGCGTGGATCGTCATGTGCTCCGCGGCGTGGTAGGAAAACACCCGGCGGATCTCCGGTACCCGACCAATGCTCCAGATGTATCCAATCAGCAGCGCCAGCCGCAGAATTCCCTCTACAACGTTGGTCGTCAAGCTGCCCAATCCGAGTAAGTTCTGCAGCAGATGGGCTGCCCCCACCGGCAGCAGTAAGAAGCCGGCCGCCCCAACGAACAGCGAACCCAGCAAAGAGAGGGTCAACGAGGCGCCCTCGATCCGCTCTGATTCCTTGAGCGCCTGGGCATTCGCCGAGAAAGTGAGCGACCGGATCCCCAGGGACAATGCGTCCCAGAGCACCAACAGTCCCCTCAGGAACGGGACCCGATTCCAGCGGGCGCGATGCAGCCGACCGAGCGGCCAGGTCTGCACCAGGATGGATTGATCCGGAGATCGCACCGCGATGCTGTAGGCTCGGGTGCCGCGCATCATCACCCCTTCGATCACGGCCTGCCCGCCGTAGGTCGATCGGGGGGCGGTGTCGTCGCCCATCCTCAGGCGGGAAGGGCGGCCTGGAAACGGATCAGGGTGTCGATGCCGCGGTAGAAGTTGGGGAGGTGGAACTTCTCGTTAGGGGCATGCAGGTTGTCATCCGGCAGCCCAAAGCCGAGCAGCAAGCTCTTGACTCCGAGCAGCTCCTGAATCATCCCAACCACCGGAACCGTGCCGCCCTCCCGTTTGTAGACTGCCGGCTTCCCCCAAGCCGCTTCCAGCGCTCGGGCAGCGGTACTTACCTCCGAGGAGTTACGCTCGATGATCCCCGGTACCGCGCCGGCCAACTGCTCGACTTCCCAAGTCACGGTGGGAGGCGCAAATCGGCGCAGGTAGGCGATTAGAGATTCATGGACCTGCTCCGGCCGCTGGTCCGGCACGAGCCGGGTGGAGATTTTCGCCATGGCCTTGGCCGGGAGCACGGTCTTCGAACCGACGCCGGTGAATCCGCTGAGCAGCCCGTTGACGTCGAGGGTCGGGCGGGAGGTCGCCCGCTCGGTTGCTGTGAATCCTGCTTCGCCCGCTAGCGCCTTGGTGGCCGATTGCTCCATCCACCAGGCGTCGTCTTGAGGAAGCTTCGCCAGATCTGCCCGATCAGCTTCGGTCAGCGGCCGGACCTGATCGTAAAAGCCGGGCAGGGTTACTCTCCCCGCCTGGTCGTGCATTCCCGCAATTAGGCGGACCAGTACGTTGGCCGGGTTCTCCACCGCGCCGCCGAAGATGCCGGAATGCAAGTCGCCCGCAGGCCCCTGGATCCGGATTTCGAAGTAGGCCAGGCCTCGAAGGGCCACGGTGAGAGACGGGACGTCCGGTCCGAGCACGCCCGCGTCGAGATTGAGGCAGAAGTCGCAGGTGAGCTTGCTGCGATTCTGCTCGATGAAGCCGGCCAGGCTTGGCGAGCCGATCTCCTCCTCGCCCTCGATCATGAACTTCAGATTGAGCGGGAGGCCGGAGGTCTTGACCAGCGCCTCCACGGCCTTAAGTTGTGCAACGATCTGGCCCTTCATGTCGGAGGCGCCCCGAGAGAAGAGATCCTCGCCGCGGATGGCCGGCTCAAACGGGGGGCTCTTCCACAGGTTGAGCGGGTCGACCGGTTGAACATCATAGTGGCCATATACCAGCACGGTCGGAGCGGGGTCCTTGGCCTGCAGCCACTCCCCATAGACGACCGGGTGCCCTGCGGTCGGCATCACCTCCACAGCCTTCAACCCCAAACCGCGGAGCTCGGCCGCCACCCAATCCGCTGCCCGCACCAGATCGGGTTTGTGCTCTGGCAATGTCGAGATCGAGGGTATCCGGAGGAACTCCATCAGATCTTCAAGCGCTTCACCCCGCCGTTGCTGGGCGTAGTCAAGGGCGGATTGCGGGTCGTGCATCTGACCTCCTTGGATTGGTGGAACGATCGCGGGGAAAACTGAGCAAACCTGGAGCTCGTTGAGATTGTAACGCGGAATGGGCGTCGCCTTCGATTCGCAGCTATGGTACGCTTGAGCCCGAATTGGGCTCGCAATGGCTGACAAGCCGCTTGAGCTTGCCCGCGACCTGCGGGTGCACGACGACATCATTGGAACCATCGGCAACACGCCGATGGTCCGCCTTTCGCGGGTGACCAGCGGCCTGCGCTGCCGCATTTTCGCCAAACTCGAGTTCTTCAATCCCGGCGGTTCAGTCAAGGATCGGATTGCACTCCGGATCCTGGAGGCGTACGAGCAGGCCGGAAAGCTGCGCCCGGGCGGGACGGTGGTCGAAGCCACGTCGGGAAATACCGGGGTCGGGCTGGCAATTGCCTGCGCACTCAAGGGGTACCAGGCCATCTTCGTCATGCCCGACAAGATGAGCCAGGAGAAGATCCAACTGCTGCGGGCGTTCGGGGCGCGGGTGGTAATCGCGCCTACCGCAGTTGCGCCTGAAGATCCCCGCTCCTACTACTCGGTAGCCCGGCGGCTGGTAGCCGAGATTCCCAACTCGGTGCTGGCCGACCAGTACCACAATCCGGTCAACCCTGAGAGCCACTACCTCACAACCGCGCCGGAGATCTGGCACCAGACCGGCGGAGAGGTCACCGACATCGTTGTCGGAATGGGAACCGGGGGCACAATTACCGGGATTGCCCAGTACATGCGGGAAGAGGGACGCGACGTTCGAATCGTGGGTGTCGATCCGATCGGCTCGCTGCTTTATGATGCGTGGCGGGCGGGCGGGAACGCCGTGGGGTTGGAGGCGATCACCTACAAGGTCGAAGGGATTGGCGAGGACTTTGTTCCCTCGACCCTGGACCTGAGCCTGGTTGACGACGTTGTTCAGGTGGACGATGCCGAGGCCTTCCGGTGGACCCGGCGCTTGGTCAGGGAAGAAGGCATCTTCTGTGGCGGCTCCTCGGGCGCGGCCATGGCGGGAGCGGTCAAGGCCGCCCGAGATCTCGGACCGGAGCGACTGATGGTGGTGATCTTTCCGGACTCCGGCTCCCGCTACCTCTCCAAGGTCTTCAGCGACGATTGGATGCGAGAGCACGGGTTCCTGGAGCCCGACCGCCGGCTCATTACGGTCGGAGAGGTCAGCCGGGCCCGGGGCTTGCCTTCATTGGTGACCGCCTCGCCGGATGACCCGCTGCTCGACGTGATCGGCCGGATGCGCCAGCACGCGGTGTCACAAATCCCAGTCGTGGACACGGTAGGCCGCTTGACCGGTTTGGTCACCGAAGTCATGCTGTTGGACCACATGCTGGCCACCGATTCCGATCGGCTGCCGGCGATGAGCATCGGCCCGATGGTGAACGCCGAGGTCGCCACCGCCGCGGAAGGCGACCCGTTGGAAGAGGCTTTGCCCAGGCTGGTGGCCAGCAAGGTAGTAGTCCTGGTCGATTCGGATCGCCGGCCGACCGGAATCTTGACGGTCATTGATGCCCTCGACTACATGGCCTCCCGAGATAGCCGGTGAATCAGCTTCCCGAACTGCCGGAGCTTCAGATCGTTCCCACCGACTCGCTTCATCCCCACGAAGAGATCGAGCCCGGGCGGGCGCGGGGCCTGATCCGCTCGCTGCAGACCGAGGGGTTCTTGAAGAATCCGCCGGTCGTGCTGCAGATTCCAGAGGTCCCCGAGCGCTACGTTGTGCTGGACGGAGCGAATCGGACGACGGCTTTCAAACAAATGGGATTCCCCCACATCTTGGTGCAAATCGCCAGGAGCGGGGTGGAGGTCATGAGTTGGAACCATGTCCTGCGGGGCGAAAGTCCAGCCCCTCTGCTGGAGGCCATTCGAGGTCTGGAAGCCGCCCGGCTCACCCCAACCGACTCGCAGCGGGCGCCGGCTGCCTTACAGGCCAGGCAGTCGCTGATGTATTTGGTCGTCCCGGGCGGAGAGGTCTGGCAGCTCGAGAGCCCCCAGCAGCAGCTCAGGGAGCGGGTAGATTTACTGGGGAAGGTGGTCAAGTTGAGTGAGCACAATTACCGCCGGGAACGGACCGGCGCCGAGGATTTGGATGGTCTGGTGAAGCTATACCCAGACCTGAGCTGCCTGCTGGTCTATCCTCGGTTCGAAGTCAAAGACGTCATCGAGGTCGCGGCGAAGGGGGGGTTGTTCCCCAGTGGAACAACCCGGTTCTTGATCTCTCCCCGGGCCCTGCGGGTCAATTTCCCCTTAGCGACCCTGGCCGATCGCTCCCCGCTGGAGAGCAAACGCCTGGTATTGGAGGAATGGATCCGGGAGCGGATGGAACACCGGCGGGTTCGGTATTACGCCGAGTCCACGTTCCTCTTTGACGAGTAGTTAAGCGCTGGCCGCCATCGCCTGATCCAGATCGGCGATCAAGTCTTCAACCGATTCCAAGCCAACCGACAACCGAATCAGCGCTGGATCGATGGCCAGCGGTGTCCCAGCGGTCGAGGCGTGAGTCATTGCGGCCGGCACCTCGATTAAGGACTCAACGCTGCCTAGCGATTCGGCGAGGCTGAACAGCCTGGTGGCCTCGGCAAACCGGACGGCCGCACCGCCGCCGGCCCTCATCACGAAGGACACCATTCCTCCCGGCTTGTGCATCTGCCGGCTAGCCACTTCGGCCTGTGCGGCATCGGCAAGTCCGGGATAGTACACGGCAGCCACCCCTTTCATCTGCCTCAGATGATCGGCGATCCTTCGGGCGCTCGCGCAGTGTCTGTCCATCCGCACCGCCAGGGTCTTGATTCCACGCAGGACTAGATAGCAGTCGAAGGGGCCAGGGATCGCCCCAATGCTGTTCTGGAGAACCCGCAGCCGGCCGGCGGTCTGCTCATCCCGGCAAACAAGAGCTCCCCCGACCACGTCTGAGTGTCCGCCGAGGTACTTAGTGGTCGAGTGATGCACCAGATCTGCCCCAAGCTGAAGCGGTCGCTGCAAGTAGGGAGTCGCGAAGGTATTGTCCACCGCGACTAAAACCCTGGGGCGGGCGCGCTTGGCCAGCCGCGCAATCTCGGCAATGTCACACAGCCGGAGCAGCGGGTTAGTCGGGCTTTCGAGCCAGATGAGCCGGGTTTCCTCCCGCAGCTGGGAGACAAATTCCACCGGGTTGGCGGGCGAGGCGTAGCTGAAAGACAGGCCCAATTTCGCATAGACAGTCTCGAACAGCCGGTATGTGCCACCGTACAGGTCATCTGCCGCCAGGACATGCTCTCCCGGCTGGAGCAGGTGGACGACGGCGTCGATGGCTGCCATCCCCGAAGCGAACGCCAGGCCGGTCGCCCCGCCTTCTAGCGCGGCCAGACAGCGTTCCAAGGCGGCCCGGGTTGGATTATCTGTCCGCGAGTACTCGAAGCCGCGGTGGCGGCCGACCCCGTCCTGGCGGTAGGTGGAGGTCTGATAGATGGGCGTCATAATTGCCCCGGTAGTTGGATCGGGCGCTTGGCCCGCGTGGATCACGAGCGTTTCGAATTCCGGCATGGCGTTCTCCCAGCTGCAATTCTACAGTGATGCGCATCGACCGCATGGCACGGCGAGCTTCGCATAGCCACAAATGGAGTGCTAGTCTCGCATGGGAAAAAGGTCCTATCGGCCGCCAAGGAGCCGCTTTGGACCCGAGGTATATAATCCGCCTAGGCCCGCCGTGGGTCGACATGGGGGCGGGCCGAAATGGAGATCGAATTCCTCGATCCGGCGGAGGCGCCCTTGCCGCCGGATCAAATGTCCTTCCGGTCAGTAGAGGTCGAGCCCCACTCCGACGGCCAGCGGCTGAAGGTCTCGCTCCAGGTCGCACCCTTCCAAGTCCGGCCGTCGATCGACCTCACCGTGACGAACGAGCACGGGAAGGTCGTCGCTTCCAGCAGTATCGTCGAGGCAACCGAGACCAAAATGTCGGTAACGCTGCATCTGCGCGATCGTTCATCCGAACCGCGCCATCGGCTGACCGCTCAACTTGTCTACCCAGATCGTGATCCGGTAGACGAGCGCATCCTCGAATTCGCGCTCCCCGGTCCCGATTCTTCTGAAGCCGGCTGAGGTTGGGATGGCATCCAGAGACCCTCTGATCCGGCATGCCGTCGCACCCCCCGCCTTCGACGAGCGGACCAGCCTGCATCGGGAGCGGCTGGTCGACGCGATCCACGCCAATATCCCCCGTAAGCTCATCGCGATCGCTGCTCCGGCCGGGTATGGGAAGACCACCCTGCTGGCCGACTTCGGCGCCAATACCGAATTGACCGTGTGTTGGGCCCGGTTGTCCCAGGCCGATTGGGACATCATGCGGTTTTCCCAAGTGCTGGCAGCCTCGCTGCAAGGTCATTTCCGTCGGCTCAAGGGGCAGCCTGATTTGGCTGCCTTGGCGACGGCCTCGCCGGAGGCGGTCGCCCTGGCGTTCACGGCTGCCATCAGCGACAACATCACCGAGGCCTTTGTAATTGCGCTCGACGATGTCCACCTGCTCAATCAGTCCAAACCGGCCCTCGCCTTCCTTGACCGATTCCTTCAGGAACTTCCGGAGCAGGTCACGGTAATCGCCGCCGGGCGGGAGGTGCCGGAAGTTTCGCTCGCCCGCTTGATGGCGGAACGCGACCTGGCGGGATTTGGCCCGCAGGATCTGGCGCTGACCCGAGAGGAACTGATCGACCTGACCCAGCGACAGCGCAGCACTCCGCTGAACGACTTCGAAATCGACCGACTGCTGGAGGAGAGCCGGGGGTGGGTGACCGGGATCGTGATGTCTGGCACGGTGGCGGACCGTGGCCTGGGTTCCCTGGTGAACGCCGGCCGCCCGATGATGTTCGAGTACTTGGCGTCGGTCGTGCTCAATCAGCAGCCGGACGAACTGCGGCGCTTCGCACTGGACGCGGCGGTGCTGCCGATCATGACCGAGGAGGCCTGTAATCTGGTCTTGGCCCGCGACGACAGCAAGCGTCTGCTAGGCCAGCTTGCTCGAAGGGCGCTCTTTGTCACGGCCTCTGAAGGGACCCTCCGAACCTACGAGTTCCACCCACTCTTCAGGGAATTCCTGCTGTCCTCCCTGCAAGGTGCCGATCCAAAGCGGATCGTAGACCTGCGCAGACGGGCCGCCAATTATCATCTGGCCAAGGGGTCCTTGGAGCAGGCGGTCGATCTGCTGTTCGAGGCCGGCTCGATTCGCCAGGCGGGCAATACGGCCGAGCGTTTCGCCCGGGAACTCTTTGAGAGCGGGCGGGTCCAGACCATCGAGCGGTGGGTTGAGCGATTCCGGGAAGCGAAGGTAGTTGTACCCAGCCTGACCCTGGAGTTGGCCAACTCGGTCAGAAACCGGGGAGACCTGTCCGCCGCCCAAGTGTTGCTCGATGAAGCGGAGCAGGCGATCAGCCCACAGTCGGCCCGAGACCTACAGGCCCGATTCGAGATCGCCCGCGGGTATCTCTGGTGGCAGCAAGGCAAGCATGACAAGGCGCTCGAGGCAGCGGACCGGGTCGATCGGCTGTTCGCAAGGCGAGCCAATCGGCGCTATCAGGGAATTGGGAAGAACATTCGGGCCCTCGCCCTGGCGCACGGCAGGAGCGAATTTGCGACGGCCGAGCAATTGCTGAATGAAGCCGCCGATCTGCTCGCTCACAGTGACTATGAGTTTGGCGTCTGGACGGTGCTGATCGATCTGATCTTGATTCAAGACGCCCAGGGGAAATCCCGCGAGGCCAACGGGACCCGGGAGCGGGCGCTCTCGCTGGCAAGGAAAATCGGAGCACCGCTGCCATTGGCGGTCGCACTGGGGAACCGGGCCATGGGGGCTCACTCAGAGGGTGAGTATGAGCTGGCCCTCGATTTGGGGCGGGAGGCCTTGAAGCATGCCCGCCAGGCGGCCAGCCCGCTGCGCGAGGCGATCAGCCTGCTGCGCCAGGCCGATGTGTTCAATGATATTGGGCTTGCATTGCAGGCCGCCGAGCTCTATGGGCAGGCGCTAACGATCCTCACCGCCATCGACAATGCCGAGTGGATCGAATACGTTTGCATGCAGACCAGCGTGCTGCACCGTAGGCGGGGCGGCGCCGGCCTCGCCCACGAGTGGCTGCGGCGAGCGCTTATCGTGGAGGAAAACAAAACCGCTCCACCGGAGATCCGCATTCAATTTGCGGCGCTCGAGATCCAGGCGGCACCAGAGCAGGCGGTGAAGACCATCCGCAGCCTGATGAAACGCAAATCTTCGCCGCTCGAGGCGAACGAAGTAACCCTGGCGCAGTACTTCCTGGCCTGTGCGGAGTTCAAGCTTGCGGGCCCGGACCAGGCAGTCGAACGGCTGAGGGAAGCGATCACCCAGGCCGGCCGCACCGGGACCGAGCAAGTCATCGCAGCCGAGCTCCGATTCGATCAGGAAATGCGGACATTCACCGCCGGGCACTTTGGTGCCGATCCGACCTTCTCCGTGATCCGCAGTCGAATCGAACTGATGGAATCCCTTGAGCGACGCCATGAAATTACCCGCGAGGTAGAGGCAGAGGGTTTGCAGATCGAGGTTCGAGCGCTTGGCACCTCCCGAATCCTGGTCAATGGGGTCGAGCCTCGGGAACTCAAGCCGCTGACCCGAGAGATCCTCTTCTACCTGGTAGACAATGAACGCGTGCGGCGAGACAAGCTGATGGAGGAGTTCTGGCCGGACCAGTCGAGCGGCCGCCAAGTTACAAGCCTGCACACGGCGATCTATGGGATTCGAAGCTGCCTCGGCAAAGACTCGGTCCTCTTTGACGGAACGGTCTATCAGATCGATCCAGCCACACCCCTGGTCTACGATGTGGCCCAGTTTGAGAAGGCCGTGCTCGTCGCCGAGCGGCTGCTCCCCGGAGATCCGCGCTTGCTGTTCGCCTTGACTGAAGCAGTCCGTACCTACCAGGGTGATTTCCATCCGGAGCTGGATCGGCTGTGGGTCGATGAGCGGCGCCGAACCCTTGAATTGAAATACCTGGATCTGCTGGCCAGCTATTCGGAGGAGGCCTTGGTCCGCGATCGACCTACCGAGGCGGTTGACATCTTGCGTCAGGCGATCCGGCTCAATCCGCTGCGAGACGATACCAACCGGTTTTATATGGAGGCGCTTGGCCGCCTGGGGCGGCGCAGCGAGCTGGTCGCTCACTACCAGGAGTATGTTCGATTGCTGCGGCAAGAGCTTGGTCTCGATCCGCCGCCGAACCTGACCGAGCTCTACGAACGGCTTATCAGCTAAGCCGTCGGCTCCCGTAATGGGGAGGAGGAAACCGAGATACGCATCGTTGGCCGGCACACCCCAGGGCGGGAACTAGTACTCGGGTACCAGCCGACCAATCGGGTCTGAATTCCGCAGGTTCAGAACGGGCTCAGAGCGGTCGGGTACATTCAAGCCAGAGTGGAGACAAGAGAAAACATCATGGTTGCCCTAAAAGGGGACGGCGGAGTCGGCGCAGGTTAAGCACCGGCCGACAACTTAACCCGCCGCTCAGAGCGTAAGAGCGGCGGTTTTGGTCCCTAGGCAGCGAGCCAAGAAGTCCTGGCTGCCGTTTTCGCGTTGATAAAAAGCGACTAGGTAATTGACGATGGAAAACAGTCTAACAATCGGAACCGAGATCTCAGCAACCCAATCCACAGGAGGCAATACCATGTCTATGCAATCGCTGAACCAGTTGGTGGCCCGTTCGATCACCGATCCGGGCATTGTCCAGGCCTTCCGGGCCGGCCGCATCGGCAACGTGCTGGATGAGCTTGGCTTCACCCCGGATCTGCGGGCTCAGCTCGCCGGAATCGAGTGCGATTCCTGGGCCGAGTTCGCGGTCATGTCGTACCGGCAGGTCCGAGCCGCGGAGGCCCAGGCGCCGCGCCTGCAATTCCCGTCCCCGCTGGAAGGGCTGTTGCCGGCCGACTCGCAGGCTGACCAAGAGCAGGTTGCATGATCCAGATCACCCGCGAAGAGCGGCACTGGTTCTTGGATAACGTTGCGCGGGCCCTGGTCGAGCATAGCGGGGCCGCGGAACCACCAGTGCCGATCGAGGCCATCCTCGATCACCCCCCAGAGGCTTTCCACGAAGATTTCGGGGTGGTCGACATGTACTCGAACCTGTGGGACGCGACCTTCGCCCGCCCCCCGGGTCAACGTGGAAGCATCTTTGTGCGGGTCGATCTCCCTGCGACAGCCAGGCGGCATGCCCTGGCCCGAGAGACCCTCAGTGCCATGATTACCAGCAAGCACGGTAGGGATCTCGGATTGCCAGACCTGTTGATGTCGGAATTGAAGGAATCGGCGAGCTACTTCGCCTCCATCCTGCTCGCGCCTGAAGCGTTCGTGGATGCCTATCGAGCGCAAGGCGGCAGTGAGGCCCTGTTCGCCGAGTCTTTCGTCCTGCCTCTGGAAGTCGCCGAAAGCCGCTGGTGACCCACTGAATCGGCTTGAGTCGCCGACTCGCTCAGGCCCACCGCCAATCACCACCCTCCTGTCTAGCAAAGGCCGCCCCAAGGCGGCCTTTTTTGTTGTGGGCTGGCATCCGGCTTGCACCCATTGGGTCCGCCGCTATAATCCGGCCGGCCCGGGGAAGGGCCGCAGGAAGCTGCCGCTTGCACACAAAACCACGGCGTAGATCCGGCCGACGGAAGCCGCACGGGTGGCGAACCGTCGCAGTCCTTCTAACCTCGATCTTGGCGCTCGTCGGCCTGGCCGGTTGGGCTGGCCTCAGCGCGGAGAGCGCAGCCCCGATTTCTTCTGGCCCGCTGGCTCTGCCCGGGTTGCCCGACCGGGCCGCCGTTCCGGATCTCGTTTCTACGGCGCCGGCTCGCCCTAACCTGGTCGCCCAGGCGGGTGCCTTCGTGGTCTCGGCCAGCGTGGCCGGTCGCAGCCAAATCCTGGCGTTCGTCCCCGGCGACCCCCAGATTAGGCAGCTAACCGATGGCGATTGGGACAACCGGGATCCGGCAGTTAGCCCGAATCTCGACCTGTTGGCCTTCAGCTCGCGTCGAGATGGGAATTGGGAGTTGTACTTGCTAAACCTGCTGACCGGGGAGCTCCGGCGGCTGACTGGAACTCCTGGATTCGAAGGCAACCCGACCTGGTCTCCCGATGGCCTCTGGCTGGCCTACGAGGCCCATTACGGCAACGATTTCAACATTTGGGTTCTTCCGATCGACGGTAGCCAGTCTCCGGTCCAACTCACCGATCATCCGGCCGCAGACCTTGCGCCCGCCTGGGATCCAGGTGGCCGGCGGATCGCGTTCGTGTCTGACCGGGATGGCTCAGCTGACATTTTCCTGGCGGATCTCGATAAGCCCGTCGACCGATTCAGCAACCTGACCCACACTGCCGAGCTCGCCGAGGCGGATCCCACCTTTAGCCCGGACGGGTCTCGAATTGCGTTCTCAGTTCAGCAGGATGGGATCTACGGCATCCAAAGCCTCCCGCTCGACCAGCCTGAAGCGGCCGCGGTCTGGATCGGACAGGGACAGCATCCGGCCTGGGTTGCCGAAGGACATGCATTGTCGGCGATCCTGCGCACCCCTTTTACGTCGCACGTGGTGACCTACCCGATCGAGGGAGCCCTGGGTGAGCTCGGAGGGTCGTTGGAGGGCCGGATCTCCCAGCTTCACTGGTCGCCGATCCCGCTGGCCGGTTTCAATTTTCCAATTCAGGCCCCGACTGGCTTACCCTTCGAGCTTGTCTGGGATCAGCCCCGAGCGGAGGGGAGCCGAGTGGCGCTCGTGCCTCTCGAGGGGGTTAGCCCGCCCGGAGTGAGCCTTTCCGACGCCGCCGACGAAGCCTTCGCTGCACTGCGGGCCCGGGTGGCACGGGAGGTTGGATGGGATTTCCTTTCCCAACTGCAGAACGCGTTCGTCGGGATCAATGACCCGCTCCCGCCAGGGTATGCCTACAACGATTGGCTATACACCGGCCGGGGATTCGCAATCAGCCGGGCGGCATTCCAGGCCGGCTGGGTCGCGGTGGTGCGGGAGGATTTCGGCCTCCAGACATTCTGGCGGGTATTGGTGCGAACCGCCGCCCAAGACGGATCTCAGGGAGAGCCGCTGCGCTGGCGGCCGTGGGATTTCGATTCGCGCTACGCCGGCGACCCGGCTGCCTACGATCGCGGCGGCACGGAGCAACAGAATCCACCCGCCGGATACTATATCGACTTCACGGCCCTGGCTGCCGACTATGGTTTTGATCGGCTGCCTGCGCTCTCGAATTGGAGGAGCTTCTACCCCGGGGCCCGCTTCGAGGAGTTCGCCTTGCGCGAGTCATTGGATTGGGTGACGGCGATGCGCGAGCTGTATCCGGATTCGGCGATCGCCACTCCGACACCATATCAGACCCCAACCCCTACTCCAACTAACACGCCGCGGCCAACCCCAACCCCCTGGTGGTGGCGCTGGCGGACGCCAACTCCGACACCTAGCTCCACGCCCACCGTCCAACCTTAATCGCATGCGGCCGGTCGCAGCTCATGCACCGTGTGCCCCTCACCAGACCCGGCGGAGACTGTTCGCTCCCGTTGCTGCCCAGCTGCTTCTGATCATCCTCACTGGATGCGCCTCAAGCCAATCCCTCGACCCCACCCCCCTGGCAAGGGCCGCAGCCCTCCCAGTGCAGGCGTCCCCCACAACCGCTGCAGAATCGTCAGTCGTCGGCCCTCCATTGGAGCCGGCGGCCACCCAATCAATCGTTGATCTGCCGGAGGCCGCTCCGAATCCGGTCTCCGACTGGCGCCCACCCCCTTATCCCATACCGCTCGCGATCCGTCCAACCGACCATTTCTACTTCGCCCGGCCGGTGCCTTCCGGCGAGGTCAACTGGCCGAATCCGCGCTACCGATATGGCAGTACGGCCTTTGGCGAAGAAACGATTCACACCGGGGTGGATCTGGGTGCGGCCAGAGACACGCCGGTCTTGGCAGCCGGGGCAGGGGAGGTGATTTGGGTCGGATATGGCCTATACCGGGGTGTCTTCGACCTCAAGGATCCGTATGGACTGGCGGTCGCGATCCGGCATGATTTTGGCCATGAGCAGCAGCCGCTGTATACGATCTACGCCCACCTCTCGTCCACAGTCGTCTGGCCGGGACAACGGTTGGCGGCTGGGGAGCAGATTGGCACCGTCGGTGACACCGGTCACGCCAGCGGCCCCCACCTTCACTTCGAAATCCGGAAAGGCGAGAACCGTTACTTTGCCACCCAGAATCCAGAGCTCTGGATGGCTCCCGCCGAGGGGTGGGGAGTGCTCGCAGGGCGGCTGACCGACACGTACGGCCGCAATCTGCCCGAGTTTCGGGTCCAGGTCAAATCGGTGGATACCGAGCAGATCTGGGAGGTGTGGACCTACGCGCTCGGGACCGTGAACTCGGATGACTACTATCAGGAGAATTTTGTGATTGGAGACCTGCCGGCAGGTCCCTACCAGCTTGAGATTCTGTTCTTGGGGAAGTCGTACTCCGCGTTCTTGTACGTTTACCCCGGCCAGACCAATTTCGTCCGCTTCCAGGGGCGACAGGGCCTGACCGTTGAGTCCCACACCAATGCCGTGGTCTCGTTGTTCCCTCCCTATCCTTAGCGCGTCGTCACTTATGTAAATCAAACTTGACCGGGGACCAGCGGTCGTGATATTCTTCACGCTCGCCTGGGCCCGACAGATTGCTGCGCGAGCGCGTCTCCGAAAACGTTTACGTCTTCACCAGCGAGATCTACGCTCAAGTGAATGCGGGCGCAGTGGTGGGTCCGGATTGGGCGGTGCTGATCGACACCCTCGCCCACCCGGAAGAGATCCTGGAGCTGAAGAGTTTCCTAGAGGACCGGCTGGGCAGGTCTGTTCGCTACATCATCAATACCCACCACCACACCGATCACACCTTAGGCAACAGCTTCTTCCCCCGGGCAACGATCCTCTCCCATGCCCTCTGCCGTGAGTATCTTGAGGCCAGAGGTCGGCAGGCACTGGAGATCGCCAAGGCCGCTAACCCGGAGTTGAAGGACATTCGCCTGAAAGTTCCGCAGGTCACTTTCCTGGATGGCCGGGCCACCATCCGGGTGGGTCGCCGGGCTCTGCAAGTCCTTCCCTTGCCGGGGCATAGCGCGGACGGGGTCGGGGTGCTGGTTGCCGAAGACCGGGTGCTGTTCTCGGGTGATGTCATGATGCCAATTCCGACCCTGGCGGACGGCGACTACGATCAGATGGTAACCAGTCTGAAATCTATTCCCCGGATGAAATTGGAAAACCTGGTTCAGGGACACGGCGAATCGGTGATGCGGGGCGAGGTCAACGCGGCAGTGCGCTCCAATCTCGCCTACCTGGCGGCGATCCGGCGGCATGTCCGAAAGGCGGCCCGGCTGAAAGACCCTGAGGGATATCTCCGTGAGATTGACATCGAGCAGTGCGGCAAGCGGCGCATCCTGATGAACGGCCTGGCTCCCGAGCTGCATACCCGCAATCTGATCGCACTTCTTCGGAAGTGGTACCGAAGGTCGGGCTGAACATGGCCTCGAGTCGTCCGCTGGTGCTTACCTTTGATGGCGGCAGCCTTGGGAACCCCGGCCGAGCCTATGGGTCCTTCCGCCTCACACCGGCGCGGGGCAAAGCCCTGCCGCCCAAGCGCATCGAATTCGGGTATGGCACCAACAACCAGGCCGAGTATCAGGCTCTGATTGCCGGGTTGGAGGCGGTCCTGTTGTGGGCGGTCAAGAGCGGGCAAGATCCGCGGGTGACCCGGGTCGAGCTGCGCGGGGATAGCCAACTGGTGCTCAATCAGCTCTCCGGAGAGTGGAAAGTAAAAGATCCAGCCCTGCGGAGGCTCCATTCGCGGGCCCGCTCACTGATCGACCAATTTGGGCGAGTCGAGTTCGTTCATCAACCGCGAGCAATCACGGTCCGTGTGCTCGGACATTGACCGGCCGTCGAGCGCATGGGATAATCTGCCCGATTGAAAGGCAGCGAAGGGGAAGAGTAGGTCCGTGAATCTCCGTTAGCGAGCCCGGGAGGGTGGAAGCCGGGCCGGAGCTGCGAGCCGAATATCGCCCCAGAGCCGCGACCTGAACCAGCAGTAGGGAAGCCGGCCTCGCCCCCCGTTATCCAGGGCGCGGGTAATCGCCCTAACCGGCTGCACCCGATAGAGGGCCCGCCACGAGCGGGAAACAGGGTGGTACCGCGGGAGCGCAACGGCTCTCGTCCCTGACACGGACGGGAGCCTTTCGTTTTTCCTGAGCTCCGAGGGTAGTCGGCTGCGAAAATGACCGAGAAACTCTTTTACCAGGATGCCTACATGAGGGAATTCGAGGCCGTCGTGACCTTCGCAACGGAGCAGGGAATCGCGCTCGATCGATCGGCCTTCTACCCGGGAGGGGGCGGCCAGCCCAGCGACCTGGGCAAATTGGTCAGCGGTGACCGATCGGTCCCGGTGACCGGTCTGCTCAGTCTCGAGGGTCAAATCTGGCATCAGGTCACCCCAGGACCGCTCCAGGCGGGCGACCCGGTTGTCGGCCGGCTGGACTGGCAGCGGCGATACCGGCTCATGCGCACTCATACCGCCATGCACATCCTCTGCGGGGTAATCTGGCGCGACTTCGGAGCCAGCGTCACCGGCGGCAACATGGAACCACTGCGGGGACGGATGGATTTTGAGTTTGAGCGGATGGAGAAGGAGCTGGTCGCCGAGATTGAGGCCAAAGTGAATCAGGAAGTCGGCGCGGCCCGGTCACTCCGATCCGAGCTGCTGCCGCGGGAAACGGCTTTTCAGATTCCCGACCTCATCCGCACCAAAATCAACCTGCTTCCGGTTGGTATCCAGATCGTCAGGATCGTTGAAATCGAGGGCCTGGACCTCCAGGCCGACGGCGGAACCCACGTCGCCAACACCCGAGAAGTCGGTCGGATCCGCATCGTGGATTACAAGAGCAAGGGCCGGATCAACAAGCGATTGATCCTCGAATTGGAGGAGTGAGTGTTCAAACCCGTTCCCAGTAAGGTCGACTTCGTCGCGCAGGAGCACGAGATTCTGAAATTCTGGGAGAGCACCCAGGCCTTCCCGCGCCTGCGCCAGCTCCGGCAAGGCGCCCCGACCTGGTCCTTCATCGATGGTCCGATCACCGCAAACAACCCGATGGGTGTGCACCATGGATGGGGCCGGACCTACAAGGATCTGTTCCACCGGCTCAAGTCCATGCAGGGCTACCAGACTCGATTCCAGAACGGATTCGACTGCCAGGGGCTGTGGGTAGAGGTGGAGGTTGAGCGTGAACGCGGATTCAAGTCAAAGCGAGATATCGAGAAGTTTGGCCTGGCAGACTTCGTCGCACTGTGCAAGCAGCGAGTGCTTGAATTCGCGGCGGTCCAGACGGAACAGAGCATTCGGCTGGGCTACTGGATGGACTGGGATAGCCCGGCCTGGCTGCGAGAGCTGAAGGATCGGCTCGCCAAGGATCCAGGTGCGCCGCTCGCCGTCGACGGCCCGGGAGGGCGGGTGGAGGGGACGGTCGAAACCCTGGTTGGCCAACTGGGGCTGCCGAAGCTTGGCGGATCCTACTTTACCTTCTCCGATGAGAACAACTACACCATCTGGTCGGTGCTGAAGTCCTGCTACGAGAGAGGCTGGATCTACAAGGGCCGGGATGTGATGCCGTGGTGCGGTCGCTGTGGCACCGGTCTATCCCAACATGAAATCGTCACCGAAGGTTATCAGGAGCTCACCCATCCCAGCCTCATCGTTCGCTTCCCCTTGCGCGGTCGTCCGGGCGAGTACCTGCTCGTGTGGACGACGATGCCTTGGACCCTCATACCGCAAGTCATGACCGCGGTCGGGCCCGACCTAACCTATGTCAAAGTCAAGCAAGGTGACGCGTATTACTACCTTTTGGAACACGCGACGGACAGGCTCATTGGTCCCTACGCAGTCGTCGGCAAACTGAAGGGCAGCGAAATGGACGGCTGGACCTATGACGGTCCATTCGACGAGCTGCCCGCCGAGCAGGAAGCAGGGGGACACCTCGCGCCGGAGCTGCGGCTTCAAGTTGAGCATTCACTCCTGAGCGCGGCCCAGGCGCATCGGGTCATTCTTTGGAAGGATGTCAGCGAAACCGAAGGTACGGGTTTGGTGCATATGGGGACCGGCGCCGGTCCCGAAGACTTTCAGCTCGGCAGGGAGTTCGGCTTGCCAATCGTCGCGCCTTTGGACGAGAAAGGTGAATTCATCGAAGGATTTGGAGAGTTCACCGGCAAGGGTGCGTTCGAAGTCGCGCCGCTCGTCGCCGACTCACTGAGAAAGAAGGGAATGTTATATCGCGAGGATCCCTACACTCACCGCTATCCGGTTTGCTGGCGCTGCGGTACCCAGCTGGTCTTCCGATTGGTGGACGAATGGTTCATCTCCATGGGAGCTCAACTCGACAAACCGTACGCCGAGGTTACTGAGCAAGAGAAGCTGAAAAATCTGCGCTACCAGATGATGGAGGCGGTAATCGAGCAGACCCGCTGGTATCCGAGCTTCGGGTTCGATCGGGAGCTGGACTGGCTGCGCAACATGCAGGACTGGATGATCTCGAAGAAACGCTATTGGGGGCTGGCGCTCCCGATCTACGAATGCAAGGAGTGCGCCAACTTTGAAGTGCTGGGAAGCAAGGCGGAACTGGAGCTGCGGGCGATTGCCGGTTGGGAGCAGTTCCAGGGGCACACTCCTCATCGGCCATACATCGATGCGGTGCAGATCGCCTGTCAAGAGTGTGGCAATCCGGTCGAACGAATTCCGGATGTTGGGAATCCTTGGCTGGATGCGGGGATCGTGGCGATGAGCACCCTGAGCTACAACCAGGATCGAGAGTACTGGAGCAAGTGGTTCCCGGCCGACCTGATCAGCGAAAGCTTCCCCGGGCAATTTCGTAACTGGTTCTACAGCCTGCTGGCGATGAGCACGGTGCTCGAGCGCAGAGCGCCCTTCAAGGACGTGTTCTCATACGCCACTCTGCTTGCCGAAGACGGTCGGGCGATGCACAAGTCCTGGGGAAACTCCATCGAGTTCAACGAGGCGGCGGACAAGATGGGGGTGGACGTCATGCGCTGGTTGTACTGCGACCACCACCCGGAAAAAGATCTGCTCTTCGGTTACCAGCGGGCCGACGAAGCCCGCCGAAGTTTCCTGCTGCCCCTCTGGAACGTTTACAGCTTCCTGGTGACCTACGCCATGATAGACGGATGGCGGCCCGGTCCAGACGATTCGGCTTCCCACATCGTCCTGGACCGTTGGATTCGAGCCCGGTTCAGCGAACTGATCGTGGCCGTCACTGCCGCGCTCGAGCGCTATGAGCCGAGCTCGGCTACCGCCCGGGTGAATGAGTTTCTCGATGATCTGAGCAACTGGTATCTGCGCCGCAGCAGGCGGCGCTTCTGGACCAAGGCAGGGGCTGGAGCCGCCAGTGATTCGGACAAGGCGGCCGCTTACCAAACTCTGTATTCAGTGCTGGTCGGTCTCGTCAAGCTGCTGGCGCCGTTCGTCCCCTTCGTGTCGGAGGTGATTTATCAAAACCTGGTTCGGGGAGTGGATTCGAAGGCCCTCGAGAGCGTCCACCACTGCAGTTGGCCGGCGCCGGATCCGGATCACGCCGATCCGGGTCTCACCGGGCAGATGCGGCTCGTCAAGCGGCTGGTCTCGCTCGGGCATGCCGCCCGCAACCAGGCCGGAGTGCGGCTTCGCCAGCCGTTGTCGGAGGCAGCCTTTACCGTGCGCGACCGCTCTGAAAGGGATACGGTGATTCAGTTCGCGGAGTTAATCGCAGAAGAGTTGAACGTCAAGTCGGTGCGACTGTTGGATGTGGCAGGCGAGGCCGCCCAATTCCAGCTGAAGGCTCTACCGAAACAGCTCGGCCAAAAGTATGGAGCCCGCTTTCCGGCGATCCGGCAGGCGGTTCAGCAGCTGGGGGCTGAGTCGTTCGTCGAATCGCTGGCCCAAGGGGATCCACTGACCATCGCCGTCGAGGGCGAGCCGATTGTGTTGCTTGCCTCAGAGCTCGAGCTTATCGTCTCGCCGAAGGCGGGATACTCGACCGCGGCCGAAGGCCCCTACTTGGCGGCCCTCGTCATCGAACTCAGCGCCCAACTGCGGCACGAGGGGCTGGCCCGAGAATTCGTCCGCCGGGTCCAGGAACTTCGCAAGCAAGCCGGCTTCGAGGTTGATGATCGGGTCCACGTCCAGCATGCCTCGACCCCCGAACTGGCCGCGGCCGTCGAGGCCCACCGTGACTTCATCGCAAGTGAGACCCTGGCTCTCAGCCTTGATCCAGTCGAGCACCCCACCGGTGAGGCGGCCGCCGAATACGAGTTTGAAAGCCAGCGGGTGAGGCTGGGTTTGTCACGGGTAAAACCCGATCGAGTCTGAGCGGGCCCTGCCAAGAGAGCGTGCGGCGGTGCTTTTCTGGCAGCGGGTAGGATACAATCGAGAGCTTTCAGGGTCGGGAGCCCATGGTGAAGCCGGGACGGGACTATCTCACGCTGGCCGGAATCAGCGGATTCGTGGTTGCCCTCGATCAGTGGAGTAAATACCTGCTCCGCCTTCGGCTAGCCCCGGGGGAGACCTGGTCGCCCTGGGGCTGGCTCGCCCCGTATGCTCGGCTGATCCATTCCGACAACACCGGCGCGGCCTTCGGGATCTTCCAAGACGGGGCGCTGTTCTTCACCGTCGTGGCGATCCTGGTGTCGGCCGCGATCATCTATTACTTTCCCCGAGTACCGGCCGGGCAACGGGCTCTTCGAATTGCGCTTGCCCTCCAGCTTGGTGGCGCGGTGGGCAATCTAATCGATCGGCTCTTGCAGGCCGGCCGAGTGACTGACCTCATTTCGCTGGGCAGTTTTCCGGTCTTCAATCTGGCCGACGCGAGTATCTCCATCGGGGTGGCGATTCTGCTGGGCTCAATGTTGGTGCAGCGGCGTCAGCCGACCGAACCGGAAGACTCGCTCGCTGAAGTCGAGCACACGCCAAGCTAAGCCGCTGCGATCCAGCCGGCTCATCCCTAGCTATGAGCGCGGAAAAGCCTGTAGAACTGAGAGTGACGGCTGCCGGCCGGCTCGATCGGGTCCTGGTCCCCCGGTTGCCAGGCGTCTCACGGGCAAAGCTACAGGCCTTCATCCGGGCCGGGAAGGTGAGGGTCAATGGCCGGATCGTTCACAAACCAGGGTTTCCGGTCGAGCCGGCAGACCGCATTCAGTTCGAGCCGCTTCCTCAGGCGGCGACCCGGCTGTCAGCACAGCCCATTCCGCTCGAAATCCTGTATGAAAATGAAGCCCTCTTGGTGATCAACAAATCAGCGGGAATGGTTGTGCATCCCGGCGCTGGACATTCGCAGGCCACCCTCGTCCATGCTGCGTTGGCCCACGCCCCGGAGCTGCGATCAGTTGGAGAAGCGGGTCGACCCGGAATCGTACACCGGCTGGACAAGGACACTTCCGGAGTGATGGTGCTTGCCAAGACTGCTGAGGCGCTCAAGAGCTTGCAGCAGCAGTTCCGCCGCCGGGAGGTCGAGAAGGTTTACCTCGCCTTGGTGGACGGAGCGCCCCCGACCGCGACCGGGCAGGTCGAGGCCCCGCTCGCCCGCTCGCCGCGGCATCGCAAGCGGATCGCCGTAGTGCAGTCTGCGAGATCGAGGCCGGCTGTCACCCGCTTCCGTGTCAGGGAGCGATTTCCGCGGCACAGCCTGTTGGAGCTGAGCCCGCTGACCGGCCGAACTCATCAGATCCGAGTCCACCTACAGTTTCTGGGGTGTCCGGTCGTTGGCGATCGGGTTTACGGCCGCCGCAAACCCACCCTCGCCGTCACCCGACAGCAGCTGCACTCCTGGCGACTCCGCTTACTGGTACCGGGTGAAAATCAGCCGCGCACCTTTGAAGCTGCCATCCCGGCCGATCTTCGGGAGGCGATCGAGCTCGCCCGCCGGCAATGAAGCCCTCTGGAGGAGGTGATCTCGTGGCATGGGCTGACTTTCGCTCGGATACCGTCACCCAACCAACCCCGGCCATGCGGGCCGCGATGGCGCAGGCCGAAGTCGGAGACGACGTTTTTGGGGAAGATCCAACCGTCCGGCGGCTGGAAGAGTTGGCAGCGGAGCGGATGGGGATGGAGAGGGCACTGTTCGTCGCCTCCGGCACCATGGGCAATCTGGCGGCAGTGTTGACCCACTGCCAGCGGGGAGACGAGATCATCCTGGGCGATCGTTCGCACACCTACTTGCACGAAGCCGGCGGGGTCTCGGCTCTCGGGGGCGTCCATCCCCATACGGTCCCGAACCAGCCCGATGGAACGCTGGACTTGCAGAGCATCGTCGGCGCCATCCGAGCAGTGGACGATCACTTTCCTAACTCCCGCCTGATCATTTTGGAGAACACCCACAACATGTCTGGCGGAACTCCGCTCAGGGTCGACTATCTTCAGCAAGTTGGCAGTCTCGCCAGCCAATATGGACTACGGTTGCACATCGACGGAGCTCGGATCTTCAATGCCGCCATCGCCCTCGGGCGACCGGCGGCCGAATTGGCTGCCCCGGCCGACTCGATCACATTCTGTCTTTCGAAGGGTCTATGCGCCCCGGTGGGATCGCTACTGTGTGGCTCCTCCGGGTTCATCCGGCTTGCCCGGCGAACACGCAAGCAGTTGGGAGGCGGGATGCGCCAGGCGGGGATCCTGGCCGCGGCTGGAATCGTTGCGCTGGAAAGCATGGTCGATCGACTGGTGGAGGACCACCAGCGGGCCCGCCGGTTGGCGGCCGGGCTGCGCGAAATCGCCGGCCTCCAGGTCGAACAGGATCCGCCGCCGACCAACATGGTGTATTTCCGTCTCGATCCTCGGGCCGGTAAGACGACCCAGGACCTGATTCAGGCGCTTGATACCCAGAGAGTACGGCTCACCGCGCGTAATCCGTATCGGATGCGAATGGTCGCGCACTACTGGATCGATGATGCCGCAGTGGAGCGGGCGGTCGAGGGGATCGCCGCTGCGATGTCCGGCGTGTGAACTGCCCCGTGTGGTAGACTAGGCCGCGCTCGGGGGTGTAGTGTAGCGGCCAAACACGCTGCCCTGTCAAGGCAGAGATCGCGGGTTCGAATCCCGTCATCCCCGCTGCGGTTTTCTTCCCTGTCCTGCCCCTAAACCCGTACTGATCGACCGAGCCTGAGCGGCTCACTCAGCCGCGCTCGCCCTCGCCTGAGAGGGCACGGAAGGGGGCCTTGCTTGACTCTGGCAAAATCGATATGGTATGCTCCGCCGGCTCTGCGCCAGCCCTGACATGAGTTCAGACGACCTCAAATATTGGATTGGGTTCAATCGGATCAGCGGAATCGGACCGGTCCGGGTCCGCTCGCTCATGGAGGCCTTCGGAGGCATCAGAGCAGCCTGGGAAGCACCGGCGGGAGCGCTGCGCGGGGCCGGGTTGGGCGAGAAATTGGTCCAGCGTTTGCTCGAGGGCAGATCGAATCTCGATCTCGAGAAGGAACTCGAGCGGGTGAAGCAGATGGGGCTGCAGGTGTTACCGATGGATCACGCGCAGTATCCGTCCCGGTTGAAGGAGATCGAGTCGCCGCCCCTGGTTCTCTACGTGTTGGGCGACCTCGTGCCCCAAGACGAGTGGGCGACTGCGATCGTGGGGACCCGGCGTGCCACTCCATATGGCAAGGCCGTCACGGCGGAACTGGCCAGCGGACTGGCCGCCAGCGGCGTGACGATCGTCTCTGGGCTGGCCCGCGGGATCGACGGAATTGCCCACCAGGCCGCATTGGACGCTGGAGGGCGGACGCTGGCGGTACTCGGTTCGGGCCTGGATCACATTTACCCTCCAGAACATCGCAACCTTGCTCGGACGATCGCCAGCTCCGGCGCGGTGCTGAGCGACTACCCGCTTGGAACGAGCCCGGAGGGAGGCAACTTTCCTGCCCGCAACCGGATCATCGCCGGCCTCTCTCTCGCGGTGATCGTAGTCGAAGCGGGGGAGAGCAGCGGCGCCTTGATCACGGCAGATTTCGCGGCCGAGCAGGGCCGCGATGTTTTTGCGGTACCGGGCAGGATTTACGACCGGGGCAGCCGGGGTACCAATCGCTTGATTGCCTCCGGCGCATTCCCGGTCACAACGGTAGACGACGTACTGGAACAGCTCAATCTGGAATCGGTCACCGCGGCTGCTCCCCGAGAGCCGGCGCTGCCGAAGGATGCCACCGAACGCCGGGTGCTCGAAGCTCTATCGGGCGATCCGGTCCATATTGATGAGCTCCGGGAGCGCATCGAACTTCCTATCGCCGAGCTGACGGCTTGCCTGTCGATGCTTGAGCTGCGTGGCCAGGCCCGGCAGGTCGGAGGAATGCACTACGTGCGGGCCCATGAGCCGAGAGCCGCCTATCGAGTCGGATGAGCTTCGAACGAATGTACCCGGTGATCATGGCAGGGGGAGGCGGTACTCGTCTGTGGCCGCTGTCGCGGGCGGAGCGTCCCAAACAGAGTCTGCCACTGCAGGATGGGCAGTCACTGTTCCAGCTGGCCATCCAGCGGCTGCAGCCGGCATTCTCACTGGACCGGATCCTGGTGGTGACGGTTCGGACCCTGGTCCGCCAATTGATTGAACAGGTCCCGCAGCTTTCCGAACAGAATTTCCTGGTTGAGCCGTCCCCTAGAGGCACCGCTTCGGTCATTGGACTCGCGGCGACGGTCCTGTTTCGGAAAGATCCGCAGGCGGTGATGATCTGCTTGACCGCCGATCATCTGATCAAGCAGCCCGATCGGTTCCTGCAGCTGCTCTCAGCGGCGGCGACGGTCGCAGAGCGAGGCGAGTTGGTGACTCTGGGAATCACCCCGACCTACCCGGCGACCGGGTACGGATACATCCATGCCGGTGAGTCGACGGGTGCCGTCGAAGGCTTTCCGGTCAGTCGAGTCCGCCAATTCAAGGAGAAACCGGATCGGAGCCAGGCCGAGCGCTATTTGGAAACGGGAGAATATTACTGGAACTCCGGGATTTTTGTGTGGACCGCTCGAGGAATTCTCGAGCAGATCCGGCAGTTGATGCCGGAGCTCGGTGCGGGTCTGCAGCGGATTGCGGCCGCACTTGAGACCCAAGCCGAGCGCCAGATCTTGGAAGAGGTGTGGAGCGGCCTGCGCAGCCAGACGATTGACTATGGAATCATGGAGCGCGCCCAGGGGGTTAGTGTGATCGGGGCGGATGACCTGGGGTGGAGTGATGTCGGCGGCTGGGACCGGTTTTCGGATTTGCTGGTGGCCGACCCGGCGGGCAATCTGGTTTTCGCCGATGACACGTTGCTGGTCGAGACTCGTGACTCCTTGTTCTATCAGGAGTACCCGGATCGAGGCCGGCGATTGATCGCGGCACTCGGTCTGCGCGATCTGATAGTGGTCGACACCCCAGACGTGCTGCTGATTTGCCGGCGAGAGCGGGCCGAAGAGGTCCGGCGGCTTGTCGAAATGTTGAGAGGTTCCGGCCGGGTTCAGTACTTGTAAGGGACAATGACAGCGTGGAAGCCTACTGTGTAAAGTGCAAGCAGAAACGAGAGATCCAGAACCCGGAGCCAACCTTCACCGCCTCGGGTTCTCCGGCTACCCGTGGAAGCTGCCCGGTCTGTGGATCAAAACTTTACCGGATGGGGCGCACCGAGGCCCACGCCGGCCTCGAGCCGCCTCCGGCTCGGCCGCGGTCGGCCAACAGCCGGCATGGAAAGCTGGTCATCGTGGAGTCGCCGGCGAAGGCTCGGACGGTCGGCCGGTTCTTAGGACAAGGTTACCAGCTGAAAGCTTCGGTGGGGCACGTGCGGGACTTGCTGCGTTCACAACTCTCGGTCGACGTAGAGAACGACTTCGAGCCCAAATACCGGGTGCCGAACGAGAAGCGGAGTATTGTCAAGGACCTCAAGAAGGCGGCTGCCAGGGCGAAAGAGGTCTATCTGGCCACCGACCCGGATCGGGAGGGCGAGGCCATCGCCTGGCATTTGCTGGAGGCGGCGGAAATCAATCCCGACCAGGCTCGGCGGGTGGTATTCCATGAGATCACTGAGGAAGCGATCCACCACGCTTTCACCGAGCCTCGAGCCATCGATCTGGACCTTGTCGACGCCCAGCAAGCCCGCCGCATTTTGGACCGCTTGGTCGGCTACAACCTGAGCCCGATTCTGTGGGCCAAAGTCCGCAGCCGGCTTTCGGCCGGTCGGGTGCAATCGGCTGCCTTGCGGATCGTTGTGGACCGCGAACGCGAAATCGAGGAGTTTCAGGCTCGTGAGTATTGGACCCTGGATGCGGATTTCCTGCATCCGGAAAAGCCGCCCGGATTTCGAGCCCGGCTGGTCCGAGTGGATGCCGAGGAGCCTTCGCTGCCTTCCGAGGCTGCAGTCGCACCCCTGCTGGTCGATCTGCGGCGAGCGAAATTCAAAGTCGCGGAGATCCAGCCCGGCACCCGGACCCGGCGGCCGCTACCGCCATTCACGACCAGCACGCTGCAGCAGTCTGCGGCCCGCCGGCTTCGCTTCACCGCTCGGAAAACAATGGTTGTGGCCCAGCAGCTCTATGAGGGGATCGACCTCAACAGCCACGAGCCGACCGGCCTGATTACCTACATGCGGACCGATTCGTCGCAGGTGGCAAGCTCGGCCCAGGCAGAAGCCCGGGCGGTGGTCACTTCCAGTTACGGAAAAGAGTACCTTCCCGATCGGCCGCCCTTCTACCGGGCGAAATCTCGCACAGCCCAGGAGGCCCATGAGGCCGTCCGACCGACCTCCTCGAAACGAACTCCGGAGTCGATCCGAAGCTTCCTGAGCCCAGAACAGTTCAAACTCTACGAGCTCATTTGGAACCGATTCATTGCCTCCCAGATGAAACCGGCTGTCTACGAGACTCTGACCATCGAGGTCGAGGGGGCCTCGGCAGACCACGCCTATCAACTCCGGGTGAACGCCTCCAGCTTGCGCTTCGCCGGCTTCTTGCGGGTCCACCCCGATTGGGAGGGGGGCGACCTCGAGGGGGAGATCAGCTTGGAGAAACTTCCCCAGCTGGAGAAGGGCGACCCGCTACAGCTTGAGGGGCTCTTCCCGGAACAGCACTTCACTGAACCGCCCCCGCGCTACAACGACGCAAGCTTGATCAAGGCCCTGGAGGAGTACGGGATCGGTCGCCCCTCCACCTACGCGCCGATTCTTTCCACCCTTGAGCAGCGCGGCTACGTCCGCAGAGAGAAGCGCCGGATGATCCCGACCGAGATCGGTGTAATCGTGAACGACCTTTTGGTCGAACACTTCCCGGAGATCGTTGACCTCGGTTTCACCGCCCGGATGGAGGAAGAGCTGGACAAAGTGGCTTCAGGCGAGCGGAACTGGGTGGAGCTGCTTCGGGATTTCTACGGCCCATTTGAAGAGCAGCTTGCGCTGGCCCAGAAACAAATGCCCGAGATGAAGGCGGATGCCGAGCCGCTTGGCCGGGCCTGCCCGGAGTGCGGTAACCAACTCTTGATTCGGCACGGTCGGTTCGGCAAGTTTATCGGGTGCTCCAATTTTCCGGAGTGTCGCCACACGGAGCCATGGCTGGAAAAGATTGGCGTTCGCTGCCCGCTGGACGGGGGCGAGCTTGTCGAACGGCGTACCCGCAAGGGGCGGATCTTTTACGGCTGCTCGAACTATCCGTCGTGCGAGTTCACCTCCTGGAAGAAGCCTGAGCCGACCCCGTGCCCCAATTGTGGGGGGCTGCTGGTGCACGAGACCCGAAAAGCCGTGCGATGCCTGCAGTGTGACCGCCGCTTCGATCCTGAGACGCTCCCCTCTCGGCTGCCCGACGTGGCACGCTAGATGCAACCTGCCGGTTGCTCTGACCTGTCGTTCAGTCTAAAATCCGACCTCTCCACCAGGGAACTTCGAGGCCGGAGGCACTGAGGAAGAGGGAAATGATGGAAGCGATCGCCGGTCGCAAATGGTTGCTTCCCGGCCTGGCCGTGGCCCTCGGGCTGGCTGCCGGGCTTGGCTACGCATGGGGCCTGAACCCGGTCCAATGGATCAACGGCGAGCCCCACCAGTTGCGCGCCGACCTACAAGAAGACTACCTGCGGATGGCCATCGACTCCTATTCGGTGAACCGAGACCCCGATCTGGCGATCCTGAGATACAACGCGCTTGGCGAGGGGGCCAAGCTTACTTTGGATGCGGTTGCAATCGACCCCCAGGAGATCAGTCCGACCGCGATCCAGGGCTTCCGGGCGCTGATCGAAATCGAGCAGGAAGCAAGCGCCACCCCGCAGCCTGGTGAGACTGAAGAGCCAGGCGGCACGACACCTTCCCTCACGCGATTCATCCTACCCGTGTGCGGTGGAACCCTGTTTCTGGGACTACTGTTGGTTACCGTGTTGGTGCTCCGCTCGCGCAGCCAGGGCAACCCCGGGGCCAACCCGGTGGCGGCCACCGAGGAAGTCGAGTCCGAGCCCACCGTTCAGCCGTTTGCTTCCCAACCAGAATTCGCCGGCGACGATAGCCTGGCTACCTTCCGCACCATCTACAACCTCGGGGAAGACAAATATGACGATTCCTTCAGCATCGAAAGCCCAACCGGGGATTTCCTAGGGGAATGCGGAGTAGGAATCGGAGACCTGATCGGGGTGGGGGACCCGAACAAGGTCTCAGCATTCGAGGTCTGGCTCTTTGATAAGAACGACATCCAGACCGTAACCAAAGTGTTGATGAGCAACTATTCCTTCCACGATGACGAAACCCGGACCCGCCTGTCTGCGAAGGGAGACCCAGTTGTCGCTGAACCGGGAGGGGTGATTTCTTTGCAGACGGCGTCCTTGGAAGTGGAAGCTCGGATCGTGGACATGATCTACGGAGAGAGTGCGCTTCCCTCCCAAAGTTTCTTCGAGCGGCTGACGATCGAGCTGCGGGCCTGGTCGCGTGACGGTACGAGTTAGCGAATCTCGAGGACTTTGAACCGAATCGGCCCGCCTGGGGTGGTCGCCTCGGCCGATTGTCCAACCTTTTTCCCCAGCAAGGCCTTCCCGATCGGCGATTCGTGCGAAATCTTGCCGGCCCGCGGATTGGCCTCTTTGGCACCCACAATCTGGAAGGTCGATCGGCTTTCGTCTTGCTCGAGAACGACGACCGTGCTGCCAATTTCCACCCGTTCCGAAGACGCCTTCCGTTCGACGATTGTGGCATTGCGCAGCACGCTCTCGAGCTCCAGGATCCTTCCCTCGAGAAACGCCTGCTGCTCTTTTGCGCTGATGTAGTCGGCGTTTTCGCTCAGGTCACCTTGGCGCACAGCCTTTCGTAGCCGATCGGCCATTTCCAACCGCCGAGGTCCTTTCAACTCCTCCAGCTCCTTGCGGAGCTTTGCCGCGCCTTCGGCGGTCAGATAGATCCGATCATCCGGCATGGCCGATTAAGGGAGCAACTCTGGTTCGAATAGTTTGCGATGTTCCTGGATCGCGAAGCGGTCGGTCATCCCAGCCAGGTAGTCGCAGACCGTTCGGTACAGCTCAGACTCGCGGGCCTTGGCCTGGGTCTCGGGTGGCAGGATTTCAGGTTTCCCGACATAGGCCGCGAAGAGATCCTCCACGATCCGCTCGGCCTTGGTCTGCATTCTCACCACCCGAAAGTGCTGATACATGTGGCTGTAAAGAAAGTCTTTGAGTTCTTGATTGAGAACCGCAAAATCATCCGCGTATTTCACGAGGTTGTAGCCCAACATCTGTAGATCCTCTACCGTTCGAACCTTTGCCGCCTCGATGCGGGCACTGGTCGCCTCCAACAGAGCCGAGACCATCATCCCGATCAAACGCCGGATCAAACGATGGCGGGTCAGATCATCCAGCTCGCTGCTGAACCACCCGATACTTTGCCGCAGCTGCTCCCAAAGGGCCACCCCCTCAAGCATTTCCGGCGAGATCAGCTCTGAGCGCAACCCGTCATCGAGATCGTGGGCGGTGAATGCCAGCTCATCTGCCAGGTTGGTGATCTGGGCTTCCAGGTGGCCGCGCTTCTTCGGCTCATAGCCGGCGGCATCCGCGACGTCATACTCGGTTTCATGCTTGACGATCCCTTCCCGCACTTCCCAGGTCAGATTCAGCCCGGGGAAGTCAAGGTAGCGGCGCTCCAACTCAGTGACGATCCTCAGCGACTGGCGGTTGTGGTCGAACCCTCCATGGTCTGCCATCATCCGGGCGAGCGTCGATTCACCGGAGTGTCCAAACGGGGGATGGCCCAGGTCGTGGGCCAGGGAGATGGCCTCTACCAGGTCTTCATTGGCGCTGAGCGCCCGGGCGAGGCTGCGCCCGATCTGGGCGACCTCCAGAGTGTGGGTGAGGCGGGTCCGGTAATAGTCGCCCTCCGTGATCACGAAGACCTGGGTCTTGTACTCAAGTCGTCGAAAGGCGGTGGTGTGCAGGATCCGGTCCCGGTCGCGCTGGAACGCGGTCCGGTACTTTGGCTCCGGCTCTGAAAATTCGCGCCCGCGGGAGTTGCGGCTGCGGTGCGCGTAGGGCGCCAGGGCTTGCTCCTCGAGCGCTTCTAGTCGTTCGCGGGTGATCATAGGGGCGGAGCGAAGCGGCAGTGTACTCGCGGCCCGCGCCGGCTGTCAATCCGCGGCCGGCTCCGTTGACATGCACCTGGCGTTCGCGCATAATCCGCGTGGGCCCTATTGCGGCTTGGAGGATGGTCGGTGCCGAAAGTAGTCAGCGTGGAGCAGATGCGCCAGATCGAACGGACCGCAGATGCGGGTGGGCACAGCTACGCTCAGATGATGGAGCATGCTGGCTGGTCGGTTGCTCAGGTGATCGTTGAGCAGTTCGCCCCGGTCGAAGGTAAGCAGGTTTTGGTCCTGGCCGGTTCAGGGAACAACGGCGGAGACGGCCTGGTGGCCGCCGAGCACCTAGCCCAGGCGGGGATGCAGGTGGCCGTCTATCTCACCAAGGAGCGGGCTGCCGACGACCCGCACCTGCCCAAGCTTCGCGACCGCGGAATCCTGATTGCCTCCGCAGATCAAGATCAGCGCTCGCGGGTTCTCCGCCTGCAGGTTGGTAGGGCCCAACTGATAGTGGACGCGATTCTAGGGACCGGCTTCGCCCTCCCGCTGCAGGGCGCCGCCCAGGAAGTATTGAGAGTCGTTCAAAACTCGCTTGGCCAGCGCGCCGACCGACCCGTGATCGTCGCGGTCGACTGTCCGTCCGGGCTCGACTGCGACACCGGCGCCGTCGCCGAGGAGACGATTGCCGCCGATCTCACGGTGACCCTGGCCGCGGCCAAGCCCGGCCTGCTCCGCTTCCCGGGGGCTGGCTTCACTGGGCGTCTGGTCGTGGCGGACATTGGGCTGCCATCGGATGAGCCGCTCCTGGCGGATATTGAGGTCGAGCTGGCCAGTCCGGTTGAAGTTCGACCGCTGCTTCCCGGGCGGCCGCGCGATTCGCACAAGGGAACCTTTGGCCGGGCCTTGATTGTGGCCGGCTCGGCCAACTATCCCGGCGCGGCCCTGCTTGCCGCTCGTTCCGCTTATCTGGTTGGGGCCGGGCTCGTCAGTTTGGCGGTGCCGGCTCCGCTGCAGGAGATGATTGCCGGGTCGCTGCCGGAGGCCACCTGGATCCTGCTTCCGCACGAGACTGGCGCGATCAGCCCAGCGGCGGTGGAGCAGCTCGAGCCGGAGTGGGGGAAGACCCAGGCACTGCTCGTCGGGCCCGGGGTTGGGCTCGAACCAACTACCCGAGAGTTCATGGCCAGGCTGCTCGGGCGGCCGTCGAAATCGGATCGGAGTCTCGCCGCCGGGGCGAAGGCGTCTACCAGCCGGCAGCTGCCGCCCTGTGTCGTGGACGCAGATGGGCTCAAACACCTCAGCAGCCTGGCGGACTGGCCCCAGGCTCTCCCAGCCGGCACAATATTGACCCCTCATCCAGGCGAGATGAGCCTGCTGACCGGACGACCGAAGCAGGAGATTCAAGCCGAGCGTTTGCAGGCGGCCCAGGGATGGGCCCACCAGTGGGGACAGATTGTCGTGTTGAAGGGTGCCCATACGATAGTCGCCGAGCCGGGAGGCCGGGCAACCATCCTGCCATTCGCGACGCCGGCGTTGGCCCGGGCAGGCACCGGAGATGTGCTGGCAGGCGCTATCGTGGGGCTGCGCGCTCAGGGTGTGCCGGCTTATTCAGCGGCCGTGCTGGGTGGATACCTGCAGGGCCGGGCCGGGGAGCTAGCCGCCGCGAGCTTGGGTACCTCGGCTTCGGTCCTGGCGAGTGATGTCGCCGATGCGATCCCGCAGGCGATCGCCGAGCTGCTGTCGGCCTGACACCGCAAAAGAACAGCCCCGGCTATGCGGGGCTGCTCGTCTGTCCGCGAGAGTAGTCGGCCGAGGCCTAACTTTCGATCTCTGTTCGTTTCCGTTGGGCTGCCTTCTTCCCGCTCTCAATGGCCTGCTCGATCCGGGTCTTCTGTTCTTCGAGGACGACCTGGCCACGCTGTTGGAGATCCGCCGCCCGGGACCGGGCTTCCTCGGCGATCCGCTCAGCCTTCGCCCGGGTATCCGCCGCAGTCTGTTCGACCTGGTCGCGGAGTTCGATACCCTTCTCGCGGATCAGGGTACGGGTCTGCTCGCCGGATTGGGGAGCAAGCAACAAGGCGACCGCGGCCCCAACGATTCCTCCAATTAGGAAGCCTGAAAAAAAGGCTCCGAAATCATCTCGATCTGCCATAGGTCATCCCTCCGTTTCCTCACTTACCTGGCGCGGCCGGCTCGAAAAAGCCCAATGGCTCTGCGGACCGCGGCCACAGAACTGTTGGCTTTGATCACTGGAGCGACCATCTTCTGACTCAAGAATTCACTCGTACCCCGCAAACTGGCGACCGTCTCGTTAGTAGACTCCAGCAGCGGCCGAATCTCATTCTGCAATAAGGCGGTGAGTCGCGCGAGCTGGACCAACAGCAGGATCAGTGCCACCCCGATGATGAGAGTCTCCGCTGCCACGAAGATGATGACGATGTCCCGAATCGTCTCGGTACCCTGCGGGTTGCGCACCATCGCACTCACCGCCAACACCAAACCGGCGATCAGGGCCAGCAGCAACAATACACCCCCAGCGATATAGGCAGCCTGCTTGCGCCGGCTGGAAGTCGAGTTCTCTGGTTCGGTCAGCGCCATCCGACTTTTGATTCTAGCATACTAGCCAGGCGGCCTTGGCTTTCGATCCCGGCCGGCAGTCCGCCGCCCGTGCTCTGGCCCGGCCAACAGTGAAGCGGTCAGCAAGCCCAGCAGGGCGGCCAAGACCGCGGCGAACAAGTTGAGCGGGCCGACTCGGAAGAGGTGCCAGTCCAGAAGGTCGGCCACCACCTGCCCGGCAAGAAAAGCAACCCAGGCGGTGACCAGGTAGAGCACCAGCCGGGCGAGCCCGCCTCCCCGCACAAAATGGAAGATCAGCCCGAGGCCGGTTGAGATGAGAAGGGCAAAGTACAGGCCGGGCAGGGTCATTGGAGGATCACGCCGCCGCCAAGGCACTCCTCACCAGCGTAAAAGACCGCGGCCTGACCTGGCGTGACCTGCAGCAGCGGTTCATGCAGTTGGACCTCGGCGCTGGTCTGGCTGCCGTTGCGCCGCAGCCGGGCCGGGACCGCAGCGGATCGATAGCGGACCTGGACCGAAAGGGAGGTCGCTGGTTCCGGCGGTCGGCCGGCCACCCAGTGCAGCCGGTCCACCCGAAAGCTGTTCCGGGCGAGTGCCTCCCGCGGCCCAACGACCAGCGTATTCCGGTGGAAATCCTTGTCGATCACATAAAGCGGGACAGCGGCTGATACCCCGATTCCCTTTCGTTGTCCGATTGTGTAGTCAGTCAGCCCTTGATGGGCGCCAAGCCGTATTCCCGCCTGGTCAACGATCGGGCCGGGGTTCCCGGAGACTCCCGCGGTGTCCCGCAGGAACTCGCGGTAGTCGGCTCCACCCAGGAAGCAGAGATCCTGACTATCCGGGCGCTCAGCCACCGGCAAGCGGAGCCGGCGGGCAAGCTCGCGGACCTGGTCCTTCTCTAGTTCGCCCAGCGGGAAGCGGGATTGCTCCAAATCTTCCTGTCCCAGGACGCTCAGCACGTACGACTGGTCCTTCGCCCGATCGATGGGGCGCAAGAGTTGGTACTGCCCCCTGGATTCCTGGATCCGGGCGTAGTGGCCGGTTGCCAGGTGAGTGGCGCCCAGTTGGCGGGCATGCCTCAACAGATGCCCCCAACGGATCTGGCGATTGCACGCCATACACGGGTTCGGTGTGATCCCCTCGAGGTACCCCGCAATGAACGGTTCGACCACTGCCCGGCGGAAGGGTTCCCGCACGTCAAACACGAAGAAAGGGATGTCCAACTGGAAGGCGACTGCCCGGGCATTGGCCATGTCGCGAGGGGAACAGCAGCGATTGGGACGGTCAGGGTGAGAGTCCCACAGTCGCAGCATGAGCCCGAAGACCTGCTCGCCCTGCTCCACCAGCAACGCAGCTGCGATCGAGCTGTCTACACCCCCGCTCATAGCGACCGCGATCTTGCGCCGCGGCATCATGGGAATGCCGGTTCGACCGCCCGCATTCGGGCGACGGCGTCCGGGAGGCTATTTAGAAAGGCCTCCACTTCCTCGGAGGTGGTCTGCCTCCCAACCGAGACACGCAGCGAACTCATGGCGAGCCGTGGCTCGAGCCCGATGGCGAGCAGCACTTCGGAAGGCTCCGGCTCGCCGGTCTTGCAGGCGGAGGCCGAGGAGCAGGCGTAGCCCGCAAGGTCGAGGGCGGCTAGCAGCGCATCGCTGTCAACCCCTTCGAATACAAACGAGGCGTGATTCGGCAGCCGGTCGGTAGGATGCCCGGTCAATTGGACACCGGGCAGGCCATCCAACACGGTATCCACGATCCGATCCCGCAGCCTGGCGAAGTGTTCCACATCGGTCGCCCGCCGGTCGGCGACCACTGCTAGCGCCTCGGCCATCCCGGCAATCAGCGGGAGATTGGAGGTGCCGGCCCGCCGGCCGCGCTCGTGTGACCCGCCGGTCTGCACCGGAACCAGCGGGGTGGATCGGCGGACAAAGAGCGCGCCGACCCCCTTCGGACCGTAAAACTTGTGAGCGCCGATGGAGAGCAGATCAACCTCGAGTCGGTCGAGCTGCATTTCGAGCTGAGCAACGGACTGAAGTGCGTCGGTGTGGAACGGCACTCCCCTTGCCCGGCAAAGGGCTCCGAGCTCGGCGATCGGGTTGACCGTTCCGATTTCATTGTTGCCATGAATCACGGAGACCACAGCTGTGTCGGATCGGATTCGGGCCGCGAGTGCACCTGGCTCGACTCGCCCGTAGCCGTCCACCGGGAGTAACTCCAGCTCGAAGCCGTGCAACCGCTGCAGCTGGCGGGCCGTCTCGAGCACCGCGGGGTGCTCGACCGGGCTGACCAGGATGTGATTTGCGGCGCGGGTTTGGCGGGCCCCGAAGGCCGCCCCGCGGAGCGCCAGGTTGTCGCTCTCGGACCCGCCGCTCGTGAAAATCAACTCGTCGGCATTGCAGCCCAGGCAGGAGGCAATCTGGACTCGGGCCTGCTCCAGCGCGGCATCTGCTTCCTGGCCCCACGAGTGGACTGAGGCGGGATTGCCGAAGGCCTGATCGAAGAACGGAAGCATGCGCGCCCTGGCCCGCGGATCCAGCGGAGTGGTCGCGGCATAGTCGAGATAGATCGGTTTCCGGCGCATTTGGCGATTGTAACATTTCCATGATTCGCGGCTCTTGCCCAAGGAGCCTAAGTCGGGCTGGTTATAATCCGCACCCTAATGGACTCACGGATTGCTGCAGTGGATGCCTTGGAAGTGTTGGACTCGCGGGGCAACCCCACCGTCTCGGCCCGGGTCACATTGCGGGACGGCAGCCGCGGTGAGGCCCTGGTCCCCTCGGGCGCCTCGACCGGCAAGCACGAAGCACTGGAGCTGCGCGACGGAGATCCGAAACGATACCTTGGCAAGGGCGTTCGGAAGGCCGTCTCCAACGTCCGGGAAGAAATCGCGGTGGGCCTGATCGGGCTGGAGGCGGAAGACCAGCGGGCGCTCGACACGTTCCTGGTCGAGCTGGACGGAACTCCGAACAAGGGCAGGCTCGGAGCCAATGCGATTCTGGCCGTCAGCCTGGCTGCCGCCAAGGCAACTGCCGCGGCCCGCGGCCGTTCACTCTACTCCTCGCTTGGCGGTGAGCAGGCGGTCACTCTACCGGTGCCCATGCTGAACATTCTGAACGGGGGGGCACACACCGGCTGGCAGACTACCGACGCCCAAGAGTTCATGATCATGCCGCTCGGCGCCCCAACTTTTTCTGAGGCGCTGCAATGGGGGGTCGAGATCTATCATGGGCTGCGGGCGGTGCTCAAGCGGAAAGGATACACCGTGCTCGTCGGGGACGAGGGCGGATACGCTCCCGCGCTGAAGGCGAATGTCGAGGCGGTCGAGCTCATCTTGGAGGCGATCGAGCAGTCCGGTTACCGGGCGGGCCAGCAGGTTTGCCTGGCGCTCGATCCGGCGGCCTCCGAGTTCTACGACGATGGAACCTATCGGCTGCGCCGGGAGGGAAAGGAACTCAATGCCGAAGGGATGGTGGAGTATTGGGCGAACTGGGTGAAGCAGTACCCAATCGTTTCTCTGGAAGACGGTCTGGCGCAGGACGACTGGGCCGGTTGGAAACTCCTGTATCGAGAATTGGGGGACCGGCTTCAGCTGGTTGGGGACGATTTGCTGGTGACCAATCCTGCCCGTGTGCGCATAGCCATAAAGGAACAGACCTGCAACGCTCTGCTGGTGAAGGTCAATCAGGTCGGCACGCTCACTGAGGCGATTGAAGCCGTGGAGCTCTGCCGCGGAGCGGGCTGGGCGACGGTGGTCTCCCATCGGTCAGGAGAGACCGAGGACTCGACGATCGCCGACCTCAGTGTGGGTCTGTCGATGGCGCAGATCAAGGCGGGCGCGCCGGCCCGCTCCGATCGGGTTGCCAAGTACAACCGATTGTTGCGGATCGAACAAGAATTGGGAGGAGCCGCGAAATACGCCGGGTGGGCGGCGCTCCGGCAGGCCGGGGGAAGCGGGTCTAGCTAGTCCCGGGCTCGAGTTCGACCTCGGCCCGAACTCCGGGAACGGGCGTCCCGCAATAGGGACAGATCTGCCAGGACAGCTCCAGGAGTCGCCCGCAGTGTTCGCAGCCCTTGCGCAAGTGGGTGTGGCAGTTGGGGCAGATCTGCCAGTCGGCCCGGGTCCGATTTCCACATCCGGGGCAAATCGGCTGCTCTTCGATCTCGGTTAAGAGCGCTTCCTCTTCGAGGGTGTGCTGGTAGGCCTGGTCGATCGTCTGCGACGGTCGAAGGATCAGGTAAATGAGCAGGCCAAAAGGGCCCATAACTCCGGTCGTCAGGGCGGCCAGAATCTGCACCAGCGAATCTTGAGTTCGGGTACGGATGTCGCGGTAAGTCCAAAAGACCAAACTCAACCAGAGGGCAGCCAGGAACGCCCCGAACAAGGCGGTCAAATACTGAAATACGGTAGTCGCGGAGCTTAGATTCACCAGGGCCCTGTGGGAACTGCGTGATTATACAGTGGGTTGCAAAATCCAGGCCTTAAGTCGGCAAGGAGTGGGGTGATGACAGACACGAGCAAGGCCGCCGCGCTGCACCGGATTACCGACCTCGGGCCTGCGGACCGGCCGCGGGAGCGGCTGAGGGATCAGGGGGCTCAAGTTCTTCACAATGCCGAGCTGCTCGCCATCCTGCTGAGAACCGGGGTCGCCGGCCTCAACTCCGTGCAGCTGGCCCAGGAGCTTCTGATGAAGTTCCACGGTTTGCCCGGTTTGCATGATGCCAACTACGCCGAGCTGGTGGCAAGTCGAGGGATTGGGGATGCCAAGGCTGCCCAGATCAAGGCCGCCATCGAGCTGGGGAGACGCCTGGCGGCCGGGAACCCGGAGCAGCGCCATGCGATCCAGTCGCCCGAGCATGCGGCCGAGCTCCTGATGTACGAAATGAGCGCTCTCGACCAGGAGTACTTGAAAGTATTGTTGCTCGACACCCGCAATCAGCTGCTGCGGATTGTTGAGGTCTACCACGGATCGCTGAACACCTCCCTGATTCGAATTAGCGAGGTCTTCCGCGACGCGGTGCGCGACAATGCGGCGGCGATCATCGTGGTCCATAACCACCCCAGCGGCGACCCGTCGCCAAGCCCGGAGGACATCGCGGTCACCCGGGCAATCGTGGAGGCCGGCAACCTGCTGGACATCGAGGTCCTGGACCACTTGATCATAGGACACGGGCGCTATGTGTCGCTCAAGGCAAAGGGGCTCGGCTTCAAGGCGATGTAAGGGGCCTGTAAGCTCGGCAGGAAGACTTAAATGATAGGATGAAAACCAGAGACGCCGCATGGACTGAAGATGAAAAACAGGATGCGCAATTGGTGGGAGAACTTCCCGCTCGGTGAGGCGGCCACCCTCGCATTCTGGAATTTTGCGCTAGTCGCCTTTATCGGGGGCACGGCCTTGATGGCCAAGGGGATCATCGAGAAAGAAAAGGCCCCGGAGTGCGCCGCGTACTATCGGGTGACGGATCCTCGGGTAAACGCGGTGCTGTTTCTGCAGCGGCTCCAGGAAGAGGGGCTCTTCAACCCCGACACCGATACGATCAAGGACTTTGCCTGGGTCTCAGAAGGCGGTGAGCTTCGGTTCATGGTCGCCCTGGACACGGGTGTGTACTCGGCCGTACCCTGCTACACCGAAGACCAGGCCATCTTCCAAGACCTAAGAGTAGAATAGCTGTCAGACCGCCCCTGAACTCGGCCCGCCAGGTTGGCGGGTTTTTTTTGCTTCGCGCCGCCCAGCGCCGCGGCCGGCGGATGCCCTTTGAGCGATCTCTGTATAATGTGCCGGTGTTTCAAATCATCCTTCTTCCCCAGCAGAACTACTGGGATTGGGTACGGGCCTGCCGGGATTTCGTGCTTAGCTTCGGGGCTTATCTGGCGCAAGACCCACGCGCAGCCGGTCGCTATATGGCCCCCCGCCAGGTCATCTCTTTTCCCCGGACCTCGGGTGGTTTCGCCGAATCGGATGATATCGAGGGCTGGCTGTCACGCGAGTACCCCGAAGTCCGTCTCGATCCGATTGAAGCCGACTCTCCCGAATCCCTGGCGCAGGAGCTGGCCCGTCGGGTGGCGGAGGACGATCGGTTCGGTCAAAAACAGCGTCCGTTCTTCCTACTCTGGCCGACCGAATTCCCGGTAATCACCCAGAGCTTCGGGGCAAATCCGCGCATTTACACCCGGTTCGGCATGCCGGGGCACGAGGGGGTCGACATCCGCGCCTTGCCAAATACCAAGGTATTTGCTTGTGCGGACGGGCAGGTTTACCGGGTCGAGAGCAATCCGAAGGTCCACGCGTATGGGATCCACGTTCGAATCCGCCATCGCGATGGCTACCGGACGATCTACGGACACCTGGCTAAAGCCCTGGTGAAAGAGGGTGAGCCGGTCACCGGTGCCCAGGTGATCGGATTGGCCGATGCGACCGGCGCCTCAGTGGGGCATCACCTACACCTCTCGCTTAAGAAAGACCAGGCAACCGAGCTCGGCGAGACGAACTATCCCCAAGACATCATCGATCCCACCGGATTTCTGGTCTGGCCTGAGCCCAACTGGCCGAAGGGACTTCCGAATCCCACCTGGCCGATGGGCAAGTGCCTGGTGGGGGCCCATGGTCGGATCGGAGCTGCGCTCCAAGAGAATGACTTGCAGGTGATCGATCAGGCCCGGCTGGAAGCCGTCGTAGTCTCGCTGCAGGATTCGGTTCAGACCATCGAGAAGCTGCGCAGTCGCCAGCCGGCGATGTTTCTGTTGGCCCGTCTGTCAACCGACTTCTCGGGCGAACCCCTGACGCCGATCCAGTTCGTCGCTTCCGTCCAGCGCAAGTTGCGCGACCTGTATCAGGCGGAGCTTCGCTATTTCGAGTTGTGCCCAAACCCAAACCTGCAGAGCGAAGGATGGGGGAGAAGCTGGCAAGATGGGCAGGCTTTTGCCGCCTGGTTCGCCGAGGCGGCCGGCCGGCTCAGAGACCGCTTCTCGGATTTGAAGCTTGGGTTTCCCGGCCTCTCGCCTGGAGCCCGGGTCCCGGGCAAGAAAGCCGATCCGCTGGAGTTCCTAGACGCCGCCGACGAAGCAGCCCTCGCCGCGGATTGGCTTGGTGTGAATTGCTACTGGACTGACCTGACCGGCATGGAAGCACTCTCCGGCGGTCGGCTGTATCAGGAATACCGGCTGCGCTATCCAGCCAAACTGCTCATGATCACGGAGTTCGGAAATCCTTCGATTGACCTCTCTCCCAAGCCAAGGGCCGGCCAGTACCTGGAGTTTTACCGACAGGTCCGAGACGAAGCCGGGATCGGCGCGGCCTTCTGTTTCACAATCTCCGCCAGCGAAGGGTATCCGGGGTTGGCCTGGAGTGCCGCGGCAGAATCGGGCCGCGAGATTTCGACCGCCATCGGCAGCCGTGCATTCTAGCGGGCGAGCAGCGCGATCAGGGGAGTCAGGGTCAGCGGGCTGAGCAAGGTAGTCAGCATCACGGCCCGGGTCACAAAACCCGGCTCGACGTCGAACTCAATCGCGAGGATCGTGCTCATGACTGCCGTCGGCATCGCCGACTCGAGTACCCCTACCTGCCGGGCCAGGCCTTCCAGGCCAAGCATCGGTGCGATCAGCCAGGCAAGCGCTGGCGCTACGACCATCCTGAGCCCAATACACACGGCGAGCAGTCCGCGGTGGCCCGGCGATCCACCTGCTCCAATCTGCATTCCAAGCACCAAGAGCAATACCGGCACCGTAGCTGCTCCCAGCAGGTCGATCGGCCGGCTCAGTGCGGGGGGGAGGTGCAGATCGAGGGCCCGTGCCGTCAGGGCCAGGGGGATTGCGTAGACTGCCGGGACTTTGGCGAGCTCTTGCAGAGCGGCCAGCGGTCGCCTTCGACCGCTCGAAGCTGTGTAGACGCCGAGTGAATTAGTCAACATCATTGCAGCGACAAAGAACAGGCTGGCCCAAGCCAGCCCCGATTCTCCAAAGACAAACTGGTTGAGCGACAGGCCATAGTTTCCAGCATTCATGAACGCCGAGGCGAGCAGCACCCCTGAAGCCAGCTTGGGGTCGAGTCGGAGAGCGCGGCCCAGCAGCCAACCGACCGCACCGATGCTCAGCATCACGATCGTCGCCAGGGCCATCATAGATATGACCTGCAGGCCATGGATGTTGGCCGAGAGCAGGAGATCGAAAACTAGGGCCGGCGAGAGGACGTAGAAGGCGATCTGGGCGAGCGGTCGGGGACTGAGTCCGAGCAGCTTGTGGGCGAGGAACCCGGCTGCCGCCGTGATTAGGATAGGTAGGATGTGATCTGCAAACGTGCTAAGCAGACTGCTCAATCTGCAGATTCCTCGTCGTCGAGGTTCAGGGTGAACAGATCTCGCGCCTCGTCTTCGAAGGCAAGGTTATCGAGGGCGTCCTGAATCAATTCTGCACTTGAATCGGAGGCGCTCTCCTGCAGCTGCTCCAAGGCGGCGGTCGCGATCGAACCGCCCACCTGGCTGAGCGACCAGATTGCCGCCTTTCGAATCCGTTCGTCGACATCTTCCAGCAGATCGACCAGCTCATCTGATGCTTCTCGCAGATCCAGCTCTCCGGCCGCCTGTACTGCCTCCAATCGGATGTCTGGCTCTGGATCTTGGAGCTTTGGCATGACCAACGTGGCCCAGCGGGAATCGGCAGAGCGAGCCATCGCCCGGAGGGCCGCCCGCAGACTTGAACCCTGACCAGAGGCATAGGCCTGCTCGATCAATTCGGGGATTTCCTCGCGAGTTGAGTATCCGAGGGACTCCAAAGAGCAATCCCTCACCTTGAGACTCGGGTCTGATCGTACAGCTTCTAACAGAACCTGCTCGATCTCCAACCGCAGCCGCGCTTCGAGGTCCTGGGTCTCAGCCAACAGCACGAAGGAACCCAGCGCGACAGCGGCAGCCCTCCTGACTTCCTCGGCCGGATCAGTTCGAAGCTTATCCAGCAGCTGGCGGGCGAGTTGCGGATCTTCGGATTCCCATAGGTTACCGATGGCCTGGGCGCGCAAACGGGGATCGGGGTCAGCTAGAACCATCCGGTTGATCGCTTCGAAAGTTAGCTCGATCTTGGAATTGGCCAGGTCACCCAGCGCTAGCAATATGCTGTGACGCCGATTCGCGCCGAACCCTTCCCAGGCCTCCGCGAATTTGGCCAGGTGTAGTGCGTCGAGATCCGAGAGGTCGGTTAGTTTCGACGCCTCGAGGGGCTGAGCTTCGTTGCCCAGTGTGTTAAGCAGCTCAACGAAGCCCCGGTCCATGGCGAACGATTAGCGGGGCAGGATTATGGGGTTGATGAAATCCTGAACGTTCACGTAGAGGATGAGCGCGAGCAGTACCATGAATCCGAGGGTGTGAGCCAAGCCTTCGTGCTGAGGCGGAACCCGCTTTCCGGCGATCGCCTCGAACGCAACGAACATCAAGCGGCCTCCATCGAGGGCGGGAATTGGAAGCAGATTGGCGAGTGCCAGGCCGGCGCTGATAACCCCAATGAGATTCAGGGTCAGGAATGGACGTTGGGAGGATCGATCGATCTCTCCGGCCCACACGAGCATATCGTACATACCCTTCAATCCACTGATCCGGGCCTCTTCTGGAGCGATCTCTCCGCGCAGCAACCGGCTGGGCAGATGGATCATTTCGCTAAACTGAAAAACAGTTGCCCGCACTCCCAGGCCGATCGCCTCCGGCCAGGCCACCAGCCGGGTGGGATTGCCAAGGGTTACCCCGATTGGGCCCTGACCTTCTGGAGGCGCAATTCGAGGGGTCAGCTCGACGGTCAGCCGCTGCTCGCCACGCAGCAGCACAAGCGCGGTGGGCCGATCTCCTCGCTCGGCGATGATGTTCTGCAAGATCATGAAACCGTCAACTTTGATCCCATCAACTTCCAAGATCTCATCATTAGGTAGAACCCCGGCCAGGGCGGCCGGCGATCCGGCTTCGACCTGGGTGATGGTCACCCGTTCCGTATCCGGCGCCGCGAATTTGAAGGCCGTGGTGAACGCCAGTACAGCGAGAACCAGGTTGGCGAGCGGGCCGGCGATCAAAACCGCCGCCCGGGTGCGCCGATTGGCACCCGCCAAGCCGCCCTCGACGGAGGGGTCGTCTTCGCCGGCGGGTTTGACAAAGCCCCCCAGCGGGATCAGGTTGAGAGTGAAACGGGTCCCGCCCGCCTCAAAGAGGGTAACCAGCCGCGGCGGGAAGCCGAGCCCGAATTCCTCCACTCGGACCCGAAGCGCGCGGGCAACCAGGAAGTGACCAAATTCATGCCCGATGATGAGTGCGCCTAGGACCAGGGCAAAAAGAAGAAAATCAGACACGCAAACGCTCCGAGGCCCCTTTCTGGGGAAGCCGCACGATTATATCACCCGCCCCTTTGACGCCCGGTAAGACCTTCATACCAGCCAGGCGCCGGGGCCCGGTTCCGCTCGCAGTATCCAGAAATCGGGTGAAAGCCGCGCCAATCCCTCCCGCAACTTCGGCTCGGCCTCGGGCAGGCACAGGCAGTGCACATTGGGGCCGGCGTCGACCGTGTAGCAGGCCGCAACACCCTGGCTCCGCAGCGAGCGAACCCTCGACATGATGGCCAGGGAGCTGGGCTGCCAATAATGCAGCGCCGGGCTTGAGGTCATCATCACCGCATGCAGCATGTCGCTGTCTTGTTCGACAACTTCGGCCAGCCGGCCGAAATCCCTGCCAAGCACCGCCTCCCGGCAGGCCTGCAGCCTGCGAGGGGCATCTGAGACCCGAGCAGCCTGGAGCGGGCTGGTTTGAGCGCTGGAATGGCCCTCGGTAGAGCCGGTCGGTTTGGGATTCGGGTCGATAAGCACGATCAGGTCGACGATCGGCCAATGTGCGGCCTCGGCCAGCGGGCGTGCGACGCTGCTCGCAGCATCCTCTCCGGCGACGAGCTCTACATATCCGCCGAAGATCGAGCGGGCGGCCGAGCCGGATCCGCGGCGTGCCAGGGCAGAGAGCTCGGTCCGTCCGAGGTCCAGACCGGCCGCTGCGCAGCCTGCCACGGTGAGCGCCGCGAATGCGGCCGCCGAAGAGGCCAGGCCGGCTGCCATTGGAAAGTTAGTCTCGCTGTGAACGATCGCTGGAGATCGAACCCCCGCTTCATTCCGAATCAGGTCCAGCTGGTGGCTGACCCGCTGGAGAGCGGCCGCCTCCGCTGGCACCTGGTTGATCAGGAGCTGGTCCCGATCGAGATCCGGATCGAAGCCGACCCGCATTTGAGTCTTGAGCCCGCCCAGCGTCAGGGAAATCGAACCGTTGGAGGGGATTCTTAGGGCGTGGTCTCGGTTACCCCAGTACTTGACCAGAGCGATGTTGGGGTGGGCCGCCGCGACGGCTTCTCTGACGCGCATGGGCGGCGAGTTTACCACCGAGGGACTGCCGCGAGCCTTCTTGGCGCGGGGTGAAGCTTAAGGCCGGTCGCTGCCGCGGCCCCAGACCTGAATGGCAGCGCCGGCGTTGCCGCTCTTGAACACGTAAAACGCCAGGTAGGCAGCGTCTCCCGACATGCTGATCCCCAGGGTGCGGGCCACTTCGAGCGGCTGGGCCAGCAGCAACTGTCCATCCGGCAGGCGATATAAGCGCAGCTCGTTCTGGACACCGACCGCGGCTAGCAAACTCCAGTCGTTCGACACGGCGAATTGCCGGAAGTTCAGCATTGGCAGGTCGAGCAAGGTCTCGCCACTCGCTACGTCGACGATCCGGATTCCCTCGGTTGGATATCCGTAGTCGACGTGAAGCAAGAAGCGGTCGCCAGTGGGGGAGATCGAGAGCAGCCGGTCTTCCGCCCGGGCGAGAGGCACAGCGCCGAGGCGGTTCCCTGTTAGGTCAAGAATGCTGATTTCCTGTTTTCGTGTGTCCTGCAGCGCGAGCGCCGATCCGTCTGGGAAAGGTACCGCGGCCGTAATCCAGCCGGGATTGTTGAAGCGGTAGATCTCACCCCAGCTGCCGGGATCCCAGATCGCGCCAATCCCATTCGAGTCGACCGCGAAGAATAGGCCATCGGAAAGGAATCCTGCGTTGATAACCATCGAAAACGGAGCCAATGCCAGGGCGGCTACTTGCTCTCCGGTCGCGCTCAGCCACACTTGGATTTCGGGGCCGTCATCGGCTAGAACCGCCGACCCGTCTGGCGAGACCGAAATAGTAAACGGGGGGAAGTCCTCAAAGCCAGTCAGCTCCCCCAGCGGCTCGCCACGCACCAAATCGAACTGCTCGATCCGCATGCCATTGCCGTTATGGAGCAGCACGTCGCTGACCGGCGAGAACGCCACTCGGACTCCAAAGTCAGTCCGTGCGATCGGAATTTCCCTGAGCAGCTCGAGTGTCTCTCCGGGCGCAAGATCGAACAGCGAGCGGCTCGGAGACGGGGCGGGCTCGGGCGGTCTAACCGCGGGCGCTGCAGTGGGCAGCGCGGCGGCCGGACGAGATTCCGTCGGGGAGAATGGGGCGGAAGTGGCGGCAGGGAGGACAGTCGCCAGAGCACCCGCGGCTTGGGCTATCACAGCCGGTGCGGTGGGTATTCCAGCCGGTCGGGGCTGTGCGCAGCTCACCAGGGCAAGCGCTGCCGCGGTCACCAATGGCACGTTCAAGGCTAGCTTCGGCATTCCCACTCTCGAAGGGATCCGTAACGGTTGGTGTATATTTATCGCAGTAGTACTGGGGTCATGTATCACCTGCGGGTCGAATCTGTGTGTTAATGTAGTACTCTGGCACTACCCTAGCTGTGGGCAAGATCATCTTACCTCGAAACCTCTGGAGTGGCCTGGGTTTTGGTTCGGCGCTGCTCGTCGCGCTCGCGGCGGCCGCCTGGGCCGGATTCACCGGTCCCAATCGGAGCACGACTCAAGTGGTCCGTGATCCGGATAATGACGAGTGGTTTTTCACGAAGTCTGGCCAAACATGCACCTTCGCCCCGAACCCGGCCAATCCCTGCCCGGATTTCGGAGGGACGCAGCCAAACATAACCTCCGTAAAGAATGTTTGTGGTTGGGATCCGCCCTACAACGCCGGCTGCAACGCAGCTACTAAAGAGGAGACCGTCAGCCTCCCTCCAGCGACGGTGAGCGGGTCTGCCGCCTGCGGAGTCCCTGGCGGCGCGGGCTGGTGCCGGGGCGGTGCATCCGTCAACCTTTCGGCAAGCGAACCACTGGCCGGCGAAGTCATCGAACTGATCGAGGGCAATCCGGCCGGTGTGCTGTGCGATCCGGCCGACGGGCCAAGCGTATCCTGCTCCTGGTCTGGCAGCGACGGCGATTTCACTTTGCAATTCTGGGCGGTGTCGTCCTACGGCGACACGAGCGATCTGGGATCGTCGAACTGGAGAGTCGACTCGGGTCCGCCCAGCGTAAGCCTGAGCTTGAGCGGCGGGACGCTGGGCGGGGGCGGTTGGTATCGAGCTGGAACAGTCAGCGTGTCGGCGAGCGGTGCCGATGCGCTCTCGGGGGTCACGAGCTCCGAAGTCGCGATTGACGGCGGTTCGTGGACTGGGACGGGTCAGGTCAATAGCGATGGAGTCCATTCGGCCAGCGGCCGGGTCCAAGATGTCGCCGGAAACGAAGCCACCGGCACAGCTTCGGTCCGCTACGACAGCACCCCGCCCACCCTCTCGGCCGATCTCAGCGGGACACTCGGTCGGGAGGGTTGGTATCTCTCCGCGGTGAGTGCCTCCGCCGCGGCCTCCGATAGTCTATCGGGAGTGGCTGAGCGCCAAGTGAACGTCAACGGGACCGGCTGGCAAGGTGGCCCGATCCTGTTGACTCAGGACGGGAGCCTTAGCTTAAGTTTCAGGGCGGCCGATGTTGCCGGAAACGAAGCGATCTCTGGGGCTCAGACCATTCGGATCGACGCTCATCCCCCAGAGTCCGTGTTCGTTGTCCCGCCAAACGGCTCGGAGACGTGGGTCGCCGGCACCGTGGAGTTGTTGGGTCAAAGCCTGGATTTCGGCTCCGGATTGCGTTCGGTCGAAATCTCGTACGATGGCGGCCAGACCTGGGCTCCGCTCACGTTGGACCGTTCCGAATGGGGGGACAACTGGGACACCAAGTCGGTGCCGAATGGCACCTATGTCGTCTTGGCCCGGGCAAGTGACGTTGCCGGTCACTTGGAATCTACAGCGAGGGTCACTCTGCACGTTGATAACCTGCCGCCCTTTGTGGATATTCCTGACTCTTGGCTGGTCGGCGAGCGTGCCCCCCTGGTCGTCAAGGAGCAAGGGGTCGGCCTGGCGGGTGTTCAAATTCTGATCCAAGATGGGGAGCAGGCATTATTCACATGGCCATACGATCCGGAGCTCATACCAAGCACGATCAGTTGGGATGGAGTGATGCCCGACGGCAGCGTTGCTGCGCCTGGTGACTATGGGGTCTATGCCACCGCCTGGGATCTCGCTGGGAACCGGGGTCAGGATGTTGGGGTGATCCGGGTTCCGGGAGCGGACGCGCCGGCACCGGTCGAAGAATCCCCGATCAGCACGCTGTTCGGGGGCGCGGGCCGGCTGGATCGAGCTCCTCAGACCGGACTCGCCTCCGGCGAATCCCCGCCGATTGCTCGGAGCCTCTGGCTATGGCCGGCGGTCGCCTGGTTCGGGTTGCTAGTAGGCGTAGCGATTTCCACACTCTCGGATCCACGACCTGCTGCGCTGACTCGGCTACGACGAGAGCTGGACCAGGTCCGGCAGTGGCAAGCGGAGTGAGGAGGGGTAATGCTTGAGGTTGTCCTGGCGGTCAGCGTCTTGGCCGCGGTGGTTGTGGTCGGGGTCTTGATCTCGATCGGCAACGAGCGCCAGCGGAAAGCGCTCGACAAGTTGCGAGAGGACCTGCGAAACTGGGCATTGGGTGAT
>Ga0209640_10000054_pt1 | contig 64642 bp, 54 predicted proteins | sample RifCSP10_1_FD_184018 | JGI IMG/M metagenome (GOLD analysis project Ga0209640, IMG submission 184018) | Soil microbial communities from Rifle, Colorado - Rifle CSP2_sed 10_1 (SPAdes) (version 2) | ecosystem: Environmental > Terrestrial > Deep subsurface > Rock core/Sediment | place: Rifle...
GTCGGCTAGCCGGTATCCGGGCCAATGGACGTCTACCGGCTGTTCGCGCCGCGCCTGGAGGACCTCCCGGTCGAGGAATTCCATGTGGCCGTGCTGGATACGCAGCACCGGCTGGAGCGCGATGTCACCGTGACCCGCGGTCTGCTGAGCGCGTCGCTCGTGCATCCCCGCGAGGTGTTCCGCGAGGCGATCGCGGAGCGGGCTGCCTCGATCATTCTCGTCCACAACCACCCCAGCGGGGATCCAACTCCTTCCGCGGACGACCGAAAGGTGACTGGACAACTGGTCGCTGCCGGCCGGCTGCTCGACATTCCGGTACACGACCATGTAATCATTGGTAGGGGGCGTTATGCCTCCTTCGCGGAGTCCGGTCTCCTGGGGTAAGCGGGTAGCGGGTCGCGGGTCCATCGAACCCGCCCTCCACCCGCGACCCGTAACCCGTAACCCGTTGTCGGCAACCCTCAAAGGCGACTTCATCCCCGGCTGGTCCGCCGACGATCCGAGTCTGGAACGGCTCGACGTCGAGCTGCTCGCGCGCGCCTACCGGTTCAGCGCGGCGGCGCATGAGGGGCAATTCCGGCGCAACGGTGATCCGTTCGTCACGCACTGCGTGGAAGTGGCGCGGATTCTCGCCGATCTTCAGCTCGATTCGGTCACGGTCGCCGCCGGGTTGATCCACGACGTCGTGGAGGACACGGCGGTCACGATCGAAGAGGTCGAGGCGGAGTTTGGCGTCGAGGTCATGCAGATCGTCGACGGCCTCACGAAGATCGGCGTGCTGCCGCTGCACAGCACCGAAGAGCGCCAGGTCGAGAACTACCGCAAGCTGCTGGTTTCGATCGCCAAGGATGCCCGGGTGATCATCATCAAGCTGGCGGACCGTCTGCACAACATGCGGACGCTGGACTCGCTGCCCGAGGACAAGCAACGACGCATTTCGCTGGAGACGCGCGACCTGTACGCGCCGCTCGCGCACCGCTTCGGTATGGCGAAGATGCGTTGGGAGCTGGAGGATCTCGCGTTCAAGTTCCTCGAGCCGGTCGACTACCGGAAACTGGCCAAACTCGTCGCGGCGCGCCGGGTTGAGCGGGAAAGCCTCATCAGGCAGATGGCCGAGCCGCTGCAACGCGTGCTCACGGGCGCCGGCATCCAGAACGTCGAGGTGACCGGGCGGGCGAAGCACCTCTGGTCGATCTTCCGCAAGATGGAAAAGCGGGAACGCCCGTACGAGGAGATCTACGACCTGCTGGCGATCCGCGTCCTCGTCAACACCGTGCCCGATTGCTATCACGCCCTGGGCGTGATTCACGACGGGTGGACGCCGCTCCAGGAGCGGATCAAGGATTACATCGCGCAGCCGAAGTCGAACGGCTACCAGTCGCTGCACACGACGGTCTTCGGGCCTGGTCGCCAGTTGTACGAGATCCAGATCCGCACCCGCGAGATGCATCGCACCGCGGAAATCGGTATCGCCGCGCACTGGCGCTACAAGACGGACGCCAAGTCCGCTGACGAACTCGATCGTCACCTGCAGTGGTTCAGGCAGGTGCTCGAGCTGCAGCTCGACGCCAAGGATCCGGCCGAATTCCTGGAGTTTCTCAAGCTTGACCTGTACCAGGACGAGATCTTCGTGTTCACGCCGACGGGCGACGTGATCCAGCTTCCGAAGGGCGCCACGCCGATCGACTTTGCCTTCGCGGTGCACACCGAGGTCGGCCAGCACTGCGCCGGCGCGAAGGTGAACGGCAAGATCGCGCCGCTCAGCCGGCAGCTCCGCAATTCGGAGACGGTCGAGATCCTCACCTCGCCTAACGCGAAGCCAAGTCGCGACTGGCTGGCGCATGTGCGAACGGGGCGTGCGCGCCACAAGATCCGCCAGTGGCTGAGGCTGGAGGAGAACCAGTCTTCCGAGCGTGTTGGACGCGAGATCCTGGAGCGGGAAGTGCGGAAGCGGCGCTTCCCGAAGCTCGATGAGGCGTCGATTGAGCGCGCCGCGAAGTCGCTCAACCTCAACGACGGAAGGCACCTTATCGCGTCCGTCGGCCAGGGCGACCTGCCCGTGACGCAGGCGCTGAAGGCGATCTACCCGGACCAGGAGACCTCGCCGGAACCGCCGCCGAAACCGTCAGCGCTCGAGCGGTTGATGGATCGCGTGCGCGGCACGTCTCGTGGCATCCGCATCCAGGGCGCCGACGGGCTCATGGTTCGTTATGCGCAGTGTTGCCAACCAGTGCCGGGCGATACGGTGGTCGGCTACGTCACTCGAGGCCGCGGGGTGAGCATTCACCGGTCCGACTGCCCGAACCTGCTGCACCTGGCCCACGAGCCGGAGCGGCGGCTCGACATCGACTGGACCGAGCAGCCCGGTGAGCGGTTCCTGGTGCGGCTGGGACTGGAGGCGAACGATCGCCGCGGTCTGTATGCCGACGTGGCGGCGGCGGTGAGCGCCTCAGGAACGGACATACGCACCCTTGAGCTCAGGTCGATCGACGGAAGAGTCACCGGGGCCGCGATTGTGGAAGTCGAAAACCTCTCGCACCTGCAGAAGGTCATGAAGTCGGTGCGACGCGTGAAGGGAATCGTCGATGTGGCGCGCCGCGAGCGTCTCACGAGCGAAGAACCGTGATCGTGATTCGTCACGCGTCTCGGCCTGCCATCAGATTCTCGCGTCCACGGCGTCGACGCCGGCAACCAGCATGACCGTGAGCAAGGCAACCGCCCCCAGTTGGTGAACCGCGGCAAGGACGGCGGGCGCCGCCAGCAACAGCGTCGCGATTCCCAGTCCCACCTGCAGCAGGGCCACGACAGCGGCGAGGCGCATCCATCGGCGCAGGTTGGCCGTCCACCGTCGTTCCGATACCAGCCACACGCTCCACACGGACAGCGCGAGCAGGACGGCAAGAACGCGGTGATTGAACTGCGCCGCGATCGGGTTCTCGAACAGATTCCTGACGCCCGTCCCCGCGCTGTACCCGGCCGGAACCAGCTGACCTCCCATCAGCGGGAACTCGTTGAAGATTCGTCCGGCATCGAGTCCTGCCACGAAACCGCCGGACATCATGGTCAGCACCACGCCGGCCGTCAGCACAAACACGACTGCTCGAACGGTACCCGGTGCGCGAAGCCGTCCTGCTCCCGAGCGGCCCAGCGCGGCCGCGGTCCATACCGCGATACCGAAGATCAGAAGCGCGAGCGAGAGGTGCGCCACGAGCCGGTAAGGGCTCACGCTGGTGCGGTCCGCAAGGCCGCTCCTCACCATGTACCACCCGAGCGCTCCCTGCGCGCCGACAAGGAGCGGAAGCGACAGCAGTCGGGGGAAAAGTGCAGACGCAATCCAGCCGCGTCGCCAGAACCAGAGGAACGGAAGCGCTACGACGATACCCACCAGGCGTCCCGCCAGTCGATGCGCCCACTCCCACCAGTACAGCGTTTTGAACTGCGCCTGGGTGATGCCCGCGTGCACGGTACGAGCTTCGGGGATCACGAGGTACTGTTCGTAGGCCCGTTGCCAGGACGCGGCGCTCATCGGTGGCAAAACGCCCGTCACCGGTTTCCACTCGGTGATCGACAGGCCGCTTTCGGTCAGGCGGGTCGCCCCGCCCACGGCGATTGTCATTGTGACAGAAATCGCCGCCGCGGTAAGCCACCCCCGCAGGACGCGGTCACGATATGATATTCCGTTGACCAAGACACGCTCGCTCAAAGAGCTCTGACCTGTCGAGCCGGGCCGGAAGATACCTCGATGAAAGTGTCGCGCGGAGCCTTCCACGCGCTAACTTCGGGACCCGCTCCCTGAGCAGCGGTGGAGCGGCTGCGGCCCGAAGCAGCGGCCGCGGCAGACCTGGAGCGAAGTTCCGATGAGTAAGCCGGTAATTCTGACAGTCGACGACGAACCCGACGTCCTGAACGCGATCGAGCGCGACCTGCGCGCGCATTTCAGGACCGACTACCGGATCGTCAAGGTCGGCTCGGGGACCGAAGCGCTGGACGTCGTGCGCGAACTGAAACAACGAGGCGCGAACATCGCGCTGTTCATGGTCGATGAACGCATGCCGGGCATGACGGGAACGCAATTCCTCATGGAAGCGATCACTCTGTATCCCGCAGCCCGGAAAGTCCTGCTCACGGCCTACGCGGACACCGAAACCGCCATCACCGCGATCAACAAGATCGGACTAGACCAGTACCTCACGAAGCCGTGGGATCCGCCGACGGAACGCCTGTACCCGGTTCTTGATGACCTCCTGGCGGACTGGGTCACCAAGGTCAGGCCGGCGTTCGAGGGCGTGCGGGTCGCCGGCTCGGTGCTTTCTGCCGAGTCGTTCGCGGTGAAGGACTTCCTGTCGAGCAACCTCTTTCCGTATCAGTGGATCGATCTCGAGCGGGATGCGGCCATGCGCGAACTGGCGTCGGCGCATTCTCCGGACCTCATGCGTCTTCCCGTCGTGTTCCTGCCTGACGGGTCGGTGCTCGTGCAGCCCGACGTTCGAACGCTGGCGGCACGCATCGGTATGCAGCTCAAGCCGAGTATGCCGTTCTACGATCTCGTCGTCGTGGGCGGCGGACCGGCCGGCCTCGCGGGCGCGGTCTACGGCGCGTCTGAGGGGCTGCGCACCATTCTGGTGGAGAGTCGTGCTCCTGGGGGCCAGGCGGGAACCAGCTCACAGATCGAGAACTATCTCGGATTCCCCAGTGGCATTTCCGGGTCGGAATTGGCTCGCCGCGCCGTCGCCCAGGCGCGCCGATTTGGCGCCGAGATCGTGGCGCCCCAGGAGGTGACCGGAATTCGACGCGACGATCCGTATCGCGTGGTCACGCTCGCCGATGGCTCGGAGCTTTCCTCGTACGCCGTCCTGCTCGCCCCCGGGATGGAGGTGCGGCGCCTGGACGTCCCCGACCTCGATCGCCTCGTCGGCGCCGGCGTCTTCTACGGCGCGGCGATGACCGAGGCCGCCGCCGTCCGCGGACAGGACGTCATGATCATCGGCGGCGCGAACTCGGCAGGGCAGGGCGCCATGTTCTTTTCGCGCTATGCACGCAAGGTGACCATGGTGCTCCGCGGCGCAACGCTGGGCGCCGCCATGTCGCAGTACCTCGTGGACCGCATTCTGGCGACGCCCAACATCGAGGTCATGCTCAACACCCGCGTCACTGGCGTCGCCGGAGCGTCACGCCTCGGCAGCGTCACGCTGACCAGCACCGCCACGGGCGAAGCCTCCGAACAGCCGACCTGCGGCCTCTTCATCTTCATCGGCACCGCGCCACGGACCCGTTTCGTCTCGGAACTGTTGCAGCTGGATCAACAGGGCTTCATTCTGACGGGCCCCGATCTGATGGGAGACGGAAAGCGGCCGCGGGGTTGGATGCCCGAACGCGACCCGTTCCTGTTCGAGACCAGCGTACCCGGAGTCTTCGCCGCCGGTGACGCACGCAGCGGCGCCGGCAAGCGTGTCGCTTCCGCGGTTGGGGAAGGATCGGCGACCGTGCGTCTCGTTCACTCCTACCTGTCAACAGTGTAACCGTGGCTGATCAGGCACTCGTCGAACGACTGTCCTCCGTGCGCGCCATGAAGGGCGTGCCGAAATCCGAACTCGAATGGCTCGTTGATCACGGCCGCGTCGAGTCGTACGTGGCCGGGACGGTATTCCGCCCTCACGCGATCCCGATTCCGGGTCTCTCGGTGCTGATCACGGGATCACTGGCCATCCATGTGGAGCGGATGGGCGTTCAACGCCGCGTTATGCAGTGGCACGCCGGCGATCTCACCGGAGCGCTTCCGTATTCGAGAATGACCGTGCCGCCCGGTGACACGATCGTCCACGAAGACATGGAGGTGTTCACGATAGACAAGGAGCACTTCCCCGCGATCACCCGCGAATGCCCGGAGTTCACGGCGGTCTGCGTCCACACGATGCTGGACCGGGCGAGGCACTTCACCAGCACGAGCTTCCAGGACGAGAAGATGGTGTCGCTGGGCAAGCTCTCTGCCGGCCTCGCCCACGAATTGAACAACCCGGCTTCAGCGGCCAGCCGGAGCGCCAAACGACTTGCCGAGCAGATGAACGAGGCTGAGGACGCCGCGCGCGCGCTGATCGGTGCCAGGCTCGACGAGGCGCAGCTTGCCGCACTGGATGAGGCGCGGGCCATGTGCCTGCTGGTGCCGCCGACATTCCTCGACACGCCGCTCGATCGGTCTGACCGCGTGGATGCCATCGCCGAGTGGCTCGACGCGAACGGCGGTGATTTCGATGAGGCGACCGCCCTGGCCGAAACCGCAATGACGGTCGAAGGGCTGGAAAAACTGTCTCGCCTCATGTCGGGCGAGACACTGACCGAGGCGCTGCGATGGCTCTCGTCGACCTGCGGGGTTCGCGCGGTGGCGACCGAGCTGCAGGACTCGACTCGACGAATCTCGGAGCTCGTCGCCGCCGTGAAAGGCCACACCTATATGGGACGCGCATCTGTCCCGGAGCCGGTCAACGTCGTCCGCGGGCTCAATGACACGGCCCGCATCATGGCCAGCAAGGCTCGCGACAAGAAGGTCACGGTCGCGCTCGACGTCGAGCCCAACCTGCCACCGGCTCGCGCTTATGGCGGCGAGTTGAACCAGATCTGGATGAACCTGATCGAGAACGCCCTAGACGCGGTGCCGTATGGAGGCGCGATCACGATTCGAGTGCGAAGGGAACTGGACCAGATCGTCGTCTTCGTCGTCGACAACGGTCCCGGCATCCCGGAAGACATCAAGGGTCGCATCTTCGATCCGTTCTTCACCACCAAGCCGGTCGGAGAAGGCACCGGAATGGGGCTCGACATCGTAAGGCGGCTCGTCTTCCAGCAGAATGGCGAGGTCGACGTCCAGTCCGCGCCCGGGCACACGGAATTCCGCATCGCCATCCCGGTCGCGACCGCGGCGCCGGCGACCGTCGCCTGACAAGGGGTTGGCTGGCCCGAAGAAAAACCGATAAATTGAGCGGATGTCGCGCGCTCCATTTCTCCTCCAGTCGCCGTTCGAACCCGCCGGTGACCAGCCCAGGGCGATCGCCGAACTGACAGCGGGTCTCGAACGGGGCGACCGTTTCCAGACGCTCCTCGGCGTAACCGGGTCGGGGAAGACCATGACGATGGCGCACGCCATCGCCAACTACGGGCGCCCGACGCTGGTCCTGTCGCACAACAAGACGCTCGCCGCGCAGCTCTACGGGGAACTCAAGAGCTTCTTTCCGACCAGCGCGGTCGAGTACTTCGTCTCGTACTACGACTACTACCAGCCCGAGGCGTACGTGCCGACCACCGACACGTACATCGAGAAGGACGCCTCGATCAATGAGGACATCGACCGGCTGAGGCTTCGCGCGACGTCGAGCCTGATGGAGCGTGACGACGTCGTCATCGTCGCCACCGTGAGCGCGATCTACGGGCTGGGCGATCCAATCGAGTATCGCGAGCAGATGGTGATGCTCGAGAAGGGCCAGAAGATCCCGCGCAACACGATCCTCCGGCAGCTGGTGAACATCCAGTACTCACGCAACGATGTCGCCTTCGATCGCGGCACCTTCCGAGTGCGCGGGGACACCGTGGAGATCTTCCCCGCGTACGAGGAACAGGGCGTCCGCGTCGAGCTCTGGGGTGATGAGATCGAGCGCATCTCGAAGATCAATGCGCTCACCGGAGAAACGATCGCGGTCCTGGATCGCGCCGGCATCTATCCCGCGAAACACTTCATCACGAACCGGCCGAGTCTCGAGCGCGCCGTGGGCGCGATCCGCACGGAGCTTGCCGAGCGCCTGCAGCTGCTTCGGAATTCCGGAAAACTGCTCGAGGCGCAGCGACTGGAGTCGCGGACCAACTTCGATGTTGAGATGATGCTCGAGATCGGGACGTGCGCCGGCATCGAGAACTACTCGCGTCATCTCTCCGGCCGGAAGGAAGGCGAGCGACCCGCCTGCCTGCTGGACTACTATCCCGCCGACTTCCTGGTCATCGTCGACGAGTCGCACGTCTCGCTGCCGCAGATCCGGGGGATGTACAACGGAGACCGGGCCAGGAAGGAAGTGCTGGTCGAGTATGGGTTCCGGCTTCCGTCCGCCCTCGACAACCGCCCGCTGATCTTCGACGAGTTCCTCTCGCTGGTTCCCAGGGCGCTCTTCGTCAGCGCCACGCCGGCGGAACTGGAGCTGCACCTGTGCGAGGGCGTGGTTGTCGAGCAGATCATTCGTCCGACCGGGCTGGTCGATCCGGAGATCGAGGTGCGGCCCGTCCGCGGTCAGGTGGACGACCTGCTCAACGAGATCCGCATTCGAGAGCGGCGCGGCGAGCGGGTGCTGGTCACAACGCTGACGAAGCGCATGGCGGAGGATCTCACCGACTACCTGCAGCAGATGGGAGTGCGCGTGCGGTACATGCACTCGGATATCGATGCCATCGAGCGGATGGAGATCGTACGCGGTTTGCGGTTAGGCGAATTCGATGTGCTGGTCGGCATCAACCTGCTGCGCGAAGGTCTCGACATGCCCGAGGTGTCGCTCGTCGCGATCCTCGACGCGGACCAGGAAGGCTTCCTGCGCAGCGACCGGTCGCTGATCCAGACGACGGGCCGCGCGGCTCGACACGTACGTGGGAGAGCGATCTTCTACGCCGACAGGATGACGGACTCGATGAAACGCTGCATCGAGGAAACGTCTCGCCGGCGCGAGATCCAGGTGGCGTTCAACACCGAGCACGGCATCACGCCGCGCGGCGTGTCCAAGAGTGTCGACGAGGTCCGATTCATCACGCGCGTGGCTGATGCGCGGACGGAGAAAGAAGAGCGCGAGCGGCTGCGGAAAGTCGCGGAGACCTCGGCGACGTACAATCCGGCGCAGCTCGACGAGATGATCAGGCAACTCGAGGAGGAGATGCGATCGGCGGCCGAGGAGCTGGACTTCGAGGCGGCGGCTCGACTCCGCGACGAGGTGTTCGAGCTGCGCGCGAAGCGGGATGCCGCACCGCGGCGCCGTGATGCGTTCGCTGCAATCCGGGCTTCGAAGTGACCACGAGGCCGGAGGTCAGAGGCCAGAGGCCAGAGACGAGCGATCTCAGCTCTGCCGTGACGAGTCACGAATCACGAGTCACGAGTCAGGAGTTGCAGGCCTGGGGTGAAGGCCTGGGTCGCCGCCTGACGGCCCCCGCGCTTGTCACTCTCGAAGGCGAACTCGGCGCGGGAAAGACGACATTGGCGCAGGCAATCTGCCGAGGCCTGGGAATTCGTGAGGAAGTGACAAGTCCCACGTTCGCGCTCGTGAATGAGCATCATGCCGAAGGCACAACCGTCTACCACATCGATCTTTATCGGCTGCGCGGTCCCGAGGACCTCACGAATCTTGGTTGGGATGACATTGTCAACAGTGGCCAGATCGTCCTGGTTGAATGGCCCGAACGCGCCGGATACCGACTGCCGACTGATGCCCTTCGCATTCGGCTCGAGCACATCCCGGGCGACGACGAACATCGGCGGCTCACGGTGGTGTGAGCCGTGCTAGTCCTGGCGCTGGATGCTTCCACCTACGCGGGATCTGTCGCCCTCATTCGCGACGACATCGTTCTGGGCCAGTGCGTCGTGGCGATGCGCGGAGAACACGAGGAACGGCTCATGCCTGCCATCGCCACCGTGCTCGCAGACCATTCCATCGAGGTCGGTCGCCTGGACGCCGTCGCTTGTGGCGCTGGACCGGGGAGCTTCACGTCGCTCCGCATCGCGGCATCGATCGCCAAAGGGCTCTGCGCGGCGCGCGACATACCGTTGCTGGTGGCACCCTCGACTCTTCTGGCAGTGCCGGCGGCCGATCCGCCGTTGCCGGCGGGGAGTTATGTGGTGGCGCTGGACGCGATGCGAGGAGACTTCTTCTGTCAGGATGTTGATGTCGAGCCGGATGGTGTGCTGCGGCCCGGTGGCTCCTGGCGGGCCACGCGTGCCGGTCTCGAGGAGCACGCGGCGTCGCGAGATGCGCGAATTGTCGGTCCTGCAGAGTCCCCGGCGCTGGTCCCGCATGCGCGCGCATTTGCGCAGCTGATCAGACTTGGAATCGCCAGGCAGGTTGAGATGACCACATGGGAGCCCGATTATGGCCGCAAAGCCGAAGCGCAGGTGAGGTGGGAAGCGGCTCATGGGCGCGAACTGGGTAGTGACTGATGGCGGCGCGCGCACCATCGGCCGCGGTGACGATTCGCCCGGCGCAGGAGGGAGATCTTGATGACGTCGCCGCTATCGAGCGCGCCGTCTTCAACGACCCGTGGAGCCGGCGATCCTTCGCCGATCTCGTCAATGCGCGACGGGTCCTTTTTCTCGTCGCGGCTGACGTCAACGCGGTCGTTGGATACACCATCGTGCTGACCGCCGGTGTGGAGTCCGAACTGGCGAACCTCGCCGTCGCGCGCCTGGTGCAGCACAAGGGTCTTGGGCGACGGCTCCTCAACGAAGCGCGCAGCGCGGCGCGTGGGCGCGGATGCCGGGAGATGTTTCTCGAGGTGAGGGCGTCGAACGCCGCGGCGATCGGCCTGTACTCGTCAGCGGGATTCGAGGCGGTGGGGCGGCGCGTGCGCTACTATGCACGACCGATCGAGGACGCGATCGTGATGCGCGGGAGGCTGAACGCGTAGGCTCGCAGGCTCGAAGGCTCGATCCTCGAGCCTCTGCGTGTTATTGCTACCCTGCGCGTTCCGATGTTTGCGCAGGGCCGAAGAGACCTTCATACTGTGCTTGGCGAGGTAGTTACCTTTACTCGCCAGGAGGAAATGTGAGTCGCAGCCTGAACAAAGTCATGCTGATCGGGAACGTGGGGAACGATCCCGAAGTGCGAGCCACGCCGAACGGGGCGCGGGTCGCGCAGTTCAATCTCGCCACGACGCGGACCTGGAACGGTCCCAGTGGCGACAAACAGGAAAAGACCGAGTGGCACCGGTGCGTGCTGTGGAATGGGCGCGCCTCCGGCGGAGGCCTGGCCGACGTCGTTGAGCGGTATGTAAAGAAGGGCGATCGGCTGTACATCGAAGGGAGCATCGAGTACCGCCAGTGGCAGGATCGCGAGGGACAGACGCGCTACACCACCGAGATCAAGGTGCGCGAGATGATCATGCTCGGCTCGCGTTCAGGCGGTGGTGGCGGTGATTCCGAGAACGGCGGCGGGCGTTCCCGCAGTGCCGCGCCGGAACGAGCGCGTACATCAGCCGCGGCGGCCAGTGCTGACGCGGGCGCCGGAGGCGATTTCGAGGACTTCCCGGGGGCCCTCGAGGATGAAGACGACGATCTCCCGTTCTAGCGTACTGATGATCGTACTCGCGGGGGCCTTGCTGGCCCCCGCGCAGCTTTGGCCGCAGGAACGGGAAGCAGCGCGGACGCACCGGGTCCGCCGCGGTGAAACCCTCTGGAGCATCGCGGCGGATTCTCTCGGCGACGGCAATCGCTGGCGCGAGATCCTCGCGCTCAATCCCAATCTTCGTTCGGTGCGTTCCCTCGTGACGGGGTCTACCATCCGGCTTCCTGGCGCCAGACCGCCGCAGCCGGCTGCCGCGCCTCCGAGGCCGGTTGCGCCGACGCCTGTGCCAGCTGAGCGACCGGCGCCCACGACGGCACCGCGGGACACGGGTGGTCGCACCATCTTCTTCGGCGCACGACCCGCTGGCGGATTCGCGTCACGGGATTCGATCCCAACGGCGCCAGCGAAGGCGGCGGTGCCGGCGAGCGCGTTCGAGGCGATGTCGGCGCCGTTTGTTGTTGATTCCGGCACGTTCGACCGCGGTGGTCGATGCCTTTCGGTCGGTCCTGCCGCGGTCTCGGAAGCCGGAGGGGTGTTGCTGAGCTCAACACTGTCCATCCAGACGCCCGGAGCCGCGGCCGCGGAAGCCGGCTCGCGATGGATTCTCGTCAGGCACGGTCCCGTGCTGGCTGGCCTCGGCGCCGTCGCGATTCCGACAGTCGTCGTGCGCCTGACGAGCGCCACCACTGGCGGCGCGGCCACCGCGGAGGTCGTGGCGCAGTTCGACGCCATGTCTTGCAGCGATGTGGTCCTTCCCCTCGGTGAGACTCCTTCGATGCCGGGCGGCCGCCTGACGACAGTGAGCGATGGCGCCCGCGGCCGCGTGGCGTGGGTCGCCAGCGAGTCACTGCTGCCCACGCTGCAGCACGCGCTCATTCTCGATATTGGAGCCTCGGCCGGGGTCCGAGTGGGAGATCGCGTGACGATCTACGCACAGAACTCAAGCGCGATCGTGGCGAGTGCCGATGTCATCCGGGTCGAACAGCGAACCGCCACCGCGCTCGTCGTTCGTCAGTCGCTCGGCTCGCTGGCCGCGGGTTTGCCCGTACGGGTGACGGAAAAACTCCCATAACGAGGCCGCGCCCGATTAGATTGGCGCCGTTCGCTCGCGTGTCGCTCGAGGCCGACTTCTCAGGAGCCGTACACGGCGCCGGGCACACGCCCGGCGCCGTTCGTCCATTCGAGGAGGACGGCGGAATCACGAACTGACCTGAGCGGCCTCCGGCCATACGGGAGACGGCATGCACCGTGAGAAGTCGAAGGGAAGGCAGGGAGTGCCCGCATGACGAAACGCGCGCTCGTGTCGGGTGGCGCCGGGTTCATCGGGTCGCACGTCGCCGACCGGCTGCTGGCCGAAGGGTACCAGGTCGAGATCCTGGACGACCTCTCGTCAGGCAGGCGCGAGAACGTGCCCCGGGGAGCGGTCTTCCATCAGGTCGACATCGGGTCCGACGAAGCCGCCCGGATCGTTCGCGAGGGCCGCTTCGATGTTCTCTGCCACCTTGCCGCGCAGATCGACGTCCGAAAGAGCGTCATCGATCCAGTGGCTGACGCGCGCGTCAACATCCTTGGCTCCCTCAACCTGCTCGAAGCCGTGCGCGCCGGCGGCCATGCCACGCGGCTCGTGTTCTCCTCGACGGGCGGCGCGATCTACGGGGACTTCGTTCCGATCCCGAGCGTGGAGGACATGCCCAAGGACCCCGAGTCGCCGTACGGAATCGCGAAGTTCAGTGTGGAGCTGTACCTCGCGTACTACGCGCGCGTGCACAAGCTCGATACCGTGGCGCTCCGTTATTCGAACGTGTACGGTCCCCGCCAGGATCCACACGGTGAGGCCGGTGTGGTGGCCATCTTCTGCAGCCGCATTCTGAAGGGAGACGCCCTCACGGTCTTCGGGGACGGACTCCAGACGCGCGACTATGTGTTCGCCGGAGACGTGGCGCGGGCCAATCTCGCCGCCGCCACGACGTCCCTTCCATCACCGCGTCAGGTGGACGTCCGGGCCTTCAACATCGGCACGGGTCGCGAGACGTCGGTGCTCGACCTGGCGGCGACGCTGCAGAAGGCTGCCGGCACTTCCGTTCCGGTTCATCACGCGCCTGCGCGCCCCGGTGAGTTGCCGCGGTCGGCGGTGTCCAACGGCAAGGCGATGAAGACACTGGGCTGGCGCCCGGAGGTCAACCTGGAGGATGGTCTTCGCATGACCTGCGAGTACTTCGCAGCGCGCGGCCGCGGGGCCGGGACGTGATCGCCGCGATCGCCGTGCAGGGTGGACAGCCCGTCCCAACCACGCCGCTCGAGCTGATCACGGCGTCGAACACCGTCACCCAGGTTGTTCTGGGTTTTCTGGCGCTGCTGTCCGCGATCAGCTGGACCATCATCTTCGCGAAGTGGATGGAGTATCGGAGTGTGCGGCGGGCGGGAACGAAGTTCATCCAGGAATTCGAACGGGCACGAACGTTGGAGGACGCCGCACGCCTCGCGGCGAGGGGGAAGCCGAATCCATTCACCCGGTTGTTCATGCGGGCGACCGGTTTTCTCACCGATACCACGCCGGCACTCGCGGCAACGACCGACCGCGGCGCGCGGTTGAGCGCTGCCCAGGTGGAGGCGCTGCGTCAGGTCCTCGATTCACAGACTGACGCCGAGCGCGATGCGCTGGGCCGATACCTGACCCCGCTGGCGACCATTGGTTCGGTCAGCCCGCTGATCGGGCTCCTCGGGACCGTGTTAGGCGTCATCGACTCATTCCTGGGGATCACGCAGAGCGGCGCGGGCAACATTGGCGCGGTGGCGCCAGGCGTGGCGCAGGCACTGACCGCGACGGCGCTGGCGCTGGCCGTCGCCATCCCGGCGGTATTCGGGTACAACATCTTCGCCAACCGATTGAACGGGATCGATGGCGAGCTTGAGGGGTTTGGATCAGAACTGATTGCACTGTTGGTGCGGGAAGGAAGAATCTAGGCCAGAGGCCAGAGGCACGAGGCCAGAGGGGTTTCCGCGGAGGATGTTGACGACGTGAGAAGGCGTAGGGCGGGGCGGCTCCATTTGAACGCCGAGATCAACGTGGTGAGCCTCATCGACGTGATGATGCTCCTGCTGGTGATCTTCATGATCACGGCCCCGCTGATGCAGGGTGGCGTGGACGTGAAGCTGCCCGTCGCATCGGCGCGCCCGCTCGACGATAAGAGCAGTGTGGTGATCACGATCGAACGATCGGGTCGAATCTTCGTCGGCAAGGATGCGATGACGTTCCGGGAGTTCGAGGGCACCTTCAAGGCCCAGATCGGGAGCCGGGCGTCGCGCGGCGTTACGGTCAGGTCCGACGGCCGTACGAACGTCGAGACGCTGGTTCGTGTGCTCGCGGTGATCCGGAATGCGGGCGTGACGAACGTCGGCATCGCGACCGAGGAGCCGCGGTGACCAGCGCCCTGAGGGCCGCGCGCTCGTCAGGCACGGCGCGCCTGGGCCTTCCGGTGACTCTCTCGGCCGTCGTCCACGTGGCGCTCGTCGTGCTGGTCCTGATCGCGGCGCGGGGTTCCCGGCCGCGTGGGGAGGTCTACGCGGTCAATCTGGTGGCCGCGGCTCCCGGTCCCCGTAGCGTTGGCATAGCCACCGAGTCCACCCCGAAGACGGAACCCGACGCGCCGCTTCCCAAGCGCGCCGAGGAGACACAGCCAAAGGAGACGACCCCCGTCCAGCGGCAGCCTGCGCCGCGCCGCACCACCTCGCGCGCGACACAGGTGCCTGACGCGAAGAGCGCCCGCTTCGACACGCCGGCGCCGAGGGCGGGCGGTGGCGAGACCGGCGGCAAGGGCACCGATGTCGCGAATGTCAGCACGGGCGGAAAGGAATTCCCCTACCCGGCCTACTTGCACAACATCATCACGCAGATCGCGCTCAGGTTCGATCCGCGCCAGAAGCAGGCGCTGAGCGCCGACGTGCAATTCGTCATCAGGAAAGATGGAAGCGTGTTTGCGATTTCAGTCCTGAAGCCATCGGGGAGTTACGGGTTCGACCTGGAGGCAAAGGGCGCAGTGGAAGCCGCGGGAGCGGCGCGCGCCTTCGGTGAGCTGCCTGACGGGTTCAGCGACGACGCGCTCACGGTTATTTTCACGTTCGACCCCAAGATCATACGGTGATGCGACTATCGGTCCGGCGTCCGGGCGCTTTGGCACTGATGGCCGCGCTGGCTTTCGTCCTGCGCGGCGGCGTGGCGCACGCCCAGGACTCGTCTCTCACGGTGCGCATCGGTCTCACGTACGCCCCGGGGACCAAGCCCGGCGTGCTCGTGCTCCCGGTCAATGGGGCCGACGGCGATTCGGTGCGCGCGATCCTTCAGCGCGATCTCGACTACGGCGATCGGGCCAATGTCATCGCCGGCGAGGCGATCGCCATGGATACCACGGCTGAGGGCAGCCGCGGCCAGTTCAACTATCCGCTCTACGCCCGGCTCGGCGCGGCGGCCGTGGTGCAGGCGACCCTGACATCCTCGGGGCTCCACGTTGCGGTGCACGATGTCCGCACGCAGCGCGTCGAGCGCGTAAAGGACTTTCCGCTGGCGGCAGCTCCGCTCTCGCCGGACTGGCGGCAGCAGGTCCACGCCATCGCCGATGCGATCGAATTCTGGGTGACCGGCGGCCGCGGCGTCGCGGCGACGCGCATCCTCTACTCGTCAGGCGGGCGGATCTGGCAGATCGACAGCGATGGCGCGAATCCGACCGCGCTCACCGCCGCCAATCCGCCCGCGTTGTACCCGGCGTGGCATCCAAAGGCGACTCACATCGTCTACACCGTGATGACCGACGACGGCACGCGGGTCGTGGTGCGCGAGATGAGCGCGAACGGCGGCGGCGCGTCGCGGACCCTGAAAGCGCCGGTGGGATCGGTCAACACTTCCCCGATCTTCTCGCAGCCGGACGGCGAGATGATCCTCTATGCCCACGGGCTCGACAACGGCACCGATCTGTACGCGGTGCCAACGTTCGGCACCGAATCGGCCCGGCGCGTGACAGTGAGCCGGGGCATGGACGCTGTCTCTCCTTCCTTCAGCCCGGAGGGACGGCGAATCGTGTATGTCACCAATCGGCCGGGTGGACTGGGACTCTACATCGCCGATGCGGATGGCACCAACGCCGAGGCCCTGACCCCATTCAGCTTCGGGGATCAGTCACAGCGAACGGATCCCTCCTGGTCCCCCGATGGTCGCATGGTGGCATTTCAGGCCGAAAAGGACGGGCGCACGCAGATCTACTCCGTAAGCCCGCGGGATCGCGGGGCCATCAAGCAGTACACGAACGAAGGAAGGAACGAAGATCCGTCGTGGTCACCTGACAGTCGTCACCTCGTCTTCACCTCAAACCGGACCGGCAGCTGGCAGCTCTGGATTCTCGATACCGAGTCGGGCCGCCCGCGCCAGCTCACACACGCTGCCAGTGGTGCCAAGGCCGGCGCCTGGTCACCGCGTCTCGTCGTTTACTAGCGTTCCATTCCCCCACCCGCTCCAGAGGAAATGAAATGACCCGCAATCACCGAGCGATCGCCCTGGCGCTGGTTGCCGCCGTCGGCGTGTCGGGATGTCGCAAGAACCCGGAGACCGTCGCGATGCCCACGGACACGTCAACTCCGGTGCCGTCAGAGACCTGTGACGCCGCCTGCCGGCAGCGTCGCGCGGACTCCATCGCTACCGCGAACGAGGCACGCGACCGGGCGGCACGTGAGGCTGCGGATCGAGCGCGCGCGTCGGCGATCGAGGCGGCGCGCAACACCCTGCTCGCCACGATCTACTTCGACTACGACGCCTCTGACATCCGAGGGGATGGCAAGGCTGCGTTGGACGCCAAGCTGCCGATCCTTCGGGCGAACGCCGGCCTGCAGATCCGGATCTCCGGTCATGCGGACGAGCGCGGTTCCGACCAGTACAACGATGCCCTCGGCCAGCGCCGCGCGGCGTCCACCAGACGCTATCTCACCGACAACGGCATCGACCCGTCTCGTATCGCCATCGTGAGTTACGGCGAGCAGAGGCCTGCCATGAGCGGCGCGGATGAGAACGCCTGGGCCCTTAACCGGCGCGCCGAGTTCGAGATCACCGCGGGTGGCAACAACATCGTTCCACCGCAGTAAGGTCGCTCGAATAGATTTGAGCCGTGCGTCCACGGTATGCCGGGGGACGGTGACTGCCGTCTCCCGTCCCCCGTATCCCGTCTGATCATGTCGCTTCGCTTGCTCGTACCAGCCGCACTGATCGTCGCTTCGAACGCGTGCTTTGCCACGCGCAACGACGTCCGGATCCTCCAGGAAGACATTCTCTCCCTGAGGTCCATGCAGGCCCGCGGTGATTCTGCTCGCGCGCGGCAGCTGACTGACATCACCACCACGCTGAACACGACGCTGGTCAGCGTTCGAGACTCCGTCCGTGACCTCGGCACGCGCCTCGTCAGTTTTCAGGGATCGACGCGCCAGGAGCTGTATTCGATCGGGCAGCAGCTCCTTCAGCTCGGCACGTTGATGGGGCAGAGCCAGACCGCGCTGCGGGACTTCAGCGCGAACATGGAGGAGCGGAACCGTCAGGCCATGGAGCAGATCGTTCGCTCGGCTGCTCCACCGGTGACAGCCGGCGACACGACGAAGCCCGCGCCGGCGCCTGTCAGCCTGTCCGAGGGGCCGAACGTTCTGTACCAGATCGGTCGTGATCAGCTACGCCAGAATAGTTGGTCGGCGGCGCGTGACGCCTTCAACCGGCTGATTCTGCAGCATCCAAACTCGGACCTGGTGCCTGACGCATTTCGCGGCATTGGCGAATCGTTCGACGCCGAGGGCGACAAAGTGCAGGGCGATAGCGTGTTCCGACTCGTGGTCCAGCGATATCCGTCGTCGGAGGCCGCGGCGACGTCCCTGTACAAGCTCGGACTCTCATTAGCGCGACAAGGGAAGCGTGCCGAAGCCCGCGCGGCGATGCAGCAGGTAGTCCGGAACTATCCGGGCTCGGATGTGTCCACCCTCGCCACCGAGTGGCTGGCACGGAACCCGTTGTTCTGACGCTGAGATAGATGGGTCCTGGCAAGTCGGGAGAGATGCCGTTCCTCGAACACCTCGAGGAACTGCGCTGGCGAATCGTCTGGTCCCTGGGCGCGCTCGTGATTGGGGTTGGTGTCTCGTTCTACTTCCTGTTCACGAACGACGATTTCATCCTGCGATTCCTGGCGCACCCGATCCAGCCCTACCTCTCCGGCGGGAAGCTGATTTACACGCACCCGGCGGCCGGCTTCCGGGTGATCATGAATCTGTCCCTGCTGCTGGGAACCATTCTCGCATCGCCGGTTATCGTGTGGCACCTCTGGGGGTTCCTCTCGCCGGCCCTCTACAAGCACGAGAAAAAGGTCGTCATCCCCATCCTGGTGATGGCGGCCCTCCTGTTTCTGGCTGGATGCGCGCTGTCGTGGTTCATCATCCTCCCGCTCACGCTCAAGGTCTTCGCCGGTATCCAGTCGGAATCGCTGCAGCCGATGATCAGCGTCTCCGAGTACTTCGGCTTCGCGATGGGCATGTCGGTGGCGCTGGGGGTCGCGTTCGAGCTGCCGACCGTGATCCTGCTCCTGTCGCTGCTCGGGATCGTGACGCCGTCGATGCTGCACCGGTTCCGTCGCTTCGCGCTCGTCGGGTCGATCGTGTTAGGCGCGTTCATCACGCCGGGCCAGGATCCGATGAGCCTCCTCCTGATGGCGGGTCCGCTCTACGCATTGTACGAACTGAGCGTGATCCTTTCGGCCGTGGTTCATCGATGGAGAAAGAAGCGCGAGGCTGCGGAGGCGGCCGAAGCGGGAGCGACGGCGTGATGTCGCTGGAGGCGGCCGAGTCACGAACTTCGGTCGTCAGGATGGGAGGAAGGCGATACACGGTTCCCATCCGACTTCCGCCATCCGCCATTCGCCTTCTGAACGCGATCAGCGTTCTGTTGGCGCTGGCCCTGGGGACCGGGGCCGCTCACGCCCAGGATCCCACCCGCCCGCCCCCCGACAGCCTTGCGCGTCGTGATTCGATCGCGCGCGCGGACTCAATCGCGCGCCTGGACTCGCTAGCCCGCGCCGATTCCCTGCGTCGCGACTCGACGCGCGCCGGCCTCGACACGCTGCCCAAGCGCCGCGAGATCATCTGGAATCAGGCCGATTCGGTGATGGCGCAGCTACTGCTGCGCTCCGGCTATTCGGTGACTCGCTACCAGGGCAACTCGGTCCGCCTCGAGGTGAAGGAGAAGGAGATGTACCTGCGCGGCAAGGCTCAAGTGGCGCGCGACGCGGCGATCCTGCTCGGCGACACGATCACGTTCAACGATTCAACGCAGATCGTCGAGGCACGCGGCGACACGGTGCTGCTCCGCGATCCGTCCCGCGGCCCGGACGACGTGGTGGGGCGCCAGCTATTGCGCTACGACGTTCGCAATCGCGAGGGAAGTGTTCGCGAGGTCTCCACCGCCATGGAAAGCGGTGAGCGGTGGATCGTGCACGGAGGCGTGGCCGCCTTCAAGGGTGACACTACCCAAGGCGGCGTGTCCACGTTCTACGCGCGAAGCGGGATGTTCACGAGTTGCCAGGATCCGAACCCGCATTTCCACTTCGCGTCATCCGAGATCAAGATGATTTCGAAGAACATCCTGGTGGCGCGACCAGCGGTGATGTACATCGCCGACATCCCTGTGCTCTGGCTCCCGTTCATCTTCCAGGACGTCCGCAGCGGACGCCGGAGCGGGATCATTCCCCCGCGGATCGGTTTCTCGGACATCATCCGCAACCGGTCCGGATACCGCCGGATGATCGAGGATTTCGGCTACTACTTCGCCCTCACCGACTACCTCGACGCCCAGCTCACGATGGACTGGCGAAGCGGGGCGCGGCCTGACGAAGGCGATCCCGGATGGGTGAAGTTCAACAGCCGGTTTCGTTATGCGTGGCAGGACCGATTTCTCGGCGGCGAGCTGGGCATTTCATACCACTATCTGCGGGATGGATCGACCAACCAGCAGTACTCGCTGAACCACCGTCAGGAGTTCTCGCAACGGACAAAGCTGTCGGCAAACCTGAACTACGTCACGAACACGACGGTTCAGCGCAATACGCAGTTCAATCCGTTCGCGGCGGTGCAGGTCATCTCGTCGCAGCTGAACTTCTCCACCGGGCGCGGTCCGTTCTCGATGTCCCTCGGCGGGACGCAACAGCAATTCCCCGGCCGGGAGGCGATCGATCGCACGTTCCCGTCGTTGTCGATTACGTCCAAGCCGATCACCGCCGGCGAATGGCTGACGTGGACGCCGTCGTTCAACATGACGAACACCGAGAACCTCCACATCGATCGCGTCGGCGATTTCGCGTATCGCTACGTCACCGGTGCCGGCGGTGCGCTCGACAGCATCCCGCTCGACCGGAACAGCCGCAGCACGTCGATGCGGTTCGACACGCCCGTCCAGATCTTCGGGTTCAACTGGCGCAATTCGTTCAACGTGAGCGACCGCTTCAACGACTTCCCGGCGAAGAAGATCGTCGTGGACGTCAACGACACGACGAAGAAGGAACTTCGCGTCTACAAGCGCACCTATCTGACCGAGGTCAACTGGGACACCGACTTTTCGCTGCCGGGCTTCTTTCAGGGGACGTGGAATGTCTCCCCCTTCGTCTCCATCCAGAAGGTCGATCCGCATGGATTGCTCGTGCGTTCGGAACGCACGGGGAATCGATTCGTCTCGAACTCGTTGCGCCCGGCATTCGGGGTCAGCGTCGCGCCCACGCTGTATCGTCGCTTCCCCGGCCTCGGTCCGGTGGCGGCGATTCGCCACGCGATTTCGCCCTCGATCAGCTTCCAGTACACACCCGAAGGGAGCGTCAGCGATGAATACCTCGAGGCGATCGGGAGCACGCGCATAGGCTACCTTGGGGCGAACCGCCAGAACACACTGAGCCTCGGACTGAACACGACCTTCGAGGCCAAGCTGCGTCCACGAGTCGACACGATCCCCGAGGAGCAGTGGCAGAAGATCAAGCTTCTCGCGCTTTCGTTCACTTCGCTTGGGTGGGACTTCGAGCGCGCCAAGGTGACCAAGAAAACCGGACTGACCAACCGGACGTTCGGAGTGACCGCGCGATCCGATCTGCTGCCTGGCTTCGATATCGGTGTCGACTGGTCGCTCTTTCAGGGTGATCCGATTTCGGACAGTGCCGTGTTCAAGCCGTATCGTGAGGCACTCCGCGGCACGCTCTCCCTCGGACCGGCATCACCGATCGTGCGCGGCCTGGCGCGCCTGATTGGCATCCGACTGTCGGACACGTCGGCGTCGGGGGCGCCGGGCTCGTCGCCATCGCCATCGGCGCCAATGGGCGCGTCGCCCGGGATGATCGCCGGACAACCGATCGCCGGCTCCATCAGCCAGATCGCGGGACAAATGGGCGTGCCGCCAGGACGCGGGTGGGAGTGGAGCCTGACGTACAGCGCGCAGCGGACGCGCCCGCCATCGGGGTCGGGCGTGGTCACCGTGGATCCATTCGCCGACTGCCTCCCATTCCGTCAGGACCTGCTGCTCTACGAGAGCTGCATCCAGCGCGCGGCGCCCACGAGCGGTTCGGAGGGAGCAGGCCTCCTTGGCACCGGTGGCGGCACGTACTTCGTCACGCCACCGCAGGCCAATGCACAGTCGAACCTCTCATTCCACATCACCCAGCGGTGGGCGGCGCAGTGGTCCACGACGTATGACTTCACGCGAAAGGAATTCGCGAGCCAGCTGTTCACGCTGACGCGCGAATTGCACGACTGGAACGCCACCTTTGCATTCATGCGCGCCCCGAACGGGAACTTCACGTTCAACTTCCACATCTCGCTGAAGGCTCAGCCGGACATCAAGTTCGACTGGGACACGCGCGATTACCCGCGCGGATACACCGGCATTCGTCGCTGAGTCATCGGCCTTGAATTGCCTGTGGGGCATGGGGACATTCCCCGGATGACAAAGGCCCTGTCGGTCGACGGCAATTCACTCACGTTGCGGGATCTCGTGCGCGTGGCGCGCGAGCGCACCACGGTCCGTCTCGATGACCAGGCGCGCATCCGCATGCAGCGCGTGCGCGACGTCGTCGATCGAAAGCTGGCGAGCGGTGAGGCCGTATACGGAGTGAATACCGGTTTCGGCAAGCTTTCCGAGATGGCCATCCCGCCCGATCGACTCGCGGAGCTGCAGGTCAATCTGGTTCGCAGTCACGCCGCGGGCGTTGGACCGCTTCTCCCGGAAGAGGAAGTTCGGGCGATGATGCTGCTGCGGGCGAATGTGCTCGCCAAGGGCCATTCGGGTGTTCGTCCGGAGCTGGCGGAGTTCCTGCTGGCCATGCTGAACGCGGGGCTTTTTCCGCCAATACCCGAGCAGGGCAGCGTGGGCGCGAGCGGTGATCTCGCGCCGTTGTCGCATCTTGCCCTTTCGCTGATTGGCGAGGGCGATTTGTGCACCGGCCAGCGACGTGGTGAGGCGGCGACGCTGCTCGCCGAGCGCGGGCTGCGACCAGTGGAGCTTGGTCCGAAGGAAGGCGTCGCCCTCGTCAACGGAACGCAGGCGCACACCGCCGTTGGGGCGCTGGCGCTAGCCGACGCGCAGGTGCTGTGGAACACCGCGCACGTCGCTGGCGCGGCATCGCTGGAGGCATTGATGGGGACGCCGGTGGCCTTCGACGAACGGATTCACGAGGTGCGTGGACAGGAAGGTCAGATGCGCTCCGCGGCCGTTCTGCGGCAGCTCCTTGCCGGCAGCGAGATTCGCGAGTCGCATCGCGTTGGCGATCCGCGCGTGCAGGACGCCTACGCGTTACGGTGCATGCCGCAGGTGCACGGACCAGTGCTGGACCTGCTGCGATTCGCGGGCGACATCATTGGCCGTGAGATCAACGCGGCGACGGACAACCCGCTGGTCTTCGCGGATGGCGCGCTCCTGAGCGGCGGCAACTTTCACGGCCAGGCCGTCGCAATGGTCCTGGACATGCTCGCGATCGGGATGACCAACCTGGCGGTGATCGCGGAGCGCCGAATCGACCGTCTCGTGCATCCGGACCTGAACCAGGGACTGCCTCCATTCCTGACGCAGGACGCGGGCGTCAGCTCCGGTTACATGATCGCGCAGGTCACCGCGGCGGCCTTGGCGAGTGAGTGCAAGGTGCTCTCTCATCCGGCGAGCGTTGACTCGATCCCGACGGATGGGAACAAGGAAGACATGGTCCCGATGGCCATGGGCGCGGCGTGGAAGCTCCGCCGCGTGGTATCGAACGTCCGGCACATCCTCGCCATCGAATTGCTGTGCGCGTCGCAGGGTATCGATTTCCGCCGACCGCTGCGGTCGAGTGCGCCGGTTGAGCGAGCGCATTCGATCGTCCGGGGGCTGGTGCCCTCTTTGGATCGCGATCGGCCGGTGTCGCCTGATATTGTTCTTGTGGCCGGAGCGATCGCTGAACGACGGTTCAGTGAGATCGCCGGTTCTGTCCTCTGAGCTCAGAGTTCTGAGCTCAGAGCTCTGATGCGAACTCTCGAGCGAATGGCGACGTTGGCTGCGGAAACGAGAAGCATTGAGAGACGCGAGGTGCGAGCCCCGCACGGAAGCGCGCTTTCCTGCCGCGGATGGCAGCAGGAAGCGGCGCTGCGCATGCTCATGAACAACCTCGATCCTGACGTGGCCGAGCGTCCTGAGGATCTGGTGGTCTATGGCGGCACTGGCCGCGCCGCTCGTTCGTGGGAAGCGTTCGATGCCATCGTGCGCACGTTGCGTACGCTCGGCGACGATGAGACCCTCCTGGTGCAGAGCGGGAAGCCGGTGGCGGTATTCCGCACGCATGCGCATGCGCCCCGGGTCCTGATCGCCAACAGCAACCTCGTCGGCCGCTGGGCAACGTGGGACGTCTTTCGCGACCTGGAGCGTCGCGGCCTGACGATGTACGGACAGATGACCGCGGGCTCGTGGATTTACATCGGGTCCCAGGGAATCATCCAGGGCACGTACGAAACCTTTGGCGCGGTCGCCCGCGAACACTTCAGCGGGACGCTGGCCGGGCGTTTCGTGCTGACCGCCGGACTCGGGGGGATGGGCGGCGCGCAGCCGTTGGCGGCGACCATGGCCGGCGCAGCGCTCCTGGCGATCGAAGTGGATGAGGCCCGCGTCGACAAGCGGCTCGCGACGCGGTACTGCGACCGCAAGACACACTCGCTCGACGAGGCGTTGGCCTGGATCACCGAAGCCAGGACGGCCCGGCGTGCCCTTTCGGTCGCGCTGGTTGGAAACGCCGGTGACGTGCTGCCTGAGCTGGTCCGTCGAGGCGTCACCCCGGACGTGCTGACCGACCAGACCAGCGCCCACGACACCCTCAACGGCTACGTGCCTAACGGCATGTCCCTGGCCGAGGCCGGGGCGCTGCGCCGAACGGATCCTGCCGCATACGTGCGCCGGTCGGTGGCCACGATCGTGGAACATGTGCGCGCGATGCTGGCGCTCCAGGCACGCGGCGCGGTCACGTTCGACTACGGCAACAACATCCGCACGGTCGCTTTCGATGCCGGCGTTGTCGACGCCTTTGCGTTTCCAGGATTCGTGCCGGCGTACGTGCGACCGCTGTTCTGTGAAGGGCGGGGCCCGTTCCGTTGGGTGGCCCTGTCCGGTGACCCGAAGGACATCCATCGCACCGACGAGCTGGTGCTGGAGCTGTTCCCGGAGGATGAGCACCTCCGCCGCTGGATCACGCTTGCCCGGGATCGAATCCAGTTCCAGGGTCTTCCGGCGCGAATCTGCTGGCTGGCGCAGGGGCAGCGCGCGCGGTTTGGCGTCGCGCTCAACGACCTCGTGGCGCGTGGCGAGTTGAGCGCCCCGATCGTGATCGGGCGCGACCATCTCGATACGGGTAGTGTCGCGTCGCCGTTCCGCGAAACGGAGGGGATGAAGGACGGAAGCGACGCTATCGCCGACTGGCCGATCCTGAACGCGCTGCTCAACGTGGCCAGCGGTGCGTCATGGGTTTCATTTCACCACGGGGGCGGAGTCGGAATCGGGAACTCGCTGCATGCCGGTCAGGTCATCGTCGCGGACGGGACGCCGGAGATGCGTGGGCGCCTGGAGCGCGTGCTCACGAATGATCCCGGTATCGGCGTGGCGAGGCATGCTGATGCAGGATACGAGTCCGCCTTTGCTACGGCCGCGCGGGAAGGAATCCGCATCCCCATGAAGGAGTCACGGTGACCAGGGCAGGGTCCGAGGTCCGAGGTCCGAGGTCAGAGCGCAACGAGCCACTCCTCCGACCTCCGACCTCGGACCTCTGACCTCGATGCTCTCTTCGCGGTTCAAGCCCTGGCACGTCCCGCTCTTCCTGGCCAAGTACGCATGGCTGGGCGTGACGCAGCGGCCCGTGCTGGTCCATTTCGAAGTCACGATGCGCTGCAACGCGCGGTGCGGCTTCTGCGACTACTGGAAGACGCCGGCCACGGAGCGTGAGAACGAGACGGAGCGATGCGCTGACGCGGCGCGGTTCTTCAATCCGATGCTGGTGACCTTCACCGGCGGCGAGCCACTGCTGCGGCGCGACCTTGAGGACCTGGTGGCCGCGGTCCGAGACGCGATCCGGCTCAAGTACATCACACTGATCACGCATGGTGGAATGCTCACGCCGGAACGTGCTCGCTCGCTCTGGGAAGCCGGCGTCAGCCAGTTCAACATCTCCCTCGACTACGTCGACGGCAGGCAGGACACGGAGCGGGGCATTCCCGGGCTGACAGGAAAGATCCTCGCCACCGCGGGAGCGATGCGCAGTGCCGGCATCGATGCGATCCGCTTCAACACGGTCATCAAGCGGGACAACCTCGCTCACGTCGTCGAGATCGTGCGGTTGGCGCAGGAACTCGGTGTCGGCGTGAATTTCAGCGTCTACACCGATTTCAAGAACGGAAACCGCGATCACCTTCTGCAGAACGGAAGGATCGCAGAGGCGGAGGCGGTCGTCGGAGAGCTCCTTGCCCTGAAGCGAAGGCGACGCGGCGTCATCACCAACTCCGACTACTACCTCGAGCAGATTCCTCGCTACCTTCGCGGCGAACTGTCGGAGCCCTGCCAGTCGGGCATCCGCACGATCCATATCGACCCCTCGGGACGCGTGAAGCGATGCCCCGATTTTCCGACGGATTTCCACTGGCGTGACTTCAGGCGTTACCGGCCGATCGAGTGCAATCGATGCTTCTACGCCTGCCGGGGCGAGGCGCAAGCGCCGTTGCGGCTTTCGCGCGTGCGTGACGTGATGGCGCGACCCTATTCGTGATTCGTGAATCGTGACTCGTAACTCGACACTGCCGGCGCCCTCGCTCCTTTTCCTGAATGCGGCGCAGGTCGTCACGTGCGCCGGACCGCCTCGCGCCCGGCGCGGCGACGAGATGCACGACGCCGGTGTCCTGACCGACGCGGCCGTCGCTGTTGCGGATGGCCGCGTCGTCGCGGTCGGACCGCGCGAGGCCATCGAGCCTCGTTATGCGCATTTCACTCCTGTTGACTGCCGCGGTCGCGTTTTGATGCCCGGACTCGTCGACTCCCACACGCACGCGATTTTTGGCCGTGCCCGGGCCGAGGAGCAGGAGCAGCGGGCCGCTGGGCTCGACTACATGGAGATCGCGCGTCGAGGCGGCGGCATTCACGCCTCGGTGCGCGATCTTCGCGCCCGATCCGAAGCAGAGCTGGTCGCGCTCGCTGTTCCCAGGCTCCAACGCCTGGCGAGCTATGGCACCACCACTGTGGAAGTGAAGTCAGGATACGGACTTACGGTCGAGGACGAGCTCAAGACGCTTCATGTAATCGCGAAGGTGTCTTCGATCGTCCAAATATGGCTGGTGCCGACCTTCCTCGGCGCCCACGAGATCCCCCTCGAGGCACGCGCAACTGCTGATGGTCGCTCGAACTACATCTCCCTGCTCGTGCACGAGATGATCCCTCGTGTCGCGAGACAGGGGCTCGCGCATTTCGCCGACGTCTTCTGCGAGCCGGGCGCGTACACCGTTGCCGAATCGAGGCAGATCCTCGGCGCGGCACGAGACGCCGGGCTCGGACTCAAGTTGCACGCCGATGAGCTGGGCTCGTCAGGTGGCGCCGAGCTGGCGGCGGAGCTGCGTGCCACCTCGGCCGACCATCTCGGCGCGATTACCGATGACGGCATCAGGGCGCTCGCCAACTCGGAGACGGTGGCGACACTACTTCCGGGCACGCTCCTGTTCCTCGGAAAGGACCGCCAGGCGCCCGCCCGGGGTCTCCTGGACCACGGCGCCGTGGTTGCGTTGGCGACCGACTTCAATCCCGGCACGTCGCCGACGCCGAACTTCCCGCTCATCCTCACGCTGGCGGTGAGCCAGCTGCGCATGTCGGTGGCCGAAGCCCTGCTGGCGGCCACCGTGAACGGTGCGGCTGCGTTGGACCTGGCCGCGGAGACCGGCCAGCTGGCACCCGGCTATCGCGCCGACCTCGCGCTCTTCGACATCGAAGACATCCGGGAACTCCCGTACTGGTACGGCGACCATCGGTGCGCCGGAACCTGGGTAGCGGGGCGTCCGGCGTGGAGCGGGGGGATGTCCTGATGTCCGCGTCCCTGGCCAGGCTGCGGAAACGCGCGGCGGAATTCGAGCAGAAGAAGCAGTTCGATCGGGCACTCGAGGTGTACGTCCAGATTCTCGACGAGGGAGGGAAGGACCTCGGCGACGAAGATGTGCCGCTCTTCAATCGCGTGGGCGACATGCTCATGCGGAAGGGGAGCGTGACCGAAGCGCTCGGATACTACGAGCGCGCCGTGGACATGTACGCCGAGCGCGGATACCTCAACAACGCCATTGCGCTCTGCAGCAAGATCCTCCGCCAGTCGCCGGGACGGGCAGCGGTCTACTACAAGCTGGCGCGGATCAGCGCCAAGAAGGGATTCAAGAGCGACGCTCGCAAGAACTTCCTCGAGTATGCGGATCGCATGCAGAAGCTCGGCATGGCCGACGAGGCATTCCGCGCCCTGAAGGAATTCGCGTCGCTGTATCCGGACCAGGACGATGTCCGGCTCGTGCTCGCTGAGCTCCTGTCGAAAGAGAACCGGAAGGGGGAAGCGCTCGAGCAGCTGCAGTCGCTGTATCAGAAACTGCAATCGGAAGGTCGCGCGGCCGAAGCGCGTGCGACCATCGATCGCATGCGGTCGATTGATCCGTCGGTGACACCACGCGAGGGGCGCGAGCCGCAGAGCGCCGCTGCGGGGAGCCTGGTCTTTCTGGACCTGTCTGACTCCGCAGCGCCTCAAGGAACGCCGCGAGACAACTCGAAGGTGCAACCGCCGTCGGCGCGCGCACCGATGCTGACTCCCGTTGTTCCAGCGCTGACCGGGCTCTCCATCACGTTTCTGCCAGCTGAAGCGGAAGCTGAAGCGGAAGCTGAAACGGAAACGCCGCATCCGGAGGGTTTCGAGTCCACGGCTGTCGAAGCAGAACCGGTTGAGACAGCGCCGGTCGCACGCTCGCTTACGCCGGCGGGGTCAGAACTCGTTGTTGGACCGGAGTCACATACCGGGACCACGCTGGCAAACATCGAAGTGATCGTGCCGGCGCACATGATCGAGAGCGAACCCGCGACGATTCCGGAACCCGTCGAGAAGGCCCTGAACGACCTCCTGGTGGAGGCGGATGAACTCGCCGGTGACGACGAGGCGCCACGGTATCAGACTCCGATGTCAGGGGTCGAATTCGCCGATCTCGAGCTCGATGACGCGCCGCGCGAACAGGTTCATCGCGAGCATGACCTGACACTCCCCGGACAGCTGCCGGAGACGCCTGACGAGGTCCTGGTCGTTCCGGCGTTTTCGCCGGCGTCCGCCGCCGCGGCGGAGGACGCGCGTACAGCCGCCGATGAAGCGGCGGACCTGGCGGCGGACATGGCAGCTCGTGAGGCTGGGCAGCAGCCGCTCGCGTCCGCGATACCGGTTCCGCCGCCGGCGGAGGCGCATGACGATCCGTTGCCCGGAATTGGCGATGACCCCGAGCCGCTCCTGCCGATCCAGGAAGACCCCGAGGAGACGCCCGTCGAAAAGCCCGACGACGTCGTGCCGGATGACTTCCTGGCAATGCCGCCGAGTTTCGGCGGGTCATCGGGCCCGGACGAAGAGCACGCGTTTCCACCCATCTTCGGACTCGTTGATTCAGCCGCTGGTCCGGAGGACTCCGGACCGGAACCCGAAGACGCTGCGACACCAGAGGTCGTGGTACCAACTCCACGCGGGACCATCTCGATAGGCGGTGCCGAGGGACATCTGCGGCACCGCCTCGAGCTCGAGCCCGAGAACTGGGACCTGCGCCGCCAGCTTGGTGAGGCGCTTCTCGACAGCGGTGACCGTGACGGAGGACTCTACGAGCTGGAGATGGCCATGGCCGGCTTCGAGCTGCAGGGAGACATGGATCTCGCGCAGGAAGTCGTCGACGAGATCCTTGGCGTCTTCCCGGCATCGGTCAGGCATCACCAGAAACGTGTCGAGTACGCGGTTCGATCGCGGGATCGCGCGCGACTGGCGCACTCGTACCTCGAGCTGGCGGATGCGCTCTTCCGCACGGGCGCCGGTGACAAGGCGGTCGCTGTGTACGGCAGGGTCCTCGACCTGGATCCCCAGAATGAGCGCGCCGAATTCGCGCTGGCAACCCTGGCGCCCGACGAACTCGTCAGGCTTCGCGGGGTTCCCGCGCGACCAGAACACGGGCAGTGGACCGACGAGCTCGTAACGATCGAGGGCGGCGTCGCTCGCGAACAGGCCGAAAGCGTCGCCGTTGAACCGCCAGCGTCTGACGAGAATCTGGAGAACGATCTTCAACCGGCGGCAGCTGCGGTTGAGGTGCCGAAGCCGCACATCCCCGCGCCGGACACTCCGGTCGAGAGCCTCGAACTTCCTGATCCGGATTGGGGAGAAGGCGTCCCTGCTTCCGTCAGCCCGCTTGCGTCCGCCATCGTGGAACTTGAGTGGGTTGAGGCTACGAGCGCGTATCCCGACGGTCCAGCAGCGATCGCCGAGATCGAGCCGGTCGCTGAGATCGAGCCGGTCGCGGAGACCGAGCCGGTTGATGAGTTCGAGCCGGTCGTGGAGGCCGAGCCGGTCGCTGAAGCCGAGCCGCTTGCCGAACCCGAGCCGGATGCTGAACCCGAGCCGGTTGCTGAACCCGAGCCGGTTGCTGAAACCGAGCCGCTCGAAGAGGATGAGCCGGTCGCTGAGGCCGATCCGGTTGTAGAGGAGTTGGCGGAGACCGCGGCCGACTACGCGGACGAGCTTCAGCATCAGATACCCGAATTGCCCGCGGTCAGTCCACCTGAAGAAGAGGCAGAAGAACAGCCGGCTCCCGCACCCAGGGTGCCGACGCCGCAGGCGGTACCGGCGCGCACTGAACATTCCCGTCCTGTTCCGGTTCGGTATGAGACTCCGCCCAGCACCAACGCGGACTTCGATCTGGGTGAGTGGTTGCGGACCACCGAACCAGTGCGGTCCACGCGCATGCAGGTGGAGGATCCCAAGCCAACCGGTGACGAGCAGGCGGACTTTGAGGAGATGCTTCGTCGCTTCAAGCGCGGCGTTGCCGAGAATGTCGAGGCCGAAGACTACGAGGCCCACTACGACCTCGGCGTTGCCTACAAGGAGATGGGCCTGATCGACGAGGCCATCGCGGAGTTTCAGAAGGCGCTCCGCGGCGCCACACACCGCGTGCGGTCCTACGAAGCCCTGGGTCAGTGCTTCGTGGAGAAGAAGCAGTATCCGATTGCGGCGGCCCTTCTGCAGCGAGCCACGGAAGTCCCGGGTACCGACGACCAGCAGCTCGTGGGGGTCCTGTACCTCCTGGGATTCGCCACCGAGCATCTGGGTCGCCCCGCCGAAGCCCTGCCGTATTATCTTCGGGTCTTCGCGGTCGACATCGAGTTTCGCGACATCGCGGAGCGCGTCGCCGCCCTGGGGAACCTCACCAAGTGACTGCTCGCGCCCGGCCAACACCGGCCGGACAAGTGACTCTCGGATATATCCAGGCACCGGTACGGGCGTCGCTTGCCCGCGTCGGTGAGGAGATGTGGCGCATCGTCGCCGTCGACAGCGCGCTGTTGAACGGCGTCAGCGAGCATCTGATGCTGATGAAGGGCAAGATGCTGCGCCCGACGCTGCTCCTGCTGTCGTCCGAGGTCGAGGGGGTCGCCGAGTCGCGCGCGGCCTCATATGCCGCGGTGGTCGAGTTGATCCACCTCGCGACCCTCGTCCACGATGATGCGATTGATCACTCGGTAATGCGTCGCGGGATGCCGACCATCAATTCGCTATTCACGCACCAGGTGGCCGTGATTGCCGGCGACTTCCTGTACTCGCGCGCCGTGCAGGAACTGGTGCGACTCGGCGACCTGGAAGCATTGCGTGTCTTCGCCAAGGCTTCGAATGAGCTCACGCTGGGCGAAATGAGGCAGCTCTCGGCGCTCGACGCGCTCCGGTTCTCGGAGGAGGACTACGAGTTCCTTATCCGCGCCAAGACTGCGGCGCTCTTCTCCGGGGCCTGCGAAGTTGGGGCACTCTGCGGCGCGGCACGATTCCGCGACGCCATGGCTGCGTACGGCTCGCATCTGGGTATGGCGTTTCAGGTCGTCGACGACCTGCTGGACTATACCGAAGCATCGGCAACGGTCGGGAAACCCACGGGGCTCGACCTCAGGGAGCACAAGGTCACTCTGCCGCTGATTGCCGCGCTGAGGTCCATGCCGAAGACCTCCCGCGCCGCGGTGGATGTGCTGTTTGACAGCGCCGTGCCTGACGACACGCAGATCGCGCGCGTGATCGAGATCGTTATCGAGGAGGGTGGCTTGGAGTACGCCAGGGAACGCGGGGACCGGTATGCTTCCCGTGCCGATAACGTGCTGTCGGGACTGCCGGACAGTCCGGCGCGCCGGGCCCTGCAGGACACACTCACTTATGTGATGGAGCGCCGCGCATGAAGCCGGGAGCCTCTCCGAATCGGCGTCGCGCCCTCTTCCACGGCGTCGTCCTGTCGATAGGCTTCGTCGTGGGTGGTTTCATGACCCTGCTGGCCCGCAGGTTCCTGCCCGTAGGCGCGGTAAAGGAGTTTCTGACCAGCGGGCTGCAGCCCTCCGTGGGACCCCTGCAGGTGGATTTGATTATCTTGAAGTTCGCGTTGGGTCCGGTCGCCCTGGATGTCTCGGTCCTGAGCCTCGTCGGCGTCCTGATCGCGTACCTCATCGCTCGATCGCTCTTCTAGGAGTGTCGTATGAATTTCGGGAACCTTGGTTTCATGGAAATCCTGCTGATTCTCGTGGCCGTGCTGCTGCTGTTCGGGGCAAAGCGGCTTCCCGAAATTGGCGCTTCGTTCGGGAAGAGCATCAAGGAATTCAAGAGAGGATTGAGCGATGCGGATCGCGCGATCCGTGAAGAGGCCCCCTCTGACCAACTGAATCCCGCCGCGCCTTCCACCCGCGCCAAGGAAGAGGAGCCGGTGGAGCCGCGAAGGCTGATGAGTTGAGGGACTCCTGTCTCTTCTACTGCGGTGCCGACTGTGCCCGGGCGGCGGCGTTCAGTTGCCTGCGGCGATCCTTGATATTGGCGTTTTCGCGCAGGCCCTCCATGAACTCGCGGATCCGCGCCTCCTGCAGCACTCGTAAGGCATTCGCGCGCTGAATGGCTTTCTGCGCCTCGAATGCGTCTGGGCTCGCTTCGACCCGACGATCCACGCGCAGCACGAAGACGCCATCGTCGGTGACGATGGGCTCCGAGACCGCGCCGATGGGAAGCGCGAACGATGCACCCACGGCCGCGTTCAGGCGACCGAGCCCCGGCACGAACGTCGCGCGCGCGAAGGTGTTCGTGCGCGTCACCGTCAGGTCGCGTTCCTGAGCCGCTGTTTCAAGGGAACTCGCGTTGGCCCGTTCGGCGAACGTCCGGGCTTGCGCGGCCATGAGCTCGCCCTTGCGACGGCGCTGGAGCAGCGTGCGAATGTCGTCGCGCACGTCTTCAAACGGGGCCGTTCCGCCTTCAATCAGGGAATCCAGACGCGCGAGGAAATAGCCCTCGTCCGTGTCGAACAAGTCGCTCGTCTCGCCGCGCCGGGCGCCGCCGAAGGCCCAGGCACTCACACCCGCCGCCATCCCGTTGCCAGTGAAGAGTGGCTGCCCCTCGAACGCCTGGACCGTTTCGGCCTTCAGGCCCAGGACCGTAGCGGCACTGTCCAATCGCTGCGGTTCGGTGGACGAGGCCGCGATGCGCGACAATTCGTCCGCGCGACGGTCCGTGACGACTGCGTTGCTGTCACTCTGGACGATGCGACGGAGGATGTGCCGCAGGCTGACCGAATCGCCCGCCTTGGTGTCAACCTTGAGCAGGTGGTAGCCGTCAGTCGCCAGGACCGGCTGAGACAGCTCGCCCGCGCGGAGCGCAAACGCCGCCTTCTCGATCGCCGGATCCATCGAGCCACGTCCCCGGGTCCCCATCGAGCCGCCCGTCGTCGCCGTGAACTGGTCCTCCGATTCGCGGGCTGCCACATCCTCGAAGTTCGCTCCGCGCTGGATCTCCGCGCGAAGACTATCGACCCGTGACCGCACTGCCTGGGAATCCGCGGCGCTGACGGTGCGCGGAATCACCAGGAGACTCACGACCGCGCGGCCGCGGCGTTCGAAGCGTTTCTTGTTGTCGTCGTAGTAGCGACGGATATCGGCGTCAGCGACGGTCGCGGCACTGTCTGAAATCGTGTTCGGGTCGAAGGTCACGAAGCTGACTTGCGCCGAGTCGTGCTCATCCCGATAGGCACTCCAGAGCTTGGCATCCGAGACGTAGATGTCCGCCAGGACCTGGGACTCGAGCTTCAGCCGGGGAATCTCGTTTCGATAGTAGTTCTCCAGCTGGAGCAGCATGCCCTGTTGCCGCGCCTGTGGGCTGGCGAGTAGCCTCTGGTACTTTTCGATGTCGAAACGACCGTCGGTCTGGAGGGTCGGGTCGTTGAGGAGCGCGGCAGGAGGATTGGTTCGAGCCTGCTGTATGACCTCTTCGTCACTGACACGAATGCCGCGCTTGCGGTATTCCTGTTGTAGGAGAATGTCTGTGACAAGTTGCTCGAACGCCTGGTCTTCAGTAGCGCGCCGTTCGTCGCCATTGAGGCCGCGGCCCATCTGCTGCTCGCGCTGCTGGGCGATGGCGTTAGCTACGTTGACCCAGGTGAGATAGGGGATGTCTGTGCCATTGACCGTCGCCACTACCGAACTGGTCGTCACCTGGTCGCGGCCGAGCAGTCCCGACGTTTCCACGAACAGGAACCCGCCCACGAAGGCGATGACGATGAAGATCCAAATCCACTTCGCGGCGCTCCGCATTTGCTGCAGCACGGGCGCTAGCTCCTGGGCTGACTGGACGAGGGGGAAACCGGGCTTCCGTGAGCCCGGAAAGCTATTTGTGATCTGCGTCTAAAATCAAGTTACAGTGTCACTTCTGCCATCTGTCACTCGTCAGGAGAACGGTCCCACTCCGGACCGCACCCGCGCGCCCAGACCGGGCCGCGTCTCTGAGGACTTGGCATGATCATTGCGCGACTCGAAGAACTCCGGTCGAAGTTCCAGGAGAATCCACGACGCTACTTCGCACCCTTCGCGAATGAACTTCGCAAGGCAGGCGATCCGGCGCAGGCCATCTCGGTGTGTCGTGCCCATCTCGCCGGGCAACCGGGCCATGTGAGCGGTCATATCGTGCTCGGTCAGGCGCTTTACGAGGCGGGAGAGGCCGACGAGGCGCGCGACATCTTCACCGCGGCCCTCGAGCTCGATCCCGAGAACCTCATCGCCCTTCGTACGCTGGGGGAGATCGCCCAGATCAACGGTGAGTTCCCGATGGCGCGCCAATGGTACGAGCGGCTCCTCGATGCGGATCCGCGCAACAGCGAAGTCGCGCAGCTCCTCAAGGACATCCCGGCGGCGCCGGCGCCAGAACCGAGTGCGTCATCCGCTACGGCCAGCGAGATCGACGAAAGCGAACCGACGCCACTTTCTGTGCGCACCGAGATCGAAAAGGAACCGGAGCCCGCGCCTGCATCGAAATTCCACACGACCTTCAGCGGCTCGGGGCCAGCATACAAGTCTGAACAGGATGAGGAGCCTGTTCACGAGACTCCCTCCTCGGAGTTCGTCGACGAAGGACGGTCGGGACAGGTCGCCCAGGCAGGGGCCGAGTCCCCGACCGAAGCGTCGGCTGCTGCTGTGCCCTCAGAGCCGAGCGAGTCGATCGACATGATCGACCTGGACGCGCTCCCGCCGTCCCCGGACGCGCTCCCTGCGTCGATGCCAACTGCTGAATCGTCGGTCGAGTTCTCGGTGCCTGACGAGATGTACGCGCCGCCAGCGGCTCAAGCGCCGGTCGACCTGTCCGGATTCGACCTCGAGCCCGCCACCTCCAGCTACGAGGCTCCTTACGACGTCGAAGGAATCGGCGAGACGGCTCCTGTCGCGGAGGCGGAGGCCGAAACGCCGAGTGAATCTGCCCCGCCGACTCCGTCGGACGAGGCTCCCCACGCGCTCTTCGCCGAACACGGGTTCAAAGGCACGGAGGATGATCAGCTGGGCTGGATGACTACCCCGTCGGCCGACTTCTCCGATCCCGAGGCCGCGCCGGAGGATTGGTACGACGAATCGCCTGCTCACGAAGTCGCCGCCGAATCAGCCGAAGTCACTGAGGAGCCAGCCGCAGCGGAACTCGGCGTGCCCGATCAGGTCACCGACTCGTGGTTCGATGACGTCGAAGGCGCGTCGTCGATCGAGACGACAGAAGTCAGCTCTGAGGAGTTCTGGCTTCCTCCCGAACTGCCGCACGTTACTTCGAGCGCGGATACAACGGCGACGGAGGGGGAATTCCATGAGGCCGTGGCCGAGGCACCCGCCCCGGTCGACGCATACGACGAAGTCGATTCGTTTGCCATGGCCTCCGCGACGGAAGCCATGGATCACCTCGAACCCGAGAACGTCAGCATCGATGCGCCGGACAATGCCGGCGTCGATGCCGTTGTGATCGAACCTCCTGCCGAAGTCACCATGGCCTCGGCGGAGCCGGAGGCTGACGCTTCGTCGCCGATGGAAGAGACTCAGGCGTTCGAGTCCCCGGACTTCAGCGCCTACGACCGCGATTACGCGGCAGCGGAAACGACGATCGTCACCCCGGCCGATGCGGACGCGGTCATCGGGCGCACCCCGAGCTTCATTGACGAGGTGGTGCCGCCGCCGGCGCCCTTTGTGACCGAGACGCTCGCTGAGCTGTACTTGCAGCAGGGATTTCGCGATGAGGCACTCGGGATCTACCGTCAGCTGGCTGAGCGCGCCCCCTCCGACCAGACGCTGCAGCTTCGCATCAAGGCGATTGAGCAGGGCGATGTCCCGGAAGCGGCACCTTCGATAGAGGCTGCGACCGAGAATCGCGCCGCATCGCAATCGGTGAGGACGTTCTTTGCGCGGCTCGCGTGCCGGCCGGCGGTGTCGCCAGGATCCTCACCGCCAGATGACGCGAACCCTGGTCCGGACGTTCCGTTCGCGACGGCAGCGTCTGCGCTGGCGAATCTGTTTGCCGCTTCGAAACCGCCTGCCTCCGATGAAGGGGCGGCTGCGACGCTGTCTGATGCCTTCACGGACCCAGCGGGGCGACCCTCGCGCGCGGCCGACGGGGAGTTGTCACTCGACCACCTCTTTCGCGATGTTCCGCCCGGCGGATCAGCAAGCGGGGGAGTGAGTCTCGACGAGTTTTACGCTACCCCGAATGCACCTCCAGGCTCACCCACGGAGCCGGGCGAGGGTGATTCCGCGGAATCGGGTGGCACTGACATCCGACAGTTCACGGCGTGGCTCGAAGGACTGCGCAAGAAGTGAAGCTGGCGGTACTCAACGGACCCAATCTGAACCTGCTCGGGACGAGAGAGCCCGAGATCTACGGCACCACGACGCTCGCGGACATCGAGTCCCGATTGCGCGCGGTGGCGCGCGAGCTTGGCGTCGACGTCGAATTCACGCAGACGAATCATGAGGGCGCTCTCATCGACGCCATCCAGGGGCTGCGCGGGACGGCGGACGGCGTCATTATCAACGCGGGCGCGTACTCTCACACGAGCCTCGCCGTTCGCGACGCACTGTCGGCGGTCGCCATTCCCTACGTAGAGGTTCATCTGTCGAACATCTTCGCGCGCGAACCCGAGCGCCGTCACTCGGCACTGGCTTCAGGCGCCATTGCGGTCCTCTGCGGATTCGGCGCGTACGGTTACGAGTTGGCGATTCGGGGGTTGGCTGCCCGGCTTGCGAGGGCCGTTCCAGGCGCTCCAGCCAAAAGCGGCGCGTCGTGAGTGCGGAGCGATCCATAGGCGGACCAGCCTGGAACGGCACGAGCCGTGGCTGAGCCACAGCACGCCCGACAAGCCGCGCTCATCGAACTCCTGCTCGGGTCCAACCTCGACGGGCTGCTCGTGTGCAGCCTGCCGAACATCCGGTACCTGACGGGCTTCAGTGGATCGAACGCGCTCCTCTTCCTGACGCCGACTGAGACCTGGTTCCTGACTGACTTCCGTTACGAAGCTCAAGTCGCGAATGAGGTCGTTGCCGCAACTCGCGTCGTCATCGAGACAACCAGCCTCTGGAAAGGACTCTGGGAACAACTGGCGTCGCGACCGGGAACGGCGGCGTTCGGGTTCGAATCAGCGCATCTGCTGCATCGGGACTTTCAGCGGTTGATGGAGGACGGCGCCCGGTGGACGTGGCGACCAATGCTCGACCTCGTCGAAGGACTCCGCGCGCGCAAGGAGCCCCGCGAAGTCGAATCGATCCGGCTTGCCGGAGTGATTGCGACGTCGGCGCTGGAGCGCACCCTGTCGCAGGTGCGCGCCGGCCTGACGGAAAACGAAGTCGCCGGCCTGCTCGAGCACAGTCTTCGCGATGCGGGTTCGGACGGCTTTCCCTTCGACACGATCGCCGCATCCGGCCCGAGGAGTGCCCTGCCGCACGCCAGAGCCGGGTCTCGTCCTATTGCGCACGGGGACTTCGTGCTGTTGGATTTCGGAGCCGTATACGAGGGCTACTGCGCCGACGTCACCCGAACCGTGGTTGTCGGCCGGGCGTCCCCACGGCAGCGGGAAGTCTACGAGGCGGTGAAGGAAGCAAACGAGCTCGCCCGGGCGCTGATCGCACCGGGAATGACCGGCCAGCAAGCCGATGCCATAGCCCGGAACGCCCTCACCGCCCGCGGGTTCGGTGAAGCGTTCGGGCATGGCTTGGGTCACGGACTCGGGATCGAGGTGCACGAAGCGCCGAGACTATCCCGCGTTGCGGAAGGGAATCTGCCTCAAGGAGCTGTGGTAACCATCGAGCCGGGAGTCTACCTGCCAGGATGGGGAGGTGTGCGAATCGAGGACGATGTGCATCTCGCCGCCGGCGGGACGGAACTCCTCACTGATTTTCCGCGCGACCTGATCGAACTGGACTGACCGGCCCGAACGACGCTCACCACACGAAATGATCGACCTTCGCTACGTAAAGAAGCTCATCGAAATGCTGGATGGTTCATCCGTCGACTCCGTCGAGATCTCGACGGACAAGGGGATGAAAATCCGGATTGCCAAGACTCCTCAGCACCGCGGCACCGTACAGATTCCCACCCCTGTCCCGGTACCCGCACTTATCGCTCCGTCCGCCGGTCGATTGACCCCCTCGGAAGGGGCCTCCGTGGTCGAGGCCGAGGTCCCGAAGGCCGAGGCGCCCAAATCGAACCTTCTCGAGGTCAAGTCACCCATGGTGGGGACCTATTATGCCCAGCCGGAGCCTGGTTCCAAACCTTATGTGACCCCCGGCACCAGGATCGCCAAACGACAGGTGTTGTGCATCATCGAGGCCATGAAAATCATGAACGAGATAGAGTCCGAATTCGACGGGGTGGTGAAAGAAGTTTGCGTTCAGGACGCTCATCCAGTCGAATACGGGCAGGTGCTCTTCAGAATCGATCCGAATGGCTAATCCGCTGAGCGTTGAATCAACGGCTGCGCCGGGGGCTGCCCGGCCGCCGTTCAACTTCAAAGCCATCCTTCAGCAGATGGTGCAGTCGAGCGCGTCCGACCTCCACCTCAAAGTCGGTCGTCCGCCGACGCTCCGTGTGCATGGCGAGCTTTCGCCGCTGCCACTTCCGTCCCTGCGACCGGAGGACCTGAGCACGCTGGCGAAAGAGATCATGTCGCCGAAGCAGGTGAAGGAATTCACGGAGTATCGCGAGGCGGACTTCGCCACCGGCGTGCCGGGCATCGGCCGATTCCGCGTGAATGCCTACCAGCAGCGCGGCACGATCGCCTTCGCGATCCGGACCATTCCTCACCAGGCTCGTTCGATTCAGGATCTTCACCTGCCACCGGTGGTCGAGGAGATCGCGCTCATGCCGCGCGGGCTCGTCCTCGTCACAGGCGTGACAGGGTCCGGCAAGTCCACCACGCTGGCGTCGATCATCCAGCTCATCAACGAGCGGCGCTACGCGAACGTGATCACGATCGAGGATCCGATCGAGTTCCTTCACCGCGACCTCAAGTGTCACATCAATCAGCGCGAAGTGGGAACGGACACCGGTAGCTTCGCGCAGGCGTTGCGCCGGGTGCTCCGTCAGGATCCCGACGTCGTGCAGATCGGCGAAGTCCGCGACCTCGACACGCTGGATACGGCGCTCAAGGCTGCCGACACCGGTCACCTGGTCTTTTCCACGCTCCACACGACCGATGCGACTCAGACCATCAACCGCATCCTGTCGTTCTATCCGCCGCACCAGCAGAACGAGGTGCGATATGCGCTGTCGAGCGCTCTCGCGGCGGTGATCTCGATGCGCCTTGTTCCGCGAAGCGACCGGCCCGGTCGTGTGCCTGCTTGCGAGGTCCTGATCAACACGGCGGCCGTCCGCGAACAGATCCGCGACCTCAACAAGACCCTGAACATCCCCGACCTCATTCGAGAAGGCACCGTCCAGTACGGCATGCAGACCTTCGACCAATCACTGATGGCGTGGTACTCGCAGGGTGTCATCTCTTACGACAGCGCGCTGTTCCACGCGAGCAATCCGAGCGAGTTCGCGCTTCGCGTTCAGGGTGTGGCGGCATCCAGCGACACGAGCTGGGACGGATTCCAGAAGCCATCGGCCACGTAAGGCCGGAGTCGGGAAGACATGTTCAAGAAGGTCCTGGTCGCCAACCGCGGCGAGATCGCGCTGCGCGTGATTCGCGCATGCAAGGAACTCGACATCGAGACGGTCGCGATCTACTCGGAGGCGGATCGCGAATCCCTGCACGTCCGCTTCGCCGACGATGATGTCTGCATCGGCCCGGCGCCGGCCAGGGAATCGTACCTCCAGATTTCCCGCATCATCGCCGCCGCGGAAATCACCGGCGCGGATGCCATTCATCCCGGCTATGGATTCCTGGCCGAGAACGCGGAGTTCGCCGAGACGTGCGAGGCCTCCAACATCACGTTCATCGGACCGACGGCGGCGCAGATCCGTGTGATGGGCGACAAGGCGGCGGCCCGCAAGGCCATGCAGGACGTTGGCGTTCCGATCGTTCCGGGCACGCCCGGTCCGGTGGAAGACGTGGAAGCGGCGCTCGAGTTCTCACGCGAGATCGGATTCCCCGTCATCATCAAGGCGGCGGCTGGTGGCGGCGGCAGAGGCATGCGCGTCGCGAAAGGCGAGGACGAGTTTGCCCGTTCCTTCTCCCTCGCCCGCTCCGAGGCGCTCTCCGCGTTCAGCAACGACGCAGTGTACGTCGAGAAGTACCTGTCACGCCCTCGCCATATCGAATTCCAGATACTCGGCGACCAGCATGGCCACGTGCTGCACCTGGGCGAGCGCGACTGCTCGATCCAACGCCGCCACCAGAAGCTGATCGAGGAGGCGCCAAGTCCCGCGGTTACTCCGGAGCTCCGCGCGCGCATGGGCGAGGACGCCGTGCGCGGCGCCAAGGCGATCGACTACGTGGGCGCGGGAACGATCGAGATGCTGCTCGACGAGGACGGATCGTACTACTTCATGGAGATGAACACGCGGATCCAGGTCGAACATCCGGTGACGGAAATGTTGACCGGGATCGACCTGGTGAAGGAACAGATCCGCGTCGCCGCGGGTGAGGAGCTGTCCGTGACAGAACTGCCGCCGCTGCGCGGTCACGTCATCGAATGCCGGATCAACGCCGAGGATCCCGCCCGGAGCTTCCAGCCGTCTCCGGGACGCATTGACGCCTTCCACCCGCCCGGCGGACCGGGCGTCCGTCTGGACACGCACGTCTATGCCGGCTATACGGTGCCGCCCTTCTACGACTCGCTGCTGGCCAAGCTCATCGTCCAGGGGCGTGATCGCCCGGAAGCCATCCGCAGGATGCAGATCGCCCTCGATTCCTTTATCATCGAAGGCGTGACCACCACCACCTCGTTCCTTGGACGCGTGCTGTCACACGAAGCGTTCCAGCGCGGCGTGGTCGACACGAAATTCCTCGAGCGAGAAACAGGGCTGTTCAAAGAACCGGGGTAGGGTGCGGATCGACGTTCACTTCATCGGTAGCTCCACAGGCCCGGCCGACCTTCACGACCGCGTGGTGCTCGTCATCGACGTGCTGCGGGCTTCGACGTCCATTGCGGCCGCGCTCAGCAATGGGGCCCGGGCGGTCATTCCCATGCAGGGAGTCGACGAGGCAATCATGCGCGCCCGTTCGCTCGAGCGCAGTGAGGTCTTGCTGGCTGGTGAGCGGAAGATGGCCCCGATTCCCGGTTTCGACCTGGGGAACTCTCCGCGCGAGTTCACCGCCGATGTCGTGGCCGGAAAGACAATTGTCATGACGACCACCAACGGCACCGCCGCTCTCGCCAGTACGGCCGGCGCCCCCGAGGTCCTGGTGGGCTCCTTCGCGAATTATTCGGCTGCGCTGGCCTGGCTGCGCGCCGCCGCACGAGCCGGCAAGTCGCTGACGATAGCGTGCGCGGGCAGCAATGGCCGATTCGCGCTGGAGGATGCGGTCTGCGCCGGACGGTTCGTCCGAGGCGTGGCGCGTCGGGGAATCCAGCCCGACCTCGGCGATGCGGCGAACGTCGCCGCGATCATCGATCGGCGAATGGGAGCGGACCTTCTCGCAGTCCTCCGAGACTCCGAGCATGGCCGCGCACTCATCGAGGCCGGACTCGGCGACGACGTGACGTATTGCGCGGGAATCGACACGCACTCGGTCGTTCCGATTTACCGGGATCGCCAGGTGGTTCGCCTCGGCGACCGTCGCGGTCAATAGCGAAATGCGCGGAACGCTCAGGCGCGAACTGACTGGAATCGTCCTGGCGTTACTGGCGGTGTTCGTGGCTGGAACGCTGCTGCTCCAACCCGTGCCCGACGACCAACGGTGCTGGGCGATGCGCGGCATCTTCGGTCCCATTGGGAGCTGCCTGAAGCAGGGGCTTCAGGGACTCGTCGGCATCCCGGCCGCATGGCTCTTTCCTCTGGCCGCCGGCGTCCACGCGCTCCGGCTGCTTGGGCGAGTCGGATCCGGCCCCGATCGGTCGTGGATGATCTTCCTTCTCGGTGTGGCCGCTCTGCTGCCGATCGGCGTCGGGCTCGCCGCCGGCGGAGAACCAGAGGCGGCTTCGGTGGCGGGGCTGTGGGGGAGCTTCGTCGCCTTCTACCTGAAGCGACTCTTCGGTAGCGTCGGCGCCTGGGTCGTGGTGGCGCTGCTTCTGTCCGCATTGATGGCCTGGACCCTGCGATGGAATCCGGTGCGGGCGATCGTGGGGCCGTCGCCGGGGAAACCTGCTCCGGTACCTGAAGGCCCCACGCTCGCGCAACGACTGGAACCGCCACCGCAGGAGATGCCAGCGGTGGAAAGTGCGACGGATGCATCGGTCGAGCCGACGACGGCAGCGGCGGATCGCCGCCGGGCGCGAAGGGGCACCGCGCCGCATGTGGATGGCGATGGCGGGGCGTCCCCGGTGGCCGCCGATGTTGGAGAGGACTCGCTTCCCCCGCCTGAGCTACTGACCCTGGCGCCCGCGACGTCCACGGAACAGAGCACGCGCGAGCTTGATGAGATGGGCCTGAAGTTGATGGAGGCGCTTCGGACCTTCCGCGTGGACGGCGAGTTGGTGGGCCGGACCACCGGGCCGGTGGTGACGCAGTTCGAGATCGAGCCGGCGCCCGGCGTCAAGGTCCGCCAGTTCGCCAACCTGTCGAACGACCTGGCGCTGGCGATGCGCGCGCAGAGCATCCGGGTCGTGGCGCCGATTCCGGGGCGGGGCGCGGTCGGGGTGGAAGTCCCCAATCCGACGGCCGAACTGGTCTGGTTCCGCAAGCTGATCGAATCGCGGGAGTTCCAGTCGCTGCGGGCTTCGCTGCCGATCGCGTTAGGCGAGGACCTCGAAGGTCGCCCGGTGGTGGCCGACCTGGCGCGCATGCCCCACCTGCTCATCGCGGGCGCGACCGGTTCGGGGAAATCCGTCTGCGTGAACACGATCATCACGAGCCTCGTGTACCGGCACACGCCGGAGACGCTGCGATTCCTGATGGTCGATCCCAAGATGGTCGAGCTGTCGGTGTACAACCGGCTCCCGCACCTGCGGTATCGCGTTGTCACGGACAACCGCGACGCGGCATCGCTGCTCAAGTGGGCGGTGATGGAAATGCACGATCGGTATCACCTGCTGGCCGCCAACGGGGCGCGCAACATCCAGGAGTTCAACAAGCGGGTGCTGGACGGCGCTCCGCTGGTGGTTCCGAAGAACGCCGAGGTCGCGTTCGAGGACCGCACGTATCGAGACGGAGTCCAGCCCTACATCGTGATCGTGATCGACGAGATGGCGGACCTCATGATGACGGTGCAGGGGGAAGTGGAAACGCCGCTCGCCATGCTGGCGCAGAAAGCGCGGGCGATCGGGATTCATATCATCCTCGCCACGCAGCGTCCCAGCGTGAACGTGATCACGGGGCTCATCAAGGCGAACTTCCCCAGCCGGATCGCGTTCCGCGTGGCGTCGCAGGTGGACAGCCGCACGATCATCGACGGCATCGGCGCCGAGGCGTTGTTAGGCAACGGCGACATGCTGTTCATCCCGCCGGGGAAGTCGGAGCCGCAGCGGATCCAGGGCGCGTTCATTCCCGGCGAAGACACCGAGCGGCTGATGGCCTGGTTCGACGACCGGCGCTCGGCGCGGCGGGCCGCGCTGGCCTCGACCGGGCTGGCGACAGATGGCGGTGACGAGCCGGACATCCTGCGGGTCGTGCGCGACCGCGAGGCACTCGAGGCGGAACCGGACGACGACGATGTCGTGCCGGCGGGGAAGCGCGATCCCGAGTTCCGGCGCGCCGCCGAAGTGTGCATCCAGCACCAGCTGGGGTCGACGTCGCTCCTGCAGCGGCGACTCGGGATCGGTTACGGCCGTGCCGCGCGGATCATCGACCAGCTGCATGCCGCGGGTGTGCTGGGGCCGCCTAACGGGTCGAAACCGCGGGAGATTCTGATGGGGTTGGATGATCTCGACCGGATCACCGGGCCCGAATAGCGCCGGGTGCAGAGCGCAAAGCGCCAAGGCCGCTGACTTCCATCGCTCTGCGCTTTGCGCTTTGCGCTTGCGTGGAATTGCTGGGTAACGCGTTGAGAGGGTGACGCACCCGCTGACCCGCGACAATAGGTTCGCCCCGTGTCGAAGCAGACAATGCAGTTCGGGCTGCAGGGCGAGCGGGTAGCGGAGCGATGGCTGCAGGCCCGTGGCTGGAAAGTCCTGCAACGGCGCTACCGGTCCGGCCACCGCGACATCGACCTGATCGCCCAGCGCGACGAGCTGGTCGCTTTCGTGGAAGTAAAGGCCAGAATGGGGGCTGATTTTGGCGATCCGGTGGAGGCGGTCAACTGGAAGAAGCGGAATGAGTTGGTCCGGTCCGCCTTCACCTGGATCGACCGGCATGGGCGACCTGGCGAGGTCTATCGGTTCGACGTCATCGGGGTGCTCGTTTCGGGCCAGCGGGTCCGGGTCAGGCATGTGGAAAACGCGTTTCTTATCCACGGAAGCGCTTGAAACCGCCATGGCAGCTTCGTACTTTGTTCGGGAGTTTGTTCGCTGTTTCTTCGGGGTATCGAGCGTTTCCAGCCACCGGATAGATTGCCGCGTGGCCAGAGTCCTACCACACACGACAGCGGGTGCAGCATGGGCGTGACGGCGGTGCAAGAAGATCGGAAAAAGGCGTTGAATCTGGCCATCGCGCAGATCGAGAAGAGCTGCGGAAAGGGGTCGATCATGAGGATGGGCGCCGATTCGGCGCGTGTTCGAGTGGATGCGATTCCCACTGGCGCCATCAATCTCGACGCAGCCATCGGCGTGGGTGGAATCCCGCGCGGGCGCGTGACCGAGATCTTCGGGCCGGAATCGAGCGGGAAGACCACGTTGTGCCTCCATGTCGTAGCGAACGCGCAGCGTTCCGGTGGAGTGGCGGCGTTCATCGACGCCGAGCACGCACTCGACGTGGAGTACGCCAAGAAGCTGGGCGTCGACGTGCAGAACCTGTTGGTGTCGCAGCCCGACACCGGTGAGCAGGCGCTCGAGATCTGCGAGATCCTCGTGCGCTCGGGCGCCGTGGACATCGTCGTCATCGACTCCGTCGCCGCACTGGTGCCCAAGGCAGAGATCGAAGGAGAAATGGGAGATTCGCACGTGGGCCTGCAGGCGCGCCTCATGAGTCAGGCGCTCCGCAAGCTCACGGGCGCCATTGCCCGGTCGCGCACGTCCGTGGTCTTCATCAACCAGCTTCGCGAAAAGATCGGGGTCATGTTCGGCAACCCCGAGACGACCACCGGCGGCAAGGCGTTGAAGTTCTACGCGTCCGTCCGGCTCGACATCCGGCGACTTGGCGCGGTGAAGGACAAGGAAGAGGTCATCGGATCACAGGTCCGCGTGAAGGTGGTCAAGAACAAGGTTGCGCCCCCGTTCAAGCAGGCCGAGTTCGACATCATGTACGCCGAAGGCATCAGCCATGTCGGCTTGCTGGTCGACATCGGTTCCGAATCGAACATCATCGAGAAGTCGGGCGCCTGGTACAGCTACAATGGCCAGCGTATCGGACAGGGACGCGAGAACGCAAAGCTGTTCCTGAAGGACAACCCGGTCATGCAGGCCGAGATCGAGGAGAAGGTGAAGACCGTGCTCGGCATTCGGCCGCTCGCGACGACTCCCGAACAGGAGGCTGCGGACGAGTAGCCGGTCGAGCCGTCTTGTCTTCCGGTGAGCAGTTGTGGCCGGAGGGTCGTTCTCTGAGAAAGTTGGTGCCCGGTACACCACTTTTATCAGTGAGCTTCCCTTCGGCCTCTTCTCGTTGAGGGCGAACGTGTGTCCGTCGAACGAGTACCTCCCAACCGCGATCAGATGAAGGAGCGTCAGCGGCGGGGACCCGCCAGGCTGATCGTGGGCGACTTCGATCTGGGGACACTCACCGATCCCCTGGTCATCACTGACCTTGCCGAAGTGCCCAATCACCCCGGGCGACTGCGGGTGGCGATCAGTGGTGTCACCCTCGGCGACCTTACTCTCGACTTCGTCGCGGACCAGGGCATCCGCGAGGGACGGTCCTTGTCACGCGAGGAGGCCGACGAGGTCCTGACGGCGGTTGGCCGTACCGTCGTACTGGACAAGGCTCTGGATCTTCTGGCGGTGCGGGCCAGGTCGTCGCGTGACCTGCGCATTCGCCTGCGTCGTGCGGGCGCCCCGGATGCGGAGATCTCGTGGGCAATCGAGCGACTGCTTGCTCAGGGCTTCGTCGACGACGCCGCGTATGCACGGCAGGTGGCGCGGTCGAAGGTGCTCTCTGGCGGCGTGTCGCGTCGCCGGGTGATCACCGTGCTTCGGCAGCGAGGCGTGGCGGCGGATGTGGCCGAGGAAGCCATCGACGCCACGCTGGCGGAAGTCGATCTCGACGAACACGGTGCGGCACTCGCGGCGGCGCAAAGGCGTGTGCGCGCCCTCGGCTCACTTGATCCGGGCGCTCGACGGCAGCGCCTCTATGCATTCCTCGCCCGCCGCGGCTACGAGAACGACGTTGTAAGGCGCGTCCTCAAGGAAGTCCTCGAGCCGTAGGAGGTCTCGAACCGGCTTATATTTGGGGCTTATGCATGCCTCGGAAATCCGCACGCGGTTCCTCAGGTATTTCGAGCGACACGGTCATGCCGTGAGGCCGAGTTCGTCGCTGGTCCCCGGCGACGACCCGACCCTGCTGTTCACGAACGCCGGCATGGTGCAGTTCAAGAAGGTTTTCCTGGGGATGGAGGACACGGATTACGGGCGCCGGGCGGTGACCGCGCAGAAGTGCGTCCGTGCCGGCGGCAAGCACAACGATCTCGAGCAGGTGGGCCACACCTATCGGCACCACACGTTCTTCGAGATGCTCGGGAACTTCTCGTTTGGCGACTACTTCAAGCGCGACGCGATCCGTTTCGCCTGGGAGTGGGTCACCGGGGCTCGCGATGCAGGCAACCTCGGGATCCCGGCGGAGCACATTCGCATCTCGGTGTTTCGCGAGGACGATGAAGCGCGCTCGTTGTGGCGCGAGATCGCCGGCCTTCCCGATTCGCGCATCTACGGCCTGAGCGAAAAGGACAACTTCTGGCAGATGGCGGACACCGGTCCATGCGGCCCCTGTTCGGAGATGTATGTCGACCTCGCACACCTGACGAAGGACTGGGCGTTCCCCAAGGGGGCGACCGGCGAGTGGACCGACCTTGGTCGCAAGGAGTTCTCGACAGACGCGTTTTACGAGGGTGCCGAGGCCGGCCGGTTCCTCGAGATCTGGAATCTCGTGTTCATGCAGTTCGACCGGCAGGCTGACGGGACGCTCGTTCCACTCCCGAAGCCCTCCGTCGATACCGGCGCCGGGCTCGATCGGATTGCCGCCGTCATGCAGGGCGTGACGAACAATTTCCACGCCGCGCATTTCGAGAAGCTCATTTCCCGAATCGAGAAAGTGGTTGACTGGAAGTACCTCGGCCGCGAAAGCGATTCACCGCAAGAACAATCGCGGAGCGTTCAAAGACCGGGGACCAACATGGGTCGCGGCCTAAAGACCTGGGGACCAAGGACTCGGGAGGACCGATTGGTCATCGACCCGGCGTCCTTCCGCGTCATCGCCGATCATGCCAGAGCGGTCGCGTTCCTTCTTGCCGATGGAGTGCTTCCGTCAAACGAAGGCCGCGGATACGTGCTCCGGCGGATCCTTCGTCGCGCCGTGCGGCACGCATGGCTAATGGGACAGCGCGAGGCGACTCTCGTCCACGTGGTACCGGTGGTCATTGAGTCGCTGGGTGACGTGTATCCGGAGCTGCGACAGAAAGCGGCGCACATTTCCGAGACCACGCGCGCCGAGGAAGAACGCTTCCTGACGACGATCGACGGGGGCATGAAGCGGTTTGACGAAGTTGCACCCATGAAGAGAATGGGGAAGCCCTTTGGGCCTGAACTTGCCGCGGCCGTAAAAGGACCGCTGATCGCGGGGCAGGATGTCGTCCGAGGCACAATCAGCGGCGAAGACGCCTTCCGACTCTACGACACGTTCGGATTCCCGATCGATCTCACCGAATTGATGGCGCGCGAGCGCGGTTACACCGTCGACATCGTCGGTTTCGAGACGGCGCTCGGCCGGCAACGGGAGCTATCGCAGGAAGAGCGGAGGTCGAAGAAGATCGGCGTTGCGGTCGATGAACTCGCCGATGTATCAGCTTGGGAAGTGTCCCTGCGCGGAACCGGGAGGGGCACTCCGGCCAGGGCGACAGGTAAGCTCACCTTCAAGGACACCTGGCCGGAAACGCAATTCGTCGGCTACGACACGGTGGAGATCGAAACACAGGTCACTGCGGTTCGCCAATTGGGCGAGGGACGCGTGGCCATCCTGCTGCGCGAAACGCCGTTCTATGCCGAATCGGGCGGGCAGGTCTCCGATGGTGGTGAGATTGTCGGTGACAGCTGGCGCGTGGACGTCGACAACGTCCGGAAGGTCGATGGGCGTACTGCGGCGTTAGGCCGTGTGACCGGTACCGTCGCTTTCGGAAGGGCCGTCGCACGTGTGCCGAGCGATCGCCGGAAGGACACTGAGCGCAATCACACGGCCACGCACCTCCTGCACGCCGCGCTCCGTGAAGTGCTGGGGGAGCACGTGCATCAGGCCGGATCGCTCGTCGCGCCAGACCGCCTCCGCTTCGACTTCACGCATCACGGGCCAGTGAAGGAAGCGGCTCTCGCTGAAATCGAGTCGCGCGTGAATCGTGGCATCTGGGCCGCCAGGGAGGTGGTAAAGGAAGAAAAGCCTTACCAGGAGGCGGTGGCGGCAGGCGCCATGGCACTGTTCGGCGAGAAATACGGAGACGTGGTTCGGGTAATCACGATTCCGGGACTCTCTGTCGAGTTGTGTGGTGGCACGCACGTACGGAATACCAGTGAGATCGCCCTCTTCCATATCCTCTCGGAAACCGGCGTCGCCTCAGGAATACGCCGTATCGAGGCCGCGACCGGCCAGCGCGCGTACACGATCCTGCGCGAACGTGAACAGCAGCTTCGTCAGGCGGCGGAAGTTCTGAAGGCCACGCCCGACACGCTGGTGAAAAAGGCACAGTCGCTCATGGACGAGCGGCGCGCGCTCGAGAAGCGGCTCGAGGAGGCGATGCGCGGCGGGACCGACGAAGTGCGCCGTCTGGTCGACGCCGCTTTCCCGGTGGACGGAGTCCGTGCCGTGTCATCCGTCGTCAAGGCGGCCGATGCAAAGTCTCTCCAGGCGCTCGGTGACGCGGTGCGTGAGCACCAGGGCCCGCTCGTCGCCGCGCTTGGCGCCACGTTCGACGATCATAAATCGGCGCTGCTGGTGGTGGTGACGGACGACGCCCGGGGACGCGGCGTGCGGGCCGACGAGGTCGTCCGGGAGCTGGCGGCCGTGGCCGGTGGACGCGGCGGTGGCAAGCCGCACATGGCACTGGCGGGGATTCCCGATGGTGGCCGGCTGCCTGACGCGCTTGCTGCCCTGGAGCGCGTGTTGCGCGACCATCTCTCGCGGGTCTCGTGACCGTCCGGGACTGGCTGGCGCATCGCGAGCCGTCCCCTCCGCGGGTGCTGCGTGAGCGCGTCGAAGCGTTGGCGCTTGCGGTGCCGGAGCAACCCGACGATCTGGCCGGGTCGCTGCTCGCCGCCGCCGAAGTTGCCCTGGCCCGGCTGTCGCGGGCAGGCGCCGGGGACCGCGCAACCGCCCTGGACCTCCTGGCGGTGGATGCGCTCGTGACGTACGCGTTCGAGTCAGCGGCCCAGGCGCCGGACAGCATTCCCGGGCTCTCGGCGCGCGCCATGTCCCGCTTGTCCGGTGCGTCGGCCACGTGATCGACATCCACACGCATCTGCTGCCGGGCGTCGACGACGGATCGCCTAACGCCGATCATTCGGCCATGGTGATCGCGCGGCTGTTCGGCGAGGGGGTGCGAGGAATCGTCTGCACTCCGCACCTCAATGCCTCACGCGCCGGAGAGGCGCCGTTCGAGCATCATGCGGAGCTGCTGGCGTCGCTGCGCGGGCGCGCCCCCGCCGGCTTGACGTTGCATGCCGGCTTCGAGATCATGCTCGACACCGGCGCGTTCGACGTCTCGGACGCGCGCCTGGGCCTGGCTGGATCGCGCGCGCGCCTCGTGGAGTTCCCTCGTCGAGGTCTGCCACCAGACGCCACGGAGCAACTGCTGCGGGTCCGGTCGCAGGGGCTGGTTCCAGTCGTGGCGCACCCGGAGCGGTATCACGGATGCACCACGGAGACCATCGCCACGTGGCGCGAGCTGGGCGCCGTCATCCAGTGTGATGCCATGGGGCTGCTGGGCGGAGGACCCATGACGGAGTTTGGCCGTGCGATGCTGGGTGCGGGGCAGGTGGACATCATCGCCAGCGACAATCATGGCGACCGGCGCAGCCTCGCGACGGTGCTGCTGTGGATGAGCGAGATTGGCGCCGATGCTCAGGCCGGAATCCTCATGCGTGAGAACCCGGCGCTCCTGCTGGCCGGCGGCTCTCTGCGACCCGTGTCACCCGTTTCGTTTCAACGAGGGATGTTCGATCGCCTTCGCGAACTCATCTTCCGTCCTTCGCGGCGTGCGCCGGTGGAAGGGCCGTCTCAATGAGGAATACCCGATGACTGTGGATGCGGGCGTAGCCAGGGAGCTCGCGGTCACACGGTTGCGCGAGCTGGCGCGACTGGCCGAGCTGTCTGCCGAGGCGCTGCCGAGCGAGATCGCGGCGGCGGCGGCGCTCGTGCAGCAGACTCTCGCCCAGGGTGGCACGCTCTTCTTCTGCGGCAACGGAGGCAGCGCGGCGGATGCGCAGCACATCGCTACCGAGTACGTCGTTCGCTACATGCGGAACCGTCGCGCGCTGCCCGCGGTCGCCCTGACGACCGACTCGTCGCTCCTCACGGCGGCGGGCAACGACTTCGGGTTCGACCAGGTCTTCTCGCGGCAGGTCGAGGCCCTGGTGCGGGCCGGCGACCTGCTGGTGGTGCACTCGACCAGCGGGAATTCGCCTAACGTGGTTCGCGCGGCCGAGGCGGCGCGCGGAAAGGGGGCCAGGGTGCTGGCGCTCACGGCGCGTGACGGCGGCGCCGTCCGCCCGCTGGCGGACGTGGCGATCGTGGTGCCGACCGACCGCACCGATCGCGCCCAGGAACTGCATCTCATCATCCAGCACGTGATCTGTGAACTGGCGGAACGCGATGCCTGAAGACTCACTGTTCGACCTGACGGGGCGCCGCGCACTCGTCACCGGCGGATCACGCGGCATCGGGGCCGCCACCGTTCGGCTGCTGGCGCGGCGGGGAGCGGACGTCGCGCTGACCTATCGAACGCGCCAAGCCGACGCCGAGGCTGTGGCCGCCGAAGTCGCCGCCCTCGGGCGACGGTCTTCCGTCCACCGCGCGGAACTGTCCGACCGGGGAAACGTGGACGCGATCACGCAGCGCATCGCGTCGGATTGGGGAGGCGTGGACATCTTCGTCGGAAACGCCGGGATCTGGCCATCCGAGGAGGCCGCGGTTCGTGCCATGTCTGACGAGCGCTGGTCGCGAACCATGGCCGAAAACGTGGATGGCATGTTCTACTCGACCCGCGCGGTCCTGCGCGTCATGGGTGACGGCGGACGCGTGGTGCTCGTGTCGAGCACGGCCGGACAACGAGGCGAGGCGATGCATGCCGACTACGCCGCCTCCAAGGGAGCCATGATCTCGTTCGTGAAATCCGTCGCCATCGAGGTGGCACAACGCGGCATCACGGTGAACAGCGTGGCGCCGGGCTGGGTCGACACCGAGATGTGCGCGGATCCGTTTGCCGCCGGGGGCCGCGAACGGATCGCGGGGACGATCCCGGTGGGGCGCATCGCAACCGCCGCCGACATCGCGGCGCCCATCGTGTTCCTCTGCACCAACGGGGCACGCCATATCACGGGCGAGATCCTGAACGTGAATGGCGGGAGCGTGCTGTGCGGATGATGCGCAGGATGAGCAGGCGCATGTCTGACGAGGCTGGTTGGTGACCGCACGCGCCGGCGCGAGCGGAAGCCAGCGCCTGAACCCCCCGCCCGCCGTGCGACGCATTGCGGCGCGGTTGACGGACGCCGGGTTCGAGACGTGGTGCGTCGGCGGGGCAGTCCGGGACGCCCTGCTCGACCAGGCGCACGCCGACTGGGACCTGGCCACGGCTGCAACACCGTCTCAGGTCCGCTCGCTGTTCGATCGCACGGTGCCGCACGGTATCGAGTTCGGCACGGTTGGCGTGCTCGATCGCGCTGGGGTCATGCATGAAGTCACCACGTTTCGCAGGGATGTCAGGCACGACGGCCGGCATGCCATTGTGGAGTTCGGGGCCGCGCTCGACGAAGACCTGGCCCGCCGCGACTTTACGATAAACGCCATCGCATTCTCGCCCGCGACCGGCGAGTTGCGGGACCCCTTTGGCGGCCAGGAGGACCTGAAACGGCGCGTCGTGCGCGCGGTGGGAGAGCCGCGGGCCCGGATGGTCGAGGACCGGTTACGCGCGTTGCGGGCGCTTCGCTTCGCGGGCCGGTTCGACTTCGAAATCGATTCGGCGACCTGGGATGCCATCGTCGAATCGGCGCCGTTCCTGCCGCGGCTGTCCCGCGAGCGGGTGCGGCAGGAAATAGAGAAGACCATGGACCAGGTACGCCTGCCGTCGCGCTCGCTCAAGCTCTGGCGTCGCTCGGGCGCCATCGCGTCACTCATCCCCGAACTGTCCGCGGTTCCCGAGGTTGCCCTCACGGCGCCTGACTTCATCGGAACGCCCGACGCGACCAGGCGACCCGAGCTAGCGCAGTCTCGCAGTCGAAATCGCCTGGCGACGCTCTTTCTCGACCTCACACCGGCAGACGTGCGACGGACGCTGGAGGGACTGCGAGCCTCGAACAAGGAAACCGACTGGGTCACGCATCAGGTCGAATGCTGGACGGAACTGGGGGAATCGATTCGCGACGCAGCATCGAGTGCCAACGTGACCGATGCCGCGCTCCGGAAATGGGCCGCCGCCATTGGTCGCACCTACCTCGGCGACTTCATTCGAGTGGCGACCGCCCGGTGGAGCGCCGAAGCCAATTCGAGTGCGTTGCGGGAAGTCGCCTCGATCTATCGCCGAGGGACCAGGATTGCTTGGCGCGATCCACTGTCGATTGGCGACCTGGCCGTCGATGGAAGCGATCTCATGGAACTCGGCATTCCCGCCGGACCAGCTATCGGCGCAACATTGCGCCGCCTGCTCGAGGTCGTCGTCAGCGATCCATCGAAGAACCAGCGTGACACGCTGTTGGCCCTGGCCCGATCGTCGAGTGAAGGAGCGACGCGGTGAGTCCGCTCGTTTACGCCTTGCTGTCGGCGCTGGCGAACGTGGCCGGCGCGCTCGCGGTGGCCGGACGAGCCCGGCGCGGTATGCGCCTGCTCGAAGCCCTCATCGCGATTGCGGCCGGATTCATGATCTCCGTGGCGCTCACGCAGCTCGTGCCCGAGGCGCTGGCGCGGGGAGGCACGTCGGCGCCGGTCATCATGCTGGCGGGGTACCTCGCCGTGCACTTCACCCAACACACGCTCACCACGCACTTCCACTTCGGAGAGGAGACGCACCGCGTCACCACGGCGATCAGCATATCGGCCCTGGCCGGACTGTTGATGCACACGTTCGTGGACGGCGTCGCCATCGCCGCCGGCTTCACGGTCGGCCGCGAGCTCGGTGTCCTCGTGTTCATCGCCGTGGTGCTGCACAAGCTGCCCGAGGGCCTGGCCATAGCGAGTCTGTTCCTCGCCGCGGGTCAGCCGCCCCGGATCGCCGTCGCGGCCGCCGGCGCGTTAGGCCTGACGACGCTGCTCGGCGTCCTGGCCACGGACTTGGTCAGGCCGCTGGCCACACACGGCCTTCCGCTGGCGGCGGGGGTCACCCTCTATGTTGCCGCATCGAACCTCGTGCCCGAGTTTCAGGCGAAGCGGGGGTGGTCACTGGCCCTGTACTTCTTTGGCGGGTGCGGACTGTTTGCGGCCGCGAACGCGATGCTGCGCTGACATGCCGAGCCGCCGCGACCAAGCGACTGGATCGCTGTTCAGAGGAGCGGCGTCGGCGGCGCCGCTTGCCGCGCGCATGCGCCCGACCTCTCTCGACGAGTTCGTGGGCCAGGCAGCGATTCTCGGTCCGGGGAAACCGCTGCGCGATGCGATCGAGCGTGGGACTGTTGGATCGCTCATTCTCTGGGGGCCGCCGGGCAGCGGGAAGACAACCCTCGGCCATCTCGTGGCGCAGTTCACCGATCGGGAATTCGTTCCGTTCTCGGCCGTCACCGAGGGCGTGCCCCGGGTGCGCGAGATCATCGGCGAGGCGGCACGGCGGCTGGAAATGGGACGTGGCACGATTCTGTTCGTCGACGAGATCCATCGATTCAACCGGGCGCAGCAGGACGCATTTCTGCCGGCCGTTGAAACGGGGACCGTGACTTTGATCGGCGCGACGACGGAGAACCCGTCGTTCGAGTTGAACGGCGCCCTTCTGTCTCGAGCGCGCGTGGTGGTGCTCGAGCCGCTGAGTCCCGATGACATCGTTGTCGTGCTGCGGCGGGCGATGACCGACGCGGAGCGTGGCCTGGGGGCGATGTCGCTCATCGCGACGGATGACGCATTACGATGGCTGGCCGTCGAGTCGGACGGGGACGCGCGCCGAGCACTCAATGTGCTGGAAGCCGCCGCGGAACATACGGGGCGCGGAGCGACACTCACCGTGGAAGTCCTGCGCGACGCCATGCAGCGCCGCGTCGCGCGGTACGACAAGTCGGGCGAAGAACACTTCAACCTCATTTCCGCTTACCACAAAGCGCTGCGGGGCAGCGACCCGCAGGGCGCCCTGTACTGGCTGGCGCGCATGATCGACGGCGGCGAGGATCCGATGTACGTCGCGCGGCGGACCATCCGGTTCGCGTCGGAAGACGTGGGCCTCGCGGATCCACAGGCGCTGCGGGTTGCCCTGGCGGCGCGGGATGCGTTTCACGCGCTCGGGTCACCCGAGGGAGAGCTCGCCCTTGCCGAAGCGGCCGTATATCTGGCGACGGCGCCGAAAAGCAATCGGGTGTACGTGGCCTGGGGCGCCGCACTGGAGGCGGCCCGGGAGTATCCCGCTGAAGGTGTGCCGCTGCATATTCGGAATGCGCCGACTCAGTTGATGAAGGAACTGGGTTACGGCAGAGGGTACCAGTATGCCCACGACGTTCCGGACGCGTACCTGCCACAACGCTACCTGCCCGACGCACTGGAGGGATCGACGTTCTACCAGCCCGGCACCTTCGGCTTCGAGCGCGATATAGCGAAACGGATGGCCTGGTGGCGCGACCTGCGGGAACGCTCCCGTGACACACCGCCTGACGAGGGCGGTCGAACCAGGGACGAGGAGAAAATGGAATGAAGCGCATCACACTCGCTCTGCTGGCGGTGGTGGCGACGGCGTGTGCCTCGCTGGGTCGCGCGTCGTTTCGCGATCCGGTTGTCACCTACAAGGACGCCGTCATTACAGGGCTGGGCATCTCAGGCGGAAGCCTGGAAGTCGTCCTGAGCGTCTACAACCCGAATAGCTTCAGGCTCGATGGAACTGGCCTTACTTACAGGATCAATGTCGACTCGCTGCCGTTTGGAAACGGTACCTTGAGCGATCGGTTCACTGTACAGGAGGGCGATTCGACGACGGTGCGACTGCCATTGTCATTCACGTACGCAGGAGTCGGACAGGCCGGCCGCCAGTTGATCCAGACGGGAAGCGTCCAGTACACGGTCAGCGGAGAGATCACGGTGGGCACGCCAATCGGGAACTTCACTCGACCATATTCCGGGAAGGGCAGATTGACGACCATGCGATAAGACAGGAGCTCAGTGCTCAGAGTTGAACGCCCAGCACCAGCACCAGCACCAGCAAGCAGAAAGCAGTAAGCAGCACTCAGCCATTAATCCCCGCTCCCATCGCACGAGACGTCATTGATCTTTCGCCGCCCGTTGAGCGCGCGCTGCTGGTGGGCGCGCCGCTGAAGCGGTCGAATGCAAAGCATCACCTCGACGAGCATCTGCTCGAGCTGCAGCGCCTGGCCGACACCGCCGGCGCCCAGGTTGTCGGATCGTTGACCCAGCAGATCGACCGTCCCAACCCCGCCACGTATCTGGGGAAGGGAAAGGTCGATGAGCTTCGCGACCGGATCGCCGCGGACGACGTTACGCTTGTCATCTTCGATGACGAGTTGTCGCCGAGCCAGGGCAAGAACATCGAGGATGCCACCGGTTGCAGGGTCATGGACCGCGCCGAAGTGATTCTCGACATCTTTGCCACGCGTGCGCGCAGTCGAGAGGCGAGAATGCAGGTGGAGTTGGCGCAACTCGAGTATATGCTCCCGCGCCTGACGAGGATGTGGTCCCACCTGGAGAAGATGCGCGGCGGCATCGGGTTGCGCGGGCCGGGCGAGACACAGCTGGAGACTGACCGCCGGCTCATCGGGCACCGCATTCGCGTGCTGAAGGAGCGCATGGTCGAGGTGAAGCGGTCGCGCGAGGTGCAGCGCCAGTCGCGACGCCAGGCGTTCAAGGCCGCGCTGATCGGCTACACGAACGCTGGAAAATCGTCGGTCCTTCGAGGCCTGAGCCGTGACCGCGACGTGTTCGTCGAGGATCGCCTCTTCGCCACGCTCGACACGCTGTCACGCGAAGTGGATCTCGGCGAGAACCAGCGGGCGGTGATGACCGATACGGTGGGATTCATCCGCAAACTCCCGCACCACCTGGTGGCCTCGTTTCGTGCCACCCTCGACGAAGTGAACGAGGCGGACCTCCTGTTGCACGTCATCGACGCCTCGCATCCGACCTGGGAAGACCAGCGGGTGGTGGTCGAGGAGGTCCTTGCTGAACTGGGCGTGCAGGCGCGCACCGTGCGGCATGTCTTCAACAAGATCGATCTGTTGTCGCCGCCAGACCTGGAGGCGCTTCGCGCCCGGGTCGATTCTCTGCTGCCCGGAAGTGTCTTCGTGTCGACGCTGACCGATGCCGGCCTGGAGCCGCTGCGCGAACTGCTTCGCGAGGCGGTGCGTCATCATCGGCCCGTTGCCGAACTCCGGATTCCCGTGAGTGACGGAAAGCTCCTCGCCGACGTGCACCGGAGCGGCGAGGTGCTGGAGCAACACCACGAAGGCGAGGAGATGGTCCTGCGTGCCCGGATCGATGCCACGACGCTGGGTCGCCTGCGACGCGCCGGCGCCATGGTGCGGGCGGAGTAGAGGCGAGTTCCGAACGGCTCCGTTAGGTTCCACGGCATGCAGAAAGCGCTCATCACCGGGATCACGGGGCAGGACGGATCGTACCTCGCCGAGTCGCTCCTGGCGAAGGGCTACGAGGTACACGGATTGGTGCGGCGATCCAGCGCCTTCGGGACGGGCCGGATCGAGCACATCTACCTCGACGAGCACCTGCCGGCGCAGGGCCTGCAGTTGCACTACGGTGATCTCAACGACGCATCGTCGCTGCAGCGGGTGCTGGCGCGGGTCGTGCCTGACGAGATCTACAACCTTGGCGCGCAGAGCCACGTCAGAATCAGCTTCGACATTCCCGAGTATACGGTCGAGGTAGCGGGCGTCGGGGCGCTGAGGCTCCTGGAAGCAATACGCAACCTCGGGATGTCACCGAGGTTCTACCAGGCGTCGTCGAGCGAGATGTTCGGCAAGGCGGCGGAGGTTCCGCAAACCGAAAGCACGCCGTTCCACCCGCGGTCGCCCTACGCGTGCGCCAAGGTGTTCGCGCACCAGATCACGGTGAACTACCGGGAGAGCTACGGGCTGCACGCCTCGTGCGGCATTCTCTTCAACCATGAGAGCCCGCGGCGCGGCGAGAACTTCGTGACGCGGAAGATCACGCGCAGCCTGACGCGGATCAAACTCGGGCTGCAGCCCAAGCTGTTCCTGGGGAATCTCGACGCGCGACGGGATTGGGGGCATGCCGCGGATTACGTCGAGGCGATGTGGCTGATGCTCCAGCAGAAAGCACCTGACGACTACGTGATCGCGACGGGCGAGACGCACTCCGTGCGCGAGTTCCTCGACGAAGTCGGGGCCGTGCTGGACATGGACTGGACTCCGTACGTCGGCGTGGACTCGCGATACTATCGGCCGGCGGAGGTGGATATCCTGCAGGGTGACGCCAGCAAGGCGCGTCGCGTGCTGGGTTGGACGCCGAAGACGACGTTCCGGGAGCTGGTGCGCCTGATGACCGAGGCGGACCTGGAACTGGCCGAGCGCGAAGCGGCCGAGCGCTCGGCGCGATAGCGCGCCGTTCAAACAGGCGAGGGATGGGAGAGGTCGGGTCATTCCCACATCCGCCATCCCACATCCGCCATCTGTCTCATATGGTCGCGCAGGGACTCGAACCCCGGACCTCTGGTATGTGAGACCAGCGCTCTAACCAGCTGAGCTACGCGACCGGGGGAGGAAGCTTAATCAGCGCAAAGGGCAATTGGCAGAGCGTCAACGGGCGCCCCTTTGCGCCTTGCGCTTTGCGCACTGTCCGTACTCAGGCGAAGCGGTGCATCTGGTGGCGGGCCCATTGGTATGGCGGGAGGCAATTGTGCATCATCATTCGCGTACTGCCGCCCCGGGCGTAACAGTATCGACGCAGGAGGAAATGATGCCATCAGACACCATCACGTCAACGCGCCAGGAGTCCGCGCGTGAAACGGGCACGAACAAAGGTGAAGTAGCCGAACGAGAACGAAACCTTGAATCCAGACGCGAGAGTGCCACGAAGCGGTCCGCTCTCACTCGCCGCACTCCGTACTTCGGAACGACCGCTTCGCCATTCCACTTGATGCGGACGATGGCCGACGATATCGAGCGACTCTTCTCGGATGTGGATTTCGCGCGAGTCGGCTTCGGTCTGACCTCACCCCAGCGACTCGGCCCGGCGTTCGAACCGTGGCGCCGTGAAAGTCGCCTGACCGAGGCCACCTGGGCGCCGCAACTCGAAACGTTCCGTCGTGACGGCAACCTCGTCGTCCGCGCGGATCTCCCTGGCCTGACGAAGGAGAACATCACGATCGAGGCCGACGACGACGTGCTGACGATTTCTGGCGAACGGAGCGACGAGGCGAGGGATGAGCGTGACGATTTCTACCAGTCGGAGCGGACGTATGGCCGTTTCTTCCGCGCCATCCAGCTCCCCGAGGGAGTAAACGCCGATCAGATCGAGGCGACGTTCAAGGACGGCGTACTCGAGGTCACGGTCCCGGCGCCGAAAGTCACCTCGACGCGTCACCGGCAGGTGAAGATTCGCTGACCAGTCGGATCCGGCGGGCCGTCTGCCGCAGCCCGGGGCGGTCGGGACGGGCGGCCCGTCGGAACCTGAATCAGACATCAGAAATCGAGTAATTCACCTCTCATCACCCACCTTCCGTCTCACGCCGGACGAAGTGGGCCCCGCACCGCGTTAGGTGCCGCGCGGGTCGCTCGACGATGAGCCATGGCATTTGAATCCGCTCACTTTGGGCTCGCTCACCACGCTGAAGGCGCGGGCGTTACCAAAACTGGTCGTATCGTGACGGTGTCGTGTTGACACGCGTCCGTCCTATGCTCGCTGCCTCCTTACACAGGTTCGCCACCTGCCCTTCCGTGCCAACCGATTACGCACAGACCGTCGACGTCGTCTCCACGCGAGTAGCCCAGGCGCTCATCAATGCGATGGAGGCCAAGAGCCCCTACCTCCGCGGACATTCACATCGAGTCGCTGCGGTGGCCGCTACCGTGGCGGCAGAACTCGGGTTTCCAGAGCAGTCGATCGAGCAAGTGCGGATGGCGGGACATCTGCATGACGTGGGGAAGATCGGGGTTCGCGAGTCCGTGCTCGACAAACCGGGTTCGCTCACCGCCGAAGAGTTCGCGCATGTCAAGGAACACGTGACGATCGGGCTGAACATTCTCGCCCCGCTCCCCCTCGGTCCGGCACTGGACTTCATCGCTCATCATCACGAGCGGATCGACGGAAGCGGTTATCCGTTCGGGCTGTCCGGCGACGCGGTTTCCCTCGGTGGGCGGATTCTCGGGGCTGCTGATGCACTGGATGCTCTCACGTCGCCGCGGGCGTATCGTGACGCGATGACCGCGGAAGAAGCACTGGTCTGTCTCGCGGCGGAGGGCCCTCGCGGCATCTGCCCCACGGTGCTCCCCGCCCTCGCGCGCCTCGTACAGGGCGGACAGGTGCTCGTGTTCCTCAACGACGGCACCTGAGCAGCGGTCGTTGCAGGGCTCGCGGCCGATGGCGTCGCGCGACGCCGTGCGACTTGGGGAGAAAGTCGGGACATGGGCCCTGCAGGGCTCGAACCTGCGACCGTCGGATTATGAGTCCGCTGCTCTAACCAGCTGAGCTAAGGGCCCGCGGTCTCTCAAGCTAGCGGTGCCTCACGACACTTGCCACGCAGCACGTTCCGCGCTTCTGACGTCCGATTCAGGGCGCGCACAGGCAGCGATGTGGCCCAACCTCAGCATCTGCCGGATTGCCCCGGGGGAGCGGGTCGCGCGCCAAGTTGACGCCAGCGAGCCCATCCAGGCATACTCGTCTCGTCGCGGGGCAAGCTGATTCCGCGGCGCGGCGCGGCGTCGCGCCCGCCCCCGTCACCCGAGTACTCCTGCCAGATACCAGCATCTTCGACCAGGTTTCCGCAGCACTTTCCCCTGCCTACTCGCTCAAGTCGGAACTGAGCCGGGGCGGCATGGCGCTGGTGTTCCTGGCGGCGGACGTGAAGCACGACCGCGAGGTGGCGATCAAGGTTCTGGCTCCCGACCTCGCCGGATCCATCGCGCGTGATCGCTTCCTGCGTGAGGTTCGGCTCGCCGCGCGCCTGTCGCATCCGAACATCCTCCCTCTGCTGGATTCCGGTGAGGCGGCGGGTCTTCCGTATTACGTCATGCCCTTTGTGAGCGGCGAAACGCTGCGGGGGCGTCTCGAGCGCGAAGGGAAGTTCCCGATCGAGCAGGCCCTGACGATTGGTGCCGAAGTCGGCGACGCGCTCGAATACGCGCACGCGGCGGGGATTATCCACCGCGACGTCAAGCCGGAAAACGTCATGCTGCTCGCCGAACATGCGGTGATCATGGACTTCGGAGTCGCCCGCGCGATGTACAGCGCCCAGGGCGCCGCCGACGCCACGTTGGCCGGCATCGCCGTCGGCACACCCGCTTACATGAGTCCCGAGCAGGCAACCGCGGATCCCCTGCTCGATGCCAGGAGCGACCAGTACAGCCTCGCGCTCGTCCTGTTCGAGCTGATCGCCGGCAGTAATCCATTCGGCAGCCGCGGCGGGCATGATACCATCGCGCGACGGCTCACGGCGCAGACACCACGGCTCCGCGATCACGTTCCGGAAGCGCCCGACTCGGTGGACCGCACCCTGGCGCGAGCGATGTCCCTTGACGCGGAGCAGCGGTATGGGAGCGTGGCCGAGTTCATCCGGCAACTGCGCGACGCGCGGATGACCGTGGGCGCATTCGCCGGCGTGGCGGTCACGCCTGACGACAGCGCCTCGCTGGCGGTCCTGCCGTTCGTCAACCTCTCGCGCGACGAAGACAGCGAGTACTTCGCGGACGGAATCACCGAAGAGATCATCACGGCGTTGAGCCGGCTCCGGAACCTGCGGGTCGTGGCGCGCAGTTCTGCGTTCGCCTTCAAAGGCCAGCACCAGGACGTGCGCAAGGTCGGGCGGGCGCTCGGCGTTCGGTCGGTGCTCGAGGGCACCGTTCGGCGCGCCGGGACGCGCGTCCGTGTCGGCGCGCAGCTCGTGGAGGCGTCATCGGGATTCCAGCTCTGGTCCGACCGATTCGACCGGGAGGTAGACGACGTCTTCGCCATCCAGGAAGACCTCGCGCTCGCGATCGTCGCCGTGCTGGAAGTTCGTCTTCCCGGCGGCGCGGCGCGCTCGTTGACCGACGAGTCCAGTCCGGGTGTGCTGGCGCACGACCTCTACCTGCGCGCCCGCTTCAACCTCAACCGACGCGTTGAGCCGGCGCTTCGCGAGGCGGTAACGCAGCTGCGCGAAGCGGTGTCGCACGACCCGGCCTTCGCGCTCGCGCACGCGGCGTTGGCGGAAGGTTGTCTGCTCCTCGGGCTGTATGGCGCCGAACCGCCGCTCGAGACCTTTCCGCGTGCTCGCGAAGCCGCGGCGGCGGCGCTGTCCATCGACCCGGCCCTTGGCGAGGCGCGTTCGATCCTGGGTTCACTCGCCGCCCTCCTGGACTGGAACTGGACAGAGGCTGAAGAAGCGTTCAGGCGGGCCATCACGCTCAGTCCGCGATCGCCGGGCCCGCGGCACCGTCACGCCATGGACTGCCTGCTGCCGCAACGGCGATTCGCCGAAGCGTTGCGGCAGCTCGATGATGCCCGCGTGCTCGATCCGTTGTCACTGATCATCCAGGCGAGCCTGGGCGTGGTGATCCACCTGTCGGGGAACGCGCGAGGCGCTGTCGAAAAACTGCAGCAGGTCGTGACGACCGATCCACGCTTTGCCATGGGGTCCTATTTCCTGGGAGCGGCGCTGCGGGACGCCGGCGATCTCGCGGCCTCCGCGAAGGCGTTTCGCCAGGCCATCGACGTCAGTGGCGGGACGCCGGAAATGAGGGCGGGACTGGCGCAGAGCCTTGCCTTGAGCGGTGAAGACGCCGAGTCGGCTGCGATCCTCCGCGATCTGTCGTCGCGAGGCGCGCGGCAATTCGTGTCACCGGCGCTCCGCGCCCAGGTTCATCTCGCGCGCGGCGAAAACGAGTCCGCGATCGATCTGCTCGAACAGGCGGCTGCATTGCGCGATCCCGAGGTTGTCCACTTGTCGAACCGCGCGGTGTATTCGCGCCTTGCCGGGGATCCGCGCTTCGAGCGGCTGCGGACTCTTGTCGGCCTTCCGGGTGGAACAGAGCGATCGACGTCATGAGTGCGATGCCCTGACCGCCGATGGCGGCGCCTCACGGCGCTCGTCACGGGCCGCGAAATCAGGAGGTGTGGTGGTGCCGCCAGGCTTCGAGGATCTCTTCGGGCGACACCGTGGCGGCACCGAGCTTCCCGACCTCCACGCCGGCGGCATAGTTCGCGATGAGCGCGGCCTCGTAAGGCGCGGCGCCGGCCGCCAGCGACGTCGCCAGATAGGCGGTCACGGTGTCGCCCGCGCCGACGACGTCGTACACCTCGCGGGCCGTGGTGGGGATGGGCCGCACCTCGCCGTCGCTCGCCACCAGGGCCATGCCGCGTTCGCCTAACGTCAGCAGCATGTGGTCGACGCCGAGGCGCTCAAAGGTGGCGGGCAGGGCTCCGGCGTCCTCGATACTCACCGTCGCGCCCAGCGCCGACTCGAGCTCGCGACGGTTGGGTTTGAAGATGGTCGCCCCTCTGTATGAAAAGAAATTCCGGAACTTGGGATCCACGACCGACGGAATGCCGCGGCGCCCGGCGGCGTCGATCGCCGCCGTGATCACGGCCGGGACGAGGACACCCTTGTTGTAGTCCTCGAGCACCAGCGCATCGGCCTTTGCGAGCAATGGGAGCAGCGTGTCAAGGAGTCGCTGCACGTCGCGCGCCGGCAGGTCGTCGTCGTCTTCCTCGTCGAACCGCAGCATCTGCTGGGCGCGAGCGACCACGCGCGTCTTGCAGGTGGTCGGCCGTTTGGTCGCGATCAGGGTGCTACTGTCGGCGCCGATGGCCTCGAGCATGGCACGGAGCCGTTCGCCCGCC
>Ga0209640_10000055_pt1 | contig 64503 bp, 55 predicted proteins | sample RifCSP10_1_FD_184018 | JGI IMG/M metagenome (GOLD analysis project Ga0209640, IMG submission 184018) | Soil microbial communities from Rifle, Colorado - Rifle CSP2_sed 10_1 (SPAdes) (version 2) | ecosystem: Environmental > Terrestrial > Deep subsurface > Rock core/Sediment | place: Rifle...
CAACCCAACAACCCAATTCAACTTTGCTCTTCCTGAACCGGCAACAGTGTCGTTGGTTGTTTACGATGTACTGGGAAGAAGAGTAGCGGAGTTGGCTGATGGTCACCATGAGGCAGGATATCACTCAACGATCTGGAACGCAACGGATCAAGCGAGCGGCGTGTACTTTGCGCGGTTCGTGGTGACGAGTAGCAGTGGCGAAGTGAAGTACTCGAAGGTGAACAAATTGGTGCTCATGAAATAGGGTACGGACAGTTTCATTTCAATCACAAGGGGCGCACTACGCGCCCCTTGCTGCTTTTCATCCCTTCTGCATCTGTTGATTCGGCCTGTGGAAATCCGTATGTTGACGTGGAACTCTGACCACAGCAGTCCGTACCAGTAAGGAGCACATGTTTATCACGTTCGAAGGTCTTGATTTCAGCGGCAAGTCCACGCAGGCAAAGCTCCTCGTGGAACGGCTCAAGAAAGCAAAGCACGTAGTCCGTTTTCTTCGCGAGCCGGGCGGGACCAAGATCTCCGAACGCATCAGAGAGATCCTGCTGGACAAGAGTCATCTAGAAATGACCGAAGCGGCGGAGCTTCTTCTCTTCTCCGCGAGCCGCACACAACTTGTGGCCGAGGTAATTGTCCCGGCGCTCCAGCGCGGTGAGATTGTTGTGTGCGACCGGTACTATGACTCTACCACTGCCTACCAGGGATACGGCCGTGGGTTTAACCTGGAGGCAGTCCGCCACATCAACAAGATTGCCACGGCAGGAACCGATCCCGATCTCACGATTCTTGTAGACATTCCTGTGGAAGAAATCGAGCGGCGAAAGGCTGCGGCGGGAATGACGTTTGACAGGATGGAGAGTGCAGGACGGGAGTTCTACGAGCGTGTACGAAAAGGATATCTGGATATTGCCCGGAATGAACCGGATCGTCTCGTTCTGGTGGATGGGCTGGCCTCAATCGACGCCGTCAAGACACAAGTCTGGCAGGCAGTGGAACGGCGCAAGGAATCAACAATCAAGTAAGGGGGTGGGAACGCGTATGAATGCAGGGAAGGTTGTCCGCACGGTTGCACTCACGGGCGTGGTGGTGGCGTTGGTCGTCGGGTTTGCCGGCTTCATCAGCTCGCCCGAGAGCGATTACTTTTTGAAGATCAACAAGAGTATCGATGTGTTCGGTCGTGTGTACAAGGAGATCACAGCGAACTACGTTGACGAGGTGGACCCCGAGAAATTCATGCAGGCGGGCATCGACGGCATGCTGGGGACGCTCGACCCGTACACGACGTACATCGATCAAGAAAACGGCGATGAAGTGGACCTGCTGACGAACGGGAAGTACGGAGGCATCGGCGTTACCATCGGTCAGCGGGACGGGGCCATACAGGTCATCAGCGTCATGGATGGGTACTCGGCGCAGCGGGCAGGGATTGTGCCGGGTGACCGGATCCTCGAAGTTGACGGAATCGCCATCGGATCCAAGAAGCCGGATGAAGTCCGGTCTTTGACACGGGGCGAACCAGGAAGCGAAACCAAAGTGCTCGTCGGCCGTGAAGGGGAGAAGGAGCCGATCCAGTTTGTGTTGATCCGCGAGGAGATCCAGGTGAAAAACGTCACCTATGCCGATTTGTTGGACGGTGGCATCGCGTACATCAGGTTGGAGCGGTTCTCACGGAGGGCGGGTGATGAGGTACGGCAGGCGATTGCGGAGATCAAACTCAAAGGAGAAATCAAAGGTGTGGTGCTGGATGTGCGTGGCAATCCCGGTGGCTTGCTCGATGCGGCCGTGGATGTTGTCAGCAAGTTTGTGCAGCGCGGAAGCCCTGTAGTGAGCACAAAAGGGAGGCGGATCGAGGCGGACAAACAATACTCTTCACAGGAAGAGCCGCTTCTTCCCGGAATGCCGCTCGTGGTTCTCACGGACCGGAACAGTGCCAGCGCGAGCGAGATTGTTGCCGGTGCTCTTCAGGACCTGGACCGCGGGCTCATCGTAGGCACGCGGACGTTTGGCAAAGGCCTTGTCCAGACCATCCAGCCGTTGAACTATGGTGCTCAACTCAAGATCACGACCGCGCGCTATTACATCCCCAGTGGCCGCAGTATCCAGGAGATCGACTACATGCACAAGGACCGTAACGGTGTTTTTCTCACCGTGCCGGACAGTCTCAAGCGGGAGTTCAAGACTGTGCGAGGACGGAAGGTCTATGAGCTGGGCGGCATCACCCCCGACTCGGTCGTCAAGGAAGAAGAGATCGGTCCGATGATTCGAGAACTCTACCGGAAGTCCCTCTTCTTCAAGTTCGCCAATAAATACATGGCAGATCATCGCAAGGAAGATTTCACCGGCATTACAGACGGCGTGCTTGTCTCCTTCCGTGAGTTCCTCGAAGCGGAGAAGTTCGACTACCAGGAAGAAAGCGATGGCAAAGTGAAAGAGTTGCGCCAGATTGCCGAACGATCGCATTACAGCAAGGAAGTGCTGGCCGATCTTGACCTTCTTGTCAGCGCGTTGGAAAAGGAGAAAGTGCGCGGGTTCGACAGGTACAAGAACCACATCGGGCATGAGCTGAACATCGAGCTGATGGCGCGTGCCAAGGGTGAGCAAGGAAGAATTGCGGCCTCCCTCACGAACGACGATCAGCTTGCTGCAGCAATCGGTATCCTGAAGACACCGGTAGTGTACGCCCTGAAGTTGAAGCACTGATGGATATCGCCAGCCTTCTGATCCTTCTGCTTGCAGGCTGCCTTGCAGGATTTCTTGCGGGGTTCTTTGGTGTGGGGGGCGGGATCATTCTCGTCCCCATTCTTCTTTTCTACTTCCAGACTATCGCGGTTTCCTCGCTCGTTGCCACCCACGTCGCGTTCGGCACAAGCCTCCTGATTGTTATCTTTGCATCGATGACATCAGCCTACCAGTACGCGAAGAACGGCCACGTCGTCTGGCGGGCTGTTATTGTCCTCGGGGTTGCAAGCATTGTCGGGGCGTTCATCGGGAGCAATATCGCCGCGGGCTTGCAGGGGAAGGCGTTGCAACGGATTTTCGCCACGGTCGTGACGATCGCTTCTTTTCGCCTCTTGATTGAATCGAAGAAGCCGAAGGGGGAGCAGAAGCCGAACCTTGGCATTCCCGGGCTGGGGGCAACGGGGGGTGTCGTAGGAATTGTCTCATCACTTGCCGGTGTAGGAGGCGGAGTTTTTTCCATTCCGATGATGTACACACTGCTCAAGTTCCCGTTGAAGAAAGCACTCGGCACCTCCAGCGCCACGATCGTCATTACTGCGCTGGCAGCAACACTCGGCTATGTCTGGAAGGGGTGGGGGAATCCGCTTCTTCCGCCCTACACGCTGGGGTATGTGGACTATCTTCATTCCATTCCCATTATTGTGGGAACACTCCCGTTTGCCATACTGGGTGCATCTGTCGCACACAAGACACACGTGGACAACCTGCGCAAGTTCTACGCGGTCTTTCTCCTGATCATTGCCGTGAAGATGTTTTTCTTCTAGCAGGAAGATGAACAAGGAAGGCGTCAAGGGGTGGCGATATCGAGCGGCGACTTCGTTCGGGTGCCCGGACCGGCAATAAGGTGGCTTGCACATTGCGCTTCTTCTCTTTATGTTTTTCCAACGCTCGCGTAGACAAAGAAGCTAACCCTCCTGAGATCATTAGGAATTGGAGGAAGGAATCCTACTCACCGATGCTTCCATGAACCCGCTCCACACCTTCCTCCGCGGGATTGTGGATTACGCAGGTCTTTTTCCCCCGGCTGGCCTGGATATGGCGACCGCCGTCCGCAACTATGCCGAGTATAGAAACGGACCGAACGCGTGGATGCTGGGAAGCTTCATCGTTCCTGTTTCCCGTCTCGACGAGTTCTCAATTTCGGCTGAGGACGTAATACAGTCCAAGGCCCACTCACTCTGGAAGCTGAGCGTGCTTGTAAGTCAAGACTTTGAGAAAGAGATGAGCATTGTCCGGGACTTCAACAAGCGAAACGGACCAGCATCGGCGGCAGTTGGCGCGATTGAAACTAAGGCATCAAGCGCCGAAGAGATCAAACACTTTGCCCATCAAAAACCGGCAGGTATGGAGATCTACAACGAGTTGCCCATTGGTCCCGATCCACAACCGCTTCTTTCAGCTATTGCGGCAACCGGGCTGCGCGCCAAAGTCCGCACAGGTGGCACCAGTGCTGAAATGTTCCCCTCCAGCGCCGAGCTTGCACGGTTCATCCATGAATGCGTAGCCACTGGCGTTCCCTTTAAGGCAACGGCCGGACTTCATCATCCCGTTCGGTCAACCTACCGCCTAACGTACGCGGCGGATAGCCCATCCGGTACCATGTTCGGATTCTTGAATGTTTTTCTTGCCGCAGCATTTGTGCGCAAAGGGATGGGCATGAAAGATCTGACGGAAGTTCTGGAAGAACAATCGGTCGATGCCTTCAGGTTCGAACACAGTGGCGTTCGATGGAGAGAACATCAGCTAACGAACACAGACCTTGAAACAACGCGGCGAACCGCTGCCACTACGTTTGGCTCATGCTCCTTTCGCGAACCGGTGGACGACCTTATGGCACTTGGACTCTTATGAGTACCTCATTGAACGACACGCACAACCCCCGGTTAAAGAGCTGGGTGGATTCCGCGAATCAACCAGACGCGGACTTCCCAATGCAGAATCTCCCGTTGGGCGCCTTCACACGGCGCGGAGAAAGTGAGAGTGCGCGTATTGGCGTGGGGATCGGCGACCGGATATTGGACCTCCAGGGTTGTCTGCAGGCGGGCTTGTTGAATGGCCCTGAGAGGGAGGCCGCGCAAGCATGCGCGGGTTCAACGCTTAATGCTCTCATGGCGCTGGGGAAAGACCACTCGTCGCTGCTGCGGCGCAGACTGAGCGAGCTTCTTCGTGCCGGAGCAAAAGAGCGGGAGGCCGTCTCGCCGTACCTCGTTGCGATGAACGGGGCAGAGATGCATCTGCCTGTTGTAATTGGGGACTATACCGATTTCTACGCATCGATATTCCACGCGACCAACGTGGGAAGTATGCTCCGTCCGGATAACCCGTTGCTTCCAAACTATAAGTACGTTCCCATAGGGTACCACGGTCGCTCGTCATCCATTGTGGTGAGCGGTACGCCGGTGCGTCGACCATCGGGGCAACGGAAAGACCCGAACGCAGCATCACCGACGTTCGGCCCGAGCAATCTTCTCGACTATGAACTGGAAGTTGGGTTCTTTATCGGTCCGGGCAACCCATTGGGCCAGGCGATACCCATTGATCGCGCGGAGGCGCACCTGTTCGGAGTCTGCTTACTCAACGACTGGTCTGCTCGTGATATTCAGACGTGGGAGTACCAGCCGCTCGGTCCTTTCCTTGCCAAGAATTTTACCAGCACGATTTCCCCCTGGATCGTCACGATGGAAGCACTGGAGCCATACCGTGTTCCTGCATTCGCCCGTGCATCGGGAGATCCGGCTCCCCTTCCATATCTTCTTTCTCCGTCCGACCAAAGTCGCGGCGGGATCGAGATCAAACTGGAAGTGTATCTTACTACTGAGCAGATGCGCAATGCGCGCATGGCACCGGCCAGATTGAGCCGGAGCAGTCTGGCCGACATGTATTGGACGCCGGCACAGATGCTCGCGCATCACGCCAGCAATGGTTGTAATCTGCGTCCCGGCGACATGCTCGGAAGCGGAACAGTTTCAGGCCTGGCGAAAGATGCACGCGGTTGCCTGCTTGAGCTTACCTGGCGCGGCACGGAACCTTTGCAGCTTCCTACGGGGGAAACACGACGATTCTTGCAGGATGGCGATGAAGTGACGTTACGGGGATTCTGTGAAGGACCGGGACCCGCGCGGATCGGATTTGGAGAATGTACAGGAAGAATTCTCCCGGTCTCATGACTATAGTTTACGACGGAGCTTTTTCTTGATCATCCCGACGACCGCATTCAGGTCGTTCTTGCTGTTGACGAAATCAAGGGTGTCGGATTCCACAGTAAGTAGCGGCCCCTTGGTGTAATGGGTTGTCCACGCCTCGTAGTGTCTGTTCAGTTGCTCCAGATATTCCTTCGAGATCGACTGTTCAAAGTCTCTTCCCCGCTGCGCAATCTGCTTCTGTAAGGTCTGCACGTTCGCACGGAGATAAATGAGAAGATCCGGCGCCCGGAGATACTCGGTCATCACCTTGTACAGCTTCACGTAGTTCGTATAATCCCGCTCTTCCATGTTTCCGATCTCAAAGAGGTTCCGGGCGAAGATCTCAGCGTCCTCATAGATAACACGGTCGAGGATCACGGACCGCCTCCCCTCGGTGATCGCCTTGTGGCTTCGAAACCGGTTGGAGAGAAAATACACCTGAAGGTTAAAGGACCAGCGTCTCATGTTTGCGTAGAAGTCGCTGAGATAGGGGTTATCCTCCACCGACTCGTAGTATGGCGTCCAACCGAATTGCTGGCTGAGCAGCCTGGTGAGGGAGGACTTTCCGGAGCCGATATTACCAGCAACCGCAATGAAGACTTTGCGTCTGGTTTGAATGGCTGGTTTGACGGTACGGACTTTGGAAGAGTTTCGGATCTGCTTTCTTGATCTCATTGATGTCCCATGTGGATGGTACGATATAACGATTCCAGCGCGTCAACTGCGCGGGGGCCGGGTCGTGACACGATATCTGCGTCGAGGAAAAAAATGTGGTTGCTCTGAACCGCTTCCAGTGTGCGCCACTCTGGATAGAGCTTTAAGAGGTTTTCTGGGCTGGCCACAACGTCCGACATGAAGAGCAGAACATCCGGCATGTCCGCGAGCACGGCCTCCCGGCTGATGGTCGGATACGTTGAAGGCGCGTCGGCGGCGAGATTGACCGCGCCGGCAAGCCCAAGGAGTTCGTTCAGGTACGTCCTTCCGCCAACAACAATGAGGGGCTGGAGGGAAACGAAAAGAAGCACCCCTTTCTTCATCCGTGCTCTGGCGTGTGTCACCACGGAGTCCTCGCGTGTACGCATCATTTGAACTACGGTGGCAGATGAATCGATCCTTCCTGTAAGCGCGCCGAGATCAGCGATGGATTTGTGGATGCCCTCCAACGTCCTTGGGTTGGTTACAAAGACCGGCACTCCCAGTTCCTGCAGTCTCGCAAAATCATCCCGCACATTTCCTTCCATGCTTACCACGATCAGATCCGGTTTGGCGGCAACGATGGCCTCCATGCTCGGGTTCACGATGCCCCCCACCGAGGTTTTTGTCTTCGCCTCAGGAGGAAACGTGCAATAGTCTGTTACTCCGACAACCTGCCCTCCGGCCCCGATTGCAAAGAGTGTTTCCGTGATGCTGGGCGCGAGAGATACCACACGTCTGGCCGGCGCAGGAATGATAACCGCGCGCTGAAGGTCATCAACAAGAGAGATCTGAGGGGTTGCTCTCCAGGGCAACAGGAGAGCCAGCGAAGCAACAACCGTTAGGCGATGGAGATTCATGAGAGGGAGATTGAAGAACGAGAGCAAATATAGGTGGAGGTGCCGTGAGATGCAAGCGAACTGCATGCGAATGACTTTCTAGTACAAAGGATATGCTAGCGTGAACAGACGTGACGCTTGTGCTTTTTCGTGCATTGACTTTCCACTCTTTTTTGGTCACATTGCTCACGCAACCGGAACAAAGCGCTTCCGCAAGAGTACCACCCTCACACTGATAATCTTTTTCATAACTCTGACCGAAGGATCATAGTGGACAAGTTCGTCATTCATGGTGGAAAGAAACTCAACGGCACCGTCACTATCAGCGGTGCAAAGAACGCGACGCTCGCCTTGATGCCGGCAGCGCTGTTGTCAAATGGCGTTTTCCGACTTTCAAACACCCCCTCGCTGCGTGACGTGGCAACCATGTCAAGCCTCCTGAAGTCGATGGGGGCAAAGATCACGCTGAAGGATCATCTTCTGACTCTCGATACTTCGAGTATCATCAAGCAAGAAGCCCCATATGAGCATGTGAAAAAAATGCGCGCATCAATTTACGTGCTCGGGCCACTGCTGGCCCGGTACGGACGGGCGAAGGTGTCGCTGCCGGGTGGCTGTGCCTGGGGTCCAAGGCCGGTGAACCTTCACCTGGAAGGGATGCGCAAGTTAGGTGCCGAGGTTGAGTTGAAACGGGGGTACATCATTGCAAAAGCAGGAAGGCTCAACGGAGCGAAAGTGTATTTTGATGTGTCGAGCGTTGGGGCAACAGGCAATGTTCTGATGGCAGCAGTTCTTGCAAAAGGGACAACCCTGATCGAAAATGCAGCCATTGAGCCGGAAATCACTTCATTAGTGGAGTTCCTTCAGGCCATGGGAGCGAGGATTGATGGTGTCGGAACCAACAGACTCGAGATCGAAGGAGTGGAAGAACTTCATCCTGTCACCGCGGATACAATCCCGGATAGAATTGAGGCGGGAACGTTTCTCGTTGCCGGCGCCATGACAAAGGGGTCCGTCACGCTCAACCATGTCAATCCAGGCCATCTGTCGGCACTTACCGCAAAACTCGAAGATGCAGGTTGCAGGATAAAGACCGAGGGAACCCGGATTACATTAGAGGCTCCCGAGCATATCGCCCCCGCTGATGTGACCGCAACAATCTACCCGGGCTTCCCCACCGACATGCAAGCACAGTGGATCTCAATGATGGCGATTGCCAACGGAACCTCGATTGTAACGGACACGATCTACACCGACCGGTTCAAACACGTTCCCGAACTTGTCCGGCTCGGTGCTGACATCGAAATGAAGGAGAACGCGGCAGTTGTCCGTGGCGTGAAGCAGTTGATGGGAGCAACCGTCATGTCGACCGACCTGCGGGCGTCCGCTTCGTTGATCCTCGCTGGACTTGTGGCCGAGGGGACAACGGAGGTTCTCCGTGTCTATCATATTGATCGGGGCTATGAAGCCATCGAGAAGAAGCTCCAGGCGCTCGGGGCCGATATTCAACGAGTCGCCGGAGAAGAGTTCTAGAGTTCGCAGAGGGCTTGGCTGAAGATTCCGGTTTGCAGCACATCACGGGAAAGAAAGCATGTTCGTCCTGCCCGAGTGATACTATCTTTGTAATCCTGTGTGTAGCTTCGTGTCTTTGTGTTGAAAGAAACCAATGTGTATGGGCTCCCCCCGATCACGTCCGGTATTGTTGTCTGTTGGGTTGTATGCAGTCGCCTCACTCATCTCCACACAGGTTCCTCTTCTAAACTACCTCGGGTTTGAGTTTTCGTTCCTCATCGGTCTTCTCGGATCGTTGATTGCAGGGTTCCTTACGATCTCGCTTGTGAGACCGTTGTTGTCCGGTCCCGACCTCGAGCCGGACGCGAGGGTCGCGATCGGCAGAAACGCCTTCCTCATTGCAGCGAAGATCAATCTCACTCTTCTGATTATCCCACTGGCTGTAATGCTGACCAACGCACTGTTCGTGAAGAATTGCTCGGTTGCAGAGGGTGCCGGATTCTTTCTCCTTATCCCAACCGTCAGCGTTCTGTTTGCGGGCGCCATCGCATTCTTCTGTGCGGCGCACTATCGATTTCCAAGAATGATGTTCATCCTCTTCATGCTGGCGACGTTCGCCTATACGCTTGGACTCGGATACTATACGCCAGCGATTTTTTCCTACAATTTCTTTTACGGGTATTTCCCCGGACTCACTTATGATGAGTCGCTTGGCATTCCCCGTGCCCTGGTATGGTTCAGGTTTTTCACTCTGTTCGCGGGGGGCGTCGTTCTCTGGATGACGTTCCTTCTCCTGCGATCGGTCAAGTTTGCTGCACCAACAACGGCCAAAGGCATTGCCCTTGTTCGCGTATTGGTTAGTCCGGAAGTGAGGAGTAGAAGCGCTGCCGTCTGTGTTGTTCTTGTTGGTGTGTATCTGTTTCGCGCGCAGCTGGGGTTTGAGTCACCTGCCGGGTACATCCAAGGTCAGCTTGGTTCCTCGTTCACCACCGAACATTTCACGATCTACTATAGCGGTGAATCATACTCCGGGGACGAGATCAAATGGATTGGGGCTGAGCACGAGTTTCGGCTCATGCAGCTTTGCGATGCACTTCACCTTCCATTCCACGGGCGGGTGGAGTCATACATCTACCCTTCGGCAGAAGTGAAACAGCGATTGATGGGAGCGGGAAACACCAACATTGCCAAGCCATGGAGCAACCAGATCCACATCGCGAAGCACTCCCTTGATGGCACGCTCAAACATGAGCTCGTCCACGTTCTTGCTGCCCCTTTCGGGATGCCAGTGATTCATGCAAGCCTTAGCACGGGATTGGTTGAAGGCCTCGCCATGGCCATCGAATGGGACTGGGGAAACCGGACACTGCATCAGTATGCCGCCGGAATGAGGAAGTTCGGAGTGGCGCCAGACATCAGTTGGTTAATGACTATAACTGGGTTTGCAGCGCAATCTTCGTCGGTGAGCTATGTGGTGGCCGGTTCCTTCTGTCGCTTCCTCATCGATCGGTATGGCATCCGAAGGATGATGCAATTGTATCGGAATGGCGAGTATGATCTCATCTATGGGAGGTCGCTCGGCGATCTGATCACGGAATGGCAGGGATTCCTCGACAGAATCCCGGTGACGGATGGTGACCGCGATGCGATCGACGTATTGTTTCGCCGTCCGGCGATCTTTCAGAAGGTCTGTGCGCGTGTAATTGCAGCCAGAAACGCCGAGGCGCGCGAGAAGTTTATCGGGAAGGACTATACGACTGCTGCCAGATTGTACGGTCAATCGTATGACGATGGAAGAGGGTACGACGCGCTGAGCGGTTACCTTGCAAGCGCATTGCACGCACGGGAGTTCGCAGTTTTGACGACGGCACTTGATACGATTATCATGAAAGACCCCAATCCGGCACAGTATCTTCCGCTTCTGGTCAACATCGGTCTTGCCCGATGGGGTGAGGGGAATTACACAAGCGCCCTCGATCTCTTCCATCGCGTGGCATGTGCGGAGATTACGGAACCTCTCACCGAAGCTGCGCTCGTGTGCAGTACAGCCGTTAAAGATACGATCAACCGAGATGCGTTGTTCCGGTACTACCTCTCCTCTGCCTCGGATACACTTCGAATATCCACGCTTGATTCAATGGTGGTCGATAGCATTCATTGGCTTCCGCTCTATCATAAGGGAAGAGTGCTGACGCGACTTCACCGATGGGACGATGCCATACGTGTTCTACGGCAATTGGCGCCGGGGATCGGTGTTCCTCAGATCGAGGCCCTACGTTGGAAAACAATGGGGTACGGCATGTTCAGACTCAAACGGTTCGAGGAGGCAAAGTCGTTGTACTGGACGTCGCTGAACTTCATTGCCACCGACGTTGCCCGGAACGAGGTGAATGAGTGGGTGGAGCGTTGCGAGTGGATGGGGAAATATCTGTTGCCTTGATTTTCGGGCCTGGTTTCGGTAAAATAATCCGCGGCTGTTCAATCTCAGAAAACAAACCTCCTTGGCACTCCCGTACAATCGCATCCTCCTCACCCGCATGAAGTTCATCGGCGATGTGGTGCTGACCACGCCGTTGATTCGCTCTGTGCGCAATGCATACCCCGATGCCTACATTGCATACATGGGAGAGAAGAACGCTGTCTCCCTGCTTGAGCACAACCCCAACCTGAACGACATCATCCCGTTCGATTTCGCCAAGCCGACAATCTTCGAGCAGCCGAGGGTGGCGTGGCAACTCCGGCGTCGCGGTTTCGATCTCGCCATCGATCTTTTTGGTAATCCCCGTTCGGCTCTGCTCACATATCTCAGCGGTGCAAAGGTAAGAGTCGGCGCGGAGCGGAAAGGGCGGGGTTCGCTCTATACCGTTCGTGTGCGGGATAACGGGGAACCGAAGACCGCCATTGAGTTCCACAATCAGTTTATCCGTGCCGCGGGTATTCCACCCACCGCAATGAAGACGGAAATCTTCGTTACCGAAGATGAGCGGCGCGAAGCACGCATCTACCTACAGTGGCTCGATCACGATACCGCGCCGCTGGACTTTTCAAAGACGATCATTGGCCTCCACCCCGGAGCGACGTGGCCCGCCAAGTGCTGGCTGCCCGAGAGGTTTGGCGAACTTGCCGACATGCTGACAGCGAAACTCGGCGCACAGGTCATCATCACCGCAGGCCCTGGCGATGGCGACGCTGTAAAAGAAGTATTGAGGTCTTCGACTGCCTCCGTGAAAGTTATTGCCGATCTTCCGCTCCGCCAGCTTGCTGCCATCCTCTCGCATTGTGCTGCGTACGTCGCCAACGATAACGGGACGATGCATATCGCCGCCGCCGTGGGAACACCGACTATAGGTATCTTCGGACCTGGCGAGGAGAATATCTGGTTCCCGTACGCGCGCGAGCAGGGACACACGGCCCTCCGCAGAGACGTTTCCTGTCACCCCTGTCATCTCGACTTCTGCAACCGGAAAGGTGAGGGATTCATGGAGTGCATGAAGCTGCTTTCTGTTCGCGAAGTGTTTCTTGCCGTTGAGCAAGTTGTTTCCCGATAATGTGGTCTGACCAGTCAGGAGAGCAGTTCCCTGCGCCTTGTTCTGGAGCTTTTCCCTGGAACTGCAGCCCCCAAGCCGAGATTCTTCATTGATTTTGTCAACGGTTTTGGCTTTCTTTCTACACCTTTTTGTACCTTCCATAATTCTCCCCCTTGAAACTGCAATTGCCGACGAGGAGTTAGAAGAATGACCACGACGATTACCGATGTCTATGCACGCGAGATACTCGATTCACGAGGTAACCCTACAATTGAAGTAGATGTTGAACTGGAAAACAGCATCAAAGGCCGCGCGGCAGTACCCAGCGGCGCCTCCACAGGGGAACATGAAGCCGTAGAATTGCGTGACGGTGATAAAGCCCGCTACCTCGGTAAAGGAGTACTGAATGCTGTCGAGCATGTGAACAACACGCTTGCCGGAGAACTAACCGGTTTCGATGCGCTCGATCAGGTCGGAATCGACAGGATGATGATCGAGCTGGACGGCACGCCAAATAAGTCAAAGCTCGGCGCCAATGCGATCCTCGGCGTTTCCCTGGCCGTTGCGAAAGCGGCCGCCCTATCTCTCCATCTGCCTCTCTATCGTTACATCGGAGGGACAAATGCGAAGTACCTCCCGGTCCCGATGATGAATATCCTCAACGGCGGCAAGCACGCGGACAACAACGTCGACCTTCAGGAGTTCATGATTGTTCCCGTAAACGCGCCAAGCTTCAGCGAAGCGTTACGAATGGGAGCTGAAGTGTTCCATGCGCTCAAGTCAGTGCTGCATAAGAAGGGTTACAACACAGCCGTCGGTGATGAAGGCGGGTTTGCACCGAGCCTGAAATCGAACGAAGAGGCAGTCGAGGTGATTCTTGAAGCCATTGGCAAGGCGAACTACGAGCCGGGAAAGGACATCTACCTTGCGCTTGACCCTGCATCGAGTGAGTTTTTCGAGAACGGAAAGTACGTCTTCAGCAAGTCGGACAAATCCTCGAAGTCCTCAGAGCAGATGGTGAGGTTCTACGAGCAATGGGTGAAGCAATATCCGATCATTTCGATTGAGGATGGGATGTCCGAGAACGATTGGGATGGATGGAAACTCATGACCGACACGCTCGGCAAGAAGGTCCAGCTTGTAGGGGATGACTTGTTTGTCACAAACACGGAATTCTTACACAAAGGGATCGAGCATGGGGTGGCGAACTCCATCCTCATCAAAGTGAATCAGATCGGCACGCTGACCGAAACACTCGATGCCATAGAGATGGCAAAACGTGCGGGCTATACATGCGTCATCAGTCACCGCTCCGGCGAAACAGAGGACGCAACGATTGCAGACATTGCCGTTGCCACAAATGCGGGACAAATCAAGACCGGCTCGGCAAGCCGCACCGACCGGATCGCAAAGTACAATCAACTTCTGCGCATTCAGGAAGAGCTCGGAACCAACGGCACGTATGCGGGGATAGGAGCGTTCAACCGATAAAGACTCCACCACAAAAGTGCAAAGACACCGACTTGCTTAGCGAGCGAATTGTTTTATCCTTGAGTAAGGTTCTCAGGAAATAAAGGAACAATGACTCAACCCATCAAATTCGGTACGGACGGCTGGCGAGCAGTCATCGGCGATGACTTCACGTTTGCGAACCTGGAACGTGTCGCCCTTGCAACAGCGCGGTATTTCAAGAAACACAAGAAGGCGAAGAACGGCATCGTGATCGGGTATGACGCCCGGTTCATGTCGCGTGAGTTCGCCGAGAAATCAGCTGAAGTGATTGCCAATGCCGGGCTCAGGGTAAAGCTCTCGAACAGTATCGCCACAACCCCGATGGTCTCACTTCTCACCCGGATGGAGAACGCCGCCGGTGGTGTTGTCATCACTGCAAGTCACAACCCGGCGAAGTACAACGGGTTCAAGATCAAGGGAGACTTCGGCGGTCCAGCGCATCCGGAAATGATCACGAAAGTGGAGAAGGAACTCGCGCAGGTCATGAAGCGAAAGAACCTCCCCGCGGGCAAGCACACCTTCGCGCAGCTCGTGGACAAGGGGAAAATCCAGATGATAGGGATGAAGCAACGGTATCTGGACGATCTCGCCACGAAGATCAACCTCGACCTTATCCGGAGGTCTGGCATCAGGATACTGTACGATGCGATGTATGGAGCCGGTCAGGGGGTGCTGGATACAACGTTACCGGGAATAAAACAGATCCATGAAACATACAACCCATCGTTTGCCGGCACGAACCCCGAGCCGCTCGCACAGAACCTGACTGAGCTTTCGCACCATGTCAGGGGAGAAGGCTACCATATTGGCATTGCAACAGACGGAGATGCGGACAGGATCGGCGCGACGGATGAGCAGGGGAACTTTGTGGACTCCCACCGGATATTTTCTCTTCTCCTGAAGTACTTCGTGGAGCAGAAGTCAATGACCGGTGAAGTGGTTAAGTCGTTCTCGGTGACCCAGATGGTGGACCAGCAGTGTGCAAAGTACGGCCTCACAATGCACGAGACGGCCATCGGGTTCAAGCATATCTGCCGGTTGATGACGCAACGGGATGTGCTGATCGGCGGCGAGGAGAGTGGGGGGCTCGGTGTAAAGGGACATCTCCCGGAACGCGACGGAATTTTTCTCGGCCTTCTCCTCTGTGAAATGATGGCTGTCCGCGGAAAGCCGTTGAGCGCCCTGGTGCAGGAACTGATGGGCGAGTTCGGACAGCACGAGTTCAAACGTGTGGACCTCCACGTGACGGAGAAAGAGAAGCTGGCAATTATGAAAAAATATCAGCGCGGAGTCAAGGAAATCGGGGGATATGCGGTGACGGGACGGAAAGACACCGACGGCAACAAACTGTTCGTTGATGGGGGATGGGTGCTGGTCCGCGCATCAGGCACTGAGCCGCTGATACGTTTTTATGCCGAAGCAGAGAGTGTTGCAAAAGTGGATGCGCTGCTGGCGGCGGCCACACATCGCTCATAATTCCGGGGCACTGCATGCAGGCGACGATCTTCTACAACATCATGCCCGACGGGACCGTGAAGCAGGTGAATCCATTCACGGGGACCGAAGTATGGGCTGTGCCCGGACGTCGGAACAAGCCAATCGTCAACGAGATTCCGGAGACAGCCAGGCCGCTTGCTCTCCACACACCGGAGGACTACTGCAGTTTCTGCCCGCCGCGGTACCTGGAGACCCCTCCGGAGAAATCCCGTCTCGTCCGTCACCACGATCACTGGGAACGTTTGGATACACTCCCTGCCGACAAGTACTCGGAGACCACCGCAGAGTTCCGTCGTGTCGGCAACATGTTTGAGATTGTGACACTGGATTATTGGCGGAAGAACTACGCGTACAAGATGGCTGCTGCCCGGCAGAAATGGAAGGAAGGCTACCTTGCCAACCCTGTCGGCCTCAAGCACATCTCCGACATCATTCACTACAAGCTCCGCCAGGAGGGGAAGACCGACGAACAGATCGAAAAAATGCCGATGTCGGAGAAGCTGACAATTGCCGACGCGTTCTTCGGCGGCGGCCATGAGTTGATCATTGCAAAACGGCATTTTACGGAGGGGGCAACACACGACAGCGAACTCTTTTCCTCTGGTGAGATGACGCTTGAGGAACACTTCCGGTACTTCAAGTTCACTATTGAGGCGATCCACGACATCTCCCTGACGAACAGGTACGTCAGGTACGTGAGCGTATTCCAGAACTGGCTCCGGCCGGCCGGGGCGTCCTTCGATCATCTCCACAAGCAAATGGTAGCGCTGGATGAGTGGGGCGCATCCATCGACAACCAGATCAAGATGGTGCGCGAGGATGCGAACGTCTTCAACGAATACGGTGCAAACTTCGCCGCGCATCATAACTTGGTTTTTGCCGAAAACGACTCCGCCATTGCCTTTGCAGGACTCGGTCACCGCTACCCGACGATCGAGATCTACTCCCGTGGGCAGGCGGGCAGGCCGTACGAGCATTCCGATGATGAGATCCGCGGGGTCAGCAATTTGGTCCATGCCGTCCATGCAGCGATGGGCGGCCAGATCTCTTGCAACGAGGAGTGGTACTACACACCGATCGACGCTGTTTACAAAATGCCGTGGCACGTGCTGGTAAAGTGGCGTGTGAACGTGCCGGCGGGCTTTGAAGGCGGGACCAGCATCTTCATCAACCCAATGACACCGATCGAGCTGCGCGATAAAATGGTGCCGCGACTCTATAAGCTGCGTGATGACAACAAAATTGACCGGATTCGGATTGCAGAGGAATGTCGCGTCGATCCAAACCCGTTGAAATACTACGTTAAGTAATTCCCTCCACCATTCTTTTCGGTTGCCACGAGCGTCTGTTCATCTCCCGGCCGCTGTTGTTGGGGGGGTGGTACTCGGTCTTGAACAGGAAAAGAAACGTAACCTGTATTTCACCATGATACTCGACAGGCAGGAACACTCGCACCGTTACCACGGGCTTCATTCCCTGTTTCCCCGAGCGTTTGAGTTTCTCGAACAAAGTGCGCTTGCACAGATGCCCCTGGAGAAGAGAGAGCTTGCGGGAAATGATCTCTACATCATGATCTCAAAGGACCGCGGCAAGAAGGAAGTAGATGCACCACTTGAAGCACACCGGAAGTATATCGATATCCACTACTGCATCGATGGCGAAGAACGGATCGGATGGCGGGGAACTTCAACCTGCAAGCACCCAGGCAAGCCATACGATCCAGAAACGGATTTCATGACGTTCACTGACCCTGTGGAAAGTTGGGTTGTTCTCACACCGGGGTGGTTTGCGATTTTCTTTCCCACCGATGCCCACGCTCCCATGGTGTCGAAGGGCGTTGTGCACAAGGCAGTTGTGAAAGTGTCAGTCTGACTCTTCTCTGAACAACGTGCACCTCCATTTCCGATCCTACGGCAAGGGCCGTCCGCTCATCATCCTACACGGTCTCCTCGGGTCGCTGGACAACTGGGCGACACTGGCCCGAAGGCTTGCTGGCTATTTTCATGTATACACCTTTGACGCCCGGAATCACGGCCGCTCTTCTCATAGCAGCGTCATGAGCTATGATGCAATGGTCGAAGATGTGCGGACATTCATGCGCGACCACTCCCTTGCAAGCGCCTATTTGCTCGGACACTCCATGGGGGGAAAGACTGCCATGCAGTGTGCCGCGATGTACCCGGAGCTTGTGGATAAACTGATTGTCGTTGATATCGCTCCAAAGGCCTACGGGCGGCGGCACGACCATATCTTTGAGGCTCTCAGTTCTCTTGATCTCAGGATGTATTCGCATCGACAGGAGGTTGAGGAGGCACTGGCAGTGAAGATCCCGGAGTCTGCCACGGTGCATTTTTTGTTGAAGAACCTTGCACGTGATGAAACCGGAAGGTTCAAATGGAAAATGAACCTGCCCGCGTTGAAGAAGCATTATGATGAAATCAGCAAGGGTATTCCCCTCCCGGCAAGATTCGACAAGCCCTCGCTGTTTGTAAGAGGTGGGAGGTCGGGATACATTCTCGATGATGATCGGAAACTCATCAAACGTTTCTTTCCTCGATCGACAATCCTCACCGTGAACAATGCCGGCCACTGGGTACATGCAGACGCCCCGGATGATCTGTTTGAGATCATCTCGACGTTTCTCAAAGGCTGAATTGAGAACTCCACCGTTCGACTTCCCCGTCGTTTTTCCCCCTCCGCATTTTTCCGTATATTAGTTTCCTATGATCTCAGCAGTCACCATATCACTTCAATATGGCGGGAGGTATTTATTCAAGGATATCTCCTTTCGCATTGGGCCGCATGATCGGATTGGTCTTGTCGGTTCGAACGGTACAGGGAAGTCAACGCTTCTCAAACTCCTGCTAGGCGAAGTACACGCGGAGAGTGGCGAGCTTGCGAGGGCAAAATACGTAACAGTGGGGTACCTGCCGCAAGAAGGGATGCACGCAACGGGTAAGACGTTGTATCGGGAAGTGGAGACGGTCTTTGGGGATGTGCTTGACGTGCAACAGCGCCTTGAACAAATCCACCAGCGAATGGGAGAGGTAGATCATGCAACGGAAGAGTTCCAGGAATTGTTGGAGTTGTACGGCGAGCTGCAACACAAACTGGAGGACTCGGACGCCTTCCGGATGAAAACGAAAATCGAGAAGGTGCTGATGGGACTCGGGTTTCTACCCACGGACCTTGAAAAGCCAACGGCGGAGTTCAGTGGCGGATGGCAGATGCGTATCGCGCTGGCGAAACTGCTCCTCCAGCAGCCGTCTCTCTTGCTGCTCGACGAACCGACAAACCACCTCGACCTGGATTCTCTCCAATGGCTCGAAGAATACCTCAAGTCATATGAGGGAGCCGTGATGATTGTCTCCCATGACCGCCGGTTTCTCGACAACATGACCTCCAAGACCTACGAACTAAGTCTTGGCAAACTGACGGAGTATGCAGGCAACTATTCGTTCTTCGTCGTGGAGAAGGCGGAAAGAAAAGAACTTCAACTTTCAGCCTTCAAAAATCAGCAGCAGCAGATCAAACAAACGGAACAGTTCATTGAGCGGTTCCGGTACAAGGCGACCAAAGCACGACAGGTGCAAAGCAGGATTAAACAACTGGAAAAGCTGGACCTCGTCGAGATCGAGGATGAGGAGTCCGGAATCCACTTCCGATTTCCACCGGCACCGCGGGGTGGCCGCGTTCCCATGGAAATCAAGGACTTGCACAAGAGTTATGGAAGCCACAAGATCTTTGAAGGGATTGATTTCGACATCGACCAGGGGGACAGGATCGCCTTTGTTGGCGTGAATGGAGCGGGGAAGTCCACACTCTCAAGAATAATCGCCGGCGTAGAGCCATTCGATACTGGGGAACGAAAGGTTGGGCACAACATTATCATTGCTTACTTTGCCCAACACCAGGCAGAGGAACTTGACCCGCGGCGCGACGTACTGCAAACCGTCGATGATGTGGCCACCGGCGAGATCCGGAAGCAGCTCCGGAATCTCCTGGGGTGCTTTCTGTTTCGAGGTGATGATGTCTTCAAGAAAGTGAGCGTACTTTCCGGCGGCGAAAAGAGCCGACTGGCACTTGCAAAAATGCTCCTCGAACCATGCAACCTGGTCGTGATGGATGAACCAACGAACCATCTTGACATGCGATCGAAGACCATCCTTCAGGCTGCGCTTGCGGAGTTTGAGGGGAGCTACGTCATCGTTTCCCACGACCGAGACTTCCTCGATCCGATAGTGAACAAGGTGGTGGAGTTCAGCAAGGGAAGGGTTAAGACATATCTCGGCAACGTGAGCGAGTACATCGCCTCTAAACAAAAAGAACTGTCCATGCAAACAAGAGTTGCTACGCGGAAAACTCTTGAACCCCAGATCAGTGATAAAGAACGGAAGCGACTGGAAGCACAGGAACGGCAACGGCGGTATGAGCGAACGAAGCCGGTGCAAAAGAAGCTCGAATCGGTGGAGAAGTCAATTGAGAAGAAGGAAGCGGAGAAGAAGGAGTGTGAGAGGTTGATGATGGACCCCGATTTCTACAAAAATGGTGAGAAGGTGAAGATGGTGACAGCCCAGATCAAGGGGCTTGAGAAAAACCTCGCGGCGGAATACTTCGCATGGAACGAGTTGACGCGAGAGCTGGAACAGATCAACCAAGAACTCGGCCTTAAGCTATGAACAGAGGCGACGAAATCACATTGCATCTGGAATCGTTCGCGTTTGAGGGCAAGAATGTTGCCCGCGTAGACGGGCAGGTGGTGTTTGTCACGGGTGGTGTTCCGGGTGACGAGGTGCGGGTTGTTGTGAAAAAGGTAAAGAAGCAACACGCTGAAGCAGAAGTGGTAGAGGTGCTGACGAAGTCAGCACTCCGGACTGAACCGCGGTGTCCGTACTTCGGCACCTGTGGCGGATGCAAATGGCAACATGTCGATTACAATGCACAACTCAATTTCAAACGTCAGCACGTGGTTGACGCGCTGGAACGTATCGGAGGCTTCCGGGGAGTCGTCGTCAACCCCACACTAGGTGCGGAGGACATCTATTCATATCGGAACAAGATGGAGTTCTCATTCGGGGAACGCTGGCTGACCAGGGAGGAAATGGAGCTGGAGAGCCAAGCGCCCGGGGTCACCGATCGTTTTGCCCTTGGTCTCCACATTCCACAGCGGTACGACCGTGTGCTCGATCTGCATGAGTGCCACCTGCAATCCGACACCGGAAACAGAATTCTGAATGCTGTGCGCGCGTTTGCAGTTCAACACCACCTTACGATATATTCCACCATCAGTCACACCGGTTACCTCCGCAACCTGGTCCTCCGTGAGAGCAAGCATACGGGTGAGCTGATGGTAAATCTGGTGACGTCGGACGACAGGCCGGAGGTGATGAGTCTCCTTGCCGCCGAATTGCTCGCGGTTGCACCGTCGATTACCACCGTCGTCAACAACATCACGGACCGCAAGTCGCAGGTGGCCATTGGGGACCACGAGGTGGTGTATCACGGTCCGGGCACCATCACCGAGAAGATCGGTACGAAGACCTTTCGCATCTCGGCGAACTCGTTCTTTCAGACGAATACGCTCCAGGCCGAGCAACTGTATGCTACCGCACGGCGGATGGCGCGTCTTCAAAAAAGGGATGTGGTCTTCGACCTTTACTCAGGGATTGGCTCGATCGCGTTGTACGTGGCGGATGATGTTACAGAGGTTGTCGGCATTGAAGCGGTTGCCGCGGCTGTGGAAGATGCCCGGAACAACGCAACGATCAACGGCATCCACAACTGTGTATTCTTCGTAGGGGACTTAAAAGAGAAACTTACCAGAGAAACCGAGTGGAGTGCATCCAGGCGTTTACCAACCGCTGTTATTGTTGATCCCCCGCGATCGGGAATGCATGAGAAAGTCATACACGCTCTCGTTGCACTCAACCCGGAGCGGATAGTCTATGTCAGTTGTAACCCCGCCACCCAAGCACGCGATCTGAAATTATTGTGTCAGAATTCAACATATACAATTAGTGAAGTACAACCGGTCGACATGTTTCCGCACACCTACCACATCGAGACCGTCGTCGGTCTTTGCCGGTTGACGGGATAAGTACCACCGCTTCCCCGTGTTACCTATCACCCCACCAACAACATTCCGTGAACCTTAATTGATTCTTTGCGACAGGCGCGCTATCTTGCACGTGCCTTAAAGGCAATTTTTTTCATCCGTCAATTTGGAACAGATGTTCACACGTGGACTGATATTCTCCTGCTGGTGGGCTCTTTGCGCAATGCCCTGTCTTGGCGGCACATCGCTGAAGATCATCACAGCAGTTCGAACGGAAAAACCGCCCGTGATCGACGGGATGGTGAATGATTCACAGTGGCAGACCGCACCGGCAGGTCTTGATTTTACGCAGTTCGATCCGAACGAAGGCGCGCTTCCCTCCGAGGTAACCTCTGTTCGCCTCTTGTATGACGATGACGCGCTCTATGTCGGAGTGATCTGTTACGACTCGAAACCATCAGAGATTGTCCAACAATTGACCCGCCGTGATCGGAGCACGGAGAGTGATCGGTTTTCCGTTCAGATCGATTCTTACAACGACAACCAGACAGCATTCGTTTTCTCTACCAATGTTTCCGGAATTCAAAACGATGGTGTCCTCTCACAGGACGGAGCCGTGTATGATATCACATGGGATGCGGTCTGGACCGTGAAGACGCGGAGGCACATGGACGGATGGTCCGCGGAATTCGAAATTCCCTATCATGCGCTTCGCTTTACGGAACAGTCGGAGGGTGTGCATATTTGGGGAATTAACTTCCGCAGATACATCAGTCGCAAACACGAAACGGACGAATGGGTAATGATCCCACGGGGCGAGAGGGCCTTCGTTTCGAAGTGGGGCCACGTGGCCGGCATCCGGAACATAACTCCACCATTGCATCTCACGCTCGCTCCATATGTATCAGGGAAAGGAACATATACCACCGCGACTGGGGGCTTGCCAGCATCATCTAACCACGAGGTCACCGCCGGCATTGACCTGAAATACGGCTTGACAAGAAACTTTACGGTTGATGCGACGGTCAACCCTGACTTCGGCCAGGTGGAGGTTGACCAGGCAGTGCTGAACCTGACTGTGTTCGAGACGCTCTTTCCCGAGAAGCGACCTTTTTTTACGGAGGGCTCGCAACTGTTTACGTTTGGTGCCGGTGTCGATAACACGGCCCTTCCGCTCTTCTTCTCCCGCCGCATCGGACGCCCTCCGGGCGGAAGCTTCTCCGTTATTCCACCGGCGGGTGGCACAGTCGAGGAGAACCCTCAAACGACAACGATTCTCGGTGCAGCGAAGATCTCCGGCAGGGCGTCGTCAGGTTTTTCGCTGGGTGTTGTCTCTGCAGTGACAGACGAGGAGGTTGCCATACTTCGTGATGTCGCAGGCACCAAGTCGGAGATCAGAACCGAGCCCCGGGGTCTCTACAACGTGGTCCGTATGAAACAGGAGATCGGAGCCACGTCCTGGATTGGGGGAATAGCGACTTCCGTGGCGCGCGAGAATGTTGCTCCGGCAATTTCCGGGGGAATCGATTGGAACCTTCGCCTTGATGAAGGGACGTATGCCCTCGATGGGTTCGTGAGTGGTGCCCGGTCCTCTGTATCTACCGGTAAACGAAATGGCGCTGCAGGCCGATTGCTCTTTTCCCGTATCTCCAGCAAGCACTGGTTCTACACGACATCGTATGATCTCTATTCCCGGCACTTCAACATCAACGATATCGGGTTTTTCGCGCAGCCGCATGACCATGGTGGATATGTACAACTTCTTTACCGCGAGAATTTTGCGCGAGGCTTTTTCCGCCGCTACTTCATTTCACTCAACCCTGAATACCGTTGGAACTGGGATGGCGTGATCACCCACGCCGCGGTAAATACGGAGTTGACCGGTGAGTTCACCAATTTCTGGTTGGGGGACCTCCTCTATACGTATTCTCATCCGGCGTATGATGATGCGGAGCGCAGGATCATCGGAACATACAAGCGGCCGGCTAAACATACGCTGCAATTCTCTCTGACGACCGATCAACGAAGGAACGTCTCTCTCAGTTTCACCAGTATCTATGAGACCGACATGAAGAGGAAACGAAGTGTGATCGAACAGGTGGCGATGACGATCAGGCCCACTTCATGGGTGGAACTGACCCCCGTGGTTCTTTACGGATATACGCGTGCTGAAGAGGCCTGGGTGTTTCCCTATGGCAGCACGCCATCGATCACCGGTACATCCAACAGTGTGTTTGGCGACAGGGATGTCGATCAGTTGGATTTTGAGCTTCGAGGCATCGTAACGTTCACCCGCAACCTGTCACTTCAGTTCTTTTCCCAGGTGTTCCTCGCCCGGGGCAGGTATGTCAACTTTCGCCGTCTCGTGAGCAGCACGGACTTGGTTGCGTACATCCCGCCCGCTACGTTCGTTGGTGCCGACTTCAATGAAATCACCTTCAATGCGAATGTGCTGCTCCGGTGGGAGTATCTTCCCGGGAGTACACTCTATCTTGTCTGGACGCAAGGGCGGTTTGACGATAGCGGGAATTACGCAACGGGATTCGGGCGACGGTTTAGCGACACGTTCGCACTTCCACACGAAGATGTTATCCTACTCAAGGCGAGTTATCTCCTTCCACTGTAGGCAGGGTCTTCAGTCAATGCCTTATCAAACCAAGCAAGGATTCGCCGGTAGTACTCTTTCCCACCCACCTCTGCCATATCATCGTGTTTTGCTCCGGAGATGAGCCACAGGTCCTTCGGCTCGTCCGTGTTGTGAAAGACCATTTCCGAGTACGTGTATTTGATCAGGTTATCGGCCGTGCCATGGAGGATGAAGAGTGGAACGTGAACATCCCGGACCGCGTCCAGCGGAGAGACAGCGTTGGCTTTGAAGTGGGCAATATGTTCTGAGCGTTTGATCACAATGTTGCGGAGATAGTGCCAGGGGAGCCGGATCATGCGCTTCTGGTAGTCATCGAAGACCGTCCTGAGTGTTGCAAAGCCGCTTTCGGCCACAACTGCTTGTACGCGCTTATCGACGGCGGCAACCTGGATCGCCACCGCCGCACCCATGGAGGTTCCAAAGAGTCCGACCTTGCCAACGCGGATGTCATCTCTGGTTTCGAGATAATTGATAATCGTGGATGTGTCGTGCTTCTCGTAGAATCCGTACGTGCAGTACGTCCCGCCGCTATCGCCATGCCGGCGGGAGTCGTAGAGAAAAACGTGGTATCCGTGGTCGTGCAACACCTTTGCCATTGGGAGGCCGACAATCTTACACTCACTCACGCCATGGAGGTAGACAATGGTCCCCCTTTCTTTCCCAGCAGCTTTGATAAACCAGCAGCTTAATGCAATTCCCTCGGAGGTTTTCAGGATCAGTTCTTCGAACGGGAGATTCAAGTCGGAAGGATGGAGGATGTTTGTGTACTTCCGGTAGTAGTCCACCGTGCGGCGATGAGGTTGAAGCAGCATCACCGGACCAATCACAAACAGGATCATAGACACGAACACCATGAACAAAACGACGAAGAGAACAAGCAGGAGGAGGATGCTCATGCAACGTCAGATGAGAATGGACAAAGAATAGTCCACGCCGCGTCGGGTGGGATTTCTGAAGGAGACGATGTACTGGAGCGTCATAAGATTGATCAAATATAACCACCATCCCCGAGGGAAGCAACCGGTTGTTTTGCATCTCCAGGGCCTTCTTTGTATCTTTTTCCGTCAACGAATGAGGAATGAAACAACCAACTCGCATAGCAATAGTTCATGAGTGGTTCACGTCCATGCGTGGAGGTGAAAAATGTGTCGAGGCACTATGCGAACTATTCCCGCAGGCCACTCTCTTTGCGCTGGTTCATGTCAAAGGTTCGGTTTCTGCAACATTGGAAGCCATGCCTATCCGGACATCATTCATTCAACGGCTTCCGTTCGCCGGACGGAATTACCGGCGTTATCTTCCTCTCTTTCCCTCCGCTGTCGAGCGGTTTAATCTGTCGGAGTTCGATCTTGTCGTCAGCTCCAGCCACGCGGTTGCGAAGGGAGTTCGGACGCCACCACATGCGCTCCACATCTGCTACTGCTACACGCCCATGAGATACATCTGGGGGTTGTACGATGACTACTTTGGAAAAGAGAGAGCGGGCCTTTCCACCCGGGGCGGGATGTGGCTCTTCCGGAATTACCTGAGACGCTGGGATGTTCGGACAGCCGAAAACCCGCATTACCTTGTGGCCATCTCGGAGAACGTTCGTCAACGGATTAAGAAAATCTATAATCGTAATGCTGACGTGATATATCCACCTGTGGACACATCGTTTTTCCGGCTTTCCACGCGGGATGATGGCTACTACCTAATCGTCAGCGCGCTGGTGCCATACAAGCGAGTCGATCTTGCCATTCGGGTTTTCAACAAGCTTCGGGAAAAACTGGTGATTGTTGGTGACGGCCCTGAATTGGGAAGACTCAAGAATCTGGCAGGCCCAACGGTGGAGCTGGTTGGCTGGCAAAGTGACGAACGCGTGAGAGAATACTATGCCGGATGCCATGCGTTGGTTTTTCCCGGGGAAGAGGACTTCGGCATTGTTCCAGTGGAAGCAATGGCGTGCGGAAAACCGGTGATTGCTTTAGCGCGCGGGGGGGCTGTCGAGACAGTCTTGAATACACCCGCTCTAAAGACCGGCGTGTTGTTTGAGGAACAGACCGAAGACGCACTGATTGCTGCGGTTCGACGTATGAAGGAGGAGACGTTTCACCCCGAAGTGTTGCGGTCGTTTGCCCTGACGTTTGATCGTGACGTGTTCAAACGCCGGATGCGCGACTACATCGGGAGGCGCTGGCTCGAGTTCAGCACAAGAATCCCCCAAGCCAAGATTTAGAAAGAGCTTACAGAAATCCTTCGTTGACATTCCCCCCCCTTTTCTGTATATTTCCACTCCAAAAATTGCACTGGTAGAGATGCCTTCTCGAGAAATCCGGCGCCGCTCGCGGCCCGGGATGTATGAAATCGTCATTGTACCTGTTGGCGAAGTTGGAAAGACAAGGCGGTTCCGCTACAGTGCGCTCAGGCTGTGGCTGGTGGGTGGTGGGGTGTTCCTTCTCATCTTTGTTTTCGTTCTCGTACTATTGATGTACACACCCGTGGCCATGTATATTCCCATCCGGAATCCGGAGCTTGAGCAAAGGTACGGTCGGCAGATCGCGGAAACCCAGGATCGGGTCAATTCTCTTGCCGAAGATGTGTTGATCCTTCGTGATTACAATACCCAGCTTCGGAAGGCGCTCGGCGAAAGGGGAACAAAGGACACGGTCGCTAGTGGTACGTTAAGTGCCTACCTGACTGAAGGGCAAGCAACATCTGGCGCACAACTCGACACCGGTGGAGTCTTCGTCAGTGAACCACCAGTGGTGCAGGAGTTTGGTGACTATGAGCTCTCCGGTTCCGGATTCAATGCGGTGGTGACCTCTAATGCTGGGTTCCGCGCAGCCTTCCCGCTGCTGTCGCCGACAGAAGGATTCGTCACGCAGGGGTTTGATCCATCCCGCAAGCACGTCGGCATTGACTATGCAACAAAAACCGGAACGCCTGTCTACGCCGGCACCGATGGCTACATTGTGTTCTCAAACTGGTCGTACGATGATGGCAACATGATCATCATCGCGCACGGGGGAGGGTACCTGACCGTCTACAAGCATAACCAGGTGCTGCTCAAGAGCTCGAATACGTTCGTCAAGAGGGGGGAACTGATCGCACTCAGCGGTTCCACGGGCAAAACTAGTCTGGGTCCACATCTTCATTTCGAAGTGTGGAAGGATGGCGTGCCGCAGGACCCGAACGAGTTCCTCCTGACACCATACACGATTCAGTAAAAGAGAGGATGCCGTGGCCGACAAACGACAAGGAAGTGAAGAGTTGAGTCTCGTTGGTGCCGGTACAACGATTGAAGGGAAGATCTCGACGGAAGGAAGTATCCGGATTGACGGGAAGCTCATCGGAGAGGTGAGGGCAAAAGCAAACGCCGCGATTGGATCGGCGGGGAACGTAGAAGGAAGCGTGACCGCGAAGAACATATCGGTCTCAGGACGGGTGAAAGGAACAGTGACCGCGTCAGAAAAGTTGATTCTCGAATCGAAGTCGGTAATGCAAGGCGACGTCCGGGCAGCGCGGTTGGTGATTGATGAAGGGGCGATGTTCGATGGCCGTTGTTCCATGAGTGGACATCCCACCACGGCTACTCCTCCAGCACACCACGAATGACCTTATGGCTCCACCTGAAAAGAAATCCGGACAGCAACGTTCGGGATCAGGCTGGAGCACCGAGTTTGGACCCTTCCTGACGTTGGGCCTCCAGCTGGCACTTGCGGTGGGGGCGTTCGCGGCACTGGGCTGGTGGCTCGATACAAAATGGGGGACCACCCCATGGCTGCTGCTGACAGGAGTGATTCTCGGTGCGGTGGGGGGCGGAATCAGTTTCATCAAAGCTGCAATGGCGCTTGGCAACAAACAGGATAGCAAAAGGCATAGGCAATCAAAGCGTGAAGATTGACAGGGGTTTTCCGGTGCAGGTGGCGACGGCACTCGGGGTAGGCGGAGGGATTGCAGCATACCCGCTTTCCCGATATGGATCTGCAGAGATCATTGAGGCGACCATTGTAGGGGCGTTGCTCAGCACGGCAAATGTTCTGCTGGGATATCTTGCCATTGAGTTCTCGTTTGAGAAATCGTACACAACCTTCCTGAAAGCGGTGCTCGGAGGAATGGGCATTCGCATGCTCGGTATGCTCGGCATGCTGGTTATGTTGATCAAAGCATTCGGATTTCATGCCACCGCGCTTGTCATCTCACTGCTCGGATTTTACGTTATCTTCCTTATCCTGGAAATCTTGTTCATCCAGAAGAAGGTCATCCTTAAGAATCAGGGATAATCATTGTTCGCCATACTGACATCCGATAGTCTTCAGACCAGCCACGTTGCGACGGACACGGTGCACGCAGAGGCATCACAGGGCGTTGAGCACGGGGGGAACATGTTCACCCAACTATTGCATCACGTGCAGGACGCACATGAGTTGGAGCTTCCCTTCCTCGGGCACGTGGACCTTCCTCATTTTCCCCCCGTTGAGATTGCCGGCGTCACGATGGATTTCTCGATCACGAAACATGTGGTGTTCCTTTGGGTTGCCGCGCTGATTCTATGCATTGTGGCCATTACCGCTGCCCGGCGTAACATGAAGCAATCAGTTCCGACTGGTTTCGGCAACCTGATGGAAGTGTTCATCGAATTCATCAGGGACGAAGTGGTCGTTCCGAACATGGGTCCGAAAGGTATCAAGTATATGCCCTACCTGCTCACCACATTCTTCTTCATCCTCATAATGAACCTCCTCGGTCTGATCCCGTATGGAGCATCGGCAACAGGGAACGTGAGTGTGACTGCGGGGCTCGCCATCATAGCGTTCTTCATGATTCAGGCCTCGGCGATCAAGGCTCAGGGCCTCGGCCATTATCTTGCCCATCTAACGGGCGGCGTTCATTGGGCGCTGTGGCCGATCATGATCCCCATCGAGATCCTCGGTCTCTTCACCAAGCCCTTTGCGCTCTGCATTCGTCTCTTTGCAAACATGACGGGCGGCCACATTGTGATTGTCTCTCTCATAGGGTTGATCTTCATCTTCCAGTCCTATATTATCGCCATCGGTCCGCTGGGATTTGTTCTAGGAATCAACTTCTTGGAGCTCTTTGTTGCATTTCTTCAGGCATACATCTTCACGATGCTTACGTCCCTTTTCATGGGCCTTGGTATGCAGGCCGGTCATGAGGACCACCGTGAGCATGCCCACTGATTCGCAGTTATAACGATTACAACGCACACACCATCACACACTATCTTTTGCAGGAGGAAGTACTATGGAAGCAACTGGTCTTGGTTACTTGGCAGCAGGCATCGGTGCCGCCCTCACCGTAATTGGAGCTGGACTCGGTATCGGCAAGCTCGCGGCTGCGGCAATGGAAGCAAGTGGACGCCAGCCGGAAGTCGCAGGTCAGGTCCGTACATCGATGCTGATCGCCGCCGCGCTCATCGAGGGCGCAACATTCTTTGCCCTTGCGATCTGCATTATCCTCGCCACGAAATAATCCGACCGGGGATCTCCCATGTTAGAAATCAATCCAGGTCTGATCGTCTGGACCATCATCACGTTCGTTATTCTGCTCGTGATTCTGCGTGCTCTGGCGTGGAAGCCGCTGGTGCAGGCTCTGAGCGCGCGCGAAGAGAAAATACGGGCCGCCCTGCAACAATCTGAAGCAGCGCAGCAAGAGGCACAGCGCCTGTTGGAGGAAAACAAGCGGCAGCTGGCCCTTGCAGAAGAGCGGTCACAGCGAATCATCAAGGAAGGACGGGAGATGGGGGAGAAGATCAAGGCCGAAGTTGTCGAGAAGGCAAATGCATCCTCCCGTCATATGATCGAGCAGGCCAAAGACGAGATCCGGCGCGAGAAGGATCTTGCACTAACCCAACTGCGCACCGAGGTGGCCGACCTCGCGATCATTGCTGCGGGCAAGATCCTTGACGCGAATCTCGATACGCCCAAGCAACGGCAACTCGTGGATGCCACCATCAAAAAAATCCAGAAGAGCTGACATCGATGAAGAACGTACGTGTTGCCCGGCGTTATGCGATGGCGTTGATGACTGCGGCGACTGAACAGAAGAATATCGACGGCACGGCGGGCGACCTTGATATGCTGGGGAACCTTCTGCGTGGATCCAGAGAATTCCGTCTGCTGATTGCCAGCCCCATTGTGTCACCAGCCAAAAAGAAGGCGGTGTTCAAAGAGCTCCTCGAAAAGAGGATCGGCGGGGAGACCTTGCGGTTTATTCATCTTCTGACGGCAAAGGGTCGCGAGCCGATCCTGCCGGACGTTATCGAGCAATTTGCGATCCTGCGGGATGAGAAATATGGGATCGTGAATGTCGATGTTCGCTCGGCCGTGGAGTTCACGGAGCCGCAGGAAAAGACTCTGCAGAGTCAGCTGGAGATGTACACGAAGAAGAAGGTGCGCGTCCGGTTCTCTCTGGACAAGTCGATACAGGGTGGGCTTGTTGTGAGGATTGGCGATACGGTCCTGGACGCCAGCGTCCGGCACCAGTTGGAGTTGTTGCGGGAGCGCTTCATCTCTGGCGGAGCGCTGTTAAACTAACCTGGATTAGTAAAGGATGAGACAATGGCGGAAGTAAGACCGGACGAAGTATCGGCAATACTCAGGAAGCAGCTTGCTGGGTTTGAGAAGGAAGTTGACATTTACGATGTCGGTACTGTCCTCCAGGTAGGTGATGGGGTTGCGCGAGTGTACGGTCTCTCAAAGTCACTCATGAGCGAGCTGGTGGAGTTCCCTCACGGTGTGTTCGGCATGGTGCTGAACCTGGAAGAAGACAATGTAGGGTGTATCCTCTTCGGCGAGAGTAGTGAGATCAAGGAAGGGGACATGGTGAAACGGACAGGCCGTGTTGCCTCGATGCCTGTTGGTGAAAAAATGCTCGGCCGTGTTGTGAATCCGCTCGGCCAGCCAATTGACGGCCGCGGTCCCATCCAGACAGAGAAAGTCTCTCCCATCGAACGGAAGGCGCTCGGTGTGGTCGACCGTCAGCCGGTCAAGGAACCTCTTCAGACCGGGATCAAAGCCGTGGACGGCATGATCCCCATCGGTCGCGGGCAGCGTGAATTGATCATCGGCGATCGCCAGACCGGCAAGACGGCGGTGGCGATTGACGCGATCATCAACCAGAAATTCACACACACCGAGCAGGCGAAAAAGCAGGGCGTGAAGCCAGTCTACTGCATCTATGTTGCGGTTGGACAAAAAAGCTCAACGGTTGCGCAGGTCGTCGACAAGCTGCAGCAAGAAGGTGCTATGGACTATACAACGGTCATCGCGGCAACCGCCAGCGATCCGGCACCGATGCAATACATAGCCCCCTACTCGGGCGCTACGCTGGGTGAGTTCTTTCGCGATAGCGGCCGCCATGCTCTGGTTATCTATGATGATCTCTCAAAGCAGGCCCAGGCATACCGTCAGGTTTCGCTCCTTCTTCGCAGACCACCTGGTCGGGAGGCATATCCGGGCGATGTGTTTTACCTTCACTCGCGCTTGCTGGAGCGCGCATCCAAGTTGAGCGATACACTTGGTGGCGGCAGCCTGACCGCGCTCCCTGTGATTGAAACACAGGCCGGGGACGTCTCCGCGTACATTCCGACCAACGTCATCTCGATTACCGACGGGCAGATCTATCTCGAACCAGGCATGTTCAACTCAGGCATTCGCCCCGCCATCAACGTCGGCATCTCTGTCTCCCGAGTCGGCGGCAACGCGCAGATCAAAGCAATGAAAAAAGTTGCCGGTCGTTTGCGGATTGAGCTGGCACAGTATCGCGAACTCGAAGCGTTTGCCAAGTTTGGCTCCGACCTCGACAAGGCCACGCTACAGCAGCTACGCAGGGGTTCCCGTCTTGTAGAGTTGCTCAAGCAGGGACAATACGTACCGATGCCGGTTGAAAAACAGGTGGTAAGCATTTTCTCGGGTACAAACGGCTATCTGGACGAGATTCCGCTAGAGCATGTCCAGCGGTATGAATCGGAGATACTTGAAGTGATGGAATTGAAACATCCAGATCTTCTTCTGGCGATCGCGGAGAAGAAAGACCTTACCGACGAAATCACCACCCGACTCAAAGCCGTGGTACGCGAGTTCACTGATGCATTCAAGGTTGCCGTAAAGGCCTGACGATGGCAACACTTCGAGAAGTACGCGCCCGCATTGTCGGCGTCAAGAAAACCCAGAAGATCACCAAAGCGATGAAGATGGTAGCTGCGGCAAAGCTGCGCAGGGCGCAGGGGAATGTCATGGCAGCGAGGCCCTATGCGCGGACGATACGGAACCTGCTGAAACATCTGTTGACCAGCACGGATGTTACGGGTAATCCGTTTCTCGCGCAGCGGGAGGTTCGGTCCGTTGCTCTGGTGGTGGTCACCTCAGATCGAGGGTTGTGCGGGGCATTCAACACCAACCTTATCAAGGCTGCGGTCAACCACATCAATACACACTACACAACCTTGCAACGGGAAGGACGCCTGAAAGTTTTTTGTGTGGGAAAGAAGGGGCTGGATTTCTTCTCCAAACGGCACTACACCGTCGCGGGGAAGTACATCGGTGTGTACAATAACCTCGTATTTGGCCAAGCGCAGATCATTGCAAGGGAAGTGGTCAGCGGATATCTCAAAGGTGAGTATGACAAAGTTGAGATCCTGTACAATGAGTTCAAATCCATTGCCCAGCAGCGGGCGATGATCGAGCAATTCCTCCCTGTCCCAATCGATTTCAGCGATGTTCAACTGAAAAAGCCTCATCGACCGGTTCACTATATTTATGAGCCTTCAGCGGTGGGGATCATTAACGCCATGCTGCCCAGGCATCTGAATTTCCAGATTTGGCGGTCGCTCCTTGAATCCAACGCTGCCGAACAGGGTGCGCGGATGACTGCAATGGAGAATGCAACAGAAAACGCCAACGAAATGATTTCTTCCCTCCAGTTGGTCTACAACAAAGCCCGACAAGCATCCATCACAAAGGAACTGCTTGAGATTGTCAGCGGAGCCGAGGCTCTAAAGAAAGCCGGTTAGCGGATCAAGTCCCCTCGACAATATAGCACCACCGCCGGACGAACGGCGCGGTGTTTTTCTTTTTTGGGGGTTGCATCGGCCTGATATGAGTACAATCGTACCTTGCATAAGTATATGGTTTTCCTTACCTTTATAACCCCTTACGGGTCGAATTCCTTTGTGTTTGCCCAGTTTCTTCCGGAATACCCATGTTTGAAGATCTGAGTCTGAAATTAGAGAGTGTGCTCAAGCGTCTGAGGGGCCAAGGCAAGATCTCAGAAGCAAACATTGCGGAGACACTTCGCGAGGTTCGCCGGGTTCTTCTCGATGCTGACGTCAACTACAAGGTTGCCCGTCAGTTCATTGATGACGTCCAGAGGCGGGCCGTTGGGCAAGGTGTTCTGCAGAGCATTTCCCCGGGCCAGCAAATCATCAAGATTATTTATGATGAACTGGTCAGTCTGCTCGGGACATCCAACACGGATATTGCTTCGGCGCCTCTTCCTCCCACCATTATCATGGTGGCAGGTTTGCAGGGCTCCGGGAAGACGACCTTCTGCGGCAAGCTGGCGAACCACCTCAAAGGACAGGGACAGCACCCCCTTCTTGTGGCAGCCGATGTATACAGACCCGCGGCAATTGAGCAGTTAATCATACTCGGAGGTCAGGTCGATTTGCCGGTCTACTCGGAAAGAAATTCTGACGCCGTCACCATTGCGGAGCATGCCGTCGAACATGCCCGCAAGAACGCGAGAGATGTAGTAATCGTTGACACAGCTGGCCGGCTGCACATTGACGAAGAGATGATGAAGGAATTGGAGATCATGAAGACCTCGCTCCATCCTCATGAAATTCTGTTTGTCGTTGATGCCATGACGGGACAGGATGCGGTCAACACCGCAAAGGCATTTCATGATCGCCTCCAGTTCAATGGCGCCGTGCTAACCAAGATGGATGGTGATGCGCGCGGCGGGGCTGCGATCTCCCTCCGTGCAACCGTTGGTGCGCCAATCAAGTTCATCGGTGTTGGCGAAAAGCTGGATGCACTGGAGAAGTTTCATCCGGAGCGTCTCGCCTCTCGTATTCTCGGCATGGGCGACATCGTCACTCTGGTCGAGAAGGCTCAGGAGAGGTTTGATGAAGACAAGGCCGTCAAGCTGGACGCAAAGCTGCGGAAGTCCCAGTTCACACTGGAAGACTTCCTCGACCAGCTTCAGGAGATGAAGAAGATGGGGCCCCTTAGCCAGGTCATGGGAATGCTTCCGGGTATGCATCGACTTCCACAAAACGCAACCATTGATGATAGAGCCTTCGTGAAACTAGAAGCCATCATGCAGTCTATGACGAGCGAGGAACGCCAGAAACCTCATATCATCAATGGCTCGCGAAGAAAACGAATTGCCCTAGGAAGTGGCACAACAGTCCAGGATGTCAACAAGCTGATGAAACAGTTCGAACAGATGCAAAAGATGATGAAGACGCTGAGCAAAGGTGGGAAGATGGCAAGAATGATGAAGGGGATGAATATGCCGGCGGGTTATTGAGGAACGATTCGATAGTATCATACATTACTCAAAGGAGAGAACAGTGGCGGTACGTCTAAGACTGCGGCGGATCGGCAAGAAGAAAATGCCGATGTACCATATTGTGGCGGCGGATTCCCGCGCGGCGCGCAACGGGAAATTCTTGGAAGTGATAGGCCGTTATGAGCCGCTTCAGAGCCCGATGCTGATTGCGGCACAGGAGGAGCGGGTGTTTCACTGGTTGAAGAGCGGCGCGCGACCAACAGACACAGTTCGAAGCCTTTTCCAGCGGAACGGACTCTGGCTGAAGTGGAGCATGACCCAGAAAGGCCTTGACGCAGCGGCGGTTGCAACCGAAATGGAAAAGTGGCAACTGGCCCAAACCGAGAAGCGACAGCGTGATGAAGCCCGTCGGACTCGCCGCATAGCGACACGGCGCAAAGCAAAGAAGAGTAGCGAGGCAGAGGCCACTGCTCCGGCAGCACCGGCGCCGGCGGCAGAAGCACCTGTGGCAGGCGCGTAAGCGCAAAGTGTTCTTTGTATTCGAGTGTATTCGTCACTCCATAGATGTGAACGTTGGCGTGTGGGATGAGCCGCTTCCCCTGACGTGGACGGTGCTCTGACCTCATCGGACCTCCCGATGTGAACGGGGGCGTCCAACATCGCGAAGGAGGCGCTATGAGAGAGTTCCTCGAATTCATTGCAAAGCATCTCGTCGATCACCCGGAGCTGGTGATGCTCGAGTTTGAAGAGAAGGAGAATAAGGCGGTCTTCAAACTCAAGGTGGGGGAACAAGACGTTGGAAAGGTCATCGGAAGAAAAGGGAGAACGGCGCAAGCAATGCGCACACTCCTTGCAGCGGTGGCGGCCAAAGAAGGTAAACGGGCAATCCTGGAAATCGTAGATTGAAGAAACATGCTTCTCTCCTTGCAATCGGCAAGGTTATGAAACCGTTCGGGATTCAGGGCGAGGTGGTTGTCCAGACGATGACGGACTCACCAGCCCGCTTCAAGAAACTGAAGAGAGTATTTCTTGGCGCCGATGAGGCGACGGCTGTTGAGATGGAAGTAGAGTACGTACGGGTGGGGGAGCGGGGAGTGCGGCTCAAGCTGATGGCAACGCGTGACAGGACGAGTGCTGAACGGATGGTGGGGGGGCTTCTCTTTGTTGCTGAAAAGCAGGCCATACGTCTGAAAAAAGGAACGCACTTCGTCCACGATCTCCTCGGGCTTCAGGTTGTGGACGAGAACGGAGACGAGGTGGGTATTCTCAAGGACGTCCTTAAGCTACCCGGTCATGATGTCTATGTCATTGATAATCACGGGCGCGAGCTGATGGTGCCTGCAGTGAAGGAGTTTCTCAAAGAAATCAACATCCCGGCCAGGCGGATCAAGGTCCACCTTATCGAAGGGATGCAGGACGAACAATGAGGATTGACATCGTCACCGGCCTCCCCCGTTTGCTGGAAAGCCCTCTGACCGAAAGCATCATCAAGCGGGCACAGGAGCAGAAGCTGGTGGAGATCGTTGTGCACGATCTGCGTGCGTACGCCACAGATAAGCACCGGACTATCGATGATGCCCCGTATGGTGGCGGTGCAGGCATGATCATGAAAGCCGAACCGGTCTTTGCCTGCATCGAGGCATTGCAGCGCCAGCGCCAGTACGACGATATAGTGTATCTGACTCCCGAGGGGGAGCCGCACACGCAAAAGCTGGCCAACGAGCTGTCCCTGAAGACGAACCTTCTTTTCCTCTGTGGACACTATAAAGGGATTGACGAGCGAATCAGAGCAGCGCTTATTACCAGGGAGGTTTCGATCGGGGATTATGTAGTAACGGGTGGCGAGCTACCCGCCCTCGTCGTGGTGGATAGCGTGGTGCGATTGATCCCCGGTGTGCTCCATGATGGGGAGTCGCTGTTGACGGACTCGTTTCAGAACAACCTGCTTGATGGGCCCCAGTATACGCGTCCGGTGGAACTCAAAGGGTTGCGGGTGCCGGAAGTGTTGCTCTCGGGGAATCACAAAGAGATTGCCGTGTGGCGCGAGGAACAGCAGCTCAAGCGCACACAAGAACGGCGGAAGGACTTGTTAGAACACTCATAACTACACGTGGTCACGGAGGAAACAATGGACAAGCTGAAATTGGTAGAAGCGACCCAGATGAAGAGCGGCATTCCCGCTTTTGCACCGGGCGATACACTCAATGTGCATGTGCGCGTTGTAGAGGGGGACAAGGAGCGCATTCAGCAGTTCCAGGGCGTTATCATCGGGCGTCACGGCTCGGGAATGAATGCGACATTTACCATCCGTAAAGTTTCGGACGGTGTTGGCGTCGAGCGCATTTTCCCGCTTCACTCACCGCGCATTGCCAAAATTGAAAAAGTGAAGGAAGGTTCCGTGCGGCGCGCGAAGCTGTACTACCTCCGCAGCCTCGCCAGCAAGGCAATTAGGCAAAAGACCAACGCCTGAAACATCACGGCAGCGCGCAGAGTGCAATGGGTTCTTTCAGTCATGCGCCGTCGTCTCCGCGGGGAGAAGGCGGCGTTTACTTTTGCAGTCACTCCTTTGGTATGTCTCCATGAGTGAGAAAAAACGTCTCGGTGTACCCCCCCACCTTTATTGCAGGCCACTGACCGCTCGCCTTGCGGAAGGAAGCATGTTCGCAATTGTTGAGAACCCATCCGCGCAAAACGCCATTCTCCTCCGGCAACATGAACTGGACGCCGCGTTCCTCTCACCTATTGAGTATGCCCGGGAAGGATCCGAGTACCGAATTGTTCCCGGGGTCGCACTTTCTTCCTCTGAAGGAGTGGGAGCGGCAGTTCTCTGCTTCCGCGAGAAAATGAAAGCCATCACGACGATTGCAGCGGATCCGGCAGCAACGTCGGAGATCGTTCTGGCAAAGATTCTTCTCGGTGAGCAGTTTGAAGTCCAACCGGAAATCGTGCCTGCGGTAGGCCAACTCTCCGAAATGCTGGAAGTCGCGGATGCTGCGCTATTGGTTGGCAATGCAGCACTGGGAAAACACACCGCCGTTCCCTATACCATCGATCTTGTTGAAGAGTGGTTTGAAATGACCGACCTGCCGTATGTGCACGGATTCTGGTGTGGACGTGAGGGTGCTCTCTCAAAGGATGAAATCCGCACCATTCAGCATGCGCGGACAGAGGGTGGCCTGTCGCTCCATGACGTGTCAAAAGGAATTCCCCCAGCGACCGCGTCAGCGCTGATGCCTCACGAGATCAAGGAATATCTGGAACACTTCTCCTATGATCTCCCCGATGATGTGCAATACGGGTTGACCGAGTTCCTCCGCTATGCCTACTACCACGGGGTCCTGCCCGATGTCCCCGACATTGAGTTCTATTCGCTTGACGTGAGTCCCGACCTTCCCGCGGCGCCACCGCTGAACTGATATCCGTCCCTTCAAATTGAATCTTTCTCAAAAGATGGGTAGATTACCGTCAAACCCATCGGCCTTCAATCCATGTTGAAATCCATTTTCATCAAAAACTACGCTCTCATCGATGAGCTCACTATTGAGTTCTCGGGTGGCCTTGTCATCATTACCGGTGAGACCGGTGCGGGAAAGTCGATCATCATTGACGCGCTTGGCTTGATTATTGGCGCTCGGGCAAGTGCGGAAGTTGTCCGGGCGGGGGCTGAGAAGGCCGTTGTGGAAGGAGTGTTCGATACGAGCGGGAACAGAAAAATCAAAGCTCTTCTTAAGGAAAATGAACTTGACGACTCGGACGAGCTGATTATCCGGCGAGAAGTCTCGGTGAAAGGACAAAGCCGCTGTTTTGTCAACGATACACCAGCGACCATTTCACTTCAGAAGCAGATCGGCGAGCTGCTGGTGGACCTGCATGGGCAGCACGAGCACCAGTCTCTCCTTCGGATCGACACGCATATTGACATGCTGGACGACTTCGGCGGACTTGATGGCATGGTGGAAGAATTCCGCGCTGCATACGAGCGGTTTCATACCACAGCCACGGAGCTTCGGAGCCTTCGCGAGCGCGAGCTGCAACTTCAGGAGAAACGAGAGTTTCACCGATTCCAGATGCAGGAAATCGATTCCGTTGCACCGCAGGCGGGAGAGGAAGAGCGTCTGGAGACTGAACTGAGCATCCTCGAGAATTCCGAGAAACTCTCTGCCTCGACGTCGACGCTGTATGGAACGCTCTATGAAGGTGAGCAATCGATTCACGACCTGCTGGTGATTGTACGGAACCAACTGCGCGATCTGGTGTCCATCGACAAGCAATTTGAGAGTGCGGCGGCGGAGAGCGAGTCCGCTGTTGCAATCGTTGGGGAGTTGGCGAAATTCATCCAGCGCTACAATGCCGGTGTGGAGTATAACCCGGAGCGACTCGAAGAGCTGCGTCAACGGCTCGGCAGTCTCGTGCTCCTGAAGAAGAAGTACGGCGGCTCGGTCGAGAGTATCCTTGCCCATCGTGAGCGGATCGGTCAGGAGGCCGCGCTGGCCGAGAACTTTGGCGAAGTGCTTGCCCGGCTCAACAAGGAACTGGAAGAGCGCCGCTCTGCATGTGCGGTCCTTGCCCAGCGACTCTCGGTAAAGCGACAAGAAACGGCGCGAAAGATCGACAAGGCAATCGTCGGAGAGTTGACGAAGCTGGGGATCCAATACGCGAATTTTTCCACGCGGATTAGCCAGGACGAGTCAACAGGGGAAATCGAGTACATAAAGGTGGGGAAGAAAGCCCTCCGGCTCAATCCCAAGGGGTTCGATGATGTAGAGTTCTACATTTCCACCAACCGTGGAGAGGAGACAAAGCCGCTGGTGAAGGTTGCATCGGGAGGAGAGATATCCCGCATCATGCTTGCGCTTAAGAGCATCCTCGCCAAATCCGATCGCCTACCGGTGCTCATCTTCGACGAGATCGATGTGGGGGTGAGCGGACGCGTGGCACAGGCTGTTGGACTCAGCCTGAAGAGCCTCTCCGGTTTCCATCAGGTGATTGCCATTACCCACCTTCCACAGATTGCGGGTCTGGCCGATGTCCACTTTTCGGTCGTAAAGTCGGAGGACGGCAAGCGGGCAACAACTGCCATCCGGAAACTCTCTATGGATGAGCGAGTGAAGGAGGTAGCCAAGTTGATGAGTGGTGCGGAGATAACAGAGGCCGGAATGAAAGGTGCGAAGGAGCTTATGGGGGTCACGCTGAATGCAGGATGATATGGGACTGAGGATCTACAATACACTCACTCGACGCAAAGAAGAATTCAAGCCTCTCCACGAAGGCCGCGTCAACCTGTACGTCTGCGGGCCCACGGTCTATGGGGATTCACATCTCGGGCACGCCAAGAGTTACATCTCGTTCGACGTCGTTGTTCGCTATCTCCGCTATCTCGGCTACAGAGTGCTCTACGTACAGAACATTACCGACGTTGGCCACCTCCTTGGAGACGCGAACGATGGAGAGGACCGGCTGCTCAAGCAAAGTCGGCTCGAGCAGAAACACCCAATGCAGGTTGCCGAGACTTACACGCGGAGTTTCTTCGAGGATATGGACGCCCTCAACGTTCTCCGCCCCGATATTTCCCCCCGCGCCACCGGACATATCACCGAACAGATTCAGATCATCCAACAACTGATGCAGAAGGGTCTCGCGTACGAAGCAAATGGCTCGGTATACTTTGATGTGCAGAAGTTCCCGGAATATGGGAAGCTTTCGGGCCGGAAGGTGGACGAGATGGAGGCCGGTGCACGCGTCGAAGTGAAATCAGAGAAACGTCGCCCCGCCGACTTTGCGCTCTGGAAGAAGGCGGAGCCCGAGCACATTATGCGATGGCCAAGTCCGTGGGGTGATGGGTTTCCCGGCTGGCATGTGGAATGTTCTGCCATGTCGATGAAGTACCTCGGGGAGAGTTTTGATATTCATGGCGGCGGGCTGGAGAATCAGTTTCCACATCATGAATGCGAGATTGCGCAGAGTGAAGGGGCAACGGGAAAGCCGTTCGTAAAATACTGGCTCCATAACAACATGGTAACGGTGAACGGCCAGAAGATGGGGAAGTCCCTGGGGAATTTTACGACGCTGAAAGATGCATTCAAGAAGTGGAGGCCGGAGGTGATTCGGTTCTTCATTCTCCAGAGTCATTATCGCAGCACGCTCGACTTCTCCAACGAAGCGATCGAAGGTGCGGCAAAGGGGCTGCAGCGCCTTGCCAACACCATGAGCATACTCAAGGAGAAAAGGCGGGCCACCGGGGCCGTCGGGAAACACATTCCTATTGACCTCGCAAAGCACAAAGCTGATTTTCTCGCGGCAATGGACGACGATCTGAATACGCCTCAAGCGATCGCGGTATTGTTTGACCTGAGTCGCGACGTGAACCAACACCTTGCCTCGATTGAGGCCTTTGCAGGCGGTGGATTGCAGGGGATCGAGGGGCTGTTCAAGGAACTTGCAGAAGGAATTCTCGGGATGACGCTAAGCGACACCGATGCGGGGTCGAGCAACGCGTCGCTTGAAAGCGGATTGATGGACCTGATCATCGCCCTGCGCCAGGAGATCCGCGCACAAAAACTCTGGCCGCTCTCGGACAAAATTCGCGATGGCCTGGCCGGACTGGGAATTGCACTCGAGGATAGAAAAGAGGGTACAACATGGAAACGAACATTGTGAGCTGATCTCTCCGCCGATGGATGCACTCAAAATCATTGCCAACGGATTCGTCCTCACCTGCGACCCCCAGAATCGCGGGGGAGCGTATAATCTCCTCATCCGCAATGGTCGCATTGCCGAGATCTCCGATAGCCTCGACCTGTTTACGGCACTCCATCCTTATGCAACGATTATTGACGCCTCCGGCAAACTCGTTGTTCCCGGCTTCGTCAATGCGCACTTCCATTCCGACAGCGTCCTCCTGCAAGCGCGCACGAACGGCATGCATTTCGGCCTCTGGAAACACGATATCCGTTTTCAGGAATGTGACAAAAAGCTCCTGGAGCCCGGCAGTTATGATGATGTCCGGAGTCTTTATCTCGCGTCGTACTTCAGCCATCTGAAATCCGGAGTCACCAGCGTTGGAGAGTTCGGCCCTCCTGTTGACAGCAAGGGGTTGATTCAGCTCCTGCAGGCAATTGACCGGACGGAAGTGAAGAGTGTGGTCACGCTCCAGAATTGGGACCAGATCCGGCAGGCAAATGAACTCGGCCCCAAGCGACCAAAGTTCATGGTCAGCATCGGGAGGGAGGAGGACTTTACGGTTTACAGCTTTGAAAACCTGACCCGGGCCGCGCGGGATCTGGGTGTTCCGTTGATCGCTCATCTGGCAGAGCAGCGGGACGATGTGGAAATTGTAAAGAAGAACTTTCAGAAGAACGCGCTGGCGTTGTTACGGGACTACAACGCCCTCCAGCCGGGCACGTTGCTCGTACATCTGAACCATGTTACAGAATCCGAAATCGACCTGGTCGAGCAGCTATCAGCCACTGTTGCCATTGCGCCTCGCTCCACCGCATTCAAGCAGACGGGTTATCCAGCTCTGCGCTCTCTCACGCGTCGCAATGTGCGCCTTTGCATAAGCACGGACTGGGCAAATCAGGACGTGCTTCTTGAGCTCCGATTCCTCCACGAGCTCCCCTTGCTTGTCTCGGGCATCCGTCAGCTCTCGCCCATGGAGCTCCTCCGGATGGCAACCATCAATGGCGCGTATGCCCTGGGCCTTTCGGCGGAAACTGGTTCCATCGAGCCGGGGAAAAGCGCTGACCTGACATTCTTCAACCTCTCAGACATCCGTGTGCCGTTCACTGCGAGCCGCCCAACTGCGGAAGAATTGGCGCTCCTCCTCGTTCGGTCTCTTACATCCCGCGACATTTCTGACGTCATGATCGATGGTGAGTTCTATGTAGGAAGAGGTGAGATCATGACGATGTCGGAAGAAGATGTGGTGGAAGGATTCCGAAAGACATTTGATCGGTTCTTCCCCGTGTCTTCCCGTCCACTTCCATCCGAACCGGAGGAGTTGGCGGCGGAGCGGCCCGCGGGGACGAGGGGAAAGGTTCTTCCGTTTGTTCCAGAACAACGCGTTCCCGCAGAAGGGGTGGAGGGATTTGAAGAAGGGTTCCAGATCATCCAACCTCCTCCGGGAGTCTTTGAGATCAAGAATAATTCTGTGAACATGCAGCCACCTCCGGCCCTACCACCACCCAAAGCCCCCGGCCCGAAACCGGAACTCTCAAAGGATGTAAAGCGCATCTTCGGTGAAGACGAAGGTTTCTAACTGCATTGCATTTCCACCATCGCTTGATTGTTCCTTCCTCATTCCCTACTTTGAAGAACGAGCCTTTGCCTTGGGAGTTGGTGTGTATCGTCGAACCGTTTGCGTCTGTTTTCTGTTTGGAATAGTAGCGCCGTATTTACTGGGGCAAGGCTCTGCAGGTACTGCGGGGAACATAGAGCCACGGTACCTTGTCGACATTCCCACAGCTGGAATGTTGGGGAAGGGGATGTTCGGCCTCGACGTAGACTTCTATCAACAGGGTGGCGTAGTACTCAGCCTCTCGGCAGGAATCCTCGACCGGCTCAGTTTTGGTCTTTCGTACGGGGGCTCGAACCTTCTCGGTTCAGATGAGCCTGTGATGAACCCGATTCCCGGCGCGAACATCAAGATCAGGGTGATCGAAGAGAACATGGTGTTACCAGCGATCGCCATCGGGTTTGACTCGCAGGGAAAGGATGGATATCTGAAGGATTTGAATCGCTATGTGATCAAGTCCCCCGGCTTTTACGCGACAGCAAGCAAGAACTATTCACTGCTTGGGTATTTCTCTCTTCACGGTGGAGTGAATTACAGTCTTGAGCGCGGCGATGACGATAAGGACGTCAATCTTTTTGGAGGTGTCGAAAAGACGATTGGTCCGGTGGTGTCCGTGCTGCTGGAGTACAATTTGGGTGCGAACGATACGAATGGGGATGCTCCGGGCAGAGGGCGTGGTTACCTGAATGCCGGATTGAAGTGCTCCATTAGCGGTGGCCTTACGCTTGGGGTGAACCTGAAGGATCTTCTGAAGAATGGCAATACCGTTCACGTCGGAAATAGAACCGTGAAAATCGAATATGCGAAGTCCTTCTGATGTGTAGTATATTGAACGCCCGATTGGTTCTTGTCCAATAATATGCACAAGTTGACAGACACAGATGGCGGGACTCGTAAACAAAAGGTTGAAACAGGGTGATTTGGGGGTAAGAAGGCCGTCGTTCTGATTTGTCGGCTGGCACCAATATTGTAATCACCATAAGTGCTTACGGAAATCTTTCACGGAAGCGAGGGTAGGTATATGAAAACGCTTGAACGAATTCCATTCATGGTGTTGGTTGTGTTCTCGGGATGGCTGCTGGCGGGATGTTACACCCAGGTGGGGACGGTCCGTCCAGAGGGTCCTGAGAATTCCACCCAGGAACAGAGCACCACGGACGACGGCGAGACCTATGACAATGATTCGTTGCAAGGGGAGAATGAATATTTTGATGGGAACGGCTACGCGGAACCCCGCTACGGATTCAACTATTACTATCCAACGTTCTCGATGGGTTTCGGTTACGGTTACTATGAGCCGTGGTACTGGAGGCAATCACTCTGGTATTCATATTACGATCCATTCTGGTGCGGTACTTACTACCCCGCGTACTACGCAGGGTGGTATCCTCCGTTCGGGTATTACTATCCACCCTACTATTCTGGTGGTGGATACAGATACACATATGGTGGAGGACGGGGAGGCACGACACGCACGATAGGATCAACGCGGGGAAGCGGTTCGACACGAGGGGATGGCGGCACAATCTCTCGCGGTAGCAGCTCTTCCGGTAGTACCGCTCTGCCGACAGGTGTTCGCTCAGGGAGTGGTGGTTCGGGTCGCGCCAAAGAGGCGACACCGAAGGTATCGACCAGCCGAAGAAAAAGTGATGCAGGAAACCGTGGAGGCTCACGCAGCGGCGAAAGTGTCCGTGGTGGGAATACACGTTCGGGCGGAGGCAAGCAGGCAACACCTCCCCGTGTTCGACGCGAAGCTGCACCAAGGCCTGCGCCTGCACCACGTGAAGACCGGGGAACACAAAGAGGAGATGCCGGTCAGTCGGGTGGGCGTTCGTATACTCCACCCCCATCACCACCTGCACAGAGCAGTCCTCCGCCTGCACAATCAGCACCGCCAACAAACACCGGTGCACGCGGCGGCAATCGGCGGTAGGTGTTCATTCGGCGCATACTAACTTTGGAAATTCTTGAGCGGAAAGGAATGTAGGAGAGCAATGAAGCGGATTTCATGGATAGCAGGACTGTTTGTCGTCGGATGTTTCTCAGTTGGGTATGCCCAGTTCCCTGAGGACGCACTCCGCTTCTCTACATCAGGGCTTGGCACCGGCGCACGTGCACTCGGGATGGGAAATGCGTACACCGGTGTTGCCAGCGATTTCAGCGCGCTGTTCTGGAACCCCGCCGGACTTGCACAGCTTGAACACGGAGAGTTCTCGTTCGGCCTCTCACATCTGAACTTCAAGGATAACAGCACCTTTTTTAATGCAAACGAGCCCTATACCAACAACGCCACCAAACTGAACTCCCTTGGCTTAGTGTTCCCGTTTCCCGTGCGACGAGGAAGCGCCGTGCTTGCATTTGGATACAACCGCCAGAGTGATTTCACCACCGGAGTCTCCTTTCAGGGGTTCAACCCGAATAGCAGCATCATTCAGACATTCGCACGGGATAGTGCATTCTATCCTTCCGATCTCTCCGGAAACATTGCCTATCAGCTCTACCTTGCTGACATTGATACGAACACCGGCCGGTTCATTAGTCCGATTAGGAACAGGGTGACACAAACTGGCCGTGTTCTGGAAGGGGGAGGGCTGAATAACTGGTCCATCGGCGGTGCGATTGACATTGGCCGGAATGTTTCGGTCGGTCTTGCGCTTACCTATATATCGGGCACGTATACCTACGAACGGACTTTCACAGAGCAAGACAACAACGGCATCTACACGGCTCTTCCATACGATTTTGATCAGCTTACCCTGGAAGACAATGTCGAGAGCGATCTTTCTGGCGTGAACGCCAAGTTTGGGTTTATGTACCGTGCGCCGGAGCGATTCCGGTTTGGCGTGAGTATAAAGACCCCGACGACATTCCGGGTGAAAGAGACGTTCAACACAATTGCGCGGAGTTACTTCGACAATGGAGATGTGTTACCGACCGATGGCCCGTTTGAGACGCCGGGTTCCGGCGAGTATGACGTGGTGACGCCATGGGTGTTCAGCGGAGGGATCTCGTTTATCATCAGGGACCTGGTGCTCTCCGGCGATATCGAGTACACCGACTGGACCCAACTTCAATTTGAGAATGCGAACTCCGATCTCATTGCGCTAAACAAAGATATCAAGGAAATCTTCCGTGGTACCGCCAATCTGCGCGCGGGGGTAGAGTACGATCTCCAAGATGTGAGACTCCGCGGCGGGTTCATCTATAACACCTCTCCCTATCAGAACGATCCATCGTCATTCGATCAGAAGTACGTTACTGCAGGGTTGGGTGTCCCGCTCGGTGGGTCTACGATGCTTGATATCGCGTACGCGCGTGGGTGGTGGGAGACCTTCCGCACAAACTACGACCGTTCTTCGCGCGTGAATGAAAAAGTCACCGCCAACAACTTTCTCATGACGTTCTCATACCGGTTCTGAGACTGGTTGCAACAGTAGGGTCTATTCGATATATTAACGTCCGCCCATGTGGCGGACGTTTCTGTTTCTTGCCGGAGCTTTGGTTGCGCACCCGAACGAAGGTTATCATCGGTCTTCTCGGCGTTCTGCTCATAGCGGGCGTTGCCACGATCCTGTTTCTCCGATTTCAACTTACCAAGTCATTTCCGCAGGTCACCGGTTCTGTAGTTCTCCCCGGACTGGAACATTCCGTCACCATACTTCGCGACGAATTTGGAGTACCGCGCATCGAGGCGGCGGGAGAGCACGATTTGATGTTCGCTCTCGGGTATGTGCACGCGCAGGATCGTCTGTGGCAGATGGACATGGTCCGGCGAGTAGGAGAAGGAAGGCTCTCAGAAGTCTTTGGGTCCGTGGCGCTGCCGTTTGACCGGATGTTCCGCATCATTGGAATTCACAGGATCTCAAAGGAAATCGAACAAAAAATCACGGGCGAGTCTCATAACCGGCTTGTTGCCTACGCGCAAGGAGTCAACGCGTTCATCGATACGCATCACGGGAAATACCCGGTTGAGTTTGACATGCTGGGCTATGATCCCGAATCCTGGATACCGGTTCACAGCATCATCGTCGGACGGCTTATGGCGTGGGAACTAAACCTTTCGTGGTGGACCGACCTGACTTACGGCGAGATTGCCGCTCGTGTGCCGCTGGAGAAGGCAATTGATATTTTTCCCCCGTATCCCGGAAATATTCCCCCCACCGTGCCGTCAGCTGAATGGCATCGTTACACCGGGTTGGGGAAGGAGTTCATGCGCGCGGCTCAGGAATATGCGGCATTCAATGGAAACTCAGGAATGCTTGGTGGAAGCAATGCCTGGGCAGTCGGCCCTGGCAAGTCTGCCTCCGGCAAGGTGATCCTGGCCAACGATACACACCTGCAGCTGCAGGCACCTGCCAAATGGTATGAGGTTGTCCTTCATGCACCGGGGTACGACGTCCGAGGTATGTCGGTCCCGGGAGTACCCGGAATTGTCGCTGGAAACAACCAGCATATCGCCTGGGGGATCACCAATGTTATGGCAGACGATGCGGATTTCTACATCGAACAGATTGACTCGACTGATACAACACGATACTGGTATGACGGAGGTTGGCTTCCTATCCGCTTTCGTGAAGAGGAGATCATGGTCAAGGGTGACACAATTGTTCCCCTCATCATCCGTTCCACGCATCACGGGCCAATCATCACTGATGTCGGGACAGTCATCAAGAAACATCGCGTGGCTGCCGTTGCCAGCATGCGTTGGACCGGTGCCGAGATCTCCGACCAAATCGGTGCATTCAACAAGATCAACCGCGCAACGAACTGGGAAGAGTTTACGCAGGGAGTGAGTCAATTCTCAGGCCCGGGTCAGAACTTCGTGTACGGGGATGCGTCCGGCAACATCGGCTACTGGTGCGGCGTGAAGCTTCCCATCCGGGGAAAGCAGAACACCACGCTGCCCCTCCCCGGTTGGGACCCATCCACGGAATGGAAAGGCTTCGTGCCATTCAAAGAACTTCCCCATCTCTACAATCCACCTGAAGGGTACATCGCCACCGCCAACAACAAGATTGTCGACGACTCGTATCCGTACCATATCTCCGACCTATGGGAACCGCCCGCCCGGATTGTGCGGTTGAGGGATGTTCTGGGAACCCCGGGAGCGTTCTCCGTCGAAGACTTTGCACGGCTCCAGAGCGATACGTTCTCCCCTTTTGCGAAAGCACTGACGCCATACATTCTCGCCGCGTGTTCTGATTCGGGCTCGACCTTTCCCGAGAGGGATCTTGTACTGGAGTATTTCCGAAACTGGAATTTCGAGTTCACACGAGAGGACGTTACCACCACAATCTTTCAGGAGTTTTTCGTCAAGCTGCTCGAGAATACCTACCGTGATGAACTGGGAGAGGATCTCTTCCATGATTGGACCTTGCTTGTCAACGTCCCGATACGTGTGACGATGAAGCTTGTTGAGGAAGGGACGTCCACGTGGTTTGATGATCTGCACACCGATTCGATCGAGACCCGCGATTTGATAATCAGAAAGAGCATGAACGAAGCGGTTACCACATTGCGCGAACGGTTCGGCGGACAGTTAAAAACATGGCGGTGGGGCGACCTGCACTCTGTGACCCTCCGGCATCCGTTTGGCCTCGTGAAACCGCTGGATAGAATCTTCAACATCGGGCCTTTTCCGTATCCTGGCGGTTCTACAAGTCTGATGAGCGGTGAGTATGATATCAACAAACCATTTGCCGTGACGGTGGGACCTTCGTTCCGGCAGATCATTGACTTCTCGAATTTGAATGAAGTCCGTTCTGTGCTCCCCTCCGGTCAATCTGGTCAGGTATTCAATATCCATTATGATGACCAGACTCCGTTGTGGCTCAATGGCGGTTACCGGATTGCACGGATGACGCCCGCAGGGGGAAGAGAATGGGATCGATTAATCCTGAAGCCCGGACTATGAGTACGCCGTTTTCAACCCGTCTTCTTTCGGCGCTTACAGCAGCCCGGTGCGTCGTTGCTTTCACAGGCGCGGGCATGTCCGCGGAAAGCGGCGTGCCGACATTCCGTGGGACGGACGGCATCTGGTCGAAGTTCAAAGCGGAAGAGCTTGCGAGCATGTCTGCATTCATGAAGAATCCCGCCCTCGTGTGGGAATGGTACGCCGAGCGAAAAAGAGTGATCTCGGGGATCCACCCGAATGCGGGACATCTGGCTCTCGTACGCATGCAGGGACTGTTTCCTGACTTCGCGATCGTCACTCAGAATATAGACAACCTCCACCAACGGGCTGGAAGCACGATGGTCTATGAGTTACATGGAAACATCGAACGCAATTATTGTATCAAATGCGGAGCTCCTGCTTCCAATGATGAGGTACTCGCGCAACACGGAGTGCCGACTTGTGCCCGGTGCGGCGGAACCATTCGTCCCGACGTTGTGTGGTTCGGTGAAATGCTTCCAGAGGATGATTGGAGACACTCGGAACGAGCCATGTCCAGAGCTGACGTGTGTCTCTCCATCGGTACCTCGGGGATCGTATATCCGGCAGCATCACTTCCTCTGCTTGCTAAACAGCAGGGTGCGTTTCTCGCTGAAGTCAATCCCGAAAGAACGCCGCTTTCCGACGTTGCAGATGAAGTGATCACTGGCCCCTCCGGAGTGATTCTTCCGGCGCTATTTGATCAGGTGGCGGCTTCACGCTCACATTCCCTCCAGTACTAACTTCCTGACTGGCATGATTGAATTCAAACAGGCAAAAGCGAAGATCATTTGTACGCTCGGACCATCCAGCAACTCGGTGAACACACTTGTCAATCTCATCCGTTCGGGAATGGATGTAGTGCGTCTGAATTTTTCCCATGGCACCCACGATGAGCATCTTGCGACAGTCAAGAATGTCCAGGAGGCAACAAGGCGAACCGGAATGGAAGTAACTGTTCTGCAGGATCTGCAAGGACCCAAGATTCGGATCGGGGACTTCGGAGTTCCATTCATCGAGTTGAAACAGGGGAAACGTTTTGCTATCACCACGGAGCCAGTCGTCGGTACGGAAGAAGTTGTGTCGACGACCTATGCCGACCTGACCAGGGATGTCCGGCCCGGCGACCGGATACTTCTCGACGATGGCAAGCTTTGTCTCCGCGTACTTGAAGTGAAAAGAAATACCGTGGTGGGAGAAGTGGAAATTGGTGGTACCCTGAGCGCCCACAAGGGGATCAATCTGCCAGGGGTTTCTGTCAGCGCACCATCATTTACCGAGAAGGACCTCAAGGACTTGGAATTTGGGATCACGCTGGACATCGACTACGTCGCCCTATCGTTTGTACGGACTGCTGATGATATCCGTGGACTGCGAAAGATCATCATCGAGCGGGTTGAAAAAGGGCGCTTTCTCCCAATCATCGCCAAGATCGAAAAGCCCCAAGCTGTCGCAAACATCGATGCGATCATTGCAGAAGCCGACGGTATCATGATTGCTCGTGGCGACCTCGGCGTGGAACTCCCCGCCGAAGATGTGCCAATTCTCCAGAAGATGATCATCAAGAAATGCAATGCTTTGGGCAAGCCGGTGATTATTGCCACGCAAATGCTTGAGTCGATGATCAACAACCCGACGCCCACACGCGCAGAAGCAAGTGATGTAGCGAACGCGGTTCTGGATGGCGGGGACGCGGTAATGCTGAGTGGAGAGACGTCGGTAGGGAAGTACCCGTTGGAAGCGGTACAAATTATGGACAGGATCATCAAGAAAGTGGAATCCGAGCAAGTCGGACAGGTGCAGGCACTGGAACGATCGCTTGGCGTAGTGGAAAGCCGGCTGGACGCGCTGGGCCGCGCGGCATGTATGCTTGCAGAGCAGATGAATGCGGCAGCCATCGTCACCGTGACGCATTCCGGTGAGACAGCGAGGGTTATTGCTCGCTACCGGCCCCGCCCAAAGATCATTGCCATTACCGATCGCACCAAAATTCTCCGGCGTCTCAATCTCGTATGGGGCGTCCACGGGATGGTGATCGAGGAACTGATTGATGATTCCGACAAGGCACTGCAGAAGATTCAGGAACGCCTGGTCAATTCAGACCTCGTGCGGCGGGGAGAGTATGTGGTGATGCTGGCCGGGCAGCCATTCTTCGCACGCGGTTCAACGAATTTTATCAAAGTGGAGAAGATCCTCTAGCTGCCTTTGTCCCACAAGAGCCTCAGGGTGCACCATTGTTGTCTCACTTTGGTGCTGCCTTCCTACCACAATCTGCAACGGTTCTCTCGCATTGTGTCAATTTCTTAAGTAAAGAACACACCGTCAATTTGTGGCACGTGTGTTGCCATCACACGCTCCAGCAATAAACAACTCACTCATCATCATAATACATTGCAGGAGGAGTCATGAAAACCACGGCATTCATTCTCGCGCTGACAGTAGCGTTGGCAGTTGTCGGATGCAGCAATTCGGGCACCAACCCGGTTTCGTCAACGGATGGAGTTTCATCCAGTGTTGCAAGCAAGGGGAGTATTGGTGCTGACGCCACCAAGGGCGAACGGAAAGGGGTGAAGGGAGATCGGGTCGAGGGAACGATCGTTGCGGTCGACCTCGCGCTTGGTACGGTGACGATCCGAACACAAGCAGGTGAATTTGTTCCTGCTATGACGAACTCCAGCACCAAGATCGAGCGGAACGGATTTCACGCGACGTTATCAAGTTTTCAGATAGGCGATCGTGGCCAGGCAAGATTCAATCCGGGCACGTTACTCGCATACAAAGTCGAAGCAACCGGTTTGTAAGCAGCTTTATTGGGAGCGGCTCTCTACCGTGCCGCTCCCGGTGCTTTCTCGCGGAAATGCAGCCACCCGCCCCCCTCCATCATCTTCGGATTTTCTTCCTCACCAAGCTCTCGGCAATCACCGTCATCTATCTCTATTCAACAGTGTGGAGAGGTTTCCCATAATCAATGTTGTTCCGGTGCCGATGACTGTAAACCAGGTCCACGCCACCCACGCCTGGGAGAATATGACCACCATGACGGCAATGCCGGCGAAGAACCCAATCAACGCATCGCGCTGGGTTGGTCGTTTGAAGAGTGTTCCGAGCAAGAAGGTCCCGAGCAACCCTCCATATGTGACCGAGGCAATGCTGAGCGCAAGCTCCACGAGGGCTTTCGAGGTATTGCTGATGAAGAAAATGGCAACGCCGACCAGGACAACGCACCACCCCAGCGAGATCATCCGCGAGAGAAAGAGATCCTTTCTCTCCGTGTTTCCTTTGCCAAAGTACGGCTTGTAGATGTCGTTCATTGCAGCGGAGGCGAGGGAGTTTACAGAGCCTGAGAGTGTGGACATCGCTGCAGCGAGAAGCCCGGCGATGATGATCCCGGAAAGACCGCTGGGCATGCTCTCGATGATGAACTTCGGGAATATCTCGTCTGCTTTTATTAAGCCAAGCTTCTCTACTGGCAGAGCACCGTAGAACAAGTACAACAGCAGTCCGATTGCGAGGAAGATCGCGAACTGGATGATGACCACCACGCCGCTTCCAATCAAAGCGCGTTGGCTTTCCCGCAGTGTCTTCACCGTCAGCAGGCGCTGAACGATGAGCTGATCGGTGCCGTGAGACGCCATGGAAAGAAAGGCGCCGCCGAGGATACTGCCGGCCAGCGTATAGGGCGTTGCAAAGAACTCTTTGAAGGAAAGTGAGAATCCCGGGTTTAGTATAGAAAGCTTCTCTTCCGGGATCCAGACACCATCTGCCGGCAGATGATTGAGGATGACGACCATTGCACTGACAGCCGCGGCAAGATAAATGAACATCTGCACAACATCGGTCCAAACCACTGCCCTGACTCCACCGATGAACGTGTAGATGAGTGTCATCGCAGCCATCACGAGGATCGAAACGATATAGACGTGTTCGTTCGGGACGTCCGTGAAGGTCTGCCAGCCTTTGAGGAGAATTGCGAGGGGAATGGCGGTTGCAAACAAGCGAACACCGTCAGCAAGAACGCGGGTAAACATGAATGTCACAGATGCAACATTCCGCATATCCGGGCCAAACCGGTTGGCAAGGAGCTGATATGCCGTTGAAAGCTCGCCCTTTGCATATGCCGGCAGAAGGATGACGCTTACCACCACGCGGCCCAACAGGTACCCGAATGTAATCTGGAGGAAATTCAGATTGCCGGCGTATGCAATGCCGGGGACGCTGATGAAAGTGAGGGTGCTTGTTTCTGTGGCGACGATAGCAAAACAGACCGCCCACCAGGGAATGGTTTTGCTGCCGAGGAAATAATCACGGATGGAAGTCTGTTTTCCCCCCGAGATAACACCCAGCACCGCCATGCCGATCAGGTACGCAACGACAATGACGTAGTCAACCGTGGTGAAGCCCATTCAGGGTCCCGGGTTGAAGGGAGCAGGGGTTAGTGTTTGGCGGAGTGGGTGGCTTCCTGGATGTCGAACACGCGGTCCAGCATGGAGATCTTCAACAGTCCGGCGACTTTCTTATGGACGTTCACCAGCTTCACCTTCCCGCCGTGCTCTTTCATCTTCCTGTCTGCAATGAGAAGGGCGCTAAGTCCGCTGCTATCGCAGAACTCTACTTCGCCGAGGTCCACGATCAACGTTTCCAGTTTGGGTTTGCACAGGATCAGGAACTCACCCTTCAACTCCGGGGACACTGAGGAATCAAGTTTCCGTTCCTTGAGCGTCAGGGTGACCGACGATCCGTTTTTGTGGGTTTCAAATTTCATAGTGTCACCTCCGGCTTAGAATCTCTGTAGGCACTGCACCAGTCGATCATAGATGAGCTTCGTTCCGAGTGTTGGATCAGGCCTGATCAGAAGATTATAGAACATGTCCGCGCGCTTCCGGACGAAGCCGACACGTATACGGGCATCGCTTGCTTTACAAATATACCCTGAGGGGAGCACTAAGTCAAGGTTGAGGTCGATCGCGAGGTCGTACGGTTTCTTCCGGACTCGCGCGATGATATCCTTGTGCGGCAAGTAAAAAGGGGAGATCTCCGCCGCGAGGATATGGATGAACTGGGTGCGCGGCAGCAAGCGCATGACCTCCAGTCCGTGATCGCCGGTGATGACAGTGAGGTGCTCTTCCTGAAACTTCTTCTTCAACATCTCGAATACCGTGACAGTGGGAAGAAGGTTTGTTGGATTCAGAGGCATGATGACCAGCGCGCTGCGCGCCGATGTCACCGCGTCAGTAAAGCGAATTACGCGGTCCCGCTCCTTCCGGAAGCGAAATCGAGCGGTTTGCCATCCAATCGAAGTACGAAGCACCTCTAACATGCTAGCGAACCATGGTGTTGAATTCTTCTTCAGAAATGACGCGCAGACCGAGGGTCTTTGCTTTTGTCAGTTTGGAGCCGGCATCCTCTCCCGCAAGAACGAAGTCCACATTCTTGCTAACCCCCGCGGCGATCTTACCACCGTGGTGTGCGATTACGCGTCGAGCCTCGTCGCGGGTGTATCCAAGCAATGTGCCCGTCAGGACAAAAGTCTTTCCGGATAGTTTCCCTTTGGTGCGTGCCGGTGTGGAGGCCATGGTGACACCCGCGCTCTTTAGTACGCGGATAATTTCCTTGTTATGCTTTTCCCGAAAGAATTGAGTGATGCTCTCGGCAATTCTGGGCCCGATGGCGGAAACAGTCTGAAGTTCCTCTTCAGAGGCTGCCTGCAATTTCTCCATGGAAGGGAAACTTTCCGCAATCACTTGTGCAACCCCGGCGCCCACATGCCGGATCCCCAGGGAGAAAATGACGCGATGAAACGGTTGCTTCTTGCTTCGCTCAATTCCCTGGAGGAGATTCTGCGTGCTCTTCTCACCCCACCGGTCGAGTTCCAATAATGCCTTCTTATGGTGATGAAGGGAATACAGGTCGGCGTAGTTCTTGACAAGGCCCTTGCTCACCAGTTGCTCCACGGCGGCTTCGCCCAACCCTTCGATATCCATTGCTCCTCTGTGGGCAAAGTGCTCGATACGGCCTTTCACTTGAGCGGGACACTCGCTGTTCTCACAGAAGTAGTTTGCTTCTCCTTTCGGCCGGTGGATCCTGGATCCACACTCCGGACAGTGGCTGGGCATCTCGAACGGAATTGTTCCCCGTGGTCGTTTCTCCTGTACCGCTCCGCTCACCTTTGGAATGACATCGCCCCCCTTTTCCATGACAACTGTATCGCCAAGGCGGAGATCAAGCTCTTGAATATAGTCAACGTTGTGCAGAGTTGCGCGGCTCACCGTTGTACCACCGAGAAAAACCGGCTCCAACTCCGCGACCGGGGTAATGGTCCCGACCCTACCGACCTGAAGTGAAATTCCTTTGAGTACTGTTTCTGCCTTCCGTGATGTAAACTTAAACGCAATTGCCCATCGCGGACTCTTGGCGATGGCGCCGAGGGTCTCCTGGTGCTTCAGCGAATCGACTTTCACTACCACGCCATCGATATCGTACGGAAGAGAGTCACGTTGTGCTTCCCACTCCTTCCAGTACCCAATCACGTCATCGATGGTGGTGCACTTCATTGTGTGGTCGTTCACCGGCAGGCCGAGTTTCTTAAGCCGCTGGAGATTATCATAGTGACTGCCAAGTGTCGCATCTGGTGCAAGGAGCCCGTAGGCAAACATCCTGATGGGTCGTTTTGCCACGACACGAGAGTCCTGCATCTTAAGCGTTCCAGCTGTGGCGTTTCTTGGATTGATGAAAGCTTTCTCCTGCAATGCAGCACGTTGCTCATTCATCATCTCAAACTCGTCGCGGTGCATAAATGCCTCTCCCCGAACGATAATATTCATCAATGACCGGTCGGTCGTCCGGAGGCGAAGGGGAAGCGAGCGGATAGTTTTGAGATTGTGCGTGATGTCGTCTCCCTGCACACCATCACCCCGAGTTGCGCCCTGAATGAAAATGCCATTCTCGTACCTGAGCGAGATCGCCACTCCATCGAATTTCAGCTCTGCCACATAGATAGGCCGCTCCCCTTTCAACAATTCACGCACGCGTCTATCAAAATCCGTGATTTCCTGTTCTGAATAGGAATTTGCAAGACTGAGCATTGGAGGGTTGTGGGTGACGGACGGAAATTCCTTCGTAAGTGCACCGCCGACTCGCTGGGTCGGTGAATCAGGCGATCGCAAGTCAGGATAATGCGCTTCGAGTTCCTGCAATTCGCGCATCAACGCGTCGTATTGCTCGTCGGGAATGGTGGGCGCAGCGAGGACGTAGTACCGATGATCATGGTCGTGGAGCTCTTGCCGGAGGTGCTCCACGCGCTGAATGACTTTTGCATCGGGCCTTGACATGAGGTGGCGGCGTGTGACGGGGGATGGCATCCGTTTATTTCTTGGCGAGAAGATCACGCGTGATGGTCATGTTGCGGATGACCGAACCCCGCTTGCCTAACGTCCCGAGCGGCTTCTGGTTCAACGTGAACTCCACGGCAGTAGGTTTACCAACTGTGAGGACAAACTGCTCCTTCGCTTTCCAGGAAATGCGTGCGTTGGGCCGGAGCAAATACTCACGCGGTGCAGCTGCGTCGATGGCAAGTTGCATCCAGACCGTATCGGTGGTGACCGCTCGGAGCGTCAGGCTGTCAACCGGTGCTTTCGTGCCACGAGTGAGCGCGGCCCTGGCAGCCCGGATGGAATCAACGCCTTCCCGGGCCTCATTGTCTTTGATGACGGCATCAAAAGACGTCTCCGTGGCAACCGGAGACTCTGAACTCAGGAGGTTCCAGAGAGTTATGCCAAGAACAACAGAAAGGATTCCCAGGATGGCGAGTTTGGCGGACTGGGGGTTGATGGGTTTACGTTGCTCGGGTGCTTGACGTGGCTGAGGTGCGGGAGTTGCCACGGTGACCGGTGCCTGCACTTCTCGGGGAACCGGAGGTCGTTCTGGGTCGCGGGGTTTCTGCATCTCATCATATCTCATCATGATCTCTGAAGGGTCAAGCCCGACAAAGCTCGCGTACTCTCTCATGAAGGCGCGTACATATGTTTGCGGAAGAATGTCGGTCTTTCCCTGCTCGATGGCGGCGAGAAAATCAACGTTGATCAATGTTCCATCGGCAATGTCCGCCAGGGAAAGGCGCTTTGCTTCACGAGCGCTTTTCAGTGCAGCAAAGACTGATTCCATGGTCATCGGTCTCGTTATGATGACGAAAATCTGAAGGATGCTTCAGAGCAGGTTGTTGGATTTCGGACTACGTGGCCGCTTCCGCTGCGACCCCGCGTGTGTCGAGCACAGTGCGGACCTTGGTTGCCAGGTCCTCTACCTGAAATGGTTTTTGCAGAAACCCGTCTGCCTCGGCGAGCAGCGAGGCAGCCTCGATGGAGTCCCTACCGTATCCCGTCAGAAGGATGACGCGGGTTGCCGGATTAATGGCTTTCAGACCCTCAAATGCCTGCCGCCCTCCCATGTGAGGCATGTTTACATCGAGGAGGACAAGGTCGATGGCGGCTTGCCGGGTGGTATAAAAATCCAAACCCGCCTTTCCGTCGTGGACGAATGTTACAAAATAGCCGAGGTCAGAAAGCATGTCCCGTGCAATCTCGCAAACACTAATCTCATCGTCAATGACGAGAATATTCTCTCGCCCTCGCGGAAGACGCTGTCTGCGTGTACGCGCTGAGGCCTGCGCTGCGGTGGCACCGCGGGGGAAGTAGATGGTAAACGTTGTTCCCTGCCCCACTTCGCTCTCGAGATTGATGAAGCCGCCATGGTTCTGTACGACGCCGTAGAGAACGGAAAGTCCCAATCCCGTCCCATTGTCTTTGGTTGTGAAGAATGGCTCGAAGACCCTGTCGCGAACATTTGTGGCAATCCCGACGCCAGTGTCGGAGACAGAAACGGCGATGAAGGCCCCCGGCTTGACGGAGGCAAACTGCCGCACAGTGTGTGCGTCCGCTTGTGTAATGGATGTGGTAATGGTGAGGGTCCCACCGTTGGGCATCGCATCGCGCCCATTCAGAAACAGGTTTAATAGTGCCTGCTGGATCTGACCATCATCCCCCCGGACACCGGTTCGTTGACTGGTCAGGTTGGTGACAACGCGGATCTCCTTTGTCACGCTCCGCTCGAAGAGATGAATGGTTTCTTTGATGATAGCGTTGACGTCAACGGGTTTGATCTCTGTCTCCGTCTTCCGGGCAAAGGTGAGGAGCTGGCGGGTAAGGGCCGAACCTCGCCGGGATGCACTCTCGATGATCTCGACATACTTGTACAACCTTCCCTTCTCGGTGATTTTGCGGTGCATGATGGAAGCGGAGCCGAGGATTGATGCGAGGATGTTATTAAAATCATGTGCGATGCCGCCGGCAAGGCTGCCGATGCTGTCGATCTTCTGTGCGTGAAGGATCGCCGATTCCATTTTCTTCCGTTCACTGATGTCGCGGGCGACGATACGCGCATTCACCGTTCGCCCGGTATCGTCAAACACGAGCGTGGAATTGAGAGTGACATAGATCGCCTCACCATCCTTCCGGACCATCTGTTCCTCGACGTCCTTCAGCCCGCGCCCTTCACTGAACATCGTCCCAAGCAGTTCCTTAACGGGAATACGCCGGTCCTCCACAAACAGATTCTCGAAGGGTTTCCGGAGGATCTCCTGTTTGCTGTACCCCAGAATATCCGCCCCCGTTTTGTTAAAGCCGACGATCGTATGATGTCGATTTACGCTCAGGTAGATGTCTGGCGCGTTCTCAAAAAGGTCGATATATTGTTGCTCCGACTGCTTCAGCCGCTCGAACAACTGGGCGTTGTTCAGGGCGACACTGATCTGATTGCCGAAGGCCTCCATCAGTTCTGCTTGCTTTGCCGTGAACATATCGTACCCCTCGCCGGCGACGATCAGGGTGCCCCCAACGCTCTCCTTGCCACGAAGCGGAATTGACGCCCAGAACTGGATGCCGAGGAGCTTCAGTTCGGGGTGAATAAGGCCAAGATGTTCATGCAGCCTTTCGCGCTGAACGCGGGGCTGATGAAGCCAGGTGGAAGGGGAATCCACGCCTGTGGCCATGCTCAGGGCGAGGAAATCCGCCGTTGTTCCCTTGGAACTCTTCAGAACAAGGGTGTTCCCTTCAAGCATGAAAATCCAGCCATAGTTGGTGTTGAGGAGCTCGGTGACTTTCTTCAATGCAGCCTGGAGGACTTGGTCCAGTTCCACCACACGATTGACCGATTCTGCGATGCTATTCATGGCCAGCAGTTGCCGTCGTTGCTCGTCCAACTGGCGGCTGTACTGAAGGGAGAAATATACGCCTGCAAAACCAATCAGGCCGATGGTAAGAATACTGATGAAATCCATCAGCCGGGGCGATTGTCCGGTGAGTACCATGGCGATGATGATCGTGGCCATGGAGACGATGACGCCCGTGGATGCGACGACCTGTGCCTGCTCGACCAAGCCCAAGCTCTTCACAAAGCGCTGGACAATGTATAACGGGTTCCTCATGCTTTCGCAATGTACGAAACGATGCTTTTACATTCAATTACACGAGGAAGCAGCCCCCGCAAAAAGAAACAGTCCCGCCTTTGTGTAGGCGGGACCGTTCAAGCAAAGGCCCAAGAAACTAGATAGGATGTTACATTCCCGGTGTCGGTGCCATTACTTTGGGCGCTGCCTTCTTCGGCAAGATGGCTTCCTTGCAGGCTTTTGCCACACGGAACTTCACGACCGTCTTTGCCGGGATCTGGATAGTCTCACCAGTCTTAGGATTGCGCCCGAGCCGAGCCTTTCGGTCAACCAATACCAGTTTGCCAAGGCCTGGGATCGTAAACGAATTCTTTGCTTCCTTGTACGCGAGCTTTGCAAGTTCCTCGAACACTGACGCCGCGGATTTCTTCTTCATGTCAAACTTCTTTGCAAAGTGCGCGACGATTGCCGACTTTGACATCGCTTTGCTCATTGGACCTCCTTGTGTGTTGTTGGTGGGGAATCGTACACTTGTCTGTCGCCAGAGAATCTGTGGTGCGACATTTCGATGTGAAGATAGTACATTCCCCACAATTTTCAAACAAGAAAATCAAAAAAATGCTGGAATGCCAAGGGTCTTTGTGTCATCATGAAGGTTTCGCACAGGAAAACATTGAGAATTTGCGATAGGGACTTTGCCGGTCGGAAGATCAGTTCGAAGAATGAGAGCGGTGTAATTCTCTGTCATTGAACGGGTTAGCAGGAGCGAAGGCCGACGTGGGACTATAGCCAGTCTTCCGAAGAAACCTCTTCGACGTCACCTTCGGCATTGACAAGCTCTACCGGAGATCGAGGAAGAGAAGTGATGAAAACGCGACCGTATCGCTTGGTAAGGACACGGGCATCGAGAAGAGTGACCAACCCCGTGTCGGTGGTTGAGCGAATGAGGCGGCCGACGCCCTGACGAAACTTGAGCACGGCTTCCGGCAAGGTATACTCGAGGAACGCGTTTCCACCCCGCTGCAGAATCAATTCAAGGCGCGCCTCGATCAACGGATGGTTCGGAACAGCAAATGGAAGTCGTGTGATAATCACGTGTTCCAGCGCCTCACCAGGAACATCAACACCCATCCAAAAACTCTCCAGACCAAAGAGAACGGAATGGATATCTTTCTTGAACATCTGAAGAAGAGCATGTCGTTGCTCCGCGGCACTCTGTACAAGCAGATGAATCCCGAGTTGCTCGAGATCTTCTGCCACCGCTGATGCCATTGCACGCATCAATTGTGAGCTGGTGAAGAGCACCAACGCCTTGCCTTTGGTCCTGTCAATACTCTGCACTATCCACGCCGGGAGTTGATCTACATATCCTGGTGTATCTGGCTCGGGAATGCCCCGAGCAAGGCAGAGGCGCATCTGCCGGGCATGGTCGAATGGCGAATCAAGAATTACACCCCACACGCCAAAGGCACCCATGCGCTGTTTGAAGTAATCGAGCCGGCCGTCAACGGCGAGTGTTGCGCTCGTCATGATAACGGATGATCCGTCGCGGAATAGCTTCTGACCTATGTTTGTGGAAATGTCTGTCGGCGTCGCGCAGAGCTTTACGCTATCGACTTTCTTTTCCCCAGTTTCCACCCAATAGGTAAAACCAACGTCATGTTGATCGAGGAATTCATCGATGAGGACATCCGCCTCCCACAATGATCGCCGAACCGCTGCGAGTTCCTGCCGTGTCAACTCTCTCTCAATTGTATCCTCTGCACGTTTCACTTCGGACTGCAATTGCAGCAACAGTCCGTGCAGGCTGTTCGTTACAAGACCCGCAGAACGAATCCGAACTTCAGTCCCAGGCCCTCTTGCAGTCGGAGATCGCAGTACCATTGCTGCGCGCTGGATCTCTTCAAAGAACCCGACCGCTGCTGTCTCCACCTCGTGACAGAGTTTCTTGAGGAGTGGCCCCTGCCTTGCCAACAATCCACGTTTCGTACGGGGATTGTAAAGTCGGTGGAGGGCCCAAAGAACCTGGGTGCTGGAGAGTGTCTTGCCGAGGCCAGCGCCAGCAATTCCCTCAAGGGTATGGGCCTCATCGAACACTACAAAATCATTCTCAAATACGTAATGCTCGTCGGTTTCCTGCAGTGCCATCAACGTGAAGAAGAGCGCATGGTTCATGATCACAACGCGTGCCGACTTGACCCGGTCCTTGACCATCTGAAAGAAGCAGTCCTGTTTGCAAATCCGGGAACTGCAGACCTCCTTTTCAGAGCAGACCATACTCCACACCTCCGGTGAGGGGGCAAATCCCAGCGACTCCATGTCCCCGTCCACGGTGGTCAGCGACCACCTATGGATACGCTCCAATTCCGTTGCTGCCTTCTCTTCGAACATCGAACTGGTGGACGCCATCGCATTCCTCAAACGAGTCGTGCAGAGGTAGTTGCGCCGCCCTTTAAGGAGGACTACACTGCAGTCCTTTCCAGTGATCTTCTTCGCGAGCGGGATGTCTTTATAGAAGATCTGCTCCTGAAGGTTCTTGGTGTGTGTGGAGATGATCGCTTTTCGGTTCTCTTCTGTCGCATGAAGGATGGAGGGGACCAGGTACGCGAGTGTCTTGCCGATGCCGGTGGGCGCTTCAACGATGAGGTGCTGGCGGGTGCACAGCGCCTTCGCGATTGATGTGGCCATCACCTCTTGTTGTGGTCGATGTTCGTATCCCTTCTGCCGTGCAAGTGCACCGGACGGAGAGAAGATCTTTGCAGCTCGTGAAGGGAGATCGACCATTCTCATGATTGGAGATTGGAGTGAGGAAGCGGAGACGCACTTCCAGCGCGTCCTATGAATTCACGTATCAATGAAACAATGGATCCCTTGTTCACGCGAGGGCAGTCCTGACAATTTCATCCTGCTCTGCCGTGTGAACCTTCAGTGAACCCGTGGCGGTACTCGCACTTGCCTTCCGTCCGACGTAAACGAGTTTCTGTCCCGGCAGGAGTTGGTCGGTCAAACGCGATTGTAGGAAGGTCCACGCACCCATGTTCTTCGGTTCTTCTTGTAACCAGGCAACTGTCGCGGTTTTCTTGTACTTCTCCAGGAGCGAAGAGACCTGCGCTTCGGGATAGGGATAGAACTGCTCGATGCGAGCGATGGCAATATCATGGTTCTTGTGCAGAGTGGCTTCTGCGAGGAGATCATAATACACTTTGCCGCTGCAGAGCACGAGTTTGCGCACACCCGACCCATTGGCGTGCAATGGAGGGTCGATGACTTCCATGAATGTCCCGTGTGTAAAATCATCGGGCGGGGAGACTGCCTTCGGATGGCGAAGGAGACTCTTCGGAGTCATAATGACAAGGGGTTTTCGTCGGTTGTCACGCATTTGACGGCGAAGTACGTGAAAGTACTGGGCCGGTGTCGAGCAGTTGCACACCTGGATGTTGTCTTCAGCACACAACTGAAGGAACCGCTCGAGCCGCGCACTCGAATGCTCGGGGCCCTGCCCCTCATATCCATGGGGAAGAAGGAGCACAAGGTCACACGGCTCCTGCCACTTGGCTTCAGAGCCTGCAATGAATTGGTCGATGATTACCTGCGCACCGTTGGAAAAGTCGCCGAACTGGGCCTCCCAGAGCACAAGTGCGAAGGGATCAGCGACGCTATAACCGAACTCAAACCCGAGAACGGCGGCTTCAGAGAGAAGACTATCGTACACACTAAATGGCGCCTGCGTTTCCATAATGCTGTTGAGCGGCACATGTTCCTTCCCACTGGCGGCATCGTAAAGCACCAGGTGGCGCTGACTAAACGTTCCTCTTCCGCTGTCCTGACCGCTTAGCCTGACAGGCGTTCCTTCAAACACCAGCGACCCGAAGGCAAGGGCTTCCGCGAACGCCCAATCAATCGAGGTGTTCCCTTCCAGTACCGCCCGTCGTTCGTCGATGATCCGGGAGAGCTTCGGGTTGAGGGTGAAGTCAGCTGGGACCGTGGTAAGAGCACGGACGACCGCCGTGAATGTTTCATTGCTGATACTTGTAGTTCCGAGAGGCTGTGCGGCAGCAACTGATTCTGGAGAAACAGCGAGGGGAACATCAGGCTTGAAATGCATCTCCCTTTTCTGCGCCGCCTCGAATGCACGTTCATATCGCTGCTGGGAATCCGCGTTGATCTGGTTGAGCTCTTCCTTTCTGAGCACTGACTGTCGCACCAGACGCTCCGCGTAAAGTTGTCGAACGGAAGGATGCTGACGGATCTTCTTGTAGAGCAACGGCTGCGTATAACTCGGTTCATCGCCTTCGTTGTGGCCATGTCGTCGGTAACAGAACATGTCAATAACCACATCCTTTTTGAACCGTTGCCTGTATTCGAATGCCAGATTTGTTACATGAACCGCGGCCTCTACATCGTCACCGTTGACGTGAAAAATCGGTGCCTGTACCATCTTTGCAACATCGGTACAGTAGGGGGTGGAACGTGCGTCATCGGGTGAGGTTGTAAAGCCGATCTGGTTATTGATAATGATGTGAATGGTGCCGCCGGTGCGGTAGCCGCTCAGTTGCGATAGATTCAACGTTTCGGCAATAATCCCCTGTCCGGCGAAGGCGGCATCACCGTGTATGAGAATAGGAATGATACGAAGCCGCTCGTTGTCGCCGTGCCGGTCCTGCTTGGCGCGCACGATCCCCTCGACAACCGGATTGACCGCTTCCAGGTGGCTCGGATTCGGCGCGACGGAGACAGTGATTTCCTTCCCAGTCATCGTCCGATGTTGGCCACGTGCCCCGACATGATATTTTACATCGCCGGAACCCTGCGTACTGCTCGGGTCGACATATCCCTCAAACTCGGAGAAGATCTTGGCCAGTGATTTCCCAATGGTGTTGGTCAGAACGTTCAAGCGGCCGCGATGCGCCATGCCGATGACGACCTCCTTCGCCTCTTGTTCGGCGGCGTTGTCGAGGAGTGTTTCGAGTATGGGCATCAACGTTTCGGCCCCCTCCAGAGAGAATCGTTTATGGCCGATGAAACGCGTATGTAAGAACTTCTCCAGCCCTTCTGCGGATGTAAGCATACGGAGGATTTGTCTTTTCTGGTCGACGGTCAGATCACTTCTGTTGCGTGA